>MEHZ011667435.1_pt1 | contig 110795 bp, 116 predicted proteins | sample 897221 | NCBI WGS metagenome assembly MEHZ01 (sample SAMN05514161, study PRJNA337945) | marine metagenome | isolation source: marine surface water | place: Arctic Ocean | collected 2007-12-13 | reverse complement strand
ATGGCAAAGGGAAAGTTTGAGCGGAACAAACCGCACGTGAATGTTGGAACAATTGGACACGTTGACCATGGTAAGACGACGCTAACGGCGGCGATTACGACTGTTCTGGCTAAAAAAGGTGGCGGCGAAAGCAAGGGCTACGACCAGATTGATAATGCGCCTGAGGAAAAAGCACGGGGTATTACGATTAATACGTCGCACGTTGAGTATGAGACAGAGAATCGCCATTACGCGCACGTGGATTGTCCAGGACACGCTGATTATGTTAAGAACATGATCACTGGTGCGGCACAGATGGATGGTGCGATCTTGGTGGTTTCCGCTGCTGATGGCCCAATGCCTCAGACTCGAGAGCACATCTTGCTTGCGCGTCAGGTGGGAGTTCCTTACATCATTGTGTTTTTGAACAAAGCCGACATGGTTGATGATGCTGAGTTACTTGAGTTAGTTGAAATGGAAGTTCGAGAGTTGCTCGACAAGTATGATTTCCCGGGCGATGCCACACCGATTGTGATTGGTTCTGCATTGAAGGCCCTTGAGGGTGATGAGGGTGAGCACGGTGAGATTGCGATTATGAAGCTTGCTGAGGCGCTTGATACTTACATTCCTCAGCCAGAGCGAACTTTGGATATGGCGTTCCTGATGCCGGTTGAGGATGTGTTCTCAATTTCTGGTCGTGGAACGGTGGTCACTGGCCGTATTGAGCGTGGTATTGTCAAGGTTAACGAAGACCTTGAGATTATTGGCTTGAAAGACACGGTTAAGACCGTGTGTACAGGTGTTGAGATGTTCCGTAAGTTGCTTGATCAAGGTCAGGCTGGCGATAACGTGGGTGTCTTGTTGCGTGGTACTAAGCGTGAGGACGTTGAGCGTGGCCAAGTGTTGGCTAAGCCTGGTTCGATTACACCGCACACCAAGTTTGATGCTGAGGTTTATATTCTGAGCAAAGATGAAGGTGGACGACATACCCCGTTCTTCAATGGATATCGCCCTCAGTTCTATTTTAGAACGACAGACGTGACAGGTGCTTGCGATTTGCCAGAGGGTATTGAAATGGTTATGCCTGGTGATAACGTTCAGATGAAGGTGACGTTGATTCAGCCAATAGCTATGGAAGAAGGATTGCGTTTCGCGATTCGAGAGGGTGGCCGTACCGTAGGTGCTGGCGTCGTCTCTAAAGTCACGGAGTAAAGTTAATCAGGTGGTGCGCGTAAGTGTTTCATCCCAGTTAAGAGATAATTGAATGGATAACCAAAAAATTCGAATTCGCTTGAAAGCGTTTGATTACAAATTGATTGATCAATCTGCTATCGAGATCGTCGAGACCGCAAAGCGGACTGGCGCTGTGGTTAAAGGTCCTGTACCCTTGCCAACCCGTATTGAGCGGTTTGATTTACTTCGATCTCCGCACGTAGATAAAAAATCTCGAGAGCAGCTCGAAATGCGGACTCATCTGCGGTTAATGGATATTATCGACCCTACAGATAAGACTGTAGATGCGTTGATGAAACTCGATTTGCCAGCTGGAGTCGACGTAGAAATTAAGTTGTAGTTTGTATTAGTAGTGGTTTAGATTGGGGCTCCAGGGCTCCTGATTTGTTAAATAATAAAAGACTCGCCAATTGTAGTGGGTCCCTCAATTGAGGTAATAATAATGGCTATAGGAATGATTGGTCGTAAAGTTGGAATGACCAGGATTTTCACTGAAGGCGGAGAGTCCGTGCCAGTGACCGTCCTAGATGTTTCAAACAATCGAGTGTCTCAAGTTAAATCTACCGAGACTGATGGGTACGTCGCCGTCCAAGTATCATATGGAGAGCGTAGACGTAGTCGAATTAACAAAGCAATTTCCGGACATCTTGCCAAGGCAGGGGTTGAAAGCGCGCGTGGTTTCCATGAGTTTCGCTTTGGCTCTGAGGCGACTGCTGAGCTAACGCTCGGGCAGACGCTGGATGTTGGGTTATTCGAGGAGATTAAATACGTTGATATCTCTGGGGTCACTAAGGGTAAGGGATTTGCGGGTGCCATTAAAAGACATCACTTTTCTTCGCAGCGCGCCAGTCATGGTCAGTCGATTACCCATAACGCTCACGGTTCTACAGGGATGAACCAAGATCCTGGACGTGTGTTCCCAGGAAAAAAGATGGCCGGTCATTTGGGTTCGGCTAAGCGTACCGCGCAAAATATAGAACTAGTTAGGCTCGATAAAGAAAGAAATTTGATATTCGTGAAGGGTTCGGTACCAGGCGCAGATGGGTCGGACGTCGTTGTTATTCCTTCCGTTAAGAGGAGGGCATAAGTATGGAATTAAAAATTCTTAACGGCTCAAATGAGGCGGCAGGATCAATTCAGGTGTCGGACGCTCTTTTTGCTCGTGATTACAACGAATCGTTGATTCATCAGTTAGTCGTTTCATTTATGGCAAACGCCAGAAGCGGTACGCGTGCTCAAAAAGCTCGGGGAGATCTTACGCGCTCAGGCCGCAAGCCTTGGAAGCAAAAAGGCACTGGTCGTGCTCGTGCCGGTTCAGCAAGCAGTCCGATATGGCGCGGGGGTGGCAAGGCTTTCCCATCTAGCCCAGATGAAAACTTTTCGCAAAAGATTAATCGAAAGATGTACCGAGCAGGTGTTTCTACGATTTGGTCACAATTGGTTCGTGAGGATCGTGTGATTGTCATCGATTCTTTCGCTGTTGAAGCGCCTAAAACCAAGTTGTTGAGCGCCAAGATGAAAGAGCTCGGATTAGCGAGTGCGTTGATCGTTACGCATGAGCCTGATGAGAATCTGTATTTGGCTGCTCGTAATTTACACAACGTGGATGTCTTGACTCCAGGTCAAGCGGATCCCGTGAGCTTATTGCACTTTGAGAAAGTCGTGATTACCAAAGACGCGATTGCCCAATTAGAGGAGTCGTTATCATGAGGGAGTTAAAATTCAGTCAGGAGCGATTGCTCAAGGTAATTTTAGGTCCAGTGGTTTCAGAAAAAGCCACAGAAATTGCTGACGCTAGAAGTCAATTTACATTTAAGGTCGCGACGGATGCGACCAAGGCTGAAATTAAGTCCGCGGTCGAGATGCTATTTAAGAAAGACGTTGATAGCGTGCAAGTCGTTAATGTAAAAGGTAAGAAGAAGCGTACCGGCCAGCGACTCGGACAACGAAAAAACTGGAAGAAAGCCTACGTTTGCCTGAAGCCTGGGCAGGACATCGATCTAACATCTGGGGAGATTAGCTAATGGCTCTAGTAAAAATGAATCCGACCTCGCCGGGTAGACGTAGCGTTGTTGCCGTTGTTAATAAGGAGCTCCATAAAGGACGGCCGCATGAGCCTCTCGTTGAGTCGCTCCACAAGAGGGCTGGCCGTAATAACCAAGGTCACATTACTACTCGCCATCAAGGTGGCGGTCATAAGCGTCTCTATCGAATCATAGACTTTAAGCGAGATAAAGACGGTATTCCGGGGCGTGTAGAGCGCTTGGAGTATGACCCTAATCGCAGTGCAAATATTGCCTTGATTCTTTATGCAGATGGGGAGAGGCGGTATGTCTTGGCGCCTAAAGGTATAAGTGCGGGAGATCAGTTGGAAAATGGACCTCTAGCAGCTATTAAGCCAGGTAATGCGCTACCCATTAAGAATATTCCGGTTGGTACAACAATTCATTGCATTGAGATGAAGCCCGGTAAAGGTGCGCAGATGGCGCGATCAGCGGGAACATCTGTACAGTTGTTGGCAAAAGAAGATACTTACGCGCAGCTTCGCTTGAGGTCAGGTGAGATTCGAAAAATCTCCATTGAATGTCGTGCCACCATTGGTGAGGTGGGAAACAGCGAGCATGGCCTAAGAAGTTTGGGGAAAGCTGGGGCGAAACGTTGGAGAGGTATCAGACCTACTGTTCGCGGCGTAGCCATGAACCCAGTAGATCACCCGCACGGTGGTGGTGAGGGGCGTACCGGCACGAAGCGGGACCCAGTAAGTCCTTGGGGAACGCTTTCCAAAGGGTTCCGGACTCGTAATAACAAGCGAACTCAGAACATGATCGTTCGAAGACGAGCTAAATAAAGGGGTATAAGCAATGGCACGATCACTAAAAAAAGGACCTTTTGTTGACCTCCATCTTGTAAAAAAAGTGGATACAGCTCGCTCTAAAAACGACAAAAGACCAGTAAAGACATGGTCACGACGGTCAACAATTTTACCTGACTTCGTAGGCTTAACTATCGCGGTGCATAACGGAAGGCAACATATTCCTGTGTATGTGACTGAAAATATGGTTGGGCATAAGCTCGGTGAATTTTCGAATACAAGGACCTTTAAAGGTCATGCGGCGGATAAAAAAGTCGCTAAGAGATAAGGTGAGGTTTTAGATATGGAAACATCAGCTGTACTTCGTGGTGTGAGACTGTCCCCGCAAAAAGGTCGGCTTGTTGCTGATTTGATAAGGGGTATGCCAGTTGATAGAGCCCTTGACGTGCTCAAGTTTAGTCCTAAGAGAGGGGCTAAAATCATCAAGAAAGTATTAGAGTCAGCGATAGCAAATGCTGAACATAACGATGGTGCTGATATAGATGAATTGAAGATTACTCGAATATTCGTCGAAAAAGGCCCAGTTTTAAAACGCTTTCGTCCTAGAGCTAAAGGGCGAGGGGTGCAGATTCTTAAACCGACTAGTCATGTATTTTTGAGTGTCGGCGATAAGCCTAAGGAGTAGGTATGGGACAGAAAATCAACCCGATTGGATTTCGCTTAGGTGTACAGCGTAATTGGAGTTCTAAATGGTATGCGGTAGGACGTAATTTTTCCGAAATGTTACTGCAGGATATTAAGGTGCGAGAGTTTCTAAAGAAGCGACTTGCGCATGCCTCTGTAGCGAAGGTTATTATCGAGCGGCCTGCCAAGAACGCCAGGATTACGATCCACAGCGCCCGACCCGGTATTGTCATCGGTAAAAAAGGTGAAGACATTGAAGTCTTGCGAGGTGAGCTCCAGCGGTTAATGGGTGTGCCTGTCCATCTCAATATTGAAGAGGTGCGCAAGCCGGAAATTGACGCGCAATTGATTGCTGACTCGATTGCTCAACAGTTAACAAAGAGAATCGCTTTTCGTAGGGCAATGAAGCGAGCTATGCAAAATGCAATGCGGCTTGGTGCTAAGGGCGTGAAAATCATGAGCGCCGGACGTTTGAATGGCATTGATATTGCTAGGACCGAGTGGTACCGAGAGGGGCGTGTTCCTCTTCATACACTCCGCGCAGAAATAGATTACGGTACGGCGGAAGCACAGACTACCTTTGGAATTATCGGCATCAAAGTGTGGATCTACAAAGGTGAAATGCTCGGCTCTAAGGACCCGATTGGAGGCTTGCCTGCTGATGTTGCGCCCGCGCCAAGAAAACAACGAAAAACGGGAGTAAATAATGCTGCAACCGTCTAGAACTAAATTTCGTAAACAGTTTAAGGGTCGGAATTATGGGGTTGCGACTCGTGGGGCAAAAGTTTCCTTCGGCGATTTCGGTCTGAAAGCTATTGATCGCGGTCGACTGACGGCGAGACAGATTGAAGCGGCTCGACGTGCAATGACACGGTACATAAAGCGTGGTGGTCGAATTTGGATACGCATCTTCCCAGATAAGCCTATTACACAAAAGCCTGCAGAGGTTCGAATGGGTAAAGGTAAAGGAAGTGTAGAGTATTGGGTCGCTGAAATTCAACCAGGAAAAGTATTGTACGAAATGGATGGAGTGCAAGAAGACGTCGCGAGAGAGGCGTTCAGGCTTGCGGCAGCTAAGCTTCCTCTTCGTACCGTCTTTGTCCATAAAAACTTGGGATAGGGCATGAAAGCTAAAGATTTAGAAACTAAAAACGTAGAAGACTTGAATAAAGAATTACATGAGTTACTCAAGGCTGCATTTACACTCAGGATGCAAAAGGCGACTCAGCAACTGACTAACTCTAGTGAGATTTGCAAGGTTCGCAGAGACATCGCCCGTGTTAAAACTGTATTGGCAAAGAAAGTGAGCGCAAATGTCTGATAAGACCACCGCTAATCGTCGCCGACTCAAGGGTCGCGTGGTGTCCGATAAAATGGACAAAACTGTTACCGTTCTCGTTGAGCGGCAAGTAAAACATCCGCTCTACGGTAAGTTTATGAAGCAATCAAGCAAGTACCATGCGCACGATGAACCCAATGAGTGTCAAATCGGAGATACAGTACTGATTGAAGAAGGTGTGCCCCGGTCTAAGACTAAGAGTTGGTCAGTGGCTGAAGTAGTAGAAAAATCAACGCAAATATAATATTAGGGTTGTCTGAAGCTACGGTTTCAGATATGATGCACGGCTTTTCTAGAGGGGCTAATCTCAACGTTTGTGTTGAGGGCAATCACTAGAAGTTGTTTTTAACCCGGACGGGTGCCAAAACTGTTCCTTAACTTGGGGTAAGTTGGTTGAAATTAGGCGTAAAAATATGATCCAAATGCAAACACGGCTTCAGGTTGCTGACAACACTGGTGCGCGTTCTGTGATGTGTATTAAGGTGCTTGGCGGCTCGAAACGACGGTACGCAGGCGTGGGTGATGTTATCAAGGTAGCCATCAAAGATGCTGCGCCGCGAGGTAAGGTAAAAAAAGGCGAAGTCTATAACGCGGTAGTGGTACGAACAGCTGCTGGGGTTCGTCGTCCGGATGGGTCTAAGATTAAGTTCGATTCAAACGCAGCAGTATTACTCAACGCTAAATTAGAGCCAATCGGTACACGGATTTTTGGGCCAGTTACCCGAGAGTTAAGGACGGAGAAATTTATGAAGATAGTTTCTCTCGCACCAGAGGTTTTGTAGAGAAGGACGCGCTATGGAAAAAATTCGAAAAGGTGACCAGGTAGTAGTTAACTTAGGTCGAGATAAAGGAAAGCAAGGCACTGTGTTACAGGTGCTAGCAAATTCTAAAGTATTGGTTGAGGGTATCAATCTTGTTAAGAAACACCAAAAAGGCAATCCCATGACGGGTGCTACCGGTGGCATTAACACAAAAGAGATGCCTATACAGCGATCTAATCTTGCTGTATTTAACCCCGCGACGAAAAAAGGCGACCGTGTCGGTATTAAAACGTTGGACGACGGGTCTCGTGTACGAATATTTCGCTCAAATGGCGAAATGGTCGATTCTTGAAAGGTTTTGAATGAGTAATGACGCTAAAGTAGCTGGTCAACAAGAGCTCAAGGGAGCGCGACTGGCAGACGTGTATAAGGCTGAGGTGGTTCCGGGTCTTATGAGTGAGTATAAGTATAAGTCCATCATGGAGGTCCCGCGCATTTTGAAGATTGTCCTTAATATGGGCGTCGGTGAAGCGGTGGCTGATAAGAAAGTGCTTGACCACGCGGTTAGTGATATGACCTTGATCGCAGGGCAAAAACCAATCATCACTAAAGCTAAGAAATCTATTGCGGGCTTTAAAATACGTGATGGGTATCCCATTGGATGCAAGGTAACGCTGCGCGGCCCAAGAATGTATGAGTTTTTAGATCGTTTAATCTCGGTGGCTATTCCGCGTATCAGGGATTTTCGTGGCATTCCTAGTAAGTCGTTTGACGGTCGTGGAAACTTCAATATGGGCGTTCGTGAGCAGATTATTTTCCCTGAAGTTGAGTACGATAAGATTGACGTGTTGCGTGGTTTGAATGTGACAATCACGACAACTGCTAAGACAGATAAGGAAGCACGTTCTTTGTTATCCGCTTTCCGTTTCCCGTTCAAGAATTGAGGATCTAATGGCAAAAAAATCTATCATTTATAGGGATATCAAGCGGCGTGCTACTGTCGCGAAATACGCAGAAAAAAGAGCGGCAATTGATGCTGTGCTTAACAGTGCGCAGTCTTCGGAAGAAGAAAAATATGTCGCTCGTATAGCGTTGCAAAAACTACCTCGTAATGCCAGTCCAGTGCGCTTGAGAAATCGGTGTGCACTAACTGGTAGGCCGCGTGGTGTTTATAGTAAATTTGGTCTTGCCCGCGGGAAACTTCGTGAAATCGCTATGCGCGGTGAGGTTCCTGGAATTATTAAAGCGAGTTGGTAGGAGAGTACAGCTATGAGTATGAGTGATCCAATCGCTGACATGTTGACTAGAATCAGAAACGCTCAAATGGCGGAAAAGAGCAAAGTCAAGATGCCATTTAGCAATGTAAAGCGAGCAATTGCACAGGTGCTTATCGATGAAGGTTACATCGAGAGTATGACCGTAATCGGGCAAGAGCAGAAGAAGCCAGAGCTTGAGCTTGCCCTTAAGTATTATGCGGGACGGCCTGTTATTGAGAAAATTGAACGAGTCAGTCGACCCGGGTTGCGTATTTATAAAGGCGCGCAGGACATCCCAACTGTTATGAACGGTCTTGGCGTTGCGATAGTTTCGACACCAAAGGGAGTGATGACAGATCGCAGGGCCAGGAGTACTGGGATCGGTGGTGAAGTTCTTTGTATCGTCGCTTAAGTAAAGAGGACGATCATGATCTTTAAACGAACAATCGATTTGGAGTTATAGAAAATGTCACGTGTTGGAAAAGACCCAATCAATGTTCCCTCGGGAGCTCAAGTTTCTATAGTCGGTAATACGGTAGAGGTAAAGGGTGCGCTTGGTTTCCTGAGCCGCGAAATTAGCGATATTGTTAAAGTGACGCAGGAGAATGGAGTTATAACCGTTGCGCCAGTCAATGATAGTCGACAGGCAAGAGCGCTTCATGGCACGACTCGAGCGGTTATAGCGAATATGGTTACTGGCGTTACGGCTGGTTATGAGAAGAAGTTGACACTCGTTGGTGTGGGTTACAGAGCGCAAGCGCAAGGGGACAAATTAAATCTTTCGTTAGGTTTTTCACATCCCGTCGTGCATCAGATGCCGGAAGGTATCAAGGTGGAAACGCCACAACAAACTGAAGTCCTCATTAAAGGGGTTGATAAACAATTAGTTGGTCAGGTTGCAGCAGATGTCCGAGGATATCGGCCTCCAGAGCCTTATAAGGGTAAGGGAGTTCGTTATGCGGATGAGCGAGTGGTCATGAAAGAAACCAAGAAAAAATAAGGCCAAGTCATGTCAGAGTCAGTTAAAAATGCGTCTAGAGCGCGTAGAGCAAGAAAAATCCGACATCAGATTAATAATTCTGGAGCGGTTCATCGATTGCAGGTGCACAGAACGAACTTGCATATTTACGCGCAAATTTTGGATCGTGACGCTAAAGTCATTGTTTCTGCGTCTACAGCTGAGGTTGAGTTGCGCAAGTTACTGTCTAATGGCGGGAATATACAAGCAGCGACACAGGTTGGTGCTCGTATAGCGAAGAAAGCGAAAGAAAAAGGGCTGGAACAGGTTGCATTTGATCGTTCTGGGTTTAAGTACACTGGACGCATCAAAGCGTTAGCGGAGGCGGCACGAGAGGCCGGTCTACAGTTTTAAAGGATAACCATGGCACGAGCACAGAATCATTCAGAGGAAAGTAAAGACGGGATCCGTGAAAAAATGGTTGCCGTTAACCGAGTTACTAAGGTGGTCAAGGGTGGTCGAATTCTTGGTTTTGCCGCCTTGGCTGTGGTTGGCGATGGTGACGGTGGTGTTGGTATGGGTAAAGGGAAATCTAAAGAGGTTCCCGTTGCTATTCAAAAAGCGATGGAAGAGGCTAGAAAGAAGTTATTTAAGGTTTCTTTAAATAGCGGCACTCTTCATCATGCTGTTATAGGAACACACGGGGCCGCAAAAGTTTATATGCAGCCCGCTTCAGCTGGTACTGGAATTATCGCTGGTGGTCCAATGCGTGCAGTCTTTGAAGTGATGGGTGTGACCAATATTCTGGCTAAATGTATTGGTTCAACAAATCCTTATAACGTTGTCCGTGCGACTTTGAACGGACTTGCTGAAATGAACTCTCCTTCTGATATTGCGCTCAAGCGTGGGAAAACAGTTGAAGAGATTTTGGGGTAATTCATGAATACGACAGCGAAGCAGTTAGATAAGACCCTCAAGGTGACACTCATTAAGAGTGTTATAGGCACAAAGCCATCCCATCGGGCTACTGTTATTGGTTTGGGTCTGCGTAGGATTAGACACACGGTTATGCTTGAAGATACTCCGTCAGTTCGGGGCATGATTGCTAAAGTGGACTACCTAGTGAAAGTTGAGGGTTAAGCAGATGAGATTGAATGATATTAGCCCAGCAGATGGGTCTAAGAAAGACAGAATGCGGGTTGGCCGTGGAGGTGGTAGCGGAAAAGGAAAGACCGCAGGTAGAGGCCATAAAGGACAACATTCTCGCGCGGGTGGTTACCATAAGGTCGGTTTTGAAGGTGGTCAGATGCCTATGGCCAGACGTCTCCCTAAGCGTGGGTTCCGCTCAATGACTAGCGCCGATACGCGTGAAGTTAGATTGGATGAATTGAATAAAGTAGACGCTGATGTTATTGATTTGGCGGCGCTAAAGGCTGCGCAGGTCGTTCCTAACTTTGTGAGCGCTGCAAAAGTGTTTCTATCAGGGTCCTTAGCGGAGGGTAGGAAGCCTCAGCTCAAAGGAATACTGGTTTCAAAAGGAGCGCGACTCGCGATTGAGTCCGCTGGTGGAAAGATAGAGGATTAAGGCGTTGGCCGTTGGAACAAATAAAGGTGCAGGTGTGAATAAGTATGGTGACCTAAAGGCGCGCCTGCTGTTCTTGCTGTTCGCTTTAATTGTGTATCGCTTGGGAGCCCATGTGCCTGTGCCTGGGATCGATCCAGTTCAGCTTGAAGAGTTATTTAAGGCGCAAGAAGGTGGCATATTAGGTATGTTTAATATGTTTTCTGGTGGAGCGCTACAGCGGTTTACTATTTTTGCTTTGGGCATCATGCCGTATATTTCGGCGTCGATTATTATGCAGTTGATGACTGTAGTTGTTCCGACCTTTGAGCAACTAAAAAAGGAAGGCGAAACCGGCCGCAAGAAAATAACGAAATTTACACGCTACGGTACTGTGGGATTGGCCACATTCCAAGCAATCGGTATTTCAGTGGCTCTCGAATCCCAAGCAAACCTCGTACTCGACCCTGGCCTAGCGTTCAGATTTACAACTGTCGTTACTCTGGTTACTGGGACTATGTTTCTAATGTGGTTGGGCGAGCAGATAACCGAGCGTGGTATTGGTAACGGAATTTCCCTTATTATCTTCGCTGGTATTGCCGCGGGCTTACCTAGCGCAGTGGCCGGAACTCTTGAGCTCGTTAGAACGGGTTCTTTCTCCATCCCACTCGTCATGTTAATTTTCATTGGCGTGATCGTGATCACTGGGGTGGTGGTGTTTGTTGAGCGAGGTCAACGCAAGATTTTGGTTAATTATGCAAAGAGACAAGTAGGTAATAAAGTCTATGGAGGGCAGAGTTCTCATTTGCCGCTTAAACTTAATATGGCTGGGGTTATTCCACCGATCTTCGCCTCGAGTATCATTCTGTTCCCAGCAACGCTGGCTGAATTTTTGGGGACTAATGAAAGCTTATACTGGCTTCGAGACATAGGTGGCCTTTTGCATCCGGGTCAGGTGCTTTATATGGTCGTGTACGCAATGGCCATAATATTCTTCTGTTTCTTCTACACGGCTCTGGTGTTTAATCCCCGCGAGACCGCGGATAATTTAAAGAAGAGTGGTGCGTTCATACCAGGCATTCGTCCGGGGGACCAAACGACCAAATATATTGAACGAATTGTTACTCGGCTCACGTTAGTAGGTGCTTGTTACATCACTATCGTGTGTTTGATCCCTGAATTAATGATAGTTAAGTGGAATGTCCCATTTTATTTTGGCGGGACAAGCTTGTTGATTATTGTTGTTGTTACGATGGACTTTATGCAGCAAGTTCAGGCTTATGCAATGTCCCATCAATATGAGAGTCTTCTTAAAAAGACAAACTTCAAAGGCGGGGCAAGCCCTTCGCGTTAAGGAGAGAAATATATGAAAGTTAAAGCATCAGTAAAGAAACTTTGCCGCAATTGTAAAATCGTGCGTCGAAAGAATGTAGTTCGAGTTATTTGTATAGAGCCTCGACATAAGCAACGACAAGGTTGAGAACATCCACCATTGAATTTTAGAAGAGATAAAATATGGCTCGTATAGCTGGCGTTAATATTCCTGATCAAAAGCACACTTGGGTTGCTTTGACCTCTATTTATGGCTTAGGCAGAACTCGTGCCTTCGAGGTGTGTTCTAAAGCGGGTGTGGAACCTTCAGTCAAGGTGAAAGACCTGTCTGGTGATGAAATGGAAAAGCTTAGAGAACAAATTGGCACCTTCGTAGTAGAGGGCGATCTTCGTCGTGAAGTTTCAATGAATATTAAGCGACTTATGGATCTTGGCACTTACCGTGGAACTCGTCACCGTAAGGGCTTGCCGGTTAGGGGTCAACGAACGAAAACAAATGCGCGTACTCGCAAGGGTCCGAAAAGGGCGATACGGAGATAGATTTAATCAGTAGACCGTTAGTTATAACCAATCACTTAGACTAAATGGAATTTTTTGATGGCAAAAAACACACCAAGAGCACGCAAGAAGGTAAAGAAGAATATCGCGGAAGGTATAGCGCATATTCATGCGTCTTTTAATAACACGATCATCATGATCACGGATCGACAGGGCAATGCTTTGTCCTGGTCTACGTCAGGTGCTAATGGCTTTAAGGGATCTCGGAAAAGTACTCCATTCGCTGCTCAGGTGGCTGCAGAAGCGGCTGGAAAAATGGCGCAGGAATGCGGTGTTAAGAATATTGAGGTTCGCATAAAAGGTCCCGGTCCAGGTCGAGAGTCCGCGGTTAGAGCTTTAAATTCAGTAGGATTTAAAATTACGAGTATCTCTGACGTTACACCGGTGCCACATAATGGATGTCGTCCGCCAAAACGACGCAGAATTTAAGGAGCGATGAATTATGGCTAGAAATACAGATCCTAAGTGCCGTCAATGTCGTCGAGAGGGTGAGAAGTTATTCTTAAAGGGCGAGAAATGTTACACAGACAAGTGTGGTATTGAGCGTCGACCTTATCCTCCAGGTCAGCATGGACAGAAGGGCAGCCGTATGTCTGAGTTCGGGCGACAGCTAAGGGAAAAGCAAAAGATTCGCCGTATTTACGGCGTACTAGAGCGACAGTTCCGCAAGACTTACAAAGAAGCCGCTCGCCGTAAGGGGGTAACAGGTGAAACACTCCTGCAAGATCTCGAAAGTCGTCTTGATTCCGTGGCGTTACGCATGGGTTTCGGTATATCGCGTACCGAAGCGCGCCAAATTGTCAGACACAACGGCGTGATGGTTAATGGAAGGCGCGTCAATATTCCGTCTTACATCGTTAAGCCCGGTGACATTATCGAAATTGCAGAGAGAGCAAAAACTCATTTACGAGTTAAAGCCTCTTTGGAAGCTGCAGAAGGAAGAGGGTTTCCAGACTGGGTGGAAGTCGATGTTAAAGGACTCAAGGGTACTTTCAAATCTGTACCGCAACGGGCTGATTTGTCATCAACCATCAATGAGTCGTTGGTCGTTGAGTTGTACTCTAAGTAATTTTGAACTACGTGTGGGGCAAGTAAGCTCCACGAATTTATTTTTCGAAACTTTTGAAAAGGGTCGAATAGATGCTTAATAGCTTTTTGAAGCCAAAAATTATTGATGTAAAACTTACTGCCCCTGGGCAAGCTAAAGTGGTTATGGAGCCATTTGAGCGAGGTTTTGGTCACACCTTGGGTAATGCGTTGCGCAGGATACTACTGTCCTCATTGCCCGGGTTTGCACCTACTGAAGTAAAGATTGATGGAGTACTTCATGAGTATTCAACCCTGGATGGCGTGCAGGAGGATGTTGTTGATATCCTTCTCAACCTTAAAGGAATTGTACTCAGACTTCATAATCGTGACGAAATCACCTTAACTCTTTCCAAAGAGGGTGGTGGTGCTGTTACAGCTGCGGATATTGAGGTCAGTCATGACGTCGATATCATTAACCCTGAGCACGTGATTGCTAATCTAGCGCCTGGTGGAAAGATCAGCATGGAAATCAAGGTGCAAGGCGGTCGTGGTTACGTACCTGCTAATGTTCGATTGGGTGATGACGATGAAAACCGAGTGATTGGAAGTCTCCTGCTTGACGCATCTTTTAGTCCAGTGACTAAAGTAAGCTATGCGGTAGAGAGTGCGCGTGTTGAGCAACGGACAGACCTCGATAAGCTTGTGATCGATATTGAAACAAATGGGTCAGTTGATCCAGAGGAGTCAGTTCGGTTTGCTGCCCGTATTCTTATGGATCAACTCTCAAGTTTTGCTGATTTGCAGGGCACTGTCGCAGAAGAAAGCGTCCCACAAAAGCCGGATGTTGACCCAGCATTTTTACGACCGGTAGACGATTTAGAATTGACGGTACGGTCAGCAAATTGTCTTAAAGCTGAAAGTATTTATTACATCGGCGATCTGATCCAGCGAACGGAAAACGAGTTGTTAAAAACACCAAATCTTGGTCGTAAATCGTTAAATGAAATTAAGGACGTTCTCGCTTCAAGGGGATTGTCTCTTGGTATGAAAATCGATAGTTGGCCGGAAACCCCGTCTGAGGGATCTTAAGCTGTTTCTATTGAGACTTAGTTAAAACAAGGAAGGAAACACCCCATGCGACATAGGCTTGGACTTCGAAAACTGAATCGCACTTCCTCCCATCGGGAGGCGATGTTCCGGAATATGACGAACTCATTGTTGCGTCATGAAGTTATAAAAACGACTCTTCCAAAGGCGAAGGAATTACGTCGGGTGGCTGAGCCTATTATAACGCTTGGTAAAAAAGCCACCCTGGCGAATCGTCGGTTAGCTTTTTCGCGTTTGCGTGATAGGGAAATTGTTGGAAAATTGTTTGGTGAGCTTGGCCCTCGGTTTGCAGCGCGCAACGGGGGTTATTTGAGGATCCTTAAATACGGTTTTCGACAAGGAGATAATGCGCCAATGGCACTCGTTGAATTGATGGATCGTCCAGAGGTTGATATCGCTGAGGTAAAGGATGCTGTTGAGGAGTAGACAACAAAGTTGACTGAGTTTTAGGTTACAAAAAAGCCAGCAATAATGCTGGCTTTTTTGTAACCTAAATAATCTGATCACTATGAGGCGGTTAGTATCTTTTTCAAAAAGTGGCCGGTATAGCTATTATTTACTTTGGCTATTTGTTCAGGAGTTCCTTGAGCGATGATGTTGCCTCCAAGGTCTCCTCCCTCCGGCCCGAGGTCTATGACCCAGTCCGCACGCTTTATGATATCTATATTATGCTCGATTACTACAATTGAGTTTCCTTGATCTCTGAGTTTGACTAAGATATGAAGGAGCCATGAGATGTCACTGAAATGTAAACCTGTGGTGGGTTCGTCCAGTACGTAGAGGGTGCTACCAGTGTTTCGTTTTGACAATTCACTTGCCAGTTTGACTCTTTGTGCTTCGCCGCCAGATAAAGTTGTTGCACTTTGCCCTAAAGTCATGTATCCGAGGCCCACCTCTTCGAGTATCGCAAGTTTACGCTTTAAGCTAGGTACGGATGAGAAGAAGGGTAAAGCTTCATTAACTCTCATTTCAAGGACATCACAAATATTTTTGCCTTTGTAATTGATGTCTAACGTTTCCTGACTATAGCGTTTTCCATGGCAAACTTCGCAGGTCACAAAAACGTCGGGTAGAAAATGTAACTCTATACGTCTACTTCCTTCGCCTTGGCAAGTTTCACATCTACCGCCTTTGACGTTGAAGGAAAACCGGCCGGAGTTGTAACCTCGCTCTCTCGCGAGTGGCATTTGCGAGAATAACTCTCTGATGGTAGTAAACATTCCGGTATAAGTGGCCGGATTGGAGCGCGGGCTTCTGCCGATAGCACTCTGATCGACGTTTACAAGGTGCGTAATATTTTTAGTTTCTGTAATCTCGTCGTAAAGATATTCGCCTTTCGCTCTGCCACCCAGTAGGCGAGCTATAGCGGGAACGAACGTATCATTAATGAGTGTAGATTTTCCTGACCCTGAAACGCCGGTTATGCATACGAATACGCCCAATGGTATTTCAAGATTGACCTCCTTTAGGTTGTTAGCCCTTGCCCCTGTTAGCTTGATAGTCGGTGTTGATTTATCGATTATCTTATTTGGAAATTCGAATATTTTTTTTGTGCCAGCTAAGTAGGGTCCGGTTACTGAATTTGGATCATTTAAAATGTTCTCTGGAGTCCCTTCAAACACGATCTTACCACCTGACTCACCTGATCCGGGACCTATGTCAATGACGTAATCTGACTCAACAATGGTTTCTTCGTCGTGCTCAACAACGATTACGGTATTGCCTAAATCTCTAAGTTTTTTTATGGACTCTATAAGTCGTTGATTGTCTCTTTGATGTAAACCAATAGACGGCTCATCTAAGACATACATTACTCCACTTAGCCCAGCTCCAATTTGAGAAGCCAGTCTAATGCGCTGAGATTCACCTCCGGACAGTGTTGCTGATTTTCTCTGCAGTGACAGATACCCTAAGCCGACATCGATGAGGAATCCCACACGATTGATGATTTCGGTGATTACTCTTTCTGAGATTACCTTTGTCTGTGGGTGATTAATTAGTGTTTCAAAAAATATTTTGGCGTCAGTGAGCGCCATTGCATTCACCGCCGTTATATTGACTCCGTTGACTCGCACATTTCGGGCTGTTGGGCTGAGTCGAGATCCTGAGCATTCGGGGCAGCTGCTAAGGCTAATAAACTTTGCCAATTCCTCTTTAACGGCCTCTTCTTTGGTCTCGGTATGGCGTCGATTAAAGTTTTTTATCACACCCTCAAAAGTGTGATTGTCAGTTTTTTTCTGGCCGTCTTTACCTTGATAATAAAATTTTATTTTTTGTTTTCCAGATCCATGAAGAACAACCTCTTGCACTTCAAGCGGTAAATTCTCATAGGGTGTATTTAGATCAAAATCGTAGTGCGTGCTTAAGCTAGAGAGCATATCGAAGAAAAATTTATTTCTTCTATCCCAGCCGCTGATAGCACCGGAGGCGAGTGATAATGTTGGGTGGGCAATGATTTTCTCAACGTCAAATATCTCTAATTGACCGATGCCATCGCAAGCTGGACACGAACCGCTGGGATGATTAAATGAGAACATCCTCGGGTTCAGTGGAGGGCAGGTGTGGTCACATTTGGGACAGCTAAACACCGCTGAAAGGCTGTAATCTTTAGCTGTTTCAATGTCGTGTATCAAAATGCCATTTGGATTTTGTCTCAGTGCGGTTTCCAAGGATTCTGCTAGCCGTCCTTTCGAATCGCTAGTGATTCTAAGTCGGTCGATAACGAGTTGGACTTCTTTTTTCTCCTGTGTGATTTTTGGCGCAGACTGATCATCTAAGTCAATGACTTCGCCATCGATTCGGATTCGGAAGAAGCCCTGCGCTCTGAAGCGCTCGATGAGATTGCTTGTCGTTTGTGTTTTTTCTCTTTTTATTGGGGCCAGGATGAGTATTCTTTTCTCTGTCCCGAGGTCTAGGATAAATTCGATCATTTCTGATATGGAAAATGCCTTTAGAGGTTCCTGATGTTCTGGACAGTATTGTTCGCCAGTCCTTGAATACAAGAGACGTAAGTAATCGTGAATTTCCGTTACGGTCCCTACGGTGGAGCGTGGATTGTTGTTTTTAGACTTTTGTTCAATCGCGATCGCAGGCGATAGTCCCTCTATCGAATCGACATCAGGTTTTTCTAATACCTCTAAAAATTGACGCGCGTATGCTGAGAGCGATTCGATGTAGCGACGTTGTCCTTCTGCGAACAATGTATCAAATGCCAGAGATGATTTCCCGGATCCCGATAAGCCTGTAAAAACCACCAGTTTATTTTTCGGAATATCGACGTCGATATTTTTTAGGTTATGGGTTCGAGCACCCCTAACTTTTATTGAATCCATAGTTCTGTGTAGGCCAGAATAATTCGCTTATTCGACGATTTCCAATGAAAAAGAGTAACCTGATACTATACCGAATTAATATCTAATTTACCTCTGAGAATCTCCATAATTATTCAATGACAAGCTTCACTCAAAGCGAACGAAGAGCCAGTATCGGATTGGCAGGTGTATTTAGTTTACGTATGTTTGGGTTATTCGTGATCCTTCCCGTGGTTGCGTTATATGCAGATACCTTGCCGGGTGGTGAGAGCGCGACGCTCATTGGTTTGGCGATAGGTATTTACGGTTTAACTCAAGCTATTTTTCAGATTCCATTGGGCCGCTTATCTGATTTTTGGGGTCGAAAAAGGACGATATACCTCGGGCTGTGTATATTTATTATGGGAAGTCTCGTTGCCGCATGCGCGGACTCACTTCTCATGTTGTGTATTGGGCGTGGTATCCAGGGAGCGGGGGCTGTATCATCCGCAGTGATCGCGTTGAATGCCGACCTCACACGGGACGAAGTTCGTACTAAGTCAATGGCGATCATCGGGATTACGATTGGCTTTACCTTTCTCTTGTCTATCGTGTTGGGTCCGGTGCTGGATGGATTTGTCGGATTGTCAGGTATATTTTTAATTACGGCGCTTTTGACTTGTGTATCCATAGCGGTTGTTTACTTCTACGTGCCTGATCCGGAACCGATAGGTAAGCGAGGGGAAGATTCCCCCGTCAAATTACAAGTCATTTTATCTAATAGAGATTTGCTCAGGCTTGATTTAGGTATTTTTTCGTTACATGGAATCTTGATGGCAATGTTTGTGTCCTTACCGTTTATTCTCGCTGGCTTGGAGGGTGGTTTAATTACTTGGCAGTTCTATCTTGCTGTGATGGTGTCCAGCATCTTTATTATGTTGCCATTGATGATGCTTTCGGAGAAATTTGGACATCGCAAAGCCGTATTTTTATTCAGCATCATGATGATCATCTTGGCAGAGCTACTGCTTGGTGTATTTGATTTTGGTCAGGTTGGTCTTGGTCTGGCATTGGTCATATTTTTTGGTGCATTTAATTTGCTGGAGGCGTCACTTCCTTCTTGGGTTTCACGTGTGGCGGATCCCAAGTCTAAGGGTACGGCGTTAGGCGTCTACAGTACCAGTCAGTATCTGGGAACATTTATTGGGGGAGTGGCTGGAGGCTGGACATACCAGCATTACTCAGGCCAGGGAGTCTTCATATTTAGTGCTGTTTGGGCACTGGTGTGGTTGCTTGCGTCCGTCAAAATGTCTGATCCAGTCAACCAAGTTAGCCAATAGATTATTTTGGCTATAGCACATATGGGTTAAAGGCGTTACAGTAAGGCCACAAGCGTTGATGAGGTTGTTGACCGGTCCTAAAAGGGCTACGCCCATCGTTAAATCACAGTTTTAGAAACAGGAGAAAGTTGATGGCTTCCGTAAATAAGGTCATTCTTGTTGGAAATCTTGGGAGAGATCCTGAAGTCCGTCGTATGCCAAGCGGAGACGCAATGGTTAGTTTAAGTATTGCGACAACAGACACCTGGAAGGATAAGAGTGGTGAGCGTCAAGAGAAGACGGAATGGCACAGAATCGTCATCTTTGGTCGCTTGGCAGAAGTGGCTGGGGAGTATCTTAAGAAAGGGTCGCAAGCATATTTTGAGGGGCGCTTGCAAACCAGAAAGTGGACAGATAAGGAAGGTCAGGAGAAATATACCACCGAGGTTGTAGCGGACCGGATGCAAATGTTGGGGTCTCGACCAGGCTCTGGTGGGGGAGATTTCGGTGGTAACCAATCACCTAGTAAGGGATCTGCAGAATCTGGTTCCAGCCAATTTTCCGGTGGCTTAGATGACCTCGAGGATGATATTCCGTTTTAGACGGTCATCTTAATTGGGTAAGGCGGTCGGTTTAGTATTGCGGCAAGCCCAAGCAAAAGGGCACTCTTCTTGCGCACGCAACATCATGCGGATTAAAAATTTGATTGTGTGCTTGTGAGTAAACTAACCACAAAGTAGCATTGATTTAAATTTTATTGTTGGGGCGTGCAACTGCCCAATCGGCTGATATCACTTACTTTTTCTGATTAAAAATCGGTAGCTGGCCTTTGCTTCGGTCGAGTCGAGTAAGTCGTGGCCCGTTTGCCGGCAAAACGCATGAAAGTCCGGAACTGATCCTGGGTCAGTTGTAAATACTTCCAACACTTGCCCTATCACGATTTCCTGTAGTGCTTTTTTTGTTTTCAGTATGGGAAGTGGACAGTTAAGTCCTTTTACATCGAGCGATAAGTCAATTGGGATATCTAATTCCTCGGACATTTCTAGCTTTGCCTTGATTCCAGTAGTGGTGTAATTTCAAACTGATTATACATTGGAGATCCTTTTGATTGGGATAAGAGTCTATTATGATACGATTCTGTGAGATTAGATGATATGAAGGTTGCGCTTGGACGTTCCTATTTTTGGATTAAATACTGATGCTGAATAACTCATGTGGCAGTTCGGCTAAACGGGGGCTTTGACTGGTTATGAAACTTAGAGATGTCGCGTTAGAAGACAAATATATTGTTGAGGAGGGTCGTATCTTTCTCAATGGGACGCAAGCATTGGTGCGCTTGCCTTTGATGCAGCATGCTAGGGATAAAAAGAGCGGATTGAATACTGCTGGCTATATCTCAGGTTATCGGGGCAGCCCGTTAGGTCAGTTTGACCAACAATTGTGGGCTGCAAAGAAGCACCTAAAAAATCACAATATTGTGTTCCAGGCAGGGGTTAACGAAGACCTTGCGGCAACAGCGCTGTGGGGCACACAGCAGGCTGGGATGCATGGCAAGGCCAAATATGATGGTGTGTTTGGTATATGGTATGGCAAGGGGCCAGGAGTAGATCGGTCAGGTGATATTTTTCGACATGCGAACTTGGCTGGAACCCATCCTAATGGTGGTGTCCTCGCTTTGATGGGCGACGATCACACATGTGAATCATCGACTACTGCGCATCAAAGTGAATTTGCGCTGGTCGACGCAATGATGCCCATACTGAATCCAGCTGGGGTACAGGAGTTATTGGATTACGGGTTGTATGGATGGGCGCTTTCCCGATATTCCGGTACGTGGGTAGGTCTTAAATGCATGAAGGATACGATCGATGCAAGCGCAACCGTTGACGTCGGTGACGATAGAGTGCAAGTGGTTCAGCCCTCTGAATTTGAAATGCCTGAGGGAGGTCTTAGTCTTCGCTTTCCAGATCCGCCTCTAGATCAGGAAGAGCGCCTTCATAAATATAAGCTTGAAGCGGTCAAAGCGTTTGTGCGAGCTAATGGAATCGATAGAGTTGAGCTTCAAGGTGGGAATGATGTCTTGGGTATCATTACTTGTGGTAAATCGTATCTCGATGTCAGGCAAGCGCTTCACTATTTAGGTATTGATGACCAGCGTGCGAAAAAACTCGGTTTGAGTGTTTATAAAGTGGGTATGACCTGGCCACTCGAGCCAATAGGGATTTCTCAGTTTGCTAAAGGCCTTAAAAAGATTTTGGTTGTTGAAGAAAAGCGAGCTCTTTTAGAGCCTCAAGTGAAAGATATCTTATATTCGCTCGAGCAACGTCCTATTGTTGTTGGTAAAAAGAATGAACAAGGAACTGAGTTGCTTCGCTCCAATGCAGCACTCGAACCTAATGAAATTGCGATTGCGATTGCAGAGCGTATATTAGAGTTCACGAGTGATCATGATCTTGAAGATCGACTCAATCGAAGAAAGTCGATGGCTCTTGAGTCTATCGAGGTTCCAGCCATGGAGCGTACGCCTTATTTCTGTTCTGGTTGTCCCCACAGCACGGGAACTAAGGTGCCAGAGGGTTCTGTTGCCTTATCTGGGATAGGTTGTCATTTTATGGCGCAATGGATGGACCGCAATACGACCGGATATACCCAAATGGGCGGAGAGGGGGCTAGTTGGATTGGCGAGTCTCACTTCGTTGATACGCCGCATGTTTTTCAAAATATTGGTGATGGGACCTATTTTCATTCTGGGTTTTTAGCGTTGAGGGCGGCTGTCGCTTCAGGGGCTAATATGACCTACAAAATCTTGTTTAATGATGCTGTTGCAATGACGGGTGGTCAGCCAGTTGATGGTCAATTAACCGTGCCACAAGTAACTCGGCAAGTCGCGGCTGAAGGTGCGACCAAAGTTGTAGTTGTTACGGATGAACCGGATAAATATGGTTCTAATACTGGGTTCGCTGAGGGTGTGACAGTTCATCATCGCGATGATTATGATCGAGTCCAAAAAGAAATTCGTGAAGTTTTAGGAGTCTCTGTAATCGTTTATGACCAGACCTGTGCTTCGGAAAAGAGGCGAAGGCGAAAAAGAGGAACGTTCCCTGATCCAGCGAAAAGGGCAGTGATTAATGATTTAGTCTGTGAAGGTTGTGGTGATTGTGGTGTTCAGTCGAACTGTGTCTCTGTTACTCCGCTTGAAACTGAGTTTGGTCGAAAGCGATCAATAGACCAGTCCTCGTGTAATAAGGACTTTTCTTGCGTCAAGGGGTTTTGTCCAAGCTTTGTCACAGTGCATGGGGGATCCCTTAAGAAGGGTCAAGGTGCGGTATCTAACACTGAAAAGGCTGATCTCTTTCCAGTTTTGGTGGATCCGGTTTTACCGTCTTTGGAGCAGCCGTATGGGATCCTGGTCAATGGTATTGGTGGTACGGGTGTTGTAACCATAGGCGCGATTATTGGTATGGCGGCTCATCTTGAGAGTAAGTCCTTTGCGGGGATGGATATGGCAGGTCTTGCTCAAAAAGGGGGAGCTGTTTGGAGCCACTTGCAGATCGCGAATCGTCAGGAAGATTTGAAATCAGCGCGTCTTGGTTTTGCTGGTGCTTCGTTGATTTTGGGTTGTGATTTTGTGACGACCGCAAGTGAAAAGACAATGGGGTTGGGTCAAAATGGGAAGACATTTGCCATTGTTAATGTGCATGAGCAGATGACAGGTGTTTTTACCCGTGACAAAAATTATCAATTTCCGAGAAATGGTCTGAAAGAGACGATCCGCAACCGATTGGGTGGAGATAATGTTGAGTTTGTAGAAGCAACCCGTATCGCTACCTCATTGATGGGTAATTCGATCGCGTCGAATATGTTCATGCTGGGATTTGCCTACCAAAAAGGCTTGTTGCCTTTGCGGCACGAAGCCATCAATCGAGCAATAGAGATGAATGGTGCATCGGTCGAGATGAACAAGACGGCGTTTCTCTGGGGTAGAAGAGCCTGTGTCGATCTACCGACAGTAGAGCGATTATTGAAACCGAAAGTTTTAGAGGATGAGGTGGTTGAGGAACAGTCGCATACGCTCGATGAGATCATTCAAAAGAGATTCAACTTCCTAACTGATTATCAAAACGTAGATTATGCGAAACAGTATCGAAGCCTAGTTGATAGGGTGCGACTTAGAGAAGAGTCTGGAGCGATGCTTGATGGGTTGACAGAGATCGTTGCGCGTTACTACTTTAAGCTGATGGCCTACAAAGACGAATATGAGGTCGGTAGGCTTTACGCTGACGGTGTATTTCAGAAAAAGGTAGGACAGCTCTTTGAGGGAAATTACAAGATTCGATATCATCTCGCTCCGCCCCTTTTCGCTAAAAAAGACTCTGAGACCGGTCATCTTAAGAAAAAAGAGTTTGGTCCATGGGTTTTTGTGGTGTTTAAAGTTCTGTCCCGCTTAAAGTTTTTGCGTGGTACGGTTTTTGATGTGTTTGGATTGACTTCTGAGAGAAAGATGGAGCGTCAACTCATTGAGGATTACCGCTTGTTGGTTGAGGAGATTGCCGACACCGTGAACCAAACAAATATTGAAGTAGCTAAGAAACTCTTATCTTTACCGGAGGAGATACGTGGCTACGGACATGTTAAAGAGGCCAGTGTCATTCAGGTGAGGCAGTCGTGGCGAGCTTTGCTTGATCAGTACTCTGCCGCAGGAGCAGAGCGCAAAGCAGCTTAAGAGCAGCTGTGTTTGTTAAAAGAAGTATGGCCCGATAGCATCTATTTGTGCGGTTACCAGCGCGTCAACTTTGTGTTCGATAACAGTAATTGCTTCAATGCTGTCGTTGATGTTGGTTGCGATCACAGAATGTTTTTTTTGGTGTAGTGTCTCGACAAGTTGGGGCGTAATTAACTGCTGTGGAATGAAAATGCAGTGGCACATTAATTTTTCATGGCTGCTTTCGTCCCGGGCCAATTTGTCGTTCCAAATAAGGCCTCTTGTAACGTCAGGAGCAATGTTCATTAATGTGGTTAACGTTAGAGCGCTTTTAGATGCGATCAAAGGGAAGAGTGGTTTTTCTTTGCCAATTCTTTCTAGAATATCAACGCTAATTTCTGCGATGGCTCCTTCTTGGCCAGCGCTTGGTTTTAATTCGATTATGGGCCGTATTTCCAACTCGGCACATGCTGAAAGTGCTTGATAGAGCGTGGGTAACTTCTCTCCTATGTATTCGTTTCCGTAATCACTACCAATATCTAAACCATTCATTTGATCGAAAAATAATTCGCTCGCAAGCCCTGAGGCCCCGGTCACTAGATCAAGTGATTCATTAGCCAGGAGGATGGGTACACCATCTGCAGTTAAGCGAACGTCAAAATGGACGTTTTGGAACCCGAGGTTCCTGGCATTTTTAATACCAGCTATTGAATTTTCGGGAGCGATGATGCCTCCAGTTCTGTAGCTGATGACTTTTTGTCGGGATGCGAATGATTGGTTTTCTAGCATGGTTACATTATACGAGATGCCAGTATGTGAGCATCTGATAGATTTAGAGGTTTTAATTAATGATTAGCGTTATTCTAGCGTCCTATTTTAGATAAAATCTCGGTTTGTGCGATATACTAATTTCGTTTAATTAAGGTTCCCTAATGCCTATCTATGAATATCTTTGTTCCTCGTGCGGTAAGAAACATGAGGCACTTCAAAAAATCTCGGAAGACCTTTTGGTCGATTGCCCTAAATGTGATGAGCCATCGCTGGTGAAAATGGTAACCGCTGCCGGCTTTCAGCTGAAGGGTGGCGGTTGGTATGTGACTGACTTTAAAGATAAAAAACAACCTTCTTCAAGCAAGAGTCCTGCGGATGTTGGCGGTGATAGTAAGGTCAGTGGGAGCTCCTCTGATGCGAAGAGTACGAATGAAACTAAATCAACCAAAGAGTCTTCAACGGACGGCGACTAAGAGTTACCGCATTTTTTGTTTCTGCGGGACCGAATAGTGTTGTAACGCCACTTTTTAAAAATAACGGAAAATAATAGCAATGCGAACAAATTATTGTGGGTTAATTGATTCAAGCTATTTGGACCAAGAGGTTCATTTATTCGGCTGGGTTCATCGACGGAGGGATCACGGCGGCGTCATTTTTATTGATCTGCGGGACCGAGAGGGTATTGTTCAAGTGGTCTCTGATCCTGATAATGAACAAGCCTTTGCGGTCAGTGACCGTGCTCGAAGTGAATACGTTTTGCGGATAAAAGGGCGAGTGCGGCGGCGACCCAATGGAACGGTGAACCCTTCATTAACGAGCGGTGAAATAGAGGTTTTGGCGGATGATATTGAAATTCTTAATACATCAGAGACGCCACCTTTTACCATTGACGAGGAAGAGCCATCAGAGATGGTTCGATTGGAGAACAGAGTTTTTGATTTGCGTCGTCCTCAGATGCAAGCGAATCTGAGACTGCGGTCTCGCGTTTCAAAATACTTGAGAGATTATTTAGACCAAAATGGGTTTATTGACGTAGAGACGCCGATTTTATACAAATCGACACCAGAGGGTGCTCGTGAATTTCTAGTGCCATCTCGTATGCATGATGGTGAGTTTTATGCGTTGCCACAGTCGCCTCAGCTATTCAAGCAAATGTTGATGGTCGCAGGGTTTGATCGATACTATCAAGTTGTTAAATGTTTCCGTGACGAGGATTTGCGGGCGGATCGTCAGCCTGAGTTTACGCAGATTGATATTGAAACTTCATTCCTTGATGAGTTTGAAATAAGACAGATCATGGAGGACATGATTAGAGGCTGTTTCAAAAACACTCTACAGGTTGAGTTGCCCGATACATTTCCAGTGATGCCATACGATGAGGTGATGCATTTGTACGGCAGTGATAAACCTGATCTACGAATCCCGCTTAGGTTTACCGACATCACTGAGTTAATGAAGGCAGAGGAATTTAAAGTATTCAGGTCAGCCGCCGATCTTGTGGATGGACGAGTAGTTGCGTTAAGAGTTCCTGGAGGCGGGGAGATCAGTCGAAAACAGATTGATGATTACACAAAATTTGTCGCGATCTACGGCGCTAAAGGTTTGGCATATATAAAAGTCAATGATGTGGCTGGTGGCATTGAGGGATTGCAGTCCCCCATTATTAAGTTCCTCTCAGAAGAGGTTGTATTAAAAGTAGTGCAGCTCTCTGGTGCAATAAACGGTGACATTATTTTCTTTGGTGCGGACAAAAGTCGGATTGTTAACGATGCGTTGGGTGCTCTGCGTGAGAAACTGGGGCGGGACCTTGGCTTAGTTGAGCCCGGATGGAAGCCGCTTTGGGTGGTTGATTTTCCTATGTTTGAGTATGACGAAGACTCAAACCAATGGTCTGCCCGCCACCATCCATTCACATCACCAAAAGATGGACACGACGCGCACATTGATACAAACCCAGGCGCTGCCTACGCTAAAGCCTACGATATGGTCTTGAATGGTTGGGAGATTGGTGGCGGCTCGGTGCGTATCCATCAGCCTGAATTGCAAGAGAAAGTTTTCCGTTCATTAAAGATAACTCCGGAGGACCAGCAAGCTAAATTTGGATTCCTGTTAAATAGTCTGAAATGGGGTGCTCCTCCGCATGGTGGTATTGCCTTTGGTCTTGATCGGATCGTCACGCTTATGTGTGGGGCAACATCGATTAGGGACGTCATTGCATTTCCTAAAACGCAGCGCGGACAGGATTTATTGACAGGAGCGCCTTCTGCGGTGACGGATGCACAGTTGCGTGAACTACATATTCGTCTTCGCAGTGCCGCGAAGACTGTGACAACCAATACAACCGACGATTAAATTCGCATTATGTTGCCTGAGCAAAGGCGAATCGAGTCATACAAGATTCCGGTATCGGTTCTAGTGGTTGTTTATACCGCAGACTTAGAGATCCTGTTGCTTGAGCGGGCCGACCGAGATGGTTTTTGGCAGTCAGTAACAGGAAGCAGGGAATTAAACGAGTCTTTAGATCAAACTGCAGTTCGAGAACTGAGTGAGGAAACGGGCATTAATGCGTCTGATTATGCGTTATCTGATTGGAAGATTTCAAACGAGTTCGAAATCTTTAAACATTGGCGTGGTCGTTATGCTCCTGGCGTCACCCATAATATGGAGCATGTGTTCGGCTTAGTTGTCCCAGAGAGGGTGTCGATTAACATATCTCCTCGTGAGCACACTCAGTTTGGTTGGTTTCAGATTGAGGAGGCTATTGATCGAGTTTTTTCTTGGACAAACGCCGATGCTTTGCGGTTTTTGTTGGACACTAATTCCAGTTTGCGCTGAGGTTTGCGCCTCGTTAGAAAATATCTCATGTAAACTTCGTAGTGATAGCGGTTCGAGGGTTTAATGTGGGTAGTGTTCCATTGATTAATTCAGTTTTTGTGTGCGGAAAGTAAGGCGGGTCATGGAGTTAGTAACGAGTAGAGATTTTTTGGATTACCGTGATCGTTCTGACGAGGAATGTCATGGGCTTATCAAAAGAGCTAAGGCTAGCCTCGGAGAAGATTTGGTTATTCTCGGTCATCATTATCAAAGAGCGGATGTATACCAACATGCCGATTTGAGAGGTGATTCTTTAAAGCTCTCAAAACTTGCATCCCAAACAAATTCAGAGCACATCATTTTTTGTGGTGTTCACTTTATGGCTGAAGTGGCCGACATCATGTCTAAGCAAAACCAAAAGGCGTTACTTCCTGATTTAGCTGCGGGATGTTCGATGGCCGATATGGCTAATTTGTCTAAGGTTAATCGAGCCTGGAATGAGATCAAGTCCGTTCTCGGTGAAGAGATGTCGGTGACGCCAATTACTTATATTAACTCTGCAGCAGATCTAAAAGCGTTTTGCGGGGAGCGTGACGGTATTGTGTGTACGTCATCGAACGCTTCCCGGGTCGTCACTTGGGGGTTAGGTCAGCGAGAAAAGATTTTGTTTTTTCCTGATCAGCATTTAGGTCGTTGGTCTGGGCATCAGCTTGGTTTAATCAACGAGACTGATATGAAAGTTTGGGATCCAGATTTGTGGATGGGTGGGCTCACTGAGGAGGAAATTAAGCAAGCAAAAATACTTTTGTGGAAGGGGCACTGTTCGGTACATCAAATGTTCCAGCCTGAGCATATCGCGCGATTCCGTGAGAAACATCCTGAAGGCCATGTTATTTCGCACCCGGAGTGTCGATTCGAAGTTTGTGAGCAATCCGACTTTGTTGGCTCGACAGAATATATCGTTCAGACAATTGCGGCAGCCAAGCCAAATACGCGTTGGTTGGTTGGCACTGAATTAAATTTAGTTAATCGAATCGCTGAAGAATTTCGATCAGAAGGCAAGGTGGTTGAGTTTATGTCGCCGCTTGTGTGTATGTGTTCTACGATGAATCGTATAGACCCCCAACATCTTGCGTGGCAAGTTGAGAATTTACTTGATGGTACTTTGGTAAATCAAATTTGTGTGCCTGAGTCAGACAAAGGTATGGCGCGAGTTGCTCTAGAGAGAATGTTGTCGATTTCTTAAGTCCCTATGAGGGTTGCTACCTGTTGTTTGATGCGTAAGGGTTACCCCGTGGGCCTTGATTTGTGACGAAAACTAATTGGGTGACTTTAAAGTCTCTGGCACCGTATCTCTGGGATTTTAAATATCGGGTCATCGTCGCACTCGTATTTCTAACTTTAGCCAAAGTGGCCAATGTGTCGGTGCCCCTAGTGCTCAAGGACGTAGTGGATTCACTTTCGTCTCAGAATCAAGTTATTTTCCTGCCGCTTGCGCTTCTACTTACTTATGGGGTTCTAAGGCTTTGCGCCGTCGTATTTGCTGAATTGCGTGATGTGGTTTTTGTCAAAGTAACTCGCCGTGCAACCAGAAAAATAGCGCTAAAGGTATTTCGACATCTCCATGACCTAAGTCTTAAGTTTCATTTAGAGCGACATACAGGAGGTATTTCTCGTGAGATAGAGCGAGGAACGCGTGGCATTTCAATCCTGTTGACGTATTCATTATTCTCGATCATTCCCGTCATACTAGAATTTGCTTTTGTTGCTGCGATTTTGTTGGATCGTTTTGACTGGAGATTTACAGCCATTACTTTTTCAGCAGTATTTTTTTACTTGATTTACACCTTTTTTGTGTCTGAATGGCGAATGAGCATCCGTCGTGAAGCTAATGAGTGGGATACACGATCGAATTCCCACGCAGTCGACAGTCTTCTTAATTACGAAACGGTTAAATATTTTAATAACGAGGATTACGAAGCGGAAAGATACGACACATTTCTGCGTGAGTATGAAACGGCTGATGTCAAAACCGAGACCTCGCTTGGACTACTTAATATAGGGCAAAGTGTAATCATAGCCTTAGCGGTTACGGCGCTAATGATATTAACCTCACAAGGGGTGGTTGCTCAAAAAATGACGATTGGTGACTTGGTTTTAGTGAATGGGCTTTTGATTCAACTGTATATTCCACTGAACTTCATGGGTATGGTTTATCGTGAAATCAAACAGTCGTTTATTGATATGAACAAGATGTTCTCGTTGTTGGATACACCGCAGGATATCGCAGATCGACCTGGAGCAATTTTATTCGAGCCTTCCAGCCCAACCGTCGAATTTAAAAATGTTTCATTCTCCTATGATGGACGACGTGAGACGTTATCAGACGTCAGTTTTGTCGTCCCTAATGGGAAGACCGTTGCGATTGTCGGTGAGAGTGGTTCCGGGAAAACCACTTTGGCCAGATTGTTGTTTCGGCTCTATGATGTTTCCAATGGTGTAATCCTTATCGATGGCAAAGATGTTCGGGATTATCTCCAAGATAGTTATAGGAGAGCCATCGGTGTTGTACCGCAGGATACGGTTCTTTTTAACGACACTTTGGGATTCAACATCAAGTATGGACAGCCGCTGTGCTCGCAAGGGGATCTAGATCGTGTGGTGCATTTAGCTCAACTCGAAAACTTTGTTAAAGCTCTTCCGGAGGGTTTTGAGACAACTGTTGGCGAGCGGGGTTTGAAGGTGTCTGGTGGCGAGAAACAACGGATATCAATAGCTCGAGCAATTCTTAAGAACCCACCGATTATGATTTTTGATGAGGCGACATCCTCGCTAGACTCGGGGAGTGAGCGATTAATTCAATCGGCGTTAGATGGAGTATCAAAAAACAGAACGACTTTGGTCATTGCGCACCGGTTATCTACGATCGTTCATGCCCATGAGATTATTGTGCTGGATGCAGGAAAAATTATAGAGAGAGGGTCGCATCAGGAGCTGCTAGAGAAAGCGGGTAGATACAGTTACATGTGGAATCTCCAGCAAAGCAAGTCGCAAGTAGAAATTAATGGTTAATGTGTTTGAATGTATTTATAACTTTTGTATTCAATCTTAATTTAAATTCTTATGTATTGTAGACGTATAAAGAGGTCAGTCTTCCCAGCCATTTTGCTGAGCACTTTGGCAGTCTTTATTCTGATGTATGACGTCGTTGCTGCGGATGCCCGAAGCAACTCTGGCCCACGTCTTAAGTCGAGAGTTGCTATCGTCGTAGATCACACCAATGGGGAGGTTATCTACGAAAAAAATGCTTTTGATGTGGCGCCCATCGCATCAATTACCAAATTGATGACCGCTATGGTCATTATTGATTCTGGTGTTCCTCTGCTCGAGTCTATGACGATTGCTAAGGCTGATGTTGATCGTTATAAAGGCTCACGGTCAAAACTAAGTGTCGGTACGACTTTATTAAGAGCTGAGGTATTGAAATTAGCGCTAATGGCGTCGGAAAACAGGGCCTCAGCTGCGCTGTCCCGAGTATTTCCGGGTGGGAAAGAGGCTTTTGTGCAGGCTATGAATGAGAAGGCTAAATCACTGGGGATGGATCAAACAGTTTTTGTTGATTCCACTGGTTTACGTCCGGGAAATGTATCCAGTGGCTTGGATCTGGTTAAGATGGCTATTGCCGCATATGAATATCCTTTGATCCGCCAGTATACGACCACTTCTTCGTTTCAACTTCGAGCAAAAATAGGTAGCCGATCAGTCACGCTTGAATATGTTAATTCGAATCGTTTAGCACGGAGTTCTAGATGGGAGATAGGACTGTCTAAGACCGGTTACATCAGTGAGTCGGGCCGCTGTTTAGTCATGCAAACGACCATACTCGGTAAGCCAGTCATTATGGTTTTGTTAGATTCTTGGGGTAAGCTGACGGCCTTAGGTGATGCTGGGCGAGCACGCCGTTGGATGGAACGAGCCAAAAAGAAATAATCTAGGCGTGTATCCTGAGTTTAATGTTGCGTGCGTGCGCTGCCTAGAGCTGCAGAAATTTTTTCAGCCGTTGATTTGATATGCTTTCCCCAATTGCGGTTAAGTCTATGAGAAGGCGTGGAAATAGATAAACCGGCAACCAGCAAGCTAGAATCGTCATAAATCCCAGCGCCAATGCAAGAAAGTCCAGCTTCCGCCTCTTCATTATCAAACGCATAGCCTTGGGCTTTTATTTTTTCTAGTTCGGCAAACAAAATACGAGAGTCTTTAATTGTATTTTTTGTGAAGACTTTAAGTCCATTTCTATTGATATAGTTGAAAGTTTCGTCTTTCCCATCTTCGATTAAAAAGATCTTACCAACTGCTGTGACGTGCAAAGGTGCTTTAGCGCCAATAAGGTGTGTGACTCGTATTGATGAATGTTCACCGGCCACACGTTCGACGTAGACCATTTCATCGCCTTGACGGATTGATAGGTTCACAGTCTCTTGGAGTTGTTGATGGAGTTCTTGCATGAAAGGCAGCGCTTCATTGCGGATGTCAATCCGTGTTTTAGTAATATTGCCGAGTTCAAGCAAACGTGTGCCAAGCCGATAGCTCCCAGTTTGGACTTTATCGATGACGCGATAATGCGCTAGAGCATTTAGTATTCGGTGAGCTGTCGAAGGGTGGAGGTTGGTGACTTGAGACAACTCTTTTAAATTCATTGGGTTGCCTGACTTAGACAGAACGTCAATCAATTCCATCATTCGGTCTATTACCTGAATGGATGTCCTACCATTTGTTTCTTGCATTTTTGAGGAGACGGTGCAGTTGCAGTGTTAATTGTTCACGCGCTAATATAAATCAAACTCCATTATCAATCAATCGATAAGCCTTTAAGGATGGAATATTTTTGAGGCATGAGTTCTGATAGTGCTGTGTTAAACTGCGCTAAAACTCTTGGACGCTAAGCTGAATCTTTTTGGTATTCAAGCGACACAGCAATCATTAAAGGTTTAGGTAAGCAAATATGCGAGTAGGATTATTCGTCACCTGTGTGGCCGATTTGATGCGACCAAGTATTGGTCTAGCTGCCGTCAAGTTGTTGGAGCGAGCGGATTGTGAGGTGGTTTTCCCTGAAAACCAAACGTGTTGTGGGCAACCAGCTTACAACGCGGGCGATAGGTTAACAGCACAGCAGCTCGCTAGAAAAGTGATTTCCGAGTTTGCAGATGTCGATTACATAGTTATCCCTTCCGGATCTTGTGCGGGCATGATTAAAACCCACTATGAAGAGCTCTTGTCAGACCTGCCTGAGTATCGAGTTAAGGCGCAATGGTTAGCGGCTAGAACCTACGAATTAACCGATTTTTTGGTGAATGTTGTTGATATGGACTCGTTCGATACGACGTTTCAAGGAACGATTGCTTACCATGATTCGTGCGCAGGCCTCAGAGAGCTCAACATTAAAGAGCAGCCTAGAAAGTTACTCTCGCACTTAGCCCATGTCGACTTAAAGGAAATGGCAGGGGCCGAACAATGTTGTGGTTTTGGAGGAACATTTTCGGTTAAGTATGGTGATATCTCGTCGCGAATAGTTGATCTCAAATGCGATGATCTTGAGGCTACTGAAGTGGATGCTCTGGTGCTTGGTGATCTTGGCTGTATGTTAAATATTGAGGGTAAGCTTCGCCGCAGGGGAAATCATAAAACGAAAGTACTTCACATAGCCGAGGTCCTTACCGGCTTAGTCGGTGAAGAGACAGAATAGCATCAGGAAAATTTCTCATGGAACTAACATCACACCAATTCAAGTCTGTTTCGAGTGCGAAACTCAAAGACGTGAAGTTGCAAAAGGCATTGTATAAAGCGAAAGACGGATTTGTCGTTCCTCGCGCCAAAGTTGTTGCAGATCTGGATAACTTTGAGGAAATACGACAGGCTGCGGCCGATGTGAGGGATCATGGCCTAGCGCATTTAGACGTTTACTTAGAGGAGTGGGAAAAGCAGGCGCAAGCGGCTGGTACCATCGTCCATTGGGCTGAGTCTTACGAAGAATTGAACGCCCTTGTTGTTAAGATTGCCCAAGATAATCAGGTCAAGAAAATTATCAAATCCAAATCGATGGTCGGTGAAGAGACTGGGCTGAATCAGTATGTTGAAGGTCATGGCATCGAGGTTAAAGAGACGGATTTGGGTGAGTACATTATCCAACAAGCTGGAGAACATCCTTCTCATATTATTGCACCAGCAACTCATAAATCTAAGGATGATGTTGCTGATTTATTCGCCGAAAAACACCAACGTCCACGGTTGGATGATGCGGAAAAGTTGACACATGAGGCCAGAGAAATACTGCGGCCACATTTTTTAGACGCCGACATGGGTATTACAGGCGCCAATTTTATGATAGCTGAGACCGGATCTACGGTGATTGTGACTAACGAAGGCAATGGTCGTATGACCACGACCATGCCAAGGGTGCATGTTGCGATCAGCAGTATTGAAAAATGCATTCCTACGCTGGATGATTTTGCGTTAATGATGCGACTACTTCCTCGGTCGGCGACTGGGCAAGTGATCAGTAACTACGTGTCAATGACGACTGGGCCAAAACGAGCTAAGGACAACGATGGTCCCGTCGAGTTTCACGTCATTATTTTAGATGTCGGTCGTACTCGAGTCTTGGGGTCAGATCTTAGAGAAGCGCTGCGTTGCATTCGTTGTGGAGCTTGTATGAACCATTGTCCCGTTTATCAAAATGTTGGTGGCCATGCTTATGGTTGGGTCTATCCGGGCCCAATTGGGTCAGTGTTAACCCCAGCTTATAATGGCATCGAGAACGCAATTGATTTACCTAATGCGGCAACGTTGTGTAATCAGTGCGGGGTGGTGTGTCCAGTTAAAATTCCGTTGCCTGATTTGATGAGAAAGTTGAGAGAGAAGCAGTATGAAAGAAACCTTAAGTCGTCGACGGAAAAATGGTCACTCAGGCTTTGGGCGTATCTTGCGCTTCGACCGAAGCTGTACTCAATCGTAACGAGAATTATGGCGAGGGTTGGAAAGTTGTTGGGTGGGGATTCGAGGCGTATTAACCACATGTTGTTCGGTGGCAAAGATTGGACCAGACATCGAGATTTGCCTGCCCCCCGGGGACGGACCTTTAGAGATATCTATCTAAATAGAAACAAGACCACTAATCGATAAATCACACTATGCCTGCTAGGGAAAATATTTTGGCCCGAATCCGGGCTGCAAACAAAGTTGCCAATGTTACGGACGTGATGGATAGTTCAGTCGCTGATCGGCTTGCCAGTCCACCCATAAGTCCCTTACCTAAGTTAGATTGGGATCCAGAGGGGCAATTTAAGCGTAGGTGTCATGAGTCCGCATCTACTTTAGATGAGATAGCTCAGATTGACGAGTTACCTCTAGCATTGACTCGTTATCTCAGTAAAAACACCCTACCCACTAAATTAGTGTGTTGGCCAGAGTTCATCGATTTACCTTGGTCAGCCGAGGGTATTCAAATTGAGAGTCGTGGTGCTATTGGGGATGATAAGGTGGGTCTTACTGGGAGTTATTGTGCTGTCGCCGAAACGGGGACGCTAGTACTGCTCTCAGGACAGGAAAGTCACGCGACTACCAGCTTGTTGCCCGAAACGCACATTGCGGTTATTCGTCGATCTAGAATTGTGAAGACTATGGAGGACGCGTGGCAATTAATTCGTGGTGAGGTAGTCTCGTTACCGAGGCAGGTAAGTTTTATTTCTGGTCCTTCACGAACGGCAGATATTGAAATGACGCTTGTTTATGGTGCCCATGGTCCATTTCGGGTTCACGTGATCATTCTTGATCAATGAGTACCAACTGTAATTGAATCATAAGATGAAGACTAAAAAGTTCAGTGGCGGGTGGAGAACTAAACTTAAACGTTTCTTGCCGTCGGCAGAGACCATTCGAAATAATAAATGGGTTGGTTGGATTGGTCCTGCTCTGTACCACCCAAGATTGTGGCAACTCAACCGAAAGGGCGTGGCTACGGGTGTTGCTATAGGTATCTTCTTCGGATTTTTGGTTCCTTTACTTCAAATACCTTTTGCTGCGATTTTCGCTGTTTGGTTCAGAGGTCATTTAGTCGCAGCAGTTATTTCGACAATGATTACCAACCCCTTAACATTCGCGCCTATTTATTTGCTTGCGAATGAAATTGGCCAGTTTGTTTTTGCGTTATTAGAGCCTGATACCCCCAACATCATAACGGATGCCGCTTACCAGGCCGGGGATCTAGTTGTGGGGTGGCTCGATAAATTCATGTCAGTTGGAAAAAATGTTGCTGTTGGATTGCTATTGCTCGCGGTATTCGGGGCGATATCTGCCTACATGTTGGTCTTGGGCGTGTGGCGTGTAGTCGTCAATATTGAATGGTATCGGCGGCGTAGAAGCAGGATAGCGCAGAAGTAGAATGTCCCGTTAGATCGGCTCGTTTAGTTTTTATTTATTTTCATCAAGCCGATCCATAAGCCTTTTTTAAAGGGCTTATGGATCTCTCTTACGACAAGATTTAGTGGTGATCCTTCGTGTCTGCTTCTTGATGATTGAGTTCAGACGCTTCGTGATGGCTAATCAGGCCACTTTCATACATGGATGATGTCATAGGCGGCAGCCACAGCATGACGGTCACGAGGCCCGTGATAGCCATGGTTATAGTGTAAGGCAATGCCATGAATACCATTCGCCCGTATGACAACTGAAGGAGAGGCGCCACAGCAGATGTCAGTAGGAATAAGAAAGCAGCTTGGCCATTGGGTGTTGCCACACTCGGTATGTTGGTACCTGTATTCACGGCCACTGCCAAAAGATCAAATTGATCTCGGGAGATGATTCCTTCTGATAACGCTTTGGCTAACTCATTGATATACACCGTGGCAACGAACACGTTATCGCTGATCGCAGAGAGGACGCCGTTGGCCGCGTAAAATAAGCCAACTTGCTGAACTCCATCCAGTGATAGGCCATAGTGGATGATGCCTGAAAATAGATTTTGATCCTGAATAACGGCAACAATAGCAAAGAAGACGACTAACAAAGCAGTGAAGGGAAGTGCTTCGGTGAAAGCGTGACCAATATCGTGTTCCTTAATCACGCCATTGAATGCGGTAATAAATATAATTACCGTTAGACCGATTACTCCAACCTCTGCAAGATGGAGTCCCAAGGCGATGATCAGCCATATCCCGGCAATGCCTTGAATGACTAATTTGGCTTTATCCTCTTTTGTTCTTTTGGCTTCTTCTCGCTTATCAAAATCTATTAAGATCTCTAGAACTTCGACGGGTATTTTTGTTCCATATCCAAACAATTTAAATTTTTCCACCAGGGCACACGTCAGCAGGCCTACGAAGAGGACTGGGAGTGTGACTGGTGCCATACGGATGAAGAATTCAATAAATTCCCAGCCGGCACGTTCAGCGATTAAAAGGTTTTGTGGCTCCCCAACGATCGTGCATACCCCGCCCAAGGCAGTTCCTACTGCCCCATGCATCATTAAACTTCTTAAGAAGGCCTTGAATTGTTCCATCTTATCGCGATGGACATCTTGAATATGTCGATCATCAGTCAGGTCATCATCATCTTCATGTGCTTTGCCTGACGCAACCTTGTGATAGATCCCATAAAAGCCCACAGCGACGCCGATAATTACCGCTGTGACGGTAAGCGCATCGAGAAACGCGGAAAGAAATGCTGCCATTAGTGAGAACAGTAACGACAAGATAATTTTAGATCGAACATTAATGAGCACTTTCGTAAAGAGCAGTAAAAGCAACCCCTTCATGAAGTAGATTCCTGCGACCATAAACATCAGCAACAAAATCACTGGAAAGTTCAACACAATCTCGTGATAAACCGTTGCGGGTGAGGTCATTCCGATCGCAACGGCCTCAATGGCAAGCAAGCCTCCGGGCGCAAGAGGATAGGCCTTCAGCGCCATTGCAAGAGTAAAAATAAATTGAATGATGAGAATCCAGCCTGTAATGAATGGGCCGACGGTATGGAACAGTATTGGGTTAACGATCAGAAATAAAATGATCGCCGTTTTATACCAATTTGGTGTTCCTTGAAGAAAATTGGTCATGTAAACAGAACGACTTATATTCGATGACGTCACAGCAGAGTCTCCTATTAAATGTGTGCCCGCAATTTACACAGGATACAAGTACAATCATTAAATCGTATGGGACCGGATTTTAGCATGCTTCGGGCCGAAAATTGGTCTAAAAAAGAATTGAGACCATTTCGGTATTTATGTCTATATTTTATTTGGTTGGGAGTATTGCTGTTTTTCTGTGTCTGTACTTTTGGCCCCTAAATTAATATGTGATAAATAAGTTTGGATGCCATTTCATGAAAAAAATAGTTGTTACTCGTGAAGTTTTTAGTGAAACCATTGATTTTTTAAAATCACATTTTGATGTTGCCTCCAATCAAGAGGATTGTTTGTTTCGCCGCAATGAGTTGCTCTCCTTAATCTCTGGTGCGGAAGGGATCCAAACAGGCTCTGGGGATCAGGTCAACGATGAATTCTTAGATGCGGCTCCTCAAGTCAAGATAGTCGCGAATACAGCGGTGGGCTATAACAATATAGACGTTGACGCGTGTTCGCGGCGTGGAGTTATCGTCACAAATACGCCTGGAGTCTTGGATGAGTGTGTGGCGGATTACGCGATGGGGCTGATGATCGCCGCGTGCAGACGTATAGGAGAAGGTGAGCGATTCTTGAGGTCGGGCAAATGGAAGGCGGTTTACTTTAAACAGATGTTAGGCGTCGATATACATGGTGCAACGCTCGGATTGGTGGGGTTCGGTCGAATTGGCCAAGCGATCGCGAGACGAGCTAACGGATTTGGTATGCGCGTCATCTACCACGCACGATCAAGGGTCAGCGAAGACGTTGAGCAAAACCTCAATGCAACTCATGTTGATAAGTCTCATTTGCTTCAAGAATCAGATGTAGTACTCCTCATTTTACCCTACTCGAAGGATACTCATCATTTCATCGGTGCACGCGAATTACGTCAGATGAAGCCACGATCGGTTTTGGTCAACATCGCCAGAGGTGGTATTGTGGATGACAACGCGTTAATTATGGCATTGAGGGATAGAGTTATATTTGCTGCAGGATTAGATGTCTATGAGGGTGAACCGGCGCTAAATCCTGAATTTTTAGAACTTGAAAATGTGGTTCTGTCTCCTCACATTGGCAGTGCTTCTGAACCTACTCGACGAGCGATGGCAATGACCGCTGCGAAGAATTTAGTCGCAGTCTTGGCGCATGGACAAGCTCCGTTAAATTGGGTTAATCCTCGCTAACAGTTTAGAATTAAGGTTACGTATAAAAATTTAAAATTCATCCGTATTTTTAATTGTATCGATAAAAGCTATGAATCAATTGTTTAAACTTGGGCTGCATGAGGTGGCAAAAAGATTACGAGAAGGTAAGCTCAAGCCATCGGTTTATATCAGTAACTTGCTGGAACGAATTAATGACTTAGAAGGTAGCGTTCAGGCTTGGCAGTGGTTAGACCGTGATCGAGCTTTAGGCATTGCAAAAAAAGCTGATACGTCTGCCGCAGCTCTCCGCGCAGCGCATCCTCTTTATGGCATTCCCATTGGTGTTAAAGATAACATCTATACCGCTGGCATTCCCACCGAGATGGGCTGCTGTTTGTATCAAAATTATGTACCAGAAAAGTCCGCGGATATTGTGACGCGTATTGAAAAATCTGGTGCGTTTGTATTTGGTAAAACGGTGACGACTGAGGCGGCCTTTATGATGCCTTCTAAGACCCGAAACCCTTGGAATTTGCAACACACTCCGGGAGGCTCGTCCAGTGGGTCGGCTGCAGCGGTTGCCGCGGGATTTGTCCCGGGCGCAGTGGGGACGCAAACAAATGGCTCAGTTATTCGACCAGCCGCTTATTGTGGTGTCGTCGGTTATAAGATGACGAGGGGATTGATCAGTTTAGAAGGTATTATGCCTTTTTCACCAATGTTCGATCAACCAGGGGTCTTTGCCAGAAGTGTCGCCGATTCCGCGCTATTAGCATCTAGTTTTTCCGGCCCTCGTTCTGGTATATCGCCAAATGCGTCACCGCTTAAAAATACGCCTAGGCTGGCTGCAGTCCGCTCACCATCTTGGTACCTTGCCGCACCTGAGGCCAGAGCTCAATTTGAATCTGATATTTCACGACTCAGGAGCGCTGGTGCGAATATAGATGTGCTTGAACTTCCAGGAGAATTTGATCGCGCGCACAAGGTTCACCGAACAATCATGCTTTATGAGGCCGCACGGGTTTCGCGAGCAGTAAGAGTAGAATTTCGTGGCTACTTCTCGGATTTTCTCATTCATGCTCTGGAAGAAGGAGACCGTGTTACTGAGACCCAGTTTAGGGATGCCGTCAAGAAAAAAAATGCGCTGCAAAATAGTTTTGCTGCTTTTATGGACCGAGGTTATTCGGCAGTCATTACACCACCTGCAACTGGGGAAGCGCCTGACTCACTACATGTTACTGGGGACCCCAGTTTTTGTTCAATTTGGACGTTAATTGGCGCTCCGGCCATCACCATTCCCACCGGTTTAGGGCCTCGTGGATTACCTTTGGGACTGCAATTAATAAGCGCGGTTGATGAAGACAACTATCTTTTGGCAACCGCAGCGTGGTGTGAGCGACATTCTCCTTTCAAAGGTCTAACTTCTTAGGGCTTGGTCTTGGCTTAGGTTTTGCCCTGATCTTTTGAGAACCTCCTGGCATATTGTGGAGCACGGAGATTTGTATCAATTTTGCTATGAATGGTGACCAAAAAAAGTACAATCAAGAGCTGCGCGAACAGATTCTATCGTGTCTGAGCAAAGATCAGTACGGTCTTCGAAAGCGACTTAATCAGCTATTGTCTAAGAAAGATAATGCTGATCAGTTGCGCGATATTGAGCTCATGCGCTCGAAAATAACCGAGTCAATCAGTAAAGTCTCCAATAGAAAAAGTCGCATTCCGAATATCTTGTTTTCGGAAAACCTCCCGGTTGTTGAGAGGCGAGAAGAGATACAACGTCTGATTAGTCAGCATCAGGTTGTTATTTTGTGTGGCGAAACCGGATCCGGAAAAACCACACAGCTACCTAAAATGCTACTCGAAATTGGTCGGGGAGTGTGCGGGCAAATTGCGCACACGCAACCAAGACGAATCGCGGCTCGATCGGTGGCAAACCGACTTGCGAAAGAATTGCATTCAGAAATTGGTGATCTAGTTGGTTACCAAGTTCGTTTCTCCGATCGCTCCAGTCCAAATAACCTTATTAAGGTAATGACGGATGGAGTTTTACTTGCTGAGACGCAAACCGATCGGCATTTATCTCGGTACGATACAATTATTATTGATGAGGCTCATGAGAGGAACCTTAACGTTGATTTTTTGTTCGGATATTTAAAGGGACTATTAAAGAGGAGGCTCGACCTAAAATTAGTCATTACATCGGCGACAATTGATTCAGAGAAGTTTTCGACTCATTTTGATCAGGCGCCAGTCATCGAAGTCTCGGGGCGGTTATATCCTGTGGAGATACGGTACCAACCACCGGGAGATGACGGTGCGCAGGAAGATGCAGACAGTCTATACGACGCCTTAAGTCGCGTGATGGGGGAGATTGATGTTGCACAAGGTGAGGGTGATGTACTTGTGTTTTTGCCGGGTGAGCGTGAAATCAGACAATCTCTTGATTGGCTGAGTAAGAATTTTTTATCTAAATTGAGGCGCTCTAAATGGGAAGCCTTACCCTTGTATTCGAAACTCTCCGTTCAAGATCAAAATAGAATTTTTACACCGGCACACTGCAGACGCGTAATACTCACGACCAATATTGCAGAAACGTCTTTGACAATTCCTAAGATTCAGTACGTGATCGATTCCGGGTTGGCCCGAGTCAAGCGGTATAGCTATCGGAATAAAGTCGAGATGCTGCAGGTGGAAAAAATATCCCAGGCATCTGCTAATCAGCGCGCTGGTCGGAGTGGTAGGGTGATGAATGGCGTCTGTGTGAGGCTATATTCAGAGATTGATTTTGATCAACGCCTTGTTCATACAGAGCCGGAAATTCTAAGATCATCATTAGCCTCAGTGATACTGCGCATGGCTGTTTTTGGCCTCGAAGAGCCAGAAAAGTTTCCTTTCATTGATTCGCCAATACCAAGAGCTCTCTCAGATGGATATCAGTTGCTTGAGGAGTTGGGCGCAATTGACCGAGCACGTCAATTGACACCCATTGGCAAAAAAATTGCACGCATACCCGTTGATCCGAGAGTTGCACGCATGATTCTGGCGAGTAGCGAATTGGGATGTCTCGACGAGGTATTGAAGCTTGCTGCAGGCTTGTCAGTACAGGACCCAAGAGAGCGAGAATTTAATTCTAGTGATGCGTCTACGCTTACTGTGGCTGAAGAAAAAAAATCAGATTTCTTATCGCTGTTGGAAGTTTGGAATTGGTTTCAAGACGTATTCGAAAGAAAACCAGGAAAAAAACAGTTAAAAGAATTGTGTCAACGTCGTCATCTATCTTTAGTGAGAATGTTTGAGTGGCGTGAGCTATATCAACAACTGAAATCGATGTCTATTGAGATGGGATTTAAAATAAGCGATAAGTCGGGTGAGAGGGCCAATATTCACCGCGCATTGTTGACGGGGTTGTTGGGGAATGTCGGGTTTAGAGGTGATGAAAAAGGACTCTATTATGGAGCGCGCAGCATTAAGTTCTACATACACCCTGGTTCTGATTTAAGGAAAGCTAAGCCGAAATGGATCATCGCTTCAGAGTTGGTAGAGACATCACGTTTGTACGCGCGCTGCGTTGCCGAAATTGACGTTGACTGGATTGAGCCTTTAGCTAAGCATCTGACCCAATCGACTTACCATGAACCACGTTGGTCAAAGAGCACTGGGAACGTCGTGGCGACTGAGCGAGTGACTTTGTATGGTTTAGTTGTCGTTCCTAAGCGGCAGATTAATTATGGCCCCATTAATTCGAGGGAAGCTCGGGAAATATTTATCCGCCGTGCTCTCGTTCAGGGTGAAGTAAAAAGTCCCCCACACTTTTTAAAACACAATCTAGATTTAATCGAATCGTTAGAAAGTGTCGAGGCAAGATCCAGGCGCTATGACCTGCTTGTAGATGATTCTGTTGTGTACTCTTTTTTTGAGGAGAAGGTCCCTGAACATATATACAGTTGGACATCCTTTGAAAAATGGCGAAAGCAGGTGGAGGCGAAAGAGCCTAGGTGTTTATATCTGACCAAATCGCTTCTGGTCAGGAAAGATATCGAATCCGAGACATTCGAACTATATCCTGACGCAGTCACTATGAATGGGTGTGAGTTTCAGCTTGAGTATCGTTTTGAACCCAGTCATATTCTCGATGGGGTCACGGTAAAAGTTCCGATTGAAATGCTTAATAAAATAGATCAAGTTCGAGTTGAGTGGCTTGTGCCTGGATTAATTAGGGAAAAAGTTACTGAGATTATTAAAGGCTTACCAAAGATTATTAGAAAGAAGATTTTCCCGGTTAAACAGTTCGTCGATGAGATTGTTGGAGATTTAAACCCCAAGCCCATATCTTTGTACGATTTAATTATTAAAGTCATTAACGCATCGTATGGGGAATTGGTTACTCGTGAAGTTGTCAATGAGAGTGAATTGCCCGATTTTCTCCGGATGAATTTTTCAGTTGTAGATGAGGAGGGTGTTGATATTGATTCGGGGCGAGATTTAGTTCTTCTCAGAAAAAAGCTTGGAGTTAAAGCAACCGAGACGTTTACAACCGAGACGACTAAAGAGTTCAAAAAAACAGGCGTGACAATATGGAATTTTGGGGATCTTCCAGAGATTGTTGAAATGTCTATTCAAGATAAAACCATTGTTGGATTCCCATGTCTTAAAGACGAGAAAAATTCGGTGTCTATCGTTCTTGCGGATACAGAGATGGAAGCAGATTCAGTGACAAAAATAGGTGTTAGGCGCTTATTTCAGTTAGCGATGAAAGATCAATTTAAATTTATTTCTAAACGTTGGACTGAGCTTCCGAAAATGTCACTTCAATATTCGATGCTTCTAAGCGAGCAAGGAGAAACCTCAGGTGGCTCGTCGATTCAAGATAGGTTAAGTGACGAATTGCTGGCAGCCACCAGTGCGCGCGCAATCTTTTTTGATGGCGACATGATCCGTACTGAGGGGGTGTTTTTGGCAGCTGTAAAAAAAGCAAAGCCTCGTATCGTCGTCGTTGCGAATGAGATTAATCAGATTGTAGACGCCACATTTCAGCTGTATGCAAAGGTGCGTGTTAGCCTCAGTTCAGATAAATTATTAATGTCTCAACACTTTGTGCGGAATGTTAAAAAACATCTTTTTTTATTAATGTCGCCAAACTTTATTTCTAATACGCCCTATAGTTATTTAAAGCATTTCCCACGTTATCTTGAAGCTGTTTTTTGTCGTATTGAGAAACTGCGGTCAGATCCGAATCGTGACGAGTCTTGGCAAAAACAGATATCTTTATACGAAGAGCAGATATCGAAATTAATCGAGCTTAGTGTGAACCCTCAACAACGGCAAAAACTTATTGAGATCAGATGGTCACTGGAAGAGTTGCGTGTATCGTTATGGGCCCAGCAACTTAAGACGATATATCCTGTGTCCTTCAAGCGAGTCGAGAGGTCTATAGCTGAATCGCTTGTTGAGACTTGAATGTGGGTAGCCATCTATCATGTGTTTTACTTAATATAATGACTGAAAATAAGATACTAAATATTTTTTTACGCTGGTTTGGTTTGGTTTTTATTTTTTTTGGAGTCACAGCATACGCAGCTGAATTTGTCGTGCTTGGTGATATGCCCTATGGCTCTGAGGTGGAAGTTGACGAGGCCTATCAAAACTTGATACTCCAGATTAACAGGCAGAATGCTGATTTTGTGGTCCATCTGGGAGATATTAAGAGTGGTTCTACACTCTGCTCCGATGAGGTATATGCCCGACAGATGACGCTTTTATCAATATTTGTGGCGCCATTGATCTATACGCCTGGAGATAATGAATGGACAGATTGCCACCGAAAGAACAATGGTGGATATGACCCTTTGGAGCGACTTCAAAAGCTCAGGCAGATATTCTTTGATTCGACTTATTTTGAAGGGAATTCTGTCCTTGGTTTACAAAGTCAAGGTAAGGTAGATGCAGACTTTTCTGACTTTGTTGAAAATCAAATGTGGATTGCTTCCAAAACGTTATTCTTGTCGATACATGTGGTAGGGAGTAACAATAATATGGACGCCGGAACCCGTGAAGGTGAGAGGGAATTCATACTTAGAGAGTCAGCAAATTCCCGTTGGATAAAACAGGCATTTGATCAACTTAAAGGCGACCGAATAAGTGATCTTGTCGTAGTGTTCCATGGGGACCCATTCATTGATTGGATGATGCCTGAGCCGTCGTTAATGTATGCCGGATTTTCTCAGACGATAGGTTCCGTGCTGTTTGGGCTGGCACAGAAAACGGACAAAAATGTTTTGATTATCAATGGCGATACGCATAAGTATCGGTGGGATCAGCCGTTCCACTTTAATGGATCGCTTCTGAGCAATGTGTCTCGGTTGGTCGTTCCTGGAGCTAGAGATATGCGTGCCGTCAAAATTAGCATTCAAAGGGCGCAGGACAATTATTACAGTATAGAAATGATTGAGTAGAATCCTTTTTGTAAGGTCAACTTTTGGTTAATTGCATTTCCCGTTGCATTTGATGGCTCTTTGCGCGCAGTTAATTTCATTGAAGCGATTTTTTACTGCCAAGCTATAACTACCCCCAGAATGAAAGGCTCCAGCGCTATTACATTGCAACCGTTTGGTGACATAGATTGGATCAGCAAGCCACTTGACGTTGGCGCATCCTGGGCTTCCGGTGCCAAATTGAACGCCCAGTTGGTACGTCGCGCAGAATCCAGAGCGATGCATCACGTCCCCTTCAATTGCCCAACGCCCATCGTCTCTTAACCAAACCTTGATTGGTCCAAAATCAAAATCCGATCGCGCAGCCTGCCCACCACCTAAATTACTGGTTACTCGGGCTTCTGACGAGAGGACGCGTACTTCCTCAGATGAAAAAGCGGAAGAGCCACCCATTATTAAAACGAGTAATAAAAATATACGAATTGCATTTTGTCCCATATGGCCAATCTATCACGAAAAAAAACCGGTTACCAGCTCGTTGACAAAGCCTTTTTAAAAGCATATTACTGACAAGATGTCATTGATAACAGGTTCTGAGATGTTTTTGTTAGATGTTTATTTGTTCCGCACCTTAATTTAATACCTGACCAGTAGCCCATTAGATGAGTTATTTTGGATTAAATCATTGCAAAATATAACGCTTAAAATTTTAATGTTCAGTATTTGTCTTATTTTTTTGGCTGTAGCACTATAAGAGATGATGACTCAGTCTGAGCTTGAGTATCCGATGCGTGACTTGGAACTTGTCCCAAGCAAGTTTGAGCGGCAAGGTTTAAGAACTAATTGGTGTGCGCAATGCGAAGAAAAAACATTTTGGTGCGCCACTAATGTAGACAGATCAAAGTTGATTTGTCGGGAGGTTGCGTTGGGACAGCCACCTTGTTTGATTCGGTAGTAACTAGCTTCTGGAGTTTTCGTTTTGACCTCTCGCTTTACATATACTCCTCTAGGAGATCAAGCTGTACTCATTACTCTGAAATCAGGGTCTTCAGAAGGGCGTGAGTTGGTGTCCGCCGGCGCGCTAGCTGAGAAATTTAGAACGTTCAATCTTAGAGGGGTCACCGATATTATTCCAGCTTTTTCGCAGCTTGCGATTCACTATAATCCACATGAGTGGATTTCCTCTTCTGCTTCTGCTCAGTCTCCATTTGAAAGGATCGTCGAGTATTTAGAGCGAAAGTTAGTTGATGAAGAAATTGTCTTAAGCGCGAAGAAATCTCAATTAGTTCGTATTCCTGTCTGCTACGATAAAAAGATGGGTTTGGATTTGGTGGCTCTTTCTTTGACTTTAGGTGTTTCTGTTGATGATGTAATTAATTTGCATCAATCTGTTGTCTACTCCGTAGGAGCGATCGGATTTGCTCCAGGATTTGCCTATCTTGAAGGTTTAGATTCTGTACTGAAAATTCCACGTCGAGATGCGCCACGCACTCGCGTTCCTGCGGGAAGTGTTGCTATTGGCGGGGCCTATAGCGGGATTTATCCATCAACCTTACCGGGTGGATGGCATATTTTGGGTAGGACGCGTATGAATCTTTTTCGAAAAAAAGGTGATTGTGGTGCATTGTTGAGGGTCGGTGATCTAGTCCAGTTCGAGATGATTTCCATTGAGGAATACGATGTAAATCAGAGTAGGGAAACTGACGCATGAGTACTAATCAATCGAGCCTAATTCATGTGTTGAACCCAGGATTGCTGACGACTATTCAGGACAAAGGTAGAGCGGGTTGGCAGAAACATGGAGTTTCTGTTTCTGGAGCGGCAGACTTAAATTCTATGGCTATCGCTAATACTCTAGTTGGCAATAAGCCGAATGCACCAATCATAGAATTCGTTATGGTCGGTCCTGATTTTTTATTTTCAAGTGATTGTGTTGTTGCATTTAGTGGGGCAGATTTCGCCTTTAGCATCAACGGTAATGCGATACCACTTGGACGTCCAATATGGATCTTTGCTGGGACTACGGTAACGGGTAGTCGATCGTCGAATGGCGCGTTTGGGTACATGGCGATTTCAGGCATATTGGATATTGAGGCAGTTATGGGTAGTGTGTCCACGGACACGGGTAGCAAATTTGGAGGGGTTGAGGGCAGGCCTCTAAAGGTTGGTGATGTTTTGGTTGTCAGTGATTCACCTGATAAATTTGCGCTATTAAAGCGGATGAGAGCTAAAGGGGGACAATCTTTTGTTGCTCCGAAGTGGAGTGTAAAAGGTTTGTTTAGCGTCAGCGGATCTAAAGAACAGGTACTTAGGTTTGTACCTTCTGAAAGATGGATCGGTTTATCAGAAGAGGTTAGAAAAACTACTAGTTTGGGTACGTATCGTGTTACTCCTCAATCGAATCGCATGGGGGTTCGGTTATCTGGAAAGAGTATTGATATGCGAAAGTCTGAACACGAACCTTCCGTACCCGTTGTCTTGGGTACGATACAAGTGCCGCCCAATGGACAACCCATCATTTTGTCAGTCGACCGACAGACAATTGGCGGGTACCCATCGATTGGCGTTGTGGCATCCGTAGATCGTGCAACTTTGGTGCAATGTCAACCTGGAGATGGTTTACGGTTCGTCGAGATTTCGGTGAATGACGCACAAAGTGCATTACTCACAGAACAGAATGCGATGGCGGAGCTTATTCGTTCAATTGAGCACCGGATTCAGGAGTTGAACTAATGGAGCTACATATCGATTTGAATTGCGATCTTGGAGAATATCGATCCATTGAGGAAGAGCGTAAAGAAATTGCGATAATGCCCTACCTCAGTTCGACGAATATCGCTTGTGGGATACACGCGGGAGATCACAGCTCCATCCGGTCGACGGCTCGAAGGGCTGCAGAACATGACTTGGGAGTTGGGGCCCATCCATCGTTTCCTGATAGAGATAATTTTGGTCGTAAGGCTATGAATTTGCCCGATGATAAGCTAAGAGAGGTGGTGCGTCGCCAGATCGAGGAGTTCGTTAATCACGCTCTCGCTGTTGGTGCAGTCATGACTCACGTTAAAGCGCACGGAGCACTTTACAACATGGCTGCAGTTGACATAAATATGGCCACGATTATTTGCGAGACGATCAAGGATTTTAATGCTGACTTATTTGTTTTTGGTTTGGCGAACTCGTGTTGGGTGGGGGCTGCTGAGGCAGTCGGAATTGAACTCGTAGCGGAGGCGTTTGCAGACAGACGTTATTTGTCAGGGTGTGAGCTTGTGCCCAGAACGAATCAGCAGGCCTTGATTACGGACGTGGAGGAAGCTGAACAACAAGTGATCAGGCTGATTGAGCAAAATTTAGTGACGGGTTTAGGTGATGTTAATTACGGTGTTGCGCCAGGCACGATTTGTATTCACGGTGATGGGGTTAATGCCTTGAGTATCGTCTCTAATCTTCGGTTTTCACTAACAAAGCGTGGGATTCAAGTTGGTTACCCTAAAATCTGTAGATAATGAATCAAATGCTTAAAGACGGTATACTACCTTGCACTTTCAGCACCTGAAAATCATATTGCCTTTTTGGGCATGTAGTGATGGGAGCCTAAGCTAAATACAGATTTCGGGATCATGAAATGACCATAAATAAATATGTAGTACCTCTTTTGATTTTTTTTGGGGTTTTGATGTCACCAGACATTTCAATTGCAGAAGAGAAAAAAACGATTGCAGTCGATACGTCTAAAGCCTTAGACCCAAGCCGCCCAAAGACTAAAATTTTTAGCAGATATGAATTTAAGGAAGACGAGGCAGGCAATGAGATTTCCGTCATTGACTCTCTATACGATTTTCCAATAAATAACGATTGGTCAGTTCGCCTGCAGGCTCCCGTCAAGTACCGTAACCCAGTTTCTACCGCAGAGTCAGAAACAGGCATGGGTGACATTACAGTACGTATCGCTAATAAAACATTTACGACGGCTGGTGGTTCACCTTGGTTTTTGGCATTAGAGACTAAGTGGGATACGGCGTCAGATGTCACTTTGGGCAGCGGCAAGAACCGAGCGGCGCCAACGCTTTTTGGATTTATAAAAGCGCCGAGCTTGGGACTTCTTTTGTTTCCTCAGATTCAAACGTTTTTCACAATGGGTGGTGACGATAGTAGAACGGATGTAAATTTCACGTCGTTCAAATTGCCAATATTAAAAAAACTGGCCAATCGTTATTATTTCTTCGTAGAGCCATTTTTTGCTTGGGATCATGCACGTGATGAGCAATCGACAGGGACGCTTGAGTTAGAGTATGGTCGATTTGTTAATCCTTCAACAATGCTTTACATTCGGCCGGGAACTACCCTTTGGGGGGACGATTCAGCGTTTTCATTTAAGTACAACATGGAAATTGGTTTTCGACTGTTCTTATAAAGCTGAGGGCAATGGCTTGTGTGATATGAGTTTCTGTATGGGGACATTAGTGGGACGCTTATTGTGAACATCGGGTTAGTGATTATTGGGGATGAGATTCTTTCGGGTAGACGAAAGGATAGGCATCTTGAAAAATCGATTGAGATTCTTCACGCGCGCGGACTTCAGGTTACCTGGGTTAATTATCTGCCTGATAGTCCTGAGCTATTGACGCGAACATTTACACGCACCTTGAGTTCAAATGATGTAATTTTTAGCTTTGGTGGTATTGGGGCTACGCCAGATGATTATACGAGACAATCTGTTGCGGACGCCCTTGCCGTAGATGTCATCGTGCATCCTGAAGCGAAGCTAGAAATAGAGAGTCAGTTTGGCAAAGATGCTTATCCGAATCGAATTAAAATGGGTATGTTCCCGAAGGGCTCTAGAATTATTCCTAATGCCTTTAACCGTATTCCTGGCTTCAGTATCCAGCGTCACCATTTTCTGCCCGGTTTTCCGTCGATGGCTTGGTCTATGATGGAATGGGTGCTAGATCATGAGTATGCGGACCAACATGTGCAAGACCGTGACATCGAGCGATCAATACTTATCTTGGATGTGCCCGAGAGTACTTTGATTCCGTTAATGGATGAGTGTCTTGAACTGTTTTCCGGATGTAAAGTTTTTAGCCTGCCGACTATTACCGCTGACAGGCAGCGTCGCGTCGAATTGGGAGTCAAGGGGAATCAGGGTGTCGTGGATTTAGCTTTTGCCCACATTAAAAATCTGGTTAGCCAACTTGATTGCAAGTGGGAAGAGTTAGCCCCGAGACTTTAGTTATCTGCCGGTCTGGAGTGTATAGCCGATGTGTCCCAATGTTCACTAGCCCAGATTAAAATTTCTTCAAGACTCGAACTAAGAAGCTCTCGCGGCGGATTTTGATGCAGGAACCTTAAGGCATCAATTAGTACTGTTTTTGGCGCTTTTCCATTGATTGGTCCGGCTTTATTTTGTTTTGAGAGTTTCTGTCCTGCCTCGTTTTTAACAAGAGGTAAATGCAAGAAGCTTGGAGTTATTTGTCCTAGCGTTTTTTGTAGTTCGGCTTGTCTGAGGCTGGAACGCAATAAATCTCGCCCCCTCACCACATGAGTAATGCCTAATCTGTGATCATCAAGCACGCTTGCTAAATGATATGAAGGGGTCCGATCAGCCTTAAACACTACGAAGTCACCTGATGTGACACATAAATCTTCAGCAATTAGGCCTTGCCCGATGTCGTTAATGGATATGGTGCATGGTTGACGGAGATTGAAGCGGTGGTTTCTGATGGTTTGATTTTCAGTGAAATGTAATTTGCAATGGCCACTATAAATCCAGTCCCCATCCTTAAACACAGAATGTTCTCGAAGTATTTTTCTGCTGCAACTGCATGGATATACATCGTCTTTTTTTGACAAAGCATGCCACCATTCGCCATAGTATTTTTTTTGCTGACTTTGGTAGATGGGGGGTGTATCCCACTGGAGTCCAAGGGATTCTAGGGTGCGAAGGATGTCCGTGTCCGCGCCGTCAATATTTCGTTCTTCATCTAAATCATCGATTCGAATGATCCATCGCCCACCGTTAAATTTAGCGTCACAATAACTACCAATCGCAGTAACAATTGATCCGAAATGTAGTGGTCCAGATGGGGTTGGGGCAAAACGTCCAACGTACATCTTCGGCTGCCTACTAAGTTTGAGTGCGCATAATGCGCACGGAATTAAGTAGGAAGGTGAAAAGGAGTAATGACAAAATTATTTCCCCAACTGCCATCATTCTGAAGAGGCCGACTTCAGCATATGATCGAACGACACCTTCTATGAAGTAAGGGAAAACGATTAGAACGGTATATTGATGCGTGCGTAAATCATTGCGTAGTATCCCTAGCAGCGGCAATACAATAGGTACGCTTTTGAGTATAAGCCAGGAGCCTTCTGGAGTGAGTGGTGCCGTATATCCTTCCCAGATTAGGCACCATAGACTCAAGGCAATGAGTCCTCCGCTTGAAAGTATTTGGTGTGGGCGCATTAGTTTTGAGGATTCGTGTTGTGATGATGTAGTTTTTGCGCAATGATGGCTAGATGTCTCCCCTGCGCGATACAAAGGGACTTCTCTTCTTCTGAGATTGGTAATTTACCCTCTGGTCCTGCGAAATGACTGGACCCATAAGGTGTTCCACCGGTAAGCGTCGTGTGTAATTCTCGTTCGGAGTAAGGTATCCCAGTGATGACCATTCCGAGATGTATTAGAGGAAACATCATTGTGGCTAGTGTAATTTCTTGACCGCCATGCATGGAGGATGAGGAGGTGAATACCGTGGCCGGTTTCCCAACTAGCGCACCTTCGTGCCAAACGCCACCCAATTGATCTATGAAATATTTCATAGGGGCGGCCATATTCCCAAAGCGTGTAGGGCTTCCCAGCGCTAATCCAATGCAGTCACGTAAGTCGTTAATTTCAACATAAGGTGAACCTTCGTCGGGAATTGCTGGTGCCGTTTCCCCAATATTGGAAGAGACGGGCGGGACGGTTCTTAAACGTGCAGCAACACCTGGTACCATCTCGATCCCTCGAGCGATCAGTTTCGCCATTTGTTGAACGCTGCCGTTTCTAGAGTAATAAAGCACAAGGATTTCGGGCATTGTGATCTCGGTCGCCTATTAAGTAGTAGTTTGATTTAGTCTATGAATAATCTCATCCAAAGCGGTGATGCTGGCGATTGAAGAGGTTTCACCAGTTTGTCGATTTGTCCATTCAAGCTCTCCGTTTTTAATTCCTCGATCGCCTACCGTCAAACGATATGGAATCCCGATTAACTCTAGATCTGCGAACATGACCCCGGGTCTTTCACCGCGGTCATCAAGTAAAACTTCAACGCCTTGTTTTAATAGTTCTCCTTCAAGTTCGTCACAAAAATGCTTAACTAATTCGCTTTTGTTGTATCCAATAGCTGCAATAGCAATACTAAATGGGGCAATCGATTGTGGCCACACGATACCTTTGTCATCATGACCTTGTTCGATTGCTGCCGCCACTATCCGCGACACACCAATCCCGTAGCAACCCATTTCAGCTGGCTTACTTTTACCTTCGTTGTCGAGATAATGACATTTAAGCGCCTCAGAGTATTTTGTCCTGAGTTGAAAAATATGACCGACTTCAATGCCCCTACATATTTCTAGATTTCCCTTCCCGTCTGGACTTGGGTCCCCTGTCTGTACGTTTCGGATGTCTGCAATTTCTATGTCGTTGCGAATGTCCTGTTTAAAATTAACCTCGGTCAAATGAAAGTCACGCTCATTAGCACCACAGGAAAAATTGGACATTGATTGAGTGGCGCGATCGGCAATAATTCGAATTTTGAGATCAACGTCTACTGGCCCTATAAATCCGATAGGGCAGCCTAAGTGTTTCTGTACCTCTTCATCAGTTGCAAATCGGAACGAGTCCATACCTTCAATCTTCGTTAACTTTATCTCGTTAAGTTTATGGTCGCCTCTGAGCAGCAGTAAAACGAACTGGTCACTTGCCATTACCCCAAGCGACTTAAGAACGTTAGATATAGGAATGCTGAGTGTTTTGGCTACGTCTTCGCACTTTCCTGCATCAGGGGTTGCTATTTTGACTATCGGTTTTTTGATTTGAGGCTCATCAGCCGGAAGTGCGATGGCTTCAGCAAGCTCAATGTTTGCAGCGTAATCAGATTGAGGGCAGTAAGCGATCGCATCTTCGCCAGAATCAGCGAGGACATGAAATTCGTGCGATCCGGTGCCACCGATTGCCCCGGTATCTGCAGCCACCGGACGATATTTCAAACCCAGACGTTCGAAAATCCGACAATAGGTCTCAAACATATTTTGATATTCACGCTGCAGGTCAGTAAAGTCTGCGTGAAACGAGTAGGCATCTTTCATAATGAATTCGCGCGCACGCATAACGCCGAATCTAGGCCGAATTTCATCTCTAAATTTTGTTTGAATTTGGTATAGGTTAACGGGAAGTTGGCGGTACGACTTAATCTCTTGTCGTGCAATATCCGTAATGACTTCTTCATGTGTAGGGCCAAAGCAGAATTCTCTTTCGTGACGATCTTTTATTTTTAGCATCTGCGCGCCAAAAAGTTCCCATCGACCAGACTCTGACCACAGTTCAGCCGGCTGGATTGCAGGCATGAGTAATTCTAGAGCTCCTGCTCTCTCCATTTCTTCACGTATGATGTTTTCGATTTTTTTAAGGACTCGAAACCCAAGAGGGAGCCATGAGTAAAGACCGCTACCTAGTTTCTTTATGAGGCCTGCTCTAAGCATTAATTGATGCGATGTGAGTTCCGCTTCACTTGGTGCTTCTCGCAGTGTATTTAGGAAAAATTGAGTTAAACGCATTTTGGCTAATTATCTTGATAACAAACGATCATTCTATCCCGATGAAAAAAAGTTATGTGGTTAAACTATCCGTACAATGATGAGTTAGTCAATAAGCAGAGAATAGTATGTTTAGAAGGATAGGATTCTTTCGCAATGCTCGCAGTGAGTCTGAGGTTGAAGTCAGTGAGTCTCGGGGTATTAGAAGCTTATGTCTGGGCAGTAGTACGGTTCAAAGTTCTATGAAGTTGACTGATCCGTATGAGCTCGTTCTTGATTATACTCAGGCTATGATGTCATTTATGCTGTTTCATAACCAAGTGCGACGTGTGGCTTGCATCGGTTTAGGGGGGGGGTCCATACCGAAGTTTATTTGGAAAAACCTGCCTGACATTAAGGTGTCCGTGATAGAAAATTCGGAGCAAGTTATTAATGTGGCGCGCCAATATTTTTGTGTTCCAGATGATGATGAGCGATTATCCGTGATTCATGCGGACGGGTTGGAATGGATTGATGATGCGGGACAGTACGATGTTATTATGCTTGATGCGTTTGACGCGTCCGGAGTGCCCGGAGGGTTTATTGATGATGACTTTACGCACCGTGTTAAACATTGCTTAGCTCATGATGGTATTTATATTCAGAATTTATGGTCAAGTGACCCACAGTTGAAGTCAAGAATCCGGCAAATTGAGTCCTATTTTGATCAAATTGCATTAGTACCCACCCCCAAAGGTGGCAACATAGTGGCACTCGCTTTTCGTTCTGCACCTACGGTGGCTCAATTATCCAAGATTGGCCAGTTGGCGCGAACCCTAAAGCAATCGCTAGGCTTAGATTTTAATGCCATGCTTGACCGCATGCGATCGTTCCAGTCATCCCAGGGAAAAAAACTTTCTATCTGATCGCCTAGGAGGTCAATAAGTATGTAAAAATACATTCATTATTGAATTTGACGGGAGCTTTGATCATGATTGATCGAGATGGTTACCGTCCGAACGTGGGTATTATTCTTTGCAATAAACGTAATGAGGTTTTTTGGGGGAAACGCGTGCGGGAGTATGCGTGGCAATTTCCGCAAGGGGGTATACAACAAGGAGAGTCCCCCGCACAGGCGATGTACCGAGAGCTGGACGAAGAGGTCGGGCTTGAGCCTCATCATGTAAAGATTATCGGACGGACTAGTGGATGGCTGCGTTACGATGTTCCAAGGCAATTTGTACGCCGAGAGACCCGAGCGGTATATAGAGGTCAAAAACAAATATGGTTTTTATTACGCTTGGTCGGACGTGATAGTGATGTGTCGTTAAGAAAGTCTGATGTGCCAGAGTTTGACGCGTGGCGTTGGCACCCATTTTTCGTTCCACTGGACTCTGTTGTTGATTTTAAACGAGACGTCTATAAGCAGGCATTAGTGGAGTTGGCGCCCCATTTAAAGCTGAGGCCGCCGCGCACTTATCAATAGGATTTAGTCTTCATTGGTCAGTGCGCACGTCCAAAATAATCTTTCCGATGTGTTGACTTGATTCCATAAGCCGATGCGCTTCAGCTGCATCTTCGAGTGAGAACGAGGCAAAGATGAGTGGTTTAATGATTTTCTTTTCGAGTAGTGGCCAAACTTTTTTAGCAAGGGACTCAGCGATATTAGCTTTGAACGACGTGGCTCTTGGGCGCAATGTCGAGCCAGTCACAGTCAGTCTTCTTTTAAGAATATCAGTCATATTCAAATTGGTTTTAACGCCTCCTAAAAAAGCGATAATCACTATTCGACCATCATCAGCTAAGCACCTTAGGTTACGTTGTAGATAGTCGCCTGCGACCATGTCGATAATAATATCGACACCTCTATCATTGGTAAGGGCCATCACGCGTTCCACGAAATCTTCATCGTTGTAGTTGATTGCCTTAGTTGCGCCAATAGTTTCACAAGCGTGACATTTCTCGTCTGACCCAGCAGTTACGAATATCTCATGCCCAAAAGCCCGACATAATTGTATGGCCGTGGTTCCAATGCCGCTTGATCCACCATGAACAAGAATAGTTTCTTGCCCGCAAAGTCCAGCTCGGTCAAACACATTGGACCAGACCGTGAAATAGGTTTCAGGAATGGACGCAGCTTCCCGTAAACTAAGCCCCTTAGGAATTGGTAGGCATTGTGTGGCAGGTGCGCTAACGTATTCAGCATATCCTCCTCCAGCCACAAGTGCGCAGATTGGATCACCAATTTTCCATTGAGTTACGTGCTTGCCGATGGCAACAATAAGCCCCGATACTTCTAGACCTGGAATGTCTGTTACTCCGGGTGGTGGTGGATAAAGGCCTGCCCGTTGCATGATGTCGGGACGATTTACCCCCGCAGTGTGAACGCGAATCAGTACCTCATATTCGGTAATTTGTGGGACAGGCCGCTGCGTTAACTTTAAAACATCGGGTTTGCCTGGTTTGGTTACCTCGATGGCGCGCATTGTTTGTGGTAACTGTTGCATTAGGTGTCCTATTATTTATAGCGAGTATGTGGGTGTTTCGGCATTGATTCTACAGATTAGATAAGATCAAGGTGATTTCAATGAAAGTCGGAATATCTTGGGAGGTAACGATTGATGGAATATTGTTCACTGGGTGCTAGCCAACTTAAAGTTTCGAAGCTATGTCTTGGTACGATGACTTTTGGGGCTCAAACAGACAAGTCTGAGTCGGATCGGATTGTATCTTCAGCTAAGGATAATGGAGTCAATTTTATTGATACAGCTGACGTTTATGTGCACGGTGAGTCTGAACGTATTGTCGGAGAACTTATTAAGTCGTCGAGAAATTGGTGGGTCTTGGCGACTAAGGCCGGACAAACGATCGTCGATGTGCCTAATCAGGGCGGGCTTTCAAGAAAGTGGCTGACTCAATCTGTAGATCAAAGCTTAGAGAGATTGGGAACAGATTATATTGATGTGTTTTACCTTCACCGTGACTACGAGCCCGAATCCTTGATTGATGCGGTCACTACAATGGGTGACATGATTCGGGCGGGTAAGATTCGTTATTTCGGCCTGTCTAACTTTAGAGGCTGGAGAATTGCTGAAGTGTTAATGCTTTGCAAAGAATTTGCGGTACCTCCGCCAATTGTGTGCCAGCCCTATTACAATGCTGTGAACCGAATGCCTGAGGTTGAAATTCTTCCCGTATGTAAGCGGTTCGGCATTGGAGTTGTTCCGTTTAGCCCGATTGCTCGGGGTGTATTGACAGGAAAATACGAGGTGGGGCAGATGCCGAGTGAAGGTACGCGCGCGGGCCGAAAAGATAAACGAATGATGGAAACCGAGTTTCGTGTTGAGTCCATTAAGCTCGCTAAGGACTTTGTTCTTTATGCGCAAGGGAAGGGCGTTACTCCTGGACAATTTGCGGTGGCATGGGTTTTAGCGAATCCGATTGTGAATAGTGTGATCGGCGGCCCTAGAACATTCGAGCAATGGGAAGATTATTACGGTGCTCTAGCTATTCAAATCAACGAGGATGATGAGCGGTTTGTAGATCAGTTGGTCGCACCTGGGCATCCATCAACACCTGGATATACTGATCCGATTTTTCCGGTTACGGGTAGATCAGGATAAAATCAGTGATTGACCTGTGTTGACTGGTTTATCTCTGCTTTAAGCGCTCACCCAAACGCTGGAAACTCATCAAACCGATGTCTGAGCACTTGTTCATGAGCGTCTAGTCCCATCCATCCGCTGATGGCGGTTGCGTAAACTTGTCTGAAGTCTGTGGTGTGAAGCATGTTGCCATCGTTGAGGTTAGTCAGGCTGGGTAGTTCACCATAATGCCCCCCTTTAACGCTATTGCCGATGAGGTACATATTATTTGCTGTGCCATGATCTGTGCCTAAATTGGTATTTTCAGCAACTCGTCGTCCAAATTCAGAAAACACAAGCATGACGACATCATCTGCTCGTCCAATGCGCTCCATATCCGTAAAAAATCCAGAAACCGCATCTGAGAAGTAAGTTAAGAGACGTTGGTGTAGGTTTGGCTGTTGCACATGCGTATCGAATGCATTACGTCTAAACGAAGTGTAGTAAAGACGCGTATTCATATCAGCATTGATCAAAGCTGCTATTTTGTTAAGGTCCAGTGGGGAGATCCCGTAGTCGACTGGGGTGCTATAGCTCTCACAAGCAGATTTCACTTTTTCTGAAGCCTGTCGTGCGCTCTTGGCTAGGCCTAGCAGGCGTCTTTGTGCTGTAGTGCTGTTTTCGTTGGGTGCACGGTCGGTATCAAGCAGTGGTCTCGATCGAAATAAACCTTTTCGGCCGAATTCCTTTGGGTCATCAAACACAACAGGTACATGATTTTTAGCTACAACTGCCAATGATTGAGTCGCATCTATGTTCACCAGGTAGTTGGGCGTTATAGCAGGATCCAGAGAGTCAGCGAGTCGTCCAACCCAACCTAAGGACCCTCCGCTATTGGGGGATGCAGTTTGCCAATAAGCCATTGAGGTGAAGTGTGAATAAGAGGGTTGGTCATAGCCGCAACCATGGAATATAGCCATGTTTCCGTCCTTGAACAGTCGTTCCATACCTGACATGTCAGGATTAAAACCAAAGTGTTCGTCGATTTTTCTGACCTTGTTTGGTTTAATCCCGAGCGTTGGCCGATGTCTGTAATACGCATCATCGCCGTAGGGGACTAAAGTATTTAAGCCATCGTTTCCACCTGAGAGTTCCAGTACGACAAGAATTTTGTTGCTGAGCGGACTATCGCTCGCAAAGGCTAACGGAGAAAGTTGCGAAAGAATGGGACTAGACAGGCCGCTAGCAGCCGCACCTGCGCCCATGAGCTTGAGGAAGTCTCTACGTTTAAATTGGTATTTTTTACTCATTAACGGTCCTTGTATTAGCCGAGTTGGTATTCAGGTAGAGATAGAAGTAAATGAAACGTTTCTCGCAGCGCTTCTTCTGAAAACGTTTTCGCTGCCGGAATGTTATCGGTGCCGAGCTGCTGAGTGAGGAAATCAGTGATTTGCTGTCTCGTGCCTTGATCTATGGAAACCGAGAAAAACCTATTGATTAAATAGTTAATTGCATCCTCTGATGTTTGGCAATTGGCGTCGAGAACGAGCTTTGTTATATTTAGTCTGGCAGGAGCTCTGCTAATTGGCTTTACTTTCTCTATCGCCGTTCTCCATCCACGATAACTTCCTAGTCGCGTATTAAATTCCTCATCCCGGTCAACCATGTTATTGGATGCTGAGGTTGCGTAACCGTCCTCTGGCTGCGTCGCAGTTGCGATATCAGCGCCTGCTGCAAGTCTTTCAGCAACAACTCCAATTTGGTAGTTGTCTGGATATCGATCGCTGGGTAGAAATTTGATATTTGGAAACACAGTGTCGTATACGAAGTTACCGCGTGCTAGGAGTAAGCCGGGTGTCACCCAACTCTGTCCCCCAGCCCAACCGGCGACAGTGGGTGGAAATAGCAAAATTTGCCCAAGTGATTCGGTTGTGTCGTAAAAGTCTGGAACCCCAGGAATTACGACCAAGCCTAGTTTTTTATATGTTGAAATGACTAGTTCGACGGGCGATTTGATATGCGTCCCCATTGATGCTGAGCTGTAAAAATCTTTAGACAAAAATATTTTCTCTAATAATGGTTTGATCTCATATGCTGAGTTTTGTAAAACCGCACCAAGTTCTTTTTTTGTTTTAGGGTCAATATCGTCACGTACAAAAAATTTATAAATCTTCCCGGAAATATATTCAGCAGTAACAGGTTTTTCTAGAATCATATCGATGACGTCTAGTCCATCCCAATTGCCTGTATTTCCGAAGAATATTTTATCGGACGAGTCGTGTTGCTCAGCATTAACGACAAATTGGAGATCAATATAATTCCAGCCTGTGAATGCGCGAGCGGCTTCTCGAATGTCCTCTTCTGTGTATTGACCCACTCCCATGGTGAAGAGCTCCATGATCTCGCGAGCAAAGTTTTCATTTGGTGAGCCTTTAACATTCACGCCGGCATCCAAAAATGAAAGCATTGCTGGATCTTGAGAGACTTCTATAAGTAATTGTTTAAAGTTAGCCGTTCCATATTCACGGAAAACCTGATTTTGATTCAGTAGTTTTCGATAATCACGAACTTTTTCTTCATTAGTCGCAAAGTGTCCGTGCCAAAAAAGCGCCATTTTTTCTTCTAGGGGGCGTTTGCTAAGAAGCATGCGATTTGCCCACCAATGCGCAACACGACGAGTTTCCAGCATACTGGCGCGTAACCAGTAAAAGAAGCGATCAACCACAGGTTGGAGTCGACGATTTCCGCTGGGTTTGACTTTGACTCCTATGGCCTCACCGGTTTCTTTAGCGAGTTTAGTAGCTGCAGGTCTTGATGCTGGAAAGGGTTCAATGCCATCGTCGTGTATGTTTGAGTGATCGAATTTAGGCAGGGGGTCTGGGATACCTTCATAATAAAGAAGTTCCCGAACAGCAGCTCTCGGCCCCATCGAGACCAGTCGTTCAATGTTCTTCGGGCTATCACCAAAGCCACCACGCTCGATAAGGTGTCGAGCTTTAGCATAGTCCCAATCATGTTCAGGTATTGGCTCAAGATTGTTGACCCAATCGTTGTCATCGGCCCAAGAAAGCGATGCCGAGAGCACAATCGTTAAGGAGGCTAACGTCATGCTAAGATTTTTTTTAATGTTAGCGCTCATGATGGTTGTTTATAGGCTTGGCTGTTTGGTTGTTGGTGACTTTCTAAATCTTGACAAGTACAGAGTCTTAATTATTGCAGATCTGCATGATATATTAATCATTTGACTAAAAGGGTGCCGATATTTGTGTAAGCGCTGCTAGCATTTCTTTCGGTATTGGAGTCGGTCGACGCGACAAGGTATCGACATAAACATGTACGAAGGTGCCTTGGGCTGATGTTAAGTTACCATCTTCGCGGAACAATCCGACTGAATAGTGAACCGAGCTTATGCCGATTTTGTCTACTCGAATGCCACTTGTTACGACGTCTGGAAACGTAATCGGGGAGAAATACTGACACTGCGTCTCAACGACTAAGCCAATAATTGTGCTTTTTTCGATATTGAGCACATTTTGCTCAATTAAGAACTGATTGACTGCGGTATCGAAGAATGAGTAATAGACCACGTTATTGATATGTCGATACACATCGTTATCCATCCAACGAGTTGGTATGGTTTGAAAGTGAAAGAAATGATCGCGATTTGAAGGCTTGCTTTTAGACATATTTTAATTTTTCTTGAGGTTACAAAACTCGTTGATGTAACCCGAAACGTATTAAGGGCTAGAAATTAGGCGCTCAAAGTAAGTACTCAACAGCCATTATAAACGCAAAGAAAACCTAGTATTTTTTATAATAATCATTCGTTTACTATGTTATTATTCTGCTGTGAAATTTGCATTCAGCGACATTTCTAAATTTTTATTAGGATGAATAAATGACATTTGTGCCCAACATGCTTAGATTATTTCTCATAGGGTTTACTGCTTTATCATTGGTTGCATGTCAGACAACTAATAAGACTGCAGAAACGGTTGAGGAGTCCACCGATAGTTTTGAGTATATTCAAGCTCAAGTGCAATCTCAATCTGAGCAAGAGCGCCTTCAGCAAGAGTTAGAACAAGCCAAGCAAGATCAGGAACGACTCCAGGCGGACGCGGATAAAGCTCGTGAGGGACAAGCCTTAGCCGAAGAAAAGACGAGACTAGAGGCGGAAGAACGTGCCATAGCTCAATCTGAAGCCGCGCAAGCTAGAGCAGAGGCTGCGCAAGCTAGAGCAGAAGCTGCGCAAACCCAAGAAGGCGTTGTTAACGACAGCGTGCCGATGGGAATGCCCGCCAGCTCCGTATACTTTGATTTTGATAAGAGTTTCATTGTCCCTAAGTTTGACGATGTGATTCGATCCCATGCTGGGTACCTTCGCGCCAATCCTGACTTGAAAGTGGAAATTCAAGGTAATTGTGATGAGCGAGGCAGTCGAGAATACAATATTGGTCTCGGTAATAGTCGAGCGCTTGCAGTTAAGGCTGCGTTAGAACTGTCGGGTGTTCAGGGAGGCCGGATTACGATCACCAGCTTTGGTTCAGAAAAGCCTTTGGCACTGGGACATGACGAGTCTAGTTGGCAGCAAAATAGAAGGGCCGACTTTGTGTATTGATTTTGGCCACTTTTGATAGATTTAAATGGGGGCGTTTATACGCCCCTTTTTTGTTTGAGAAACCTATTGCTTTAAAGTAAAGTTGGTAGCTATGACGATAAGAATTACATTGAGCCTTATCTTTATCCTGTTGAGCGGTACGTTTACGTACGCCCAGAATACTCCCGGTGCTTCAATCGAAAATGCTAAAAAAATTCGAGAAGCTAGACCTAGCTTCGTCCAACTGGTTAACCAGGTTAAGGAGCTCAAACACAGCCTCCTTGAATTAGAAATAGCGATTACCGAAGCCAACACAGATCGTTTAGTGGAGCGTAACGCAGATTTTCAAAAAACCATTGAGGCACAAAACGAAAATTTCCAGAAAACCTTAGAGCTTATGGAGAAAATCGGACAGATAAAAAGTGATTTGGCAAATCACTATAACTTGCTGAATAATCCTCTGAATCAATTGCGCAATGAGTTTGATAACCGTGGTGACCAATTGTTTCAGTGGCGTCGAGTTCTCGATAATGCAGAGGCTCGTGTGACTCAAGTGGAGTCTCAGATTCAAGAGGATGGAATGTCGACTGCTCAGCAGGTCGAAGGTCTAACGAATCGAATTAATGCGTTGGAGGCGAGGGTCCAAAATGTTAGTGCGGAGTATGTTCAAAAGGCCGAGTTTGAGTTGAGAGAGCAAAAGTTGCTGACGCGCATCCTTTATCTTGAGGAGGAAAATCAATTGTTGCTTCAGCGCTTTCAGGTTTCGGAGACGCTTATTCAACGGTTAGGTGAACAAATCATTACTAACTCTGGCCGATTGGCAGAGGTAACTGAAGGTGCGTTGACTCATTTGAGTCGAATTGAGCAGATTGAAGCCGACATCAGTCGGTTTGAAAGTTTCTCTGATCGCTTAGATGCACTGGCTGCAAAAGACATGGAGTTAGATAGAGATGTCTTTGCAATAAATGATATTGAATTTAGGCTTGAGGAGCTCGCTACTGGTTTGTACCCATTGCAGGCTGAGCTACTTAGACTCGAAGGTGACACAAAAAACCTCGATGATATTTCTAGGCTGAATTCAGAGGATTTAAATGTGGTGCTGAGGAGGCTCGATGAATTAGAAATCGTCCAACCGACACTCGCCGATCAATATTCTCTTAAAGATCGCATGAGCGAACTTCTGTATCAGCTGAAAATTTTGAAGGCTAAAATTATTAGTATGGAAGAGCAGTTCGCCCGCTCAGAAAATTCTTCTGATGCAGGCTTAGATCAGCTGAGAATTTTGGAGAATAAAATCATGATGATGGAAGAGCATTTCGCCCGCTCAGAAAATTCTTCTGATGAAGACTTAGAGCGGCTGAGAATTTTGGAGAATAAAATCATGATGATGGAAGCGCAGTTAGCTTCTTCTCGCAGTGCACCTGATGTCGAAGGGGACATGTCGGCAACGGAAGATCCAGCTCAACCCAGCTCTGAATGATTTTTTAGCTTATTGGCTTGTAAAGGCCTAAGGTTTTTCTGATACGTGATGATGAGTCCCACACCGTTTAAAAAACTCGATAGAGGTTGTCGACTATACTGCTGAACATGCGATCTAAGATCTACATTTTTGCCATCGTCTGGCTCGTAGTGGTTATATTGTCGGTGTTTTTCCCCGCGCACGCGGCTGATCGCAGTGGCTCCTCCAAACAGTATATTAAGCTCGATCTCATCACGCAATTTGATCGAGTTGCTCCAGGTCAAGAGCTGCACCTCGGTGTCCGTGTAACGCTTGAAGAGGACTGGCACATCTATTGGAAAAATCCAGGTGACACTGGCCTGCCCACGCGAGTTGATTGGTTGCTCCCCAGTAAATTCGTTGTAGGGCCGATGTTATGGCCAGCTCCCAGTCGCTTTAATCTTGAGAATTTTGTCAATTTTGGATACGGCCGCACCGTTATCTTTCCATTTCAACTTAAAGTCGCTGAAGACGTGCGATCGGGTCGACACTCCATCTCGGCAGACGTGTCTTGGCTTATTTGTAAAGACTTGTGTATTCCTGGAGAGGCTCAGCTCTTCATGGACTTTCAAGTAGGTGATTTAGGGAGTGCCACAGTAGACGCTAGTGACATTGAAAATACCTTGCAAGAAATGCCCAGTCAAGCCCCTAAGGACTGGTTTGATGTAACGGTGAGTCAAGACGGGCAATGGAGTCTCGATTTAAGCCGCATTGAGCCTACTGTCATCTCGGCAGAATTCTTTCCTGCTCAAAATGATGTCATCGCATATCAGCCTCCGCAGACGTTGGTTGCGGTCTCATCAGGTATGACCTTGCGTGGGCGGTTGTCCCCTCAATATGTGCGATCTAAAACTTCGTTCGAGGGTGTTTTGGTGGTGACGGATAAAGCCAGTGGCGAGACTGCAAGTTACGACTTTCGTCGAACTCCAAGGGAGCTTATGGCGCTTGAGTCCCCAATTCGTTCTGTGCAGAATCAATCTATCTCCAGCCTTTGGTTAGCGATTTGTTTTGCCTTGATTGGTGGGGTGATCTTAAATTTAATGCCGTGTGTTCTTCCCGTTGTGGCGATTAAATTAATGTCAGTGATCGGCCACGAAGGGCGACCTATATCAGCGCGCTATTGGGATACCGCGTTGTTTGCTTTTGGCGTTGTTTTAACGTTTTGTTTGATAGGTGGGGCTTTACTGATTATGAGATCGGCCGGCGATCAGATTGGCTGGGGTTTTCAGTTGCAAGCTCCTGAAATGGTTTTGGGGTTAATTATTTTGTTCTTTGTACTTGCGTTGAATATGTCCGGTTTGTATGAGATCGGCACCAGCTTGCAGCGTTTTGGCGGAATCGATGGGGCATTTGGTCGGTGGTCTTCCCTTCTGTCTGGGGCTCTCGTAACAATTATTGCGACACCATGCACAGCGCCTTTTATGGGTGCGGCAATCGGTTTTTCAATTGGGCAAGGAGCGGTGTCGAGTATGCTCACGTTCTTAGCGCTTGGGGTTGGGATGGCAACGCCTTACGTAATCATTTCGTTGTGGCCTGGTCTATTTGTCTGGGTGCCAAAGCCGGGCGCATGGATGAGCACCTTTAAAAACCTGTTGAGTGTGCCTTTGTACTTGACGGTCATTTGGTTGATTTGGGTGTTAGGTCAGCAAACCACTATTCACACTATTTCCAAAGTCCTCGTCGTTTTGGTCTTTGTTGGCTTATCTGTTTGGGCTATAGGTAAACTGCAGTATCGAACGATCACTCGTATTGTTCCGTGGAGGATCCTAATTGCGATCAGTCTCTTGGTCTCTCTATCAGGCTTAATTCATATTGGGACTGCACTGGATCAAGCGTCTACTCGAGAAGTATCTAAACCGGAGTGGAAACCTTGGTCGTCGGGGGATGTGGCGAGTGCTCGTGAGGAAGCCCATCCGGTGTTCGTTGATTACACTGCAGCTTGGTGTATCACCTGCCAAGTGAATAAGGCGCTGGTGCTTAATGATCAGGAGGTCGTAGATACGTTTAAGAAAAATAAAGTGATTACTTTCAGGGCTGATTGGACATCTAGAGATGCGGCAATTACGGAGTCATTAACTTCTTTTGGCAGATCAGGTGTGCCTGTTTACGTATTTTATCCCGCGAACCAAGGGGCGCCTGTTGTTCTATCGGAGGTGCTTAGAAAAAAAGAAATTTTTAATCTATTCGATCGTTGATAAGGCAATGTTAAATGCTCAGCTTTTCACCGTGGCTGAGATTCATTTTCCAAAGGGGATAGGCATTGGAACGAACAGAGAGGTTTTATAAGATTGACCGATTGCTTCGTGATAGTAGATCGGTTTCCTTAGAGAGGTTCCTTGAGGAGCTTTCGGTGTCAAAGGCGACATTCAAGCGTGATATCGAGTACATGAGAGATCGCCTTAACGCCCCTATTAGCTGGGATCGTACTCTTCGTGGCTATATTTTTGATCAAGAGATTGACGATGCGCCGTCCTATGAATTACCTGGGATTTGGTTTAACCAATCAGAGATACTTGCCCTGCTCTCAATGGAGGCTTTGTTGAGTCAAATTCAACCTGGTTTGCTTGGACCACGACTTGATCCACTTAAGCAAAAATTGCGAGATCTCATTGAGGTTGGTGAGTACTCAGTCGATGCGATAAAGAACCGTATCAAAATCCTCAATATGGGCTCCCGCAGTCGGAGCATTAAACATTTTGAAGTTATTGCGCTATCCTTAATGCAACGGTCTCAGCTTGAGCTTACATACTACGTCCGCTCAAGAGAAGAGGTAACGCAGCGATCTATTTCGCCTCAACGAATCGTATACTACAGAGATAATTGGTATTTAGATGCCTGGTGTCATTCTGTGAATGCAGTACGTAGCTTTTCGTTGGATGCTGTGCGTACCGCGACGCTGAGAGATGAAGCGGCTATTCAATGCGACGAAAAAATATTAGATTCTGTTCTCGGATCAGGATATGGGATTTTTTCTGGCACTGAACTTTTGTGGGCCAAACTTCGATTTAGTGCCGAGCGCGCTAAATGGGTTTCTCTTGAAGAATGGCACCCATCTCAACGGAATCATTTTGATGATGAGGGTTATTTTATTTTAGAAATACCCTATACCGAACAGTATGAGCTCGTTATGGATATCCTTAGATTTGGTCCTGACGTTGAGGTCATTGAGCCTGAATCATTGCGTCAGATGGTTAGGGAGAAGGCGTCTAAAATGTTGGCCATATATGTATAAAATAATGATTTATATGAATTTGTAAGAAAAATTATTTTTAATATGTGTCGTTTCAGGCTCATCTGGTGAGCTAGTGCTGGGCGCAAACTACCTCCAAGATAATTAGTTATAACGGAGGTTAGTGATGGAACAGCTCAGTTTTTTCCTTAACAGAACACCAGGTCCCAAATTACGACGCAGCATCTCAGCAATTAGAGATCGTGTTGATCAATCAACGCCCAGAAGTAATGTGGGCATAACCGGCAAGTTACGGGAGTTGAATAGTACATCGCCGAGTTTTACGATGATAAACAGTCGTTCTACTGACGGATTTGGTGCAATCAGGGCTAAATTAGTAACTCGCGATATTTTATATCGCTCAAATCATGAGTCTCAGTCGGGAGGACACGTCCCGATTTGTCAAGTGGTGCGTGGGCGTCAGTTTATCCCGCATCAACATATTGTAAATGCGATCGAGCGTGCTTTAGTCGCCTTAAGAATTAATCCGGATGAGGTTGATGTGGCCGCGGAATATGGGTCCTACGGAGCCCAAATGTCATTGGTGGTCTCGTTACCAAGCTTTTATGACTTTGATCCTGGGAGTATGGACCCCTTCAGGCTCCAGGTGGTTTTGCACAATTGTTTGAGTCGAGGAGGACTCCGTCTTCTTGCGCGATGGTTCCAAGAGGGGACGGGTGCAACTTATTCAGTCGGAGTGACGCAGCTCAATGCAAGCCTTGCTCATCGGATCCCAGCAAGAGAGGAAAATATCCTGCCCACGTTAAGAAAGGCTATTGAGTTGGCTCGTGAAGATTGTCTCCATTTGGGTGATTGGACGCGCCAAGTGGTTGGTAAAGAGGCGCTAGAGACGTGGTTGGTGGGGTCTGTTCGGCGCATGTGGGGTAAAAAGGCTCAACAAGCTCTTCAAAGGGAATTCGAATCTGATGAGGGCATCTATAGCAGAGAGGGAAATGTATCTTGGAATGTACTTGATACTTTGATGGTGCTCGCCAGCTATTGTGCAAGTACAAAAGATATCCTTCTGCAATGCGATCGGGTGGTGGAGGGGGCGGTCTTAATGCGATCGCTGTTAAAGAAGTGTTTAACCGTATAGATGTGTTTTCCCCGAATACTAAGTCCTTCTAGTCTTAGTGGCATGAGTGTTTTTAGTTTTTTTACGAAATGAATACAAAAAAGATATGATCAAGATATAGTCGTTTACCTAATCTCACAAACTGGATAAGAGCGGTGCTGATCTTCCGTCAATTAATTGACCAACAGTCGTCCACATATACGTATCTCTTGGGTGATTCAGAATCTAGAGAGTGTCTGTTAATTGACCCCGTGTTTGAGCAGGTCATGCGAGATCGGGCGATGATAAAGGAGATGGATCTTGATCTCATCGCTACCGTTGAGACTCACGTCCATGCTGACCACGTTACTGGGGCTTGGCTGCTTCACAATAGCCTTGCGAGTGAAATCGTAGTTTCAGCGAATGGAGGTGCTCGAGGGGCTGGGCGCTATGTGGGTCAGGGCGACGTAATCACCTTCGGCGCTAGGACGTTGGGTGTGCGTGAGACACCAGGGCATACGAACGGATGTATCACCTTAGTTCTAGATGATAAATCCATGGTTTTTACTGGAGATTGCTTATTAATTCGGGGTACAGGGCGGACGGATTTCCAAGAGGGAAACCCGGAAATGATGTTCCAATCGATTCACGAGCAAATTTTTACACTTCCCAAATCATGTTTGATTTATCCCGGGCACGATTATCGAGGGATGACCGTGTCGAATGTCTCGGAGGAAAAACGTTTTAATCCGAGATTAGGAGGAGCAATTAACCTTCAAGACTTTTCGGGTTATATGGAGAACTTGAAGTTGCCTCATCCCGGTCAGATTAATCGTGCTGTGCCGGCAAATTTAAATTGTGGTCAACCGACTGGTAATGCCCCTGAGTTGAATACTCAGGACTGGGCAACTCTAAGTTATAGTTTTTCTGGGATTTGGGAGATAGAGTCTTCGGTACTCGAAGAGATATTGGCGACAGTGCAGATTATAGATGTCAGGGAAGTGGTTGAATTTGAAGGACCGTTAGGTCGAGTCCCGGGCGCTAAATTAATCCCCCTAAATCAACTGGCGGACCGCGTTGGGGAGTTGGATTCGAGTATGCCAACTGTGACTGTTTGTCGGTCTGGAGCACGATCAGCACAAGCTGTCCTCCACCTTCAGGCGCTAGGGTTTACACAACTAGCTCATTTGTCCGGTGGTATGCTGCGGTGGGCTGTAGGGGGGCATGCTGTTCTGGGGGGGCTGAATGATCCCAGACGTTGAAAAACGCGTTGAGTGCTATCAGCTTCCCGACTGTATTTAAGATTCTGCTTGTTTGGTTCGTAAAAATGCAGGACGAGTTGTGAGCCTCTCAAAGTAGTCGTTTATTGATGGGGGGAAAGGTTCTTCCACATGTCGAATATAAGAAGTGAGCGCAATTCCGATCATGATGTCGGTTCCCGAAAAAATTTCACCGAGTAACCATTTCCTTTTGCCTAGGACTCCACCTACGGCTTCTAGACAAATCGTTGCTCGTTTCTTGAATTCTGCAATTGCTGGAGTATGGATCGCGTTGGGGAATGCTCTCTTATGTCTGATAATTTCAGATACGGAAGATGCGAAGGTTGCTTCTGCAAACCAACTCCATTCTAAGTAAGCGGCATATAGAGGATCATCTTTGCTAGGCTGTAGTTTACCGTTCCCATATTTATCGATGAGGTAATGGACCATTGCACCGCTTTCACGCATGGTGACTTCACCATCTTTAAGAACGGGAACTTTACCAATCGGACTGATACTAATAAATTGTGGGCTGAGTCGAAATTCCGGTAAAAAGTTTATAATTTCAACTTTGTACGGAATGTTCAATTCTTCGCACGCCCAAATAGCTCGGAGACCACGGGTGTTTGGGAAATGGTAAATTGTAATCACAGGTGCTATTCCTTTGCTTAGGTTTAACTGGTGATGCTCTAGAGCGTAGTGATTGTCAACGTTCGAACATTGTAGCGTTATTGTGTCCTTCGTCACTGAATAAGCCGATTAACTAATGTCAAATTGAAGATTTGGAAATGATATCGATTTGTTTTATAGATTCGATTATTATTGCTCACTCAATAATTATGAAAGATAACAAATGAAAAAGATTTATTTTGCAGCACTATTGTTACTGACTTCGGCTTGCTCGAAGGAGGCTGTAACGGCGGATGTTTCACTTGAGACCGAGGATCAAAAAACCCTATATGCCATAGGCATGCTTATCAGCAATCAATTGCAATCTTTCGCGCTGAGTGAGGAAGAGTTGGGTCCGATTGTGCAAGGCATGATGGACGGCATATCGGGGGTGGATGCTAAGGTGGACATGAAAATTTATGAAGCGAGGATCAATGAAATGGTATCAGAGCGTTCTGCAATAGTTGCTGCGAAAGAAGCGTCCGTTTCTGAGACGTACCTTAAACAATTTGAATCAGATGATTCAGTCGTAAAAACTGAATCTGGTGCGATTGTTAAGATGGTAGAGGAAGGCACAGGTGATTTTCCGAGTGCTAGTGATACAGTCATGGTTCACTATGAAGGAAGCTTGATTGACGGAACTGTGTTTGATAGTTCTCTCGTTCGTGGCTCCCCAGCGACATTTCCTTTGAGTGGTGTCATAACGTGTTGGACTGAAGGGCTTCAAAAGATAAAGGTTGGAGGAAAAGCACAGTTGATTTGTCCTGCTGATACGGCTTACGGTGACCGTGGAGCACCCCCAAAAATCGGACCTGGTGCTACATTAATATTTGAGGTTAATCTTCTTGAAATTAAGAAATAATTCGGCTAACAAGAATGATCAAAGGGGAATTAAATGTTGATTGATATGAGAACTTATCGATGTAGACCTGGTTCCATAAAGAAACATCTGGCGTTGTATGAAAAATTAGGTAAGACTGCTCAAACTAAACATCTCGGCCAGCCGCTTGCTTACATGCAATGTGAGAGTGGAAACCCTAACGAGTATGTTCACATGTGGATTTATGAGAATGCTGGCGATAGAGAGCAAAAAAGAGCATTAATGTGGGCTGATCCAGATTGGATTAACTACACACAAGAAAGCGCTAAGCTTGGTGCGCTTGAGAGCCAAACCAATCAGTTGATGACGCCAGTTAATTTCTTTTCATTACCGACAAAGCTTGGATAGTTATTTTTTTGAGATTAGAACGATGGGCCATGTCGATTGGTACATCGTTCTTTCTTGTTAATTATTTTCTCGTTCTTTTTGTATCAGGACGCGTCTAAGTATTTTCCCAGATGCTGACTTGGGAATTTGTTCTACGAATTCGACAATTCTGACCTTTTTATGCGGAGCGACGCTTTTCGCAACAAAGGACATAATTTCCTCTGCGCTCACAGACACTCCAGTTTTGACTACAACTACTGCCTTGGGTAGCTCTCCAGCTTCCTCGTCTGCTACAGGAATTACTGCAGCATCGGATATTGCAGAATGAGTGAGTAGGAGCGCTTCGAGTTCAGCAGGCGCTACCTGCATCCCTTTATATTTGATCAGTTCTTTGATGCGATCAACCGCATAGAAAAAGCCTTCATCGTCGACATACCCAATATCTCCAGTGCGGTACCAACCCTCTTTCGTGATGCTTTCTGCGGTGGCCTCTGGTTTATTTAGATAGCCCTTCATAATCTGCGGACCGCGAATCCATATCTCACCATTTTGATTATTGCAAAGAGGCTCTCCCGTTTGTGGATCAACAATCATGACCTCTGTGTTGGGAATGGGCAGACCGATTGATCCTATTTTTTTTGCATGACCTTCAATGGGGAGTAAGTGCGTTACGGGACTTGCTTCAGTCATGCCATAGCCTTGAGCAATATTGCATCCAACTCGCGCCGCGGCTTCCATGGCGACGCCCTCACCTAACGGGGCTGCTCCAGAGAGAATAAGCTCGAGACTCGATAAATCGTATCGTTCGACTGCAGGATGTTTTGCCAACCCTAATACTATCGGTGGGACTATAGGGGCTTTGGTTACTTTGTGGGTCTCAATTGCAGCTAAAAAACCCTCCATATCGAAGCGTGACATGCAAACAATAGTTCCTCGCCTATAAAGCGAGTAGAGCATGATAACAACCATGCCGTATATATGGAAAAAAGGCAGTACTCCAAGCACTGTATCTCGTTCACAGATCGCGTTATGGCTTAGCATGCCTTCAGTTTGCCGCATATTCATTACAAGGTTGTAGTGAGTCAGCATGACGCCTTTTGGTAGACCCGTGGTCCCACTCGAGTACGGGAGTGCGCAGACATCATTTTCTGCAGAGATCTCAGGTGCAATTACCGGATTGTTCGACTGCATTAAGTCTTCGAGCTTTCGGTGACCTTGAGCTCCACCGATTACAATGATTTCATCTACCGGATGTTTTTGTATGGCTGCCTCTGCTTTATCTAAAAAATCAGGCACTGTAACGATGAGCTTTGCCTTTGCATCGATAAGTTGTTTAGCTAATTCATCCGCTGTGTATAGAGGGTTAACAGTTGTGCATATTCCACCTAACTTTAGGACGGCAAGAAAGATGACCGCGTATTCAGGTACGTTCGGGCTATATATAGCAAGGACATCACCTTTTTTAAATCCTTCTGTCTGAAGTCCAGCTGCGAGTTGATTGATGGAGTCAGACAGTTCCCGGTAGCTGATTTTTTGATTGGTCTCAGATTGGATGATCGCGGTTTTATTCTCATGCGCTGATATGTCACCAAGAACAAAGTCCACAACATTTATTTTTGGTGCAGACACTTCTGTATGTGGTCCACGAAATATCATGCTTGCTCTCCCCTTAGGCTAATTCATAAAATTATTTTTCTTTAAGTTTATATCATTAATATAACTTAACGGTTAGTCTAAAATAGATGTGTTAAATTCATATTTTTAAAATGAACATTACGTTATGAGTATAGACATCAATGGAATTGCACACATACAGTTGACCGTTAACAGCGCGGCCAGTATCGAATTTTGGCGCGCACTCTGTGGTTTTATGTCTATGAGCACGTTGATTGATAATGAGGATGTTCACTACAGCATCGGTGGGCGTACTGGAGTGATGGTGCGTCTAGCACCGCTGGAAAAAAGATCAGTTGGATTTAATCAAGATACCAGTGGTTTGCATCATGTATGTTTTAGAGCACGCTCAAGGCAGGATGTCGAACTTGCGCATGAATTTGTTAGTTCATTAGCACAGGGGAAAATTGTGCACGGTCCTGAAGAGGGAGGGCGATTTGCTCCAGGTTATTACTCGATTCTTTTTGAGGATCCAGACGGCATACGCATAGAGGTCAATTTTGTTCCCGGAGCGGGACATTTTTCTGAAAATGGTCGGTTGGGCAGTGATGGGGCCGGCCCTGCGAATAGCTATGGCGAAGACGGTTTAACAAATAAATGATTAGTTTTCAATTTTGATTGTTTGTAATTTTTGATAGAAATATAAGAGAGGTAAGTATGACTAGTATATCTTTGGTGCACGCGCAAAAATGTCTAGATATTGCTGTTAAACAAGCGCAAGAAGAGTTTAAGCGACCTATTTGTGTATCCATCTGTGACTCATATGGATATCAGGTGGCGTTTTATCGCATGGATAAAGCACCTATTCGTAGTATTGCTATATCACAACAAAAGGCGCGTACGGCGACCCGAATGGGCATGTCTACTGATGCGTTTTTGGAGCGTTTAAATACTGATAAGATTGATATTCGGTATTACTGTGACCCCTTAATGACTGCATTGCCTGGAGGTAACTTGTTACATTCCAAAAGTGGTGAAATGCTTGGTGCGGTTGGAGTGAGTGGATTGAAGCCTATCGAAGATCAAGTCATAACTGAGACGATCGCAGGCTGGTTTTTGGAGCAGGACGATTGAGTTATAGCTTCATTTTTGATGGTGATTTTTTCTGAGTGCCTTCTACTCAATCATCTAATCTGACCGCGATATGCGACAGAATATGTAGCGTTTTATTTGAAGGTATATCTTGGGTATAGATAGCGAAGCAGAAAAATTATCGACAAATAAACTTCCCAGAATTGGTTGGGTTTTTGGCATAGGGCTTTTTCTGGTGATGCTCCAAGTGCCAGCTCCCGAGGGCTTGAGTGCCGACGCCTGGTGCGTCGCAGCTCTAGGCATTTTCATGGCTGTTCTGTGGATTACGGAGGCGATACCGCTTCCCGCCACTGCCTTGTTACCCATTCCGTTGGCCCCCTTGTTAGGGGTTTCTTCGGTTCAAGAGACGGTTGTTTCTTATTCGCACCCGGTTATTTTTCTGTTTATGGGTGGATTTATCGTGGCTCTTGCGATGGAGCGTTGGAAGTTACACCAGAGAATTGCACTTTTTGTATTGAATTTGAGTGGAGACCGTCCATCATTTTTAGTGGGTGGATTTTTAGCTGTTAGCGCTTTTTTAAGTATGTGGGTTTCCAACACAGCGACGACTTTAATGATGTTGCCAATTGCAGTGTCAGTAATCGGCACTCTTAAGGTAAATAGAGGAAGTGGGTTTCAAGGAGATGACGGGTTGCCCAAGGCGCTAATGTTGTCGTTGGCCTATGGGGCTTCTGCTGGCGGAATGGCAACTTTGGTCGGTACGCCACCTAATGCATTTTTTGCTGGTTTCGTCAAGCAAACGTACGGGATAGAGATAGGCTTTTTAGATTGGATGGCAGTTGCATTACCCCTGTCATTACTGATGCTCGCGATGACATGGCTGTTGCTGACAAAAATCATTTTCAAATTGAGTCGTGAACGAATTGAAGGGATTAGTGCGGCGATTGATCGACAAGTTAAGGCGCAAGGAAAGCTATCTCGCGGAGAATTTTTAGTCGCGGGCGTTTTTGTTACCCTGGCTGGGTTATGGATATTGCGCCCCTGGATCAATGCGGCTTTCCCGGGACTAACATTGTCCGATACGGTCATTGCTATGACAGTCGGATTATCAACGTTTTTAATCCCAGTCGATTGGAAAAAAGGTATTTTCCTCATGGACTGGGAGTGGGGAAAAAAAATCCCTTTCGGTATTTTGTTGTTGTTTGGTGGTGGATTGACACTGGCGTCTTTAATTGAGAAAACAGGGTTATCTATATGGATTGGACAACAATTAGGAAGTTTAGAAATGTTTCCGACTATTGTGATTGTTTTAGTGATGGTCTTATTGCTGGTCTTGCTGACAGAGCTGACTTCAAATACGGCGACTACAGCGGCATTTTTGCCGGTCGTCGGCGCTTTGGCGATCACTTTGGGAGAACACCCGCTAATGTTTGTTATTCCGGCAACGCTAGCTGCTAGCTGTGCATTCATGTTGCCAGTCGCTACCCCACCAAATGCAATTGTGTTCTCGGCCGGTCATCTGGCACAAAAAGATATGACAAGAGCTGGATTGGGTTTGAATATTCTTGGGGTTATTCTTGTAACGCTGGTTGCATACACGTTGATGTTGTGGGTCTTCGCTATTGAGCCTGGGGTGTCACTATCTTTTTGATTATTTTCTTTCAGATGTTTTTTTATCTAGATCGTTAAGACTTAGCGCTACTCGAAATCCGAGATCGATATGTTTGGCGCCGTAAAATTTGTAACGTTCGGCGGTCCTAAGGTAGTAAGGCTGATTGGTTAGCCATGAGCCGCCTCGATAGGCGCGTTGCTCACAATCTCCATCTGTGAAGGGTCGCCCATCAAGTGAACCACGACTGTGTCGCCAATTCGGATTGAGGCAGTCTTCTACCCACTCCCATACATTGCCGAGCATATCGAAGACGCCAAATTGATTGGGTTTATAGGAGCCCACATCGGACAAACTCGGTTTGCCGTCTGAGCAGGGTAATGTAAGCCATCCGAACTCATATTCCAGTTCGGCAGTTTTATCGTAACCATTACCATACTCACAAGTTTTTTCAGGTGGAATACCAAAGAATCGAGTTCGCTTGGTGCCGGATTGAGCGGTATATTCCCACTCTGCTTCGGACGGCAAACGGTATGCTTTCCCAGTCTTTTCTCGCAACCACTGGATATACACTTGTGTATCTTCCCAAGACACGTTCATGACGGGTTGGTTACCCCTTCCATAGCCTTCATCGTCGATCGAAGGGCAGGTGGCATCCTGAGCGCACATTTCCCACTGCGCGAATGTGATCTCTAATTGACTGATGCTAAACGGTTGCTCAAAGACAATGTCTAGAACATAACCTTCGTTGTAAGGGCTTCCGAATTCGTTTGGAGGAGAACCAAATCCGTAAGGTCCCGCAGGGATTACAATCATCTTAGGGCAGGAGTCGCAGTCCTGGAAGATGTCTCCCGCTTCCGGTTGCGCAATCACGTGGGAGCTAACCATTATGATGCTCACCCCGAGCGCTAAGGAACATACATTTTTGAGTCTGAACATTATGGGTGACTCAAGCTTAATGCGATTCGAAAACCCAGATCTATTTCTCGAGCACCTAGATATTTATATCTGTCAGGTATTTGTAAATATTTCGGTGGGTGATTAAGCCAGGAACCGCCTCGATAGGCACGTTGCGCGCAATGACCGTTAACGCGAGCTGATGCATCGGTTGGGGCGTTGCGCCACAAGATTGCTTGGCAGTCTTCAGTCCATTCCCAGACATTACCTAACGTATCATGAAGTCCAAAATGGTTTGGTTTAAATGAGCCTATAGGCGCAGAGAAGTTGAAACCATCGTCGCAGGGTAATGCCTCCAATCCGTAATCGAGGGTCCGTTGTGCGGTTTGGTCATAAAGATTTCCAAATTCACATACTTGTGTTGGTGTTAAGCCAAAAAATCGAGCTCGATTACTACCTCCTGTTGCGACGTATTCCCACTCAGCTTCAGTGAGCAACCTATAGGGTTTTCTGGTTTTTTTAGACAACCATTTGGTGTATTCAAGTGTTTCTTTCCAGGAAACATTCACTACCGGGTGATTGTCTTCGCTCCAGTCGTCTCGTTTCGCAGTGGGACATTGCTCGTCGATGACGCAGGCTTCCCACTGTTGGTAGGTGATTTCAAATTTACCTACAGCGAACGGTTCTGAGATTATTACCGGGCGCAATTCACCTTCACTATAGGGCCGTCCTTGGTCAACCGGTGGCCCTCCCATACTGAAAGATCCAGAGGGAATCACGACCATGACGGGACATTGCCCGCAGTCTTCGAACTCATCACCAGGACGGTAAGTGTCGCCAGCTAAAACCGGACTTATGGATAGGATCCATAAGCCGAACAGCGCATGTGAAGATGATTTGGTGATGAACATTAAAGTTAGTTGTGTATGAATTTTCTGATGGGGTATATTATTCTAAAATTAGAGACTCGTCTCAGCTTAGGAGGTCACATTATGATTCATGTTGTAGCTATTATTAAAGCCAAACTTGGAAAAAGAGACGCTATTCTTTCTGTTGCCAGGGAGAACGTAACAACTGTCAGGCAAGAGGTTGGGTGCATTGAGTATATTCTAGTCGTAGACGCAGAGTTTGGTGCGTTTCAAACTGAATTTGGAGAGGACACCTTTTTGGTTATTGAAAAGTGGCGTGATGAGGCTGCATTAAAGGCCCATGCGGAAGCACCTCACATGTTGAGTTATGGTCAAAAAATTAAAGATTGGATTGAATCTAGAGTGATTCACGTTCTGGATCCTGTAGCTTAATTATCGAAACGTGATGCTCTATTTTGCCTATGGCTCTAATCTTGATGATGAGGATTGGGGGAACTTTTGTATTAAGAATTCTCTGCCAGCTGACTGCATTAAGCCTATTGGTCCGGCGTTCTTGCCTGATCATGAATTAGTATTCGATGTTTTTTCACAAACTCGTGGTGGTGGAGCTTTAAATATAAAGGAGCGATTGGGTGTATATGTTTGTGGTGCTTTATTCGAGGTGGGGGATCTTGGTTGGCGGGTACTCGATTTAAAGGAGGGTGTATCCGACCGTGTTTATCAAAAAGTTAGTAAGCACATATTACAGCCTGATGGCACTCTTGTTCTAGCGTTGACGTATGAGGTTGCTCCTGAGAGTCAGTGTCATTTCGTCGAGCCAACCTCAGCTTACTTTGAGGCAGTTAAGCGTGGCTTAATGCGATTTAATTTTTCAGATATTCACCTTATTCAGGCAGCAGATGGTGAACGGTTTCCAGATTCAACGGTTGGTGTTTTTGTGTACGGAACACTTCTGAGTGGTGAGTGCCGGCATTGGGTAATAGAATCGTTAAATGTTTTACAATCTAAAGATGTTTCAGTACACGGTTCGTTGCTTGCGACGAAGTTTGACTATCCAATGCTCCACCTTTCTAGGACAGACAGTGCTCAAGCCATTTCGGGCGAATTGATTTTCCCCGCTGATCTGTGCGCTGCGATTCAGCGACTGGATAAGTTGGAAGGATTCTCTATTTTTGGTTCGGTTGATAACAAGTATGACCGAGCTCTGGTGCCCGTAACCGCCAGAGGAGAAGATCCGATTTTGGCTTGGTGTTATGTCGCTGGAGACTTAAGTATCACGACCCACGAGATTGAGGGAGGCTCCCAAGAGACAGTGTAAAAAAACCTGACTGATTGATGTTTATGCTTAAGTGATCTGATTTACGATTCCCCCCTCTACCCTAAGTGCGGCTCCGGTAGTTAGGGCGGAGAGCGGACTACATAGGTAGACCGCCAACGGAGCCACTTCCTTGGCTTCAGCAAATCTTTTGATGATTGATGTTGGGCGAAATTTCTCAAAAAATTCTTGTTCCAGTTGTTCAAGGCTGATACCCCAGTCGTCAGCACGTTCTCGTCTTTGTTGTTCTGTGGTATCGGTCCTGGTTGGCCCAGGTAGTAGCGCGTTCACTGTCACCCCGGTGCCGCTGAGCGACATTGCGAGGCCGCGAGAAATACTAAGTTGAGCGCTTTTGCTGAAACCATAGTGAATCATTTCCGGTGGAATCATTAGGCCCGATTCGCTGGAGATGAAAATGACCCGCCCCCATTTCTGACTGACCATTTTCGGCGTGTAGAACCTAGTAAAACGTACCCCACTCATGACATTAATTTCAAATAGTCGAGTCCAATCTGTGTCGTCAATTTCGAAAAATTGTTTTCGTTCATAGATACCTAAGTTGTTAATGAGAATATCAACTTTAGGTACTGCGTCAAATACACTTTGGCATCCATAGGGCGTTGTGCAATCAGCGCTTATCCCTATGGGTTTAGTTTGCGAATTGATGGCTTTTATTTTTTCTACTGCACTGGTTACTGTTTCTTGATATCTTCCTGTGATGACGACATCAACGCCTTCCTCTGCTAATGCTTCAGCAATGGCATAACCAATGCCGTAAGTTGATCCAGTGATGAGCGCTTTCTTGCCTTGAAGTTGCATATCCATGTCGCACGATCTCCTCGAAATTAAATACGTCTTTATCGTACACTAGCAACAGGGGAAAAGAGATGGGCTTCAAAGGAGTCAAAGGTGTTAGTTAATGACATTAATCTAATCGAAATTTTTTTGATTGAGGTTTCAAGGTAAATCAATGATTGAAAGAGTTTATGTAACGGCAAGTACTTCGTTTGAAGCAGCATGTCAGATTGATATATTTCCCGACGAACACAGGGCCAGAGGGTTACACGGCCATAGTTATGAGTTGTCTGTCAGGGCAGCCATTGATGATTCCGAATCGCTTGGGGGTGATGAGATCGAGATGGCGCGCGAGACCTTGATGCGCGCATGTTCACCACTTGACTATAGTTATTTGAACGAGATTATTGAGGTTCCGACTGATGAGAATATTGCAAGGTATGTTTGGGCGCGACTCAATCTTCCGAAGGTTAATGTTATTGGATTGCGTAGCCAACAAGATGAGGGCGTGCACCTAGATGCACAAGGGCGCGCACACGTTTGGAGAAAATTTCGTTTTGAATCTGCGCACATGCTACCTAACGTACCAGAGGGCCATAAATGTGGCCGGATGCATGGGCATGGGTTTGAGGTAATACTGCACGCACAAAGTTATCTTGAGGGCTCTAATTTGGGTATTGATTATGATGAATTAGAGGTATGCTGGGGTGAGGTGCATGACATGCTTAATCACAATTGTCTCAATGATATTCCTGGCCTTGAAAACCCGACAAGTGAGATGATTTCTTTCTGGTTATGGAGTCGTTTAAAAGAAAAGCTGCCACAGTTAAGTTGGGTTACAGTCTATGAGACGGCAACAAGCGGTGCGCACTATAATGGCTCGATCTTTAGGATTTGGAAAGATTTCTCAATAGACAGCGCTATTCGACGTGAACGTGTAGGCTTTGACGATGAGCGTTTACGGATCCATGGTCATACATATTTGTGTCGGTTGCATTTAACGGCCCCTTTGGATCAAATTTTGGGTTGGACTATAGATTATGGAGACATTAAAGAAAAATTTAGCCCTATATTTGCCGCGCTCGACCATCAACCACTTTATGAGGTAGCGGATTTGTCAGATAACGATCCATTAAGTATTGCGAGATGGATCAAAAAAAATAGCAGTAATTGCCTGCCAGAGCTTGAGCGAATTGATTTGTACGAGACTAGAGGTTGTGGCGTCACCATAGACTGGGGATCTTTGGGGCCAGCGCTGCCCATTTGACATTATGTATTCAGTTAAGGAAATTTTTTATACGATACAAGGAGAGGGTGCTCAAAGTGGAAGGGCAGCTGTTTTTTGTCGATTCGCCGGTTGTAATTTGTGGTCGGGTCGTGAGGAAGATCGATCGTCGGCAGATTGTCAATTTTGTGACACCGATTTCGTGGGAACGGATGGCGTAAACGGCGGAAAATTTGTATCTCCTGAGGCATTGGTTGATAGAGTGGAGAGTCAGTGGCCATCTCCCAATCGTGCTCGTCGATACGTAGTGTGCACGGGGGGTGAACCATTACTGCAGCTTGATCACAACTTGATTCGAGAATTTCATAATAGGGGTTTTGAGGTTGCGATTGAGACGAATGGTACGATACCTGTTCCCAAGGGCGTTAATTGGATATGTGTGAGTCCCAAGGGGGTGGTGCCAGTTCAGGTAAAACAGGGCGATGAGCTAAAGCTGGTTTACCCTCAGACTGGTCATGATCCTGCGCAGTTTTTATCGTGGGATTTCGATCACTATTTTATACAGCCTAAGGATGGTCCGGATATTGTGTTGAATACTGAACTCTCAATTCAATTTTGCAAAGAGAATCCTAGTTGGCGACTAGGTCTGCAAATTCATAAAATGATTGGTGTGCCGTGAAATTAATTGAACAATGTGTATTGAAAATGAGAAGCGTCGTTGAGATTCTTCTCTATGTTGCCCTTTCGTTCGTTTTGTCGGGCGTTGGGTATGCGGACAATGCTGAAGATATGTTTGACCTTGGATATGATGCTTTTGTAAAAAGGGATTATGCAGGTGCTGAAAAACATTGGATGCGTGTTGGGGCACTTGGCCATGCGAGAGCTCAAAATGGATTGGGAATAATGTATCGAGATGGTGATCTTGGTGAGGCCCGGTCAGAGGATGCTGCCGTATGGTTTCTTCAGTCGGCTAACAATGGTTATGCTTATGCAATGTTCAATCTTGGTATGCTCTACAAGAACGGTCGTTTTGGCGAGGTTAACGATATAGAAGCCTATCGTTGGCTATTATTGGCAAGTACGATTAATTTTGACGAGAACGCGAAGTTCCAGGCTAACTTATTGAGTCAAAGGATGGATAAGCAGTCTCTCGTGAAAGCGCGTGAGCAGGCACAGCTGTGGCTTGATGAGTTCTTTTTTGGGAAATCAACATACTAGTATTTAAAAACTTTAGTGGAGGGGTGAACGATGGACCTTGGAATTAACGGTAGAACTGCGATTGTGTGCGCATCGAGTCGGGGTTTAGGGAAAGCCTGTGCGATGGCGTTGGCAGAAGCTGGTGTTTCAATTGTACTAAACGGTAGAGATGAAAAAATACTCACGGCTACCGCAAATCAAATTGCTAAAGATACCGGAGTCTCCATAACTCCTGTGATTGCGGACATCAGTACTCAGGAGGGGCAGGCCAAGGTTTTAGAGGTCTGTCCAAAGCCAGATATTCTGGTTAACAATAATGGTGGCCCGCCATTCAAGGATTTCCGGGAGCTTGACCGTGAGGCGATGCTAGACGGTGTGACTATGAATATGGTTACACCGATTGAGTTGATTCAAAAGGTGGTTGATAACATGATTAAACAAAAGTTCGGTCGCATCATTAATATCACATCAATGAGCGTAAAAATGCCAGTTCCAGGGTTAGATCTATCGAGCGGAGCTCGTGCTGGCTTGACGGCTTTTCTTGCTGGGGTGGCGAGGACGATCGCTGATCACAATGTCACGATTAATAATATTCTTCCTGGTTTTTTTGATACAGATCGATTGAGGGGCGGCTTGCAATCCTGGGCGCAGAATACGGGTGTAAGTGTTGAGGAAGTTGCGAAGGATCGTGCATCGAAGATACCAGCGAAGCGTTTTGGTATGCCTGACGAATTTGGCAAGACTTGTGCTTTTTTATGTAGTGCTCATGCAGGTTACATTACAGGCCAGAGCCTATTGATAGACGGTGGTGTTTACAATAGCGCATTTTAGAACCCGGGATTATAGTTAGCCTTCTTTAACTACGTTCCTCCAGGATGATCCTGGAGGCTTCTTGGGATACATATTCCTTTCTGAATTCTTCAAAATCTAGCTGTTCGTCACGTTCCACGCTCTGATGCTTTGTGATGGATAATTTGACATTATTTTCGCAGTCAGTCAGTGTTTCTTTGCTTAGTGTGTCCTGCTTGAGGCGCTCCGTGTACTCGGATGACAGGGACATAATGAAGTTAAAATAAGAACCGTTATGCTTTTCTTCGATATCTTGGAGCACTCGTGCAGAAGGCGTTTCTTCAGGGTTGTCGAGGCAGATCGCCGCATTGGCGAGTGATTGCATATGAATACTTGTTTGATTGGCTTCGTCGAGTTTTAATGCAAAAGGTTGGCAGGCTTCAATGATGTCTGCACCCCAAGACTTGACTGATGAAAAGTCTTTGTCACGGGTTAGTTTAAGAGACGGATCTCTGCCTCGTTCAGCAATGAGATATTGATTTTCACTATTCGATCTATTCTCCTCTGTTGAGTCATCTGAACTTTTCGACAAGAGGCAAAAGAGTAGGAATGTATCGAGAAACGCGATCGTTTCTTTACTGATGCCAATGTCCTGATAGGGGTCAAGGTCAAGACAACGAACCTCGACGTATTCAACTCCTCTTCTATTCAGAGCCAACAAAGGGCGCTCGCCATATTGAACGGGCTGTTTTGGTCTTATCGTTCCATAAAACTCATTCTCAATTTGTAGTAAAGCATTTGATAGTTGTATTGTATTTTTCCCATCAGTTAAGCCAATTGCAGCATAAGGAGGATAGGGCTGCGTCAGCGCATCATAGAGTGACCGAGCATAACTGGTGAGGTTGTTATAGCTCACACTGATCGAGGATTGGACATCACTTTGGTAGCCAAGTGGCCCCATTCTTAACGATGTGGCATAAGGGAGAGAATGAGTCCCATTCGCCATCTTGTTTAAGTGATGTACTCGACCGTTAACAAAACAGTCACAGACGGCAGGAGAGGCTCCAAATAAATACAACAGTAACCAGGCATGTTTCCTAAAATTTCGAATGAGTGAAAAGTAGTGTTGATTCTTAATGGCGATCAAATCATCACGATCATTGGATCGGCCGTATATGCGGGCCCAAGTTTCATTGGAGATAGAAAAGTTGTAATGAATACCAGAAATTGTTTGCATCTTGGCCCCATATCGAAGGGCCAGCCCACGTCGGTAGACCGTCTTGGCTGTTGCAATATTCGAGTGGCCAAATTGAGCTATAGGGATACGACTATCTTCCGGAAGCATACACGGCATACTCGAGCACCAGAGAAGTTCTGATGAAATATTACGGCTCACAAACTGGTGAACTTGTCTTAACTGATTTAGGCAATTACCAACGTCGTTGTGTGTGTCTGTGATTAGTTCCAGTTGAGCTTCGCTAAAGTCCGTAGTTATATTCGGATGTGTTAGCGCAGAGCCTAATTGACCGGGATGCGGTTGTTGGCTCAGTCGACCTGTTGGATTGACACGTAAGCTCTCTTTTTCGATACCTCTAGTGAGGTTCGTCAGGTCTTCGCTAACGAGTTGATCAAGGTTTAGCATGGGCATAGTTTTTATTATTTGATTACGGATATGAGTATGTGTCATTTGAAGGCTATACCGTATGATATCTTTAATCGTAATCCAATTTTTACTCAGTTATGATTTTTCTTTACTGAGTCTTCCCAACAGTCATTGGTCAAATCTTTGAAAATATGTCGTCGCAAGATCTAAATAAAAAGCCGCACACAATTTTTGAGTTGTTCTGTGTTTTCTCATTAATTACATTGCAAGGTTTTGGAGGTGTCATTTCCATCATGCAAAGACATTTGGTCGAGCAACGCAGATGGTTTTCACAAGCTGAATTTCTCGAGATGTTTGCAATGTCTCAGGTTCTGCCAGGTCCAAATGTCTGCAATTTGGCATTGATGATCGGTGATCGATTTTTTGGCACAAGGGGCGCATTAGTTGCCCTATCTGGGATGATTGTTTTGCCGATGTTTGTGATTTTGACGTTAGCTGGAAGTTATGACCAAATAACAGCGGGATCGCATGTTGCGGGAGCTATAAAAGGTATGTCGGTCGTCGCGGTTGGCATGACTTTTGGGACGGCGCTAAGGTTGCTATCTGGCATACAGACTAATATCGTAGGGCGAGTTATACCCACGTTAGTGGTCTTACTTGTTTTTTATCTAGTCGGTTTTCTGCGTGTCCCGATATTCTGGGTGATACTCTTTTGCGGTGGGAGCTCTTTTTTTTGGGCACATCGTTCGCTAAAAAACCGAAGAGTTGTAAAAGAGATTTGATTATGAGTGCCTCCGATTGGATTTCGATTTTAAGTCAATTTGCATTCCTCTCATTTCTGGCGGTTGGGGGTGTAATGTCGGTTGCCCCCGATATGCATCGCGTTGTTGTCGTTGAACTATCGATACTGTCAAATGAGCAGTTTTTAGCAGCGATTACGTTGGGTAAATTATCTCCAGGTCCTAATGCTTTATTTGTTGCCGTATTGGGTTATCAAATTGCAGGAATCGTTGGGGCAATAGCTATGACCGGAGCGATGATCATACCCTCTGCGATATTCGCCTTCTATGTGACGCGATGGCGTCGTGACAATAGTCATCGATTATCTGTGCAATCATTTTCGATAGGTGCTGCTCCAGTTGTAGTTGGATTGTTGTTATCCACGGGGTTTGTTTTGATTCAAAATTTTCCAGATGTTTTCACTATGATCTGTGTCTTAGCCGTGGCGTTAGTCGTATGGAAGTCGCGGTTACATTTGATGAGCTTAATGGCGATTGGTGCCTTTTTGGGAGCTATGGGGGTTGTATGATCGGATATCTACTGGAATATGGCCATGCTGATGTCTGATCAGACTAGAGCAGTATTATGGATGTGTGGTGGAGTACTATCATTTTCATTTATGGCTATTTCCGGTCGTGAATTGTCCTCTGAACTCTCTACATCTCAAATCTTATTTGTACGAAGCGTTGTAGGCTTTTCTGTCATGGTTTTGGTGATGTGCCGAGTCGGATGGGGGAAGCTTGGCACCACTCATTTTCGAACGCATGTTATACGAAATATTGCACACTTCTTGGGGCAATATGCTTGGTTTTATGGGATCGCGTTAATTTCTTTGGCAGAAGTGTTTGCGCTCGAATTTACCATGCCTTTTTGGACGGCTATTCTGGCGGTAGTTCTGTTGGGTGAGCGAATCAATCGAAAAAGAATGTTAGCGATCGGGCTTGGATTTGTAGGCGTGTTGATAATGTTACGGCCTGGTTTGGAAATCATTAGCCCTGCTGCAATGGTCGTTCTTGGAGCAGCATTTTTATATGCATTTGCACATACGCTGACAAAACGGCTATCTGGGTTTGACGCGCCCGTCGCGATCGTGTTTTATATGGCTGGTATACAGTTTGTTATCGCGATCATATTTTCCTCTCAGGAATATTCTTGGCCAAGCCTCAGTCTTCTACCATGGACATTAGGGGTAGGAGTGTTCGCCTTAACTGCTAATTATTCGTTGACTCGAGCGTTTAAGTTAAGCGATGTATCAGTGGTTATGCCGTTTGATTATCTTCGTCTGCCCTTTATTACGTTGATAGGACTCATATTTTATGAGGAACGTCCCGAATTCTGGATGCTATTGGGAGGCTCTATCGTGATTTTAGGTAGTTGGTTAAACCTTAAATTTAATGAAGAGACGAGTTACGCCAAAGGGGTTTAATTTAGGTGGGACGTTAAATGCTTAATGAGTATGAGGTTTGCTTTAACCCCAATTGCCTGGAGATGACTGTTTCAAACTGTTGATTGGTGCCTGTTTGAAAAAATGTATAAATGCCTGATTTGTCATCCCGCAGTAGGTTTTTCGTTTTTAGTTGTCGTCTGAGCTCGTTTGCAACGGGCAGAGACGGATCTAGAATGTTGACCTCAGGCCCTGCGTAGGTTGCAATCAGAGGCTTGATTAGTGGAAAGTGAGTGCATCCTAGTACTAGTGTGTCAGCTCCTCGTTCGATCAAGGGTGGTATGTACATCTTAAGAAGTTCGTGAAGTTTTTTATCGTCATGATCGCCAGCTTCTATTACTTCGACTAATCCTGTGCAGGGTTGATGAAGGATCGTGATGTCGTTAACAAATCTTTTTTTTAGCGTTGCGAATTTGTCCCCGTCTAAAGTACCTGCTGTGGCTAAGATTCCAATAATACGGCTTTGGGTTTTTTGAGTGGCTGGTTTTACGGCTGGTTCAATACCAATAATGGGGACAGAAAAAGAAGTTCGTAATTTGTGAATTGCAGCGCTAGTTGCGGTGTTACAAGCCACGACGACTGCTTTGCAATTTTTAGATACAAGGTGGTTGCAAATTTTGTGCGCGCGGTCTTCAATGAGTTCTTTGCTTTTGGTGCCATAAGGTAGAAATGCAGTATCACCAATATAGATTAAATTTTCGTTAGGTAAGAGATAGCTAATTTCTTTCAGAATTGATAGGCCTCCAATTCCTGAGTCGAATATGCCGATTGGTTGACTGTTCATTTGTGTTACTTTTTTATTGTTTTGATTTGCGTTTAATGCTCGCGACATTCGATTAGCGCATTTGCCCTGTTAACTCAGGGGGGTTTGCCGACTGTTCGTTGAATTCATCAGGCGAGTTTGAGAGTCGAACACCCGCTAATTTAATTGCCGAATCATCTACTTTCTGAAGCGGTGTATAAAAAGGGTGGTGGTGTTCGAGAAACGGATTATTGGTTGCTAGATTATAGCAGTTGATAACAGTCCATCTGCGATTGTCAGATTGGTTTTGGTCAGATTTATGCAGTGCATTGCAATGAAAAAAAACACCATCACCAGGTTCCATTTCGATGTGTTCGACAGGAAGCATTTTGAGTACTTCCTCAACTCTGTGCACATTAGCGCCGACTTGTTCGCCCTCAAGAACCCCGTGTTCTATACGACCACAAAGGTGCGAACCTTTTACGATTTGAAGACAACCATTTTTCTTGTTGGTTTGGTCCAGCGCTACCATGACGCTGCACAGATGAGGAAAGACAATCCCGTTGTGATACCAGTACCCATAATCCTGGTGCCACTCCCATGCCCCTCCATCGTAAGGCTCTTTTGCCGTGAGTTTCGAGTGATAGTGATAAACCTCTCCGCCCAACAAGGTCTCCATTGATTCGACGATTCTGCGGCTGCGAGCGGCAAGCCCATAAACGCTATCTCCGGGATGGTTCCATGTGGCCATGATTGTCTTACGTCCCGACGAATCATAACGATTGTAGAGCCTATCCTTTAAATTTGGATCAACTTCTATTGCGGTTCGTAAAATAGATATTTCTTCTAAGTCAAAAAGTCCTTTGACAATGAAATATCCATCTTGGCCAAATTTAGTGATTTGGTCTTCAGAGAGTCTGAAATTTGACATCAGTGTTAGAAGCCTTAATTTTAGATAATGTCCGAAAGTCTACTCTTTCTTGTGCTTAATTTTTGCGTTGTGGCCCGAATATTAACCATTTCGGCGCTTATTAAAGCCCTTGTGTAGTTAACGAACCTAAATAAACCGTGATTATGGTGATGAATTGTCACGGAGCAATTGACTGATCGTGATATACCGAAGAAAATAACGGGTTGTTGATGCGGTCCGCAAAGCATAATGGGTCATAAGCGTCTGAAAATAAATGATTTAAGGGGTGCCATAGATGGCAATTTGGTTGAAAAAAGGTATTTCGGCGGAAGATGATGCGTCAGACCTGACTAAGGTTCGGTCTGTGGTCGAGGGTATTCTCGCGGATATTGAGAAGCGTGGGGACGAAGCTGTTCGTTTGCTGTCAAAGAAGTTTGATAATTGGAGTCCGAAAGATTTTAGGCTTAGCAAATCTCAAATTGAAGAGTGTCTGAAAAGTCTTCCCAAGCAAGTGATCGACGATATTAAGTTTGCTCAAGCACAGATTCGTAATTTTGCTCAAATTCAGCGTGATTCCATTAGGGATGTGGAGGTCGAGACTATGCCTGGTGTGGTGCTTGGCCATAAAAATATCCCAATCAATAGTGTGGGTTGTTATGTCCCTGGCGGCAAATACCCTATGGTGGCATCAGCTCATATGAGTATTGTTACGGCCAAGGTCGCCGGTGTTAAACGAATTATTGCTTGTGCGCCACCTTATAAGGGAAGTCCACACCCAGCGATTGTTGCCGCGATGCATCTGGCTGGCGCTACAGAAATTTATGCGTTGGGAGGGGTGCAAGCGATTGGTGCGATGGCACTTGGAACTGCCTCGATCAAGCCCGTTGACATGATTGCTGGGCCAGGAAATGCATTCGTCGCGGAGGCCAAGCGCCAATTATCAGGTCGTGTGGGCATCGACCTATTTGCAGGCCCAACTGAGACACTTGTGATCGCGGATGAGGCCGTAGACGGTGAGATTTGTGCGACCGATCTTTTGGGTCAAGCTGAGCATGGTCCGAATTCTCCATCTATTCTTCTGACCACGTCTCGTCGTTTGGCGGAAGACACCGTTAAACAAATCAAAAAGCAACTGGAAGTGCTATCAACTGCAGAGATTGCGGCGGAGGCGTGGGCGAATTATGGGCAGGTGATCCTGTGTAAAGATAATGCTGAAATGGCTAAGGAGGCAGATCGAATTGCGTCCGAGCACGTACAGGTGATGACCAAAAACAATGATTACTTTTTGAATAATTTAACAAATTATGGGGCGCTGTTTTTAGGTCCAGAGACTAATGTGGCTTATGGTGACAAGGTGATCGGGACAAACCACACGCTCCCAACACGCAAAGCGGCTCGTTATACAGGGGGGCTTTGGGTGGGTAAGTTCATAAAAACATGCACTTATCAGCGGGTAAAGCCTGAAGCATCGGCGATGGTTGGTGAATACTGCTCTAGGCTTTGTGAGGTCGAAGGTTTTGCAGGACATAAAGAGCAAGCAGATCTTCGTATTCGTAGATATGGGCACAAGCGGGTTGTTTAACGCTTGAAGATTTAAAATTCGGTTGGGCGGCATAGTTGTGTGCCTTCAAATCTTGACGTTAAGGTAATTCCAACCTTATGCATGAAATAGTCACTCCGAGACCAGCGGCCACCCTCATACTTGTACGAGATGGTCAGGCTGGTTTGGAAGTTTTACTCGGTGAAAAAACCAGTAAGGTTAATTTCGCTGCTGGTGCTTTTGTTTTTCCCGGTGGCGCTCTTGATTCGACAGATCTTGGGACTAACTTTGTGCTCTCGGGAACACTTACCGATGACGGAGCCAACCAAATTCTTGGAGTTTATGATGGTGCTCTGAGCTATTGGATTGCCGCAATCCGCGAGTGCTTCGAAGAAGTTGGTATTTTGTTCGCGAAGCCTGCTGATAGTCTTCTGTTTGCGCAAGACGAATTCGTGGCGTTTCGTGCACAAAAAAGAGATGATCTTCTGCGTGAAGAGATTGCTTTCCAAGAAATTGTGAAAGAAGGAAATCTAGTCTTAGAGGCAGACCAATTACATTATTTCAGTCGCTGGATCACGCACGCGGGAAGTCCACGTCGATACGATACGAGGTTTTTCATTGCTCAAATGCCTCAGGATCAAGTTGCACAACATGATGGTGGGGAATTGGTTGATCATTGCTGGCTGACACCGAGTGAGGCACTTGTTTTGAGCGGTGAGGGCAGATTAAATTTAATGTTTCCAACGCAAAAGACTCTTGAGAAACTTCAGGAATTTTCTTCGGTAGATGATGCATTAAGTTATGCGCGCTCAGCTCGCCCGATCGTTCCTATGGATCCAAGACTCACCATTGGGTCAGATGGAAAAAAACTACTTTTACCCGGAGATTATGCTTACGCGGAGGCGGGTAAGCTCGACCCCGAACAACGAGGGACTGTATCTCGTGAGATAAAGCCAGGTGTCGCAGTTCAATTGGATAAGCGGGTGATACGTTTAACAGCGCCTAATCCCAGCGTTATGACTGGTCCCGGAACGAATACCTATATCCTCGGCGACAAGTTTAATGGTTTCCTAGTCGTTGACCCTGGACCTGAAAGTCAGGAGCATATTGAGTTGATTCGGAAGGTTACTTCAGATGAAGTGAAGTGGGTTTTATGTACGCACACGCATGTTGATCATTCCCCTGGTGCCCGATTGCTGAGTCACTATACGGGTGCGCGTGTATTTGGGCGTATATCAGATTACTTAGAGCGTCAAGACCAAACATTCAGTCCGCATGAGCAACCTGCAGACGGAGAGGCTATACACTTCGGCGATGTATCGATTGATGTGATCCATACGCCGGGACATGCTTCTAATCATTTATGTTTTTTGTTTGCGGAAGCCCGCATGTTGTTCACTGGTGACCATATCATGCAAGGGTCTACAGTCGTCATTAATCCACCGGATGGTGATATGTTGGATTACTTTAGTTCTTTAAATAAGTTGTACGACTACCAGTTTGATTGGATTGCACCGGGCCATGGGTTTTTGATGGACAATCCTCACGAGGCGATTGATCGGTTATTGGTGCATCGTCGAAAGAGGGAGGGGAAAGTGATAAATGCTTTGTCTGTGTTAGGCGAAGGAACGATCGATAATTTAACGATTAGTGTGTACGACGATGTTCCCCCAGCGCTTCACCCACTCGCGAAACGATCACTTCTTGCGCATTTAATTAAATTGGAACAAGAGCGAAAAGTGCGTCAAGACGGCGATTTATGGGTTAATTGCCCTTAGATTTCAGATTAAATTTATTTTTTGATGTCTGCCGAATTGAGGTGCTTTTTCTTCTTGATAGCTAGGAGGACACCACCGAAGGCAAGTGCCGATATTATCCAAAAAATTGCAGATGTACCTAATGCTGCACCAAACGCCCCAAAAATTAATGGTAGAGCTACTAGATTGGCATGGATGATCGTCAACCTCAGTCCTAGAGCCTCTGCGATCCGTCCCTCAGGGGCGGTTGAATGCACGAGTGTCATGATGTTTGGTTGGGCGGAGCCCAGACCTAGACCAAGAACAAATGCGATTAATAGAAAAAACAAATACGTTTCTATGAATGGAAATATAAAAAAGCACACTGAGGCACATGCGAGCGTACTAATTAGTATTTGCCATTCTGTTGTATATTTTGTGAGTAATGGCATCAACAGTCGTATGGCAAATGTTGCCAGCGCGAATGAGCCCAGTATGAATCCAATTTTTGATGCTGAAAGTCCGACTTTTGAACCATGAAGTGGAATCACAAAGTTTTGCAGATCCCAACACATCGAAATTAATCCGGTGATGATCAATACATCCCTTAGTTCTTTATAGCGAAAGAGCTGAAATGGATTCGTAATTTTGGATGAAGAAACTCTATTGGCTGTTGTTCTTTTATTTTTTTGAGCGAAAAATAATACCAACCCTGCGCATACTGATACCACAAGGGGCAATAGGAATGATAAGCGATGTGAAAATTCATCGATAATGATCCCTCCCAAAACAGGCCCTAAGAACCCAGAGATTGATACCCCCATGGCAAACCAGGAGAACACCATGGCGCGCTTTCCTGGAGCACTTAATTCTCCGAGATATTGTTGCATCGACAGGATGGAGAACGTGAAGCCTGTCCCCACTAGGCATGCGGAAACAAGTAGGGGTGCGAGGTCTGCTGTTTCATAAGAAAATACGAGCGGTAGTATCGCACCAGTTCCAGTTAGAAAAATGCCGACAGCTGTAGGAATGAATGGGCCGACACTATCAATCCATTTTCCAATTCTAACTGAGATCAGCATTGGAATTACTGAGAATAAAGATAAAATCACGCCAACGGTGAAAGTCGATGCGTCTTTATCAATCGCGTAAAGCGATACCGAAAAACGGGTGGCGACAAATGCTAAATGGCACAGAGCTGCGAGGGATATAAACCGAACGATAGGCATTACTTTATAAGAATTGTAAATAAAAAAGATTGAACTCTAAACGTTCAATCAGATTTTTTAAGTCCAGCCGAGAGCATTTGACTATAACCACCCTCAATGACGGGTACAGCATGGTACCCAAGATTGTTCATGTATTTAGCGGCAGCGATCGCTCGGCCTCCCGTCGAGCAGTAAACTACAACTGGTTGCATTTTATCCTTGACGATGTGGGCTAGATTTTTTATAAAGTCTTTGAGTGAAAGATGAACGGCCCCTTCGATCCGGCCATCATCCCATTCCTTCTGAGTACGCACGTCGATTAATAAAACGTTATCAAGGTCTAGGTGAATAGTTTCACTCGGTTTTAAGTTACTTCGTTTTGATAGATCCAATTCATTCCCCTGTGCATTGAGCATCACGAATAGGCTGCAGATGACAAAGTAAAGAATTCTGGATTTTACGGATTTCATCATTAAATTATTTAACCAAGAGAGTTAACGGGAGGAGGCTTTTCTCAGTCCTCCATAAGTATCCCATGACGTAGAAACAAGCCAGCCACAATCTACTGGTAGATTGATACCCGTAATGGCTGCCGCGTCATCGCTTATTAGAAAAGCCGCAGCCTTTGCAATTTCCTCTGGTTTAACCATGCGTCCTAGGGCATTTTTATTCAACAGAACTGGATCGCGTTCCATGGCTTCTATGGCGCTTTCGAGTGCTGGTGTGCTGGTATGTCCAGGTGATATTGCATTGACTCTGATTCCGTGCGGACCCCACTCGGCTGCGAGACATTCGGTTATAGCAACAACGGCAGCTTTTGCCGGAGCGTAAGCATGTAAGGGGACCGATCGGTGAGCTGTAATAGAAGCGATGTTCGTGATTGTGCCTATTTCGCGCTCGATCATGTATTTTGAAAATGCTACGGAGGTGAGGTAGGTGCCTCTTTGGTCGACACGAACAATATTGTCCCAAACTTCCATGAGGAGTGCCTGAGGAGGCAGTGGTTGTTGGATGATGCCAGCACAATTGATGAGGTTTCGTACCGGACCCAGATCTTTTTCAATTGACGCGGCTGCTTCGTTAACCTCTTCATCTTGTGTGACGTCGATTGAGTAGAAATAACCACCGATACTCTCGGCAATCTCCTTGCCTCTTGGGTTGATATCGGCGATAACTACGGACGTACCTCTTCGTGCTAATTCGCGTGCGCAAGCCTCACCAATACCACTGGCGCCGCCAGTGATAACGCTAAGCCCTAATATTGATTTCTGTGTCATGCTCTTTGTCTTGTTATTTTATTAAGTTTAGTTTATTACGTTTCTCATTCGGTCGGTAATGTTTGTTTTGGGTCTGTACTAAGGAGCAAAAATAATGTCAAAAAAAATGATCCCTAAAGTGGGTTGTTTAGGTGCTGGCGTTCTCGGTGGTGCCATTATGGGGCGACTGATTCGCGCGGGGTTGCCAACATTTATTTGGAACAGGGATGTGAGTAAGCTGAGGCGACTGGAAGAGCTCGGTGGGACACCGTGTGTTTCTCCAAGGCAGGTCGCAGAACAGGCTGAATTCTTAATTATTTGTGTGACTGATACCGATGCAGTTGAAACGATTGTTTTTGGTGAGGAAGGCATAGCTCAAGCACGTGGTTCCACTCACACGTTAATTGATATGTCTACGTGTGAGTCTGAACGAACTCGTTCTATGTCCGAGCGGTTGAAGTCGGAATCGTCCATCGACTGGCTTGATGCGCCTATATCTGGTGGGGCAATCGCTGCGGAAGAGGGGAGGATGACTATCATGGTTGGTGGTGCTCAGCCTGTTTTTGAGCGGGCGCAGCCAATATGGCAGGTTTTGGGTGGAAGGGTGACGCTAATGGGGGAGTCTGGAGCTGGCCAAGCTACGAAGATGATTAATCAGCTGTTGGTGTCTAGCGGCTTAGTCATGTTAGCTGAGGCTTGTTCATTAGCAGAAAAGATTGGGATCAACACGGATCAAATTCCGCAAGCATTATTCGGAGGTAGAGCTGATTCATGCCAGTTACAGGAAATGTTTCCGAAAATGGCTCAATCCGAACATTCCATAACGGCGAGATCGAATATCATGCTTAAGGACCTCAAGATGATTGATAAGCTGAGTCAAAAGCATAACCTCAGCTTACCATTAGTGAAGATTACTAACGACACTTTTAAGAAGATGGATGCTGCGGGCCTTGGCGATAGTGACACTAGTGAACTGATCAAGTTATATCGGTAACAGTCTCACGCCTATCCTGCCCCGCTTACTTCATAACAGGCATTGTAAATTCGGCACCACTTCTAGTATCTGTCGGCCATCGGGTTGTTACAGTTTTGAGGTGAGTGTAAAAACGTACCCCTTCTGTCCCGTAAGCATAATGATCTCCGAATAGCGAACGCTTCCATCCACCAAAGCTATGAAAAGCGACAGGTACTGGAATGGGAATGTTAATACCCACCATTCCAACTTGGATGCGCGTTGAGAATTCCCGTGCGGTATGTCCATCTCTCGTAAATAGAGATACGCCATTACCGAACTCGTGGGCATTAATAAGTTGAACTGCAGATTCGAAGTCATCAACCCTGACGATCGATAAAACGGGACCAAAAATTTCTTCTTTATATATGGTCATATCAGGAGTGACGTGATCGAAAAGACAGCCCCCGATAAAGAATCCGTTTTCGTGCCCTGCAACGGAAATATTTCTTCCGTCGACGATTAATGAGGCACCCTCTGAAACTCCTTTCTCAATGTAGCCTTTTACTTTTTCAAGGTGAGCACCTGTAACCAATGGGCCCATATCAGGTTCATTGACTATACCATTTCCAATTTTAAGTTCCGTGGTCCGCTCGATGAGTCGAGCCACCAACTGATCGGCAATGTCACCGACAACAACACCGACAGAGATAGCCATGCATCGCTCACCCGCAGACCCGTAAGCCGCACCCATTAACGCATCTACGGCTTGCTCGATATCTGCATCCGGCATAACAACTAAATGATTTTTTGCCCCACCGAGCGCTTGTACGCGCTTTCCATATTGCGTGCCCGTTTTGTATACGTATTCTGCAATTGGCGTAGAGCCTACAAAGCTAATCGCTGAAACTCTCGGATCACTCAGTAATGTGTCCACGGCAGTCTTGTCACCTTGTATAACATTGAAAACGCCATCAGGAAGTCCCGCTTCCTTCAGTAAATCCGCCATCAGAAGGCTCGCAGAGGGGTCTTTCTCAGAGGGTTTTAAAATAAAGGTATTGCCACAGGCTATTGCCATTGGAAACATCCACATGGGCACCATGACGGGAAAATTAAAAGGAGTGATTCCTGCGCATACTCCTAACGGCTGCCGAACAGAATAACTATCGACTCCTGTCCCCACTTGTTCCGTGTACTCCCCTTTTAGTAGCTGCGGTATACCGCAGGCGAATTCAACAACTTCGATACCTCTTGCAATTTCGCCTTTAGCGTCTGAAAAAACTTTTCCATGCTCGCTGGTGACCATTGATGCAAGGTCGTCAATATGTTTTTCAAGAAGCTCTTTGAACTTGAACATCACGCGCGCGCGTTTCAAGGGGGGCGTGTTGGACCATGAGGATAAAGCCTCGGTTGCGACCCGAATCGCTTCTTCAGTTTCCTGTTTTGAAGCTAGGGCAACGCGTGCAGCTACTTCACCAGTTGCCGGATTAAATACCTCTACCGTATTTTTTTCTTGTCCTTGATAGTGCGCGCCGTTAATAAAATGATTAATTAATTTCATGTGCTACTTCACCCCTGTGCGTCATATTCTTTAAGTCATAAGTCTAGCTTTTTTCGATGAATTTTTCAGTCGACTGACGTTTTCTTAAGTATTGCGGAACCTAGCCTAGATCATCAAGCGGATAAATTGGCCGTCGGATTTTTTCATAATTGAACATCGTCCAATCTGATGAGCCTACTCCGACGCCCGCACAGTAAACGCTGTGCTTTGCGATGGGTAGGAATACCGGTCGAAAATACATTCTTGACTTTAATAATAAATATTTTTTTGTTGAAGGGTCAATACCAACACTGGTAAAGACACCTAGATCCCAAGGTTCTTGAAGTTTCTCTGTGATCACGATCTCAGCGTCCCCCGTGTCAAATACCACGGTGCGACCCATAGAGGCTTTTACCCCAGTAAATTGTGGGCCAGTAATGACATAGTCGCCATCGGTGATGTTCTTAATAACACCAGTTAAATTAAGAGGCTCCCCTTTTTTATTGATGGCTGGCATATCTGTTTTGCCACCAATTGGAAGAGTTATAGTTACTCCAATTCCAGCTGCGATTAATTGGCCCACAGCCTCTGGGTCGCGTATTGGACCTACTGCGATATCATTTAGACCCTGCTTTAGCGCTTCTCGCAGGGTTGTCATGGTGTCTTGTGTGGCTCCAGTAGCGCAGTTGTCTGGGTGATCGAGCAGGAGTATTGGCCCCTCTTTCAGTGACTTCGCGTGACGAATGGAATCTTCTAGTGGTTCGTCCTTCCAGATGAAAGCCTCCTTTTGTTCCCAGGCGACGTTAAGTATTGCGTTACATTCTGTTTTTGCTAACTCTTGGTCATCATCTGTAATCATCACGACACTCATGCCGGCTTCCGGTATGTCTGCCATCGGGAAACCACCAAAAGCAGAACTTGCTAGAACGTTAGGTTTTTTCTCTGATTGAGCTGCTCTATCAGAGTAGCTCTTCATCGCGCCTTCTGATGTGTTCATTTTGAGTGTTTGTGCGAGCACAGGAATATTGTTCCAGTGCATCACAGGTTTGATTTCTTTTCGATGTAATCTAAGTAGTAATTTTCCTGCTAGTACTCCGGTTTCGTACATGTCGATATGTGGGTATGTTTTATATCCAACAATGATGTTTGCGTTACGCACCATGTCTGCTGTGACATTCGCGTGTAAGTCTAGAGAGACGGCAATGGGCGTTGACGGTGCCACCTCGCGAATTTTTTTGAGTAACGTGCCTTCGCCATCCAGCGTGCTATCTTTGACCACCATGGCACCATGAAGATCCAACATGATTAAATCGCAGCCCTGTCGCACATCTTCGATAATGAGTTCACAGAATCGATCATAGGCCACTCCGGAGACTGGGCCGCTGGGATAAGCAAAACCAGCCACGGAAGTAATAATGTCTGCATTTGCTTCTTCCGCGATATCAATAAAGGCGCCGATTGGCGTCTTTGTGCCTTTCATGGCGCGGTACGCATCAACGCCAATATAGGGTCCATCCGGACCAAACGATTCCCAAGGCGTTTCTACTGGAGAGAACGTATTGGTTTCATGTTCCATTTGGGCTATTACGATTTTCATTGGTGTGATGTCGTGCTCATGTAAAGAGTCGATGGGGCGCTAGTCCAGTGCTGTCAGAAAAAAGACCATGTGTAGTAACCTAATTTGATTTAATTGCCGACTTTATGGTCTCGATGATTTTGTCAATATGATGCTTTGATGCAATGAACGAAGGTGTTAGTGCAATGGTGTCTCCCGCAGCCCTTACTAAGACACCATTTTGATAACAAGTTACAAATGTGTCGTTCCCTCGTTTGCCTGGTGATCCAGGAATAGGATCAAGCTCAATTCCACCCATGAGCCCAAGATTTCGGATATCAATTACGTTAGGTAGGCCTTTGAGTGAATGTAGGGCCTCCTCAAAATACGGCGCTAATTCTTTGCTTCTCTCAAACAGTTCTTCTTCTTTGTAGATGTCTAGTGTAGCGACGGCCGCAGCACTAGCTAAGGGATGACCTGAATAGGTATATCCATGGAAGAATTCAATTTGTTCTTCAGGCCCATTGAGAAATGCATGATAAATTTTTTCGCTGACGATCACACCACCCATTGGAACTGCGCCGTTCGTGACCCCTTTAGCGAATGTGATCATATCGGGTGTGACTCCGAATGTGTCCGCGGCAAAGGCTTTGCCGGTTCGACCAAAGCCCGTGATCACTTCATCGAAAATTAGAAGGATTCCGTATTTATCGCAAATTTCACGAAGTCTCTGTAAGTAACCTACTGGAGGCACGAGTACGCCGGTGGAACCGGCTACAGGTTCTACGATAACGGCAGCAATATTCGATTGATCATGAAGTGCTACGATCCGCTCAAGATCATCAGCCAAATGAGCGCCCCAAGTTGGTTGACCCTTAGAAAAAGCGTTTTCTTCAAGGTTATGTGTGTGGGGAAGGTGATCGACTCCAGGAAGTAGTGCTGAACTGAATACCTTACGGTTAGCCGTCATCCCTCCTACTGATATACCCCCGAATCCAACACCATGGTAGCCTCGCTCTCGTCCCACCAATCGATGTCTGTGCTCTCCTTTTGCTCGATGGTAGCCGAGTGCAATCTTCAGTGCGGTATCGATAGCCTCAGAGCCGGAGTTTGTGAAAAAAACGGTATCGAGTCCTTCGGGTGCTAGGTTCGCAATCAATTCTGCAGCTTGAAACTGCATGGGGTGAGCCATATTGAATGCGGTAATGTAATCGAGTTCCTTCGCCTGCCTTTGAATAGCCTTGACGATAGGATCCCTCGCGTGCCCAGCATTGACACACCAAAGGCCAGAAATTCCATCAAGAATTTGTTTGCCCTCAGTCGTCTCATAAAACATACCTTGCGCTTTATGGATGAGTCTTGGGGCAGCTTTGAATTGTCGGTTAGGCGTGAACGGTAACCAGAGCGGTCGCATATTGATGCTTTGATTTACTTCACTTATCGCTAAATCATCTCTTGAATTCATGGCCAGCACTCCTCGGATAAATGGCAATGGTGCTATTTGTAAGCAGTTTGATAGTTCAAAATCATTTAATATTTATTAAAACTATCATAGATGTTTAAAGTCACACCCGCATTAATTTTATGAGGCTGATTTGCGGGAGGCTCGAGAATCACTTATTCTCGCTTCAATTCTTAAATAAACCCAATTGTATTTGTATATGGATATTAATTTTACTCAAGAAGAGATTTCCTTTTCGGAAGAAGTACGAGATTTTGTCTCTAAACACTTGCCTAGCGATGTCTCGCGGAAAGTTTTAGAACATAAACGTATCGGCAAAGATGATGTGCTTCGATGGCATGTGGCGCTATACGAAAAAGGGTGGATAGCACCCAGTTGGCCCAAACGATTTGGCGGCTGCGATTGGAACTCTGTTTATCGACATATATTCGATGTGGAGTCGTCGGCCCTTGGCGCTCCTCGGTTATCGCCTTTTGGTATAGGTATGATCGGGGCAGTGCTTATGGCCCACGGCACTGAGGCGCAACAAAATACTTATTTACCCAAAATGCTTTCAGGCGAGGAATGGTGGTGTCAGGGATATTCCGAGCCTGGTTCAGGTTCTGATTTAGCGTCTTTAAATACCCGAGCGGAACGAAAAGGCGAGTCTTATGTTGTCAATGGTCAGAAAACGTGGACAACCCATGCTCAATGGGCTGACAAGATATTTTGTTTAGTGCGCACAGGGTCGGGCACTCGCAAGCAAGAGGGCATCTCCATGTTGCTCTGTGATATGAACTCGCCAGGTGTTGAGGTTAGGCCAATCTTGACCCTAGACGGTGAGCATGAAGTCAACGAAGTTTGGTTTCAGGATGTGGAAGTTCCAGTTGAGAATTTGGTCGGCGAAGAGGGTAAGGGATGGTCGATTGGAAAGTTTTTACTCTCTCATGAGCGAACCGCAATTGCTGGAGTAGGGGTTTCGAAGAGAGAGTTGGCTTATCTCAAGCATCTTGCATCGATACATCATTATCATGGAAAGCCAGTGAAAGAAGATCCGGTTTTATCGGATCGTATTGCGGAGTTAGAGATCGATCTCCTAGCTTTAGAAATGACTGTTTTGAGAGTGGCTGCAGGTGAGGTTTCTGGCCGGGAGCCTGGACCAGAGGCATCAATTTTGAAAATTCGCGGTACTGAAATCCAGCAAAGACTCACTGAGCTCCAACTTGAAGTTGTGGGCCAGTCGGCGTTGCCGCACTTGCCAATGGCTTGGGGCGATCATTGGATGGGTGAGACTCCGGGCGCGCTTCATGCGGCGCCGCTTGCCGCACGGTACTTAAATACTCGGAAGACCTCAATTTATGGGGGAACCAATGAGATACAACGAAACATCATTGCACAACGAGTTTTAGGGCTCTGATGCTCGTGTGAGTTTTTGAATATGTGGTGATTTAATAAAATTCAATCTTAGGACTAAGTACATGAGGTTTACATTTACGGATGAACAGACGCTGTTCAAGGATGGGTTAGACCGTTTTCTTGAGAAAAACTTTTCTCTTGATGCAAGAAGAAAGATGGTCGAATCCAAAGAGGCTCACTCCGAGCATGTTTGGGCAGGTCTTGCAACTATGGGGGCCCTTGGTGTTCCTATCTCAGAAGGCAGTGGAGGGCTGGGCGGGGCAGGCGTTGAAGCGATGATTATCATGCAGCACCTGGGTAAACATTTGGTTCTCGAGCCTTATTTATCCTCCGTGATCTTGGCTGGTGGGTTGGTTGATCTCTGTGGCTCTGAATTTCAGAAAAAAGTGTTAATCCCAGAGCTCGTAGCAGGAGAGGGTAAGTTGGCCTTCGCCCATGCTGAACAATTGAACGACGAGGGTGGAGAGTTACTCCGCACAACAGCAACCCAGTCTGGCAACAATTGGGTGCTCAAAGGAGAGAAGAAATTAATTCTTGGGGGCGCGACAGCGGATCGTTTCATTATCTCAGCCAGAACTAGAGAGAGTAATGATCAGAACGCAGGCGTTACGCTGTTTATTGTCGAATCGTTAGATGAGAGCATAAGCGGCAAAGCATATCCATTGATCGATGGTAGTCGAGTTTTGGATATCCAATTAAATGATGTTGAGGTCGGCCCTGAATCTGTTTTGGGAACAATTGATCAGGGTCAATCGGCTATTGATTGTGTTAATGATCGAGCGACAGCAGCCATTTGTGCTGAAGCATTAGGGATTATGGAAGTTGTCCACGAAATGACAATGGAGTATCTACGGACCAGAAAGCAATTTGGATCGGCGCTGTCCCAGTTTCAAGTGCTTCAACACCGAGCTGTTGATATGTTTATCAATATAGAAGAGGTTCGGTCTTTGGTGATGAATGCAGCAGCGAAGGCTTGGAGTGACAACCCGTACGAAAGAGTTAGAGCTGTTTCGGCGGCAAAGGCGCTGACAAACCGTGCTGGTCGTCTTGTTGCGCAAGAGGCAATTCAGCTCCATGGCGGGATGGGGATGACGCAGGAGCTGCCTCTGGCAGATTTTGTAAAAAGATTATTGGCAATTGAACTGATGTTCGGTGGAGAGCGATTTCAAAGGCTTCGGTTTGCAAATGCTGAGGATCAAGGTTCCGAAAAGACTGTATTCGTTTCTCCTAAAAAGCGATGGAAACAAATCTGATTCGTCTCCCCAAACTTTTAGGATTCTTAAATGATATTTAAAACGGTAGGTGTAGTTGGTTCAGGTCTAATGGGATCAGAGATCGCACTCGTATTCGCACTGGCAGGCCGAAGAGTGAAATTGCATGATGCGAATCCGACGTTTCTTGACCAGGCTATGACGCGGTTAGAGCGGGTGCTTCACAAGGGTGTTGACCGGGGGCTTTATGAGCCCGACGTGATTGATGTCGTCTTGCCTCGTATTGAACGCTGCGCAGCACTGGACAATTACTCTGATTGTGATTTGGTTGTTGAGGCAGTGTTTGAAGATGAGAAGGTTAAGGCGAGCGTGTTTTCTGATTTGGATCGACTTGTTTCCAATGATTGTGTGCTGGCTAGCAATACCTCTAGCATCTCAATTACGACGCTAGCGTCTAAAGTTTCAGAGGCTCGTAGGTCACGATTTATTGGCACCCACTTTTTTTCACCGGTGTCTCGAATGAAGTTGGTCGAGGTTATTCCAGGTTTAGATACTGATCCATTGATTGTTGATCAGATGATGAACGCATGCCGAGAAATTGGGAAAACACCCATTGAAGTTAAAGATGTCGTCGGTTTTGCGGTGAATCGGCTGCTTCACGCAATGATGATTGAAGCGACGCGATTGGTCGAAGAAGGAGTCGCATCTCCTGAAGATATAGATGTCGCATGCCGCCTCGGTCTTGGGCACCCCATTGGACCCTTCCAATTGATGGATGCGACACAAATCAGTCTATCCCTGCAAGTGCAGGAAATCTTATGCGAAGCCTATGGTGATCGTTTTAAGCCCAGGCCAATTATGAAACAAATGGTTGGTGCTGGTTATAACGGAAAGAAATCTGGTCGAGGTTGGTATAAGTAGTAACGTCTCGCGCCGTTAACATGAGTTTATAGTGTGAATATGAGTGTTGAAAAGAAATTATATTGGGAGGACTTTGTCCCTGGCAGTCGAGAGTCAATGGGGCTGGTCACGGTCGATCTGAATGAAGTTCTCGAGTTTGCTAGTCGTTACGACCCTCAGCCATTCCACATCAATCAGGAGCAGGCTAAGCATTCGATCTATGGCGGGATTATTGCAAGCGGTTGGCATACTTGCGCCATGGTCATGCGACTCATGTGTGACTCATATTTGCTTAACTCGACGAGCTTGGGGTCACCGGGTATTGAGGGAGTGAAGTGGCCCCACCCAGTGTATCCGGGTGATGTTTTAACCGCCTATCGCACTGTCATTGAGACTCGGCCTTCCGGTTCTAAACCTGACCGTGGGATTGTGAAAACGTTTTGGGAAGTTGAAAACCAAAATGGTGAGCTAGTTATGTCTATGACGGGTGTTAATTTCTTTTTAAGGCGAAAGGCAAGTCAATGATGCAGGAAGTTAACCACTTTAAACATAAGGTGCATGTTCTATTCAAAAGGGAGGATCTTGATCATGAGCGACTTGAGGGTAAAGTTGCCATTGTGCTCGATGTTTTATTTGCGACCACTACAATTATTCATGCGGTGCATTCTGGCGCTAAAGAAGTAATCCCCACTTTGAATGAGAGCTCTGCTCGAGAGGTGGCTCAGAATTATGATGAGGAAGCGCATTTATTGGCTGGTGAATTGTATGGAGAGACGTTGCCGGGATTTTTACATCCTGCGCCGTTAAGGCTGGCTGAGGAACCGCTATTCGATAAGACATTAATATACTCGACAACTAACGGAACGGTTGCGCTCAGGCAGGCAGCCGCGGCAGACCAAGTCTTCGTGGGAGCGCTAATTAACGCCGAGGCGTTGGTTGATCATGTGTTGACTTCATACCCTGGAAAAACCATTCTGGTCGTGTGCTCTGGATCGATGGGTAATCCAAATCTTGAGGATGCTTTTGGTGCGGGTTACTTTGTTGATTTATTAAAGGCCCGTATGCAGAATGTGGGCCATGATGCTTTTTCTGATACAGCAGAGGCGGCGCGCATGATATTTAAATCTGAACCTTCTGTGAAATCTTTGCTCAGATCCCGTGTTGGACGTTTGATGGTTGAGCGTGGGATGGAAGAAGAAGTTCGGTTTGCGGCAAATCTCAGCACACATCAGACTATCCCTAAGGTTTTTGGTGGAGTGGTCAAACCTGTTTAAGGCGTGCGGCCACATGTAACTCATTTTTTTGGGAGTTAATAATGAAGTTTCTCTTTTTATCCTGTTTTTTTGTTTTCTCTTTTGGCGGGGGCGCGCATGCCGCTATTAATTGCAGCAATCCTACAGGAGGCGTCGAGCGATTGATCTGTACGAGCAGTCGCGCTTCGGTTTCGCAAGAAGATTTGGCATTTTCCTATAATCTAGCGATGCGCCGGGGCGTTGATATGAAGTTATTGCAGCAGTCTCAAACTGACTGGTATAACAACGTGTTAAGTCGATGCAATAACGTAACGTGTGCTGTTGACGCTATGGCTGAGCGGAGCGCTGAAATTGAAAATATGGATGGTAAGTCGGACTAATAAATTTTTAAGTTCTCGTTCGTTTGTGCGCTAGCTGATTTATCCAAGAGTGGTCCGACGCCAAAGTGCGTCTAGTGCATCAATTTCGCTGCTATTGAAGCGACTCTCTTTCTCCCAGTAGCGACCTGATGGTACGTAGTAGCCCAGGTTTTGCTCTAGCTCAAGCGCTTGTGTAATGAGTTCTTCATTAAAGGAATTAGGTTTTTCTTGCGCGATGCTATTCAGCGCGGCGCGAGGAAATCTTAGACGTGATGGATCCTTAGATAAATTCACCACGGCACAACCTTGCCGCGCCCCCATGGCTTGTAGTCGCACGGATTTTGCCTCAAGGTCACGTAAAGTGACGTCATCACGGAGCGGATCGGCAGTGCCGCTACCATAAAAATGTGTATTTTTTGTTGTGGTGTAGACCATGTCACAACCCATGAACGCAAGTACTTTGGGTTTGTAATGTCCTAGAGCGAAGTATCCGGCGGTAAATGCCATGGTGCCGCCGGAATAGACAAACCCGCCATAGTTATTTTGTACCGGAACGAACGAATCCTCTTCTATCACCTGTTGATTGTTTTGTGGAGTCGGACGGTTTTTCAGAGGAAAATCCCAGGCATAAATAGCGGCATCCCAATCGGGGCGGACTAGCCACGCATTATTGATAGCCAATATGTTCGTAAAGAGAGATTTAGGCCAATCTCTTACTGCAGTTACATTTGGGGCGGAGCCTAAGATTAAAACTATGGACATCGAAGAGCCTTCACGTCATACGAGGTTGCTACACCCACGAAAAAAACGAAGTATATGTGGTTCAGCTCTTTAGGTAACGATGTTTTTACCGAATTGAATCTAAAGAGATTGGTCTGGTCACATTTTGGTCCGGTAGTGTGCACTTCAAAAGCGTTCGGAGGGTTGTTGAGATGGAATCGGAGCCTTGAGCACCTGGAGACCTTACTCTAGCTGTGCGAATGGCACCGCGCATTTTGAGCAGCTCCTTTCGAATTGCCACGCCTGGATGCTGTTCATAAACGATTAAGGGCAGGAAGCGTTGATAAATTCGGTGAACGGATGCCCAATCTTTTTGTTGCGCAGCCTCTACGAGGACCATAAGTGCCTCAGGAAATGCAAAACCTGTGTTGAATCCATCTGACCCACCTTCCAAATCAAAAGCAGCATACAGAGCGCCAAGTCCGGTCATAATGTTGATTTTTTTCTTGTAACGTGCTTTGAGTGATTTTAGTTTCGGTGCCGTGGGTACGGCTTCTAGCTTCACACCGCCAAACCCAGTCAGTTCATCTAACATTCGAAAGATTAATTCGTTGGGCATATGTACGCCAGTTGAGGCAGGGTGGTCTTGCAAAATGACAGGGAGATCGGTTTCATTCAATATGGTTTGGAAATGTTTGAATACTTTTTCGTCTGATGGCGCGGGTTCTGCTTGCGGTGTCACCATCACTGCACTTGCCCCCAATCTTTTTGCGGTCGCATTGTGTTGGATTACGGAACGTGTTCCGGTTGCGCTCGTACCGACAATGACGGGTAATTGTTCTGCTGCCTGGGTTGCTGTGGTGATAATTAATTTTCGTTCATCATCGGTTAGACGATTTGCTTCTCCGAGCACTCCTAAGATTGTGACTCCATTGACTCCAATATCTTTCATCAAGTGAATCATGGTTTGAATTGATTTCGTGTCCACTGACTCGTCTTCGTTGAATGGGGTCACTAAGATGGGTATTACACCGCTGAATTTCATGTCCATGATTTCTTATTAAAGGTTATCATTTATAAGAATAATTGAGATGTGAGTTTGTATTCGGAAGAAACTCATCTTCTTCAAAACCGTAAGAGCAAGAGGTTACCGCATGCAATTCATACAGAATAAACTAAAAATAGCGCTTCAAGATGGAAAAGCCCAAATTGGATGTTGGTTGATGACAGGCAGTCCGTTGGCTACTGAAATATGCGCGTCCAGTGGCTTTGATTGGGTATTAATTGATATGGAGCATACCCCGAATGATGTGCCGCAAGTCTTATCTCTTGTGCACGCGGCATCGGCCTATCCAGTTTCTATTGCGGTACGAGCGCCATGGAATGACGCCGTTATGATTAAGCGGTTGTTGGATATGGGGGTGCAAACCATCATGGTGCCAAATGTCAGGACCAAACAAGAGGCGGAGGCTGCGGTTGCTGCGGTTCGGTACCCACCCCGAGGCACTAGAGGCGTATCTGGGAACTCCCGATCAAACCGTTTTGGTCGAATTAAGGATTATTTCGACCGTGCCGATGAGCACATCTGTTTGATTGTTCAAATAGAAACGCAAATGGGTTGGGATAACATTGAGGAAATAGCTGCTGTTGATGGGATTAATTGTCTTTTTGTCGGTCCTGCCGACCTGGCTGCAGATATTGGTTATCTTGGAAAGAATGGCGAGGCGGTTCCCCAGGCGGCTATGGCGGATGTGATAGCACGCACAGTTAATGCAGGTTGTGCGGCCGGCATTCTTGCATTTGATGATGCTGAGGCAAAGAAGTGGTTGGATCACGGTGCGACTTTCATCGCCGTTACGGGTGATGGATTTCTTTTGTCTCGGGGAATGGATGCCGTTGTGAAATCTTTCAAGGAGGGCGAATGAAAAAACTATCGGTGGCTAGGCCATCTGAGTTAAAGAATCATATCGGTGAGGATCTTGCCTTGAGCGAATGGGTTTGTGTGACTCAGGATATGATTAACATGTTTGCCCAATCGACTGGGGATCACCAATGGATTCATGTGGATGTTGAGCGTGCGGCCCAGGATACGCCGTTCGGGTCGACTATCGCCCATGGGTTTCTGACTTTATCTCTCCTTTCTAAATTCCTTAACGAGACGATTGATCTTGGGAAATCAAAAATGGGAATTAATTATGGGTTAAATCGCGTACGGTTTACCGCTCCAGTCAAAAGTGGGGCGATGGTTAGGGCTCGATTTGCGCTTCAAAATGTAGTGCCGATAGATGATGGTGTGCAACTTGAGTGGGAGGTGACTGTTGAGGCTCAAAATGAGATAAAACCCGTTTTGGTTGCTGAATGGTTAACCAGACGCTACGGCTAGATTATTCTTAACTGAAGTAAAAAAATGTCTCAACTCGATTTAAGGCAATTGCAACAAACGGTCCACTCCCTTAGGGATGAGCTCGAAAAAAGTGCAGCTAACACGGAACGCGAAGTTCAAAAAGAGCGAGCAAAGTCGTCTGATGAAATCCAACAGTTAAAAAATGCGACGCAGGCGGTCAGAGATTCGCTTGAGGAACATAAACATGAGGCAAATGAATTGTTACAGCACGCACAAATGACACTAGATAACGAAAATAGACAGCTGCGGGCAACTGCCTCAGCGCTTCGCGACGAGCTAGAGCGCGAGAAACAATCGTCCATTCGGGCGATTGATGAAGTGGAGCAAGAGTTCAGTAAAGAAAAGCGCAGTCTACAAGAACAGATCCAAAAGCTGAGAGATCAATTAGAGGTTAACGCATGAGTGCCAAAGAAGAGCTCGCTCCTCTTAAAAAGAAGAGAAAAGGTACGAAAGATGAACGCCTAAAGCGTTCTCAGATTTTGCTCGATGTCACCCGTAGGTGTGCATCCTTAGCAAATATTCAGGATGTTTGGAAAGAGCTTGTGGGCATGACTTCTCATGAGCTCGATTGTGATCGTGGCACTTTATTTTTAAATGATAAAGAAACTAATGAGTTGTTTTCATTTGTCGCTCAGGGAAATTTGACGCGAGAAATTAGAATTTTAAATGACAGTGGTATCGCTGGAGGTGTTTTCCAAACAGGGCAATCCAAAATTAGTGACGACCCATATAGTGATCCTATGTTCAATCGCGAGGTGGATCAGAGAACAGGCTACACCACTAGGAACATAGCTTGTGTCCCTGTTAGGACTATGGCGGGTGAAAAAATTGGCGTCATGCAAACGTTAAATAAACGTGTCGGTGAATTTAACGAAGATGATCTAGAGCTGCTTGAGGAAATGACGACTCAGGCTGCGGTTGTTTTGCAGGGGCTCCAGCATTACGAACAGATCGACAAGATCCGAGAAAAAGAAAATGCTTTTTTGCAATTAATGTCCGACATTAATTCTGAATTTGAATTGTCTAGAATGTTGATGCGTGTCGTTCAGGAGATTACCGCAATGTTAACGGCGGAGCGAGCGACGATCTTCATGTTTGATCAATCAACCGCAACCCTATTCTCCCAAGTGTCTGCGGGAGGGGAAATCAATGAGATACGCTTTCCTTCCCACCTAGGCATTGCTGGAGAAGTCTTTACGTCCGGTAAAAGTATGAATATTCCTTATGCTTACGCTGACCTGCGGTTCAATCCGGGTTTTGATAAACAAACTGGTTTTTTTACTCGTTCGATATTATGTGTGCCGATCGTAAATAATGACAATGAAGCTATTGGCGTGACTCAGGTGCTCAACAAAAAGGGTGGTGTCTTTACGGATGAGGATGAGCAACGACTTAAAGCGTTTACCGCGCAGATCTCCATCAGTCTTCAAAACTCTAAATTGTTTGATGACGTGCAACGCATTAAAAATTACAACGAAAGTATGCTGCAGAGTATGTCGAATGGTGTCTTGACGATGGACCCTTTGGGTGAGGTGGTTACTTGTAACACGGCGGCGTTAAAGATTTGGGAGGCGGAGGAGAATGATTTTGTCGGAAAGAAGATACAAGATCTAATTGAGGATGAGGGTAAGTGGATTCTTGATCAGATTGAGAAAGTTAAAACTGAAAATACCCCTCAATTAATTTCCGACACTATGTTTACGCTGTCAGGAACGAATAAAACAGTCAATCTAACGTTTATGCCATTGGTTGCAGCTGAAGAAGATAAAGAGCTCGGTTCAATGATGATGTTCGAAGACATCAGTAGCGAAAAGCGCATGAAATCCACGATGTCGCGATATATGGATCCCGTCATTGCCGCGCAGATGATGGAGGGCGATGGACAAGAGTTTTTGGGTGGAGTTAGCGCCGAAGCAACAGTCATGTTTACAGATGTTCGCGGTTTTACTACGATTACGGAGGAGTATGGCGCGCAAGGCACGGTCTCTTTTTTAAATGAGTACTTCTCTTTGATGGTCGACTGCATCAGTAAAGAGGGGGGGATGCTAGATAAGTTTATAGGTGACGCCATCATGGCTTGCTTCGGTTTGCCTATGCCGCATGATGATGATCCGGACCGAGCCATGCGTGCCTCCATCGCGATGATTCAAGCGCTTTGGGCTTGGAATCATACTCGTCTTGCGAAAGGATTTAAGACTGTCGATATGGGCATTGGGTTGAATACCGATATAGTCGTTTCGGGGAATATCGGTTCGCCTAAACGCATGGATTACACGTTGATTGGTGATGGAGTTAACTTGGCAGCTCGACTTGAAAGTGCCTGTAAGTCTTATGCTGCACGTATCCTTGTTAGCGACGCAACTGTTCAAAAGTTAAAAGGCACGTATCGCATGAGGGCGGTTGATTTGGTTGTGGTGAAAGGTAAAACTCAGCCAGTTAAGATTCATGAGGTTTTGGATTACCATGACCAGACATCTTTTCCGAATTTGATGGATGTGGTTAATTTGTTCAACGATGGCATTGAAGCGTACCAAGGGGCGAAGTGGGACCGGGCGATAGAGCGATTCCAGCATTGCCTCAAATTGAACCCAACCGATCAGTTGTCGCAGAACTATGTAGAGCGTTGTGAGTTCCTTAAAGCAAACCCACCTGAGAAAGAATGGGATGGAGTCTGGGTGATGACTTCAAAATAATTTATTAAAAAAACGAGTGATAGATGGTTAATGAAGATTTTCGTTTTTCGCATCAAATACGTGTGCGTTGGTCCGAGGTGGATGCGCAAGGGGTCGTATTTAATCCCCACTATTTGACGTTCGCTGATATTGGTATAACCGAATATTACCGAGCTATTGGGATGTCATACCCAGACGCATTCGATGTCGCCGTAGCTGATCTTTACGCAAAAAAAACTCAAATTGAGTATCACGCAGCGGCTCGATACGATGAGGTGCTTGAGCTTTTTGTTCGTGTTTCTCGCTTAGGGCGGAGTAGCTTTGATTTTGATATTGAGGTCACGCGTGCGGAGAAATCCATAGCGACGGTGCAGCTGACTTATGTCCACGCCAATTTAGAAAAGCAACAATCAGTCCCATTAACGCAGCAATTCCGGAACGCGTGCATCGCGTTCGAGAAGGTTCCGCCAAAGCGGTAAATGAATATCGTTGTATAGTTGCATATTATGATTACGATTTTAGTCGAGAATATATTAAAGTGGTATAGCCCTCGTTAAACGGTAAAGAAAGAGAGATTATGGATTTTGAGTTTTCGTCAAAAGTTAAAGAGCTTCAAGCTCAACTCAACGCATTTATGGA
>MEHZ011469984.1_pt1 | contig 110884 bp, 99 predicted proteins | sample 897221 | NCBI WGS metagenome assembly MEHZ01 (sample SAMN05514161, study PRJNA337945) | marine metagenome | isolation source: marine surface water | place: Arctic Ocean | collected 2007-12-13 | reverse complement strand
ACACCGAGGCGATCAACCACGACCCCGCCATTACGTTTTTTCAAAGCGGCTTCCAGATCGCAGGCCGGCCCAGCATCGGCGCTTGGTTATCTTACGGACTCGGGAGCATGAATGAGAACTTACCCGCCTTCGTCGCGATGACCTCCTTCAGTGGAGGCCAACCGCTCTACGACCGCCTCTGGGGCGCAGGGTTTTTACCTTCAAAGCATCAAGGCGTGAAATTCGGCGGAGGCAAAGACCCCGTGCTGTATCTGAACAATCCCGAGGGCATGAGTTCGTCGCTACGCCGTAAGACCCTCGACCACATCGCCGCGATGAACGAGATGAAGTTCGACGATTACGGCGACCCCGAGATCGAGGCGCGCATCGCCCAATATGAAATGGCCTTCCGCATGCAGACTTCGGTGCCGGAGTTGACCGATGTCTCCAATGAATCTGACGACACCTTCGATCTCTACGGCGAGGACGCTAAGACGCCCGGCACCTATGCCAACAACTGCCTACTCGCTCGTCGCCTTTCCGAACGTGGCGTTCGCTTCGTTCAGCTTTTCCATCGCGGTTGGGACACTCATAATAACCTACCTAATCAACTGAAACGGCAGTGCAAAAGCACCGACCAAGCCACCGCTGGGTTACTCAGGGATCTGAAACGCCGCGGTATGCTGGACGACACTTTGATCATCTGGGGCGGCGAATTTGGGCGCACCGTTTACAACCAGGGCGAGATGACTGAGGAGAACTATGGCCGAGATCACCACCCCCGCTGCTTCAGCATGTGGCTAGCAGGAGGTGGGGTTAAAGGAGGTATCTCCCACGGAGAAACGGATGATTATTCCTACAACGTAGTGAAGGATCCGGTGAGCGTGCATGATCTACACGCGACCCTCATGCATCTACTCGGGGTCAATCACAAGAAACTGACTTTCAAGTTCCAAGGTCGCCACTACCGCCTCACCGATGTGCACGGCCAAGTGGTCAAACCCATCCTCGCTTAAAACGTGAGCGCAAGATCCCCAGAGTAAGTCGATGTCGGGCGTAAAGGGCGAGGTGACAGGAGATGCAGAACGGTGGGCACCGTTGAGGCTGGGGAAGTATGCGCAGAGAGCCTTAGATGAGATTGAGCTAGCCTGCCTGTGAGGTAGGGCGTGCTCGCCGAGCGCGCCGTTACATTTCTCCCACCGCAACCGGCTGGTTTGCTACGCCATCTCCGTCCCGCAGAACGGGACTCCGTCGGCGAAACCGCCCTACCATATAAACCGCCGCGCCGAACGCACTCTGTTGCGGTGAATTTCCGTGCTACCGGAAGGCGAATCGGCCTGCGGCAACGGACCGCTCGCTGATATTCAGTCAGCCCAAAAGTGTTCTGCATCACCTCGCCCTTTATGCCCGACAGTCACCTTCTTGACTTAGAGCTAAGCGGATAAGAAATCGCGCACCGCCGCGGCAACTTGATCACGCGGCACTTCGACTTCTTCGCGCTGGCTTAGGTCGCGTAGTTTCACGACGCCTTTGGCCAATTCATCCTCACCGTAAATGAGGGCGAGGCGCGCTCCCGATTCGGTGGCATTCTTGAACTGCTTACCAAAACCCAAATCTTTCATCGGGTAATCAACGCGATAGCCGACTTCGCGCAGGGCGGCGATATCACCAAAGGCTGCCAGGCGTTCGGCGCCCCCCCCCACGACCACATAGACGTCAGGTTTCGACGCCACTTCAGGCAAGAGTCCGCGTTCTTTTAACAGCAACTCCATCGTCATGTCGCCGATCGCAAACCCCACGGCAGGAAGTGCGGGGCCACCGAGTTTCTTCACCAGGTCGTCGTAACGTCCCCCTCCGGCCAGAGCGCGTAAGTCTCCCTTGCGGTCGAAGGCCTCGAACACAAATCCGGTGTAATAAGCGAGTCCTCGCACGACGCCGAGATCCACACTCACAAAGTCACTCAGCCCCATCGCATCAAGACCGCCCAAGACTTGGCGCCAATCAGCGAGACGGTTGGTGAGCTGCTCGTTGTCGAGTTCCGTCACCAAACGCTCCAAGTCCGATAGCGATTTGATCGCGAGCATACGTAGCACCGCGGTCTTTAAAGTCTCCGGCATCTCGCCATGGGCTTTGGTGTAGATTTCAAATGCGGCCTCCCCAAGCCGTTCAAACTTGTCGATTGCCCCTAACATCCCGCGCACTTGCTCTTCACCTAGACCGAGAGCTTCGAGATAGTAGAACCATAGGTTCCGATCACTGAGACGCACATAAAAGTCATCCGCCGCGAGACCTAGGCCCCGCAAGCACTGGATGAGTAGACTGATCAGTTCGATCTCTGCCTCCGGCCCGGCCTCGCCGAAAATATCCGCGTTAAATTGGGCGAAACAACGTCCCCGCCCCTTTTGCATACGTTCGTAGCGAAAGAAATCAGCGATGCTAAACCACTTAATCGGTCGCTTGAGCGCATTGGCTTTGGCCCCGACCATCCGACACACGGTCGGCGTCATCTCAGGGCGCAAGGCGACTTCACGACCACCTTTATCGGTGAAGCTAAATAACTGATTTTCGATTTCGTCACCAGACTTGGCTTTGTAGAGATCGAGCGACTCGAGCACCGGCGCATCGTATTCTTGAAAACCGTAAGCATGAGCCGATCGCCTCCACTGACGGAAGAGATGGGTGCGCGGAGCTAAATCCTCAGGGTAGAAGTCGCGGAAACCTGGCAGTGATTTAAAGGAGGCCATGAGATCGCGAAGGTGGGCTGTGAGTCCGCCACTCGCCAAGCGAAAACTCAGTGATGGTTTCAGGACCCAAAAAAAACGGGTCGACCAGGACCCGGTTTTGAAATTTGGCGATCAGCGAAATTCGCTCAGTTGATCGTAGAAATATCGAGTTCCTTCAGCTTCTGCTTTAGGATCTTACCCGATTTGAACTTCACCACTGCGCGTTCCGGAATAACAACCTCAGCGGCTGGCTTATTCGGGTTACGTCCGATGCGGGACTTGCGCTTTTGCACTTCGAGAACTCCAAAATTCCGGAGCTCGACGTTGCGGCCTTCAGCCAGCGCATTCATGATGATGTCCAAAGTCATTTGGACAGTTGAAACTACTTCTTTCTGCGGGAAGCCGGTCTTCTCGTAGATTTGTAGAACTATTTCTCGTTTAGTTAGATTTGGGAGGTTCGAGGGCATGAGACAGATCCTTTCGAAATTACGTTGGGTTATGTGTTTAAGCTGGTTTCAACTTAGGCCTAGGTCAAACATTTTGGCCGCCACCAAGTTGCACACATGAGCGATAAAACTCCCAAAGATCCTCTGGATCAACTACCTAAGCAATTTCGCGACCTTCTCCGAAACAGTCCTTTTTCAAAGGGATTCACCCCAGACGGCACCTCCGGAGCCGCGTCTGACACTCCAACCGACACCGATTCGGATGATGAAGCCCATCAGGAGGTCCTCGAACGTATCCGAAATTTCAATTTAAGACCGCGCGAAATTCGAGATCACCTCGACCGATTTGTGATCCAACAGCGAGAGGCCAAGAAGGTTCTCTCGGTGGCCATTTGCGATCACTACAATCACGTCCGTCGTTGTTTAGAAAACGAGGCGCTCAAAGAACAGGATTACGCCAAACAGAATATCCTGCTGTTGGGCCCCACTGGCGTGGGGAAGACTTATCTCATGCGCTGCATAGCCCGCATGATCGGCGTTCCATTCGTCCGCGCGGACGCCACTAAGTTTTCCGAAACGGGTTACATGGGTGGAGACGTGGAAGACCTCGTGCGCGATCTACTCAAGGCTGCCGATGGTGACGCTGATCTCGCCCAATACGGTATCATCTACATCGACGAGATCGATAAGATCGCCCAATCGAGTAACAGTGGCGGCAGTCGGGACGTTTCGGGCCGAGGCGTGCAGATTAATCTGTTAAAGCTCATGGAAGAGACCGATGTCTCTCTCACCAGCCAATCCGATATGGCTTCCCAGATGCAGGCGATGATGGATATGCAACGGGGTGGCAAATCGCGTAAGAAAACGATCAATACCCGCCATATTCTGTTCATCGTTTCAGGCGCATTCGATAAACTGGCCACTGCGATCAAGAAGCGGGTGCAAAGCACTTCGATTGGATTCGCCGCCAACCTTGACGACGTTGACACCCCAGACAGCGACTACCTGCGTCACGCCCAGTCTCGCGACATTATCGAATACGGCATGGAGCCCGAATTCGTCGGCCGTCTCCCGGTGCGCGTGGCATGCCAGTCGCTTACTTCCGATGATCTCGAAGAGATTCTGCTCACCAGCGAAGGCAGTATCCTGCAACAATACCGCGCTGACTTCGCCGGCTATAACATCGATTTCGAAATCACCGCCGGCGCGGTCACTGAAGTCGCTGGTCGGGCCCAGGAAGAAAGCACCGGCGCGCGTGGTTTGATGACTGTGCTCGAGCAAACGTTCCGGAATTTCAAATTCGAGCTACCATCGACGGGAATTCGATCGTTCAGCATCAATGCCGAGACGGTGAAAGACCCGGAGCAAACGCTGCGAACTCTCCTAGCTGAAAACGCCTCTGATCAACGTGACGTGTTGCGAGCGGAGGTGCAGACCTTTGCCGACCGCTTCAAGGAAACCCACGGCTTCGAACTCAACTTTTCCGAGGAAGCGATTACAGTCCTTATCGAACAGAGTTTGGAGCGCGACAAAACCATCCGCGCGCTTTGCGAAGATCGGTTTCACAACTTCCATCACGGGTTGTTACTTCTCTCCAAAGACGAACCCGATCGGAAGTTCGAGATCACCGCAGAGGTCGTGGCCGACCCCGAGAAGGCTATTTCGAAATGGGTAGTCGAGCGTTTCCGCACGCCGACCGAGCCGGCACCGGTTCAGCCCAAATCGAAAACAGACTCCGATTCCTCGGCTTGATTCAACCCGCCGTAGCCTCCCTACTCTGCGCCCATCATGCCTGATCCCGTCGCCGTCAATTCCATGTTCGCTCGCATCGCCGGGCGCTACGATCGAGCTAACCGGCTTTTGAGTGGCGGTATCGATCTGTGGTGGCGTCGCCGTCTGATCAAGTCAGTCGCCACGAAATCACCGCAAGATGTGCTCGATCTCGCCACGGGTAGTGGAGATGTCGCATTTGCCCTCGCCCGGGAGCTCCCCCCCGGCACCCCGATCACCGGGATGGATTTCTGTCAGCCCATGCTCGATGAGGCGGAAAAAAAACAACCCGATATGCCGCGATCCAAGCACATCAGGTTTGCCCAAGGCGACGGACTCAATCTGCCGTGCGAAGACGAGTCGTTCGATGCGGCCACGATTTCGTTCGGTCTTCGCAACATGGCGGATCGTCACAAATGCCTGAGTGAACTCCACCGCGTGATTCGTCCCGGAGGACACCTTTGGGTGTTGGAATTTTCGCAGCCGCGCGGATGGATGCGTCCTTTTTACTATTTCTATCTCCGCCATATTCTGCCTCACATCGCGGCGGTCGTCACCGGCGATAAGGGCGCCTACGACTATCTGGGCGGATCAATTGAGTCCTTCCCTACTTTCCAAGGGATCTCTACCGAGATGGCAGCGGCCGGATTCGAAATCGATTCCGTGCAACGACTCACTGGCGGCATCGTTGCTTTACATGGCGGTCTTAAGCCGCCTCCAGCGGAAGTATCAAGTAGCAGGTAACCCTCCGTCGCCAAGGCTTTGGCGGGCAGGCAAGAACTGACCACGACAGGGGTCGACGTCGTAGACGCATTGCGCAGCAATTTAATCACGACTTGCCCCCTTCTCAGTCCCTTGTCGCAACCGCACCCAAATCCGCCGCAACTGAGCGCACTAGCTAAACGACTTGCCGCAACCGCAGGTGCTTTGCGCATTGGGGTTTTGGATATCGAAGCCTTTACCCTGTAATCCATCATCGAAGTCGATGTTTGAACCATCAAGGTAAGCATAACTCGCAGGATCGACGACGAACGAAACCCCTTCGCACTCGAGTTGCTCATCCTCGGTCTTCGGATCGTCAAATGACATGCCATATTGGAAACCGGAACATCCTCCGGTTTCCACCAACACCCGCAGAACCTTGCTGCCGGCGTCGTTGTCCGAATGCATGGTTTCAATCTGCCGAGCGGCCCGTGGCGATAAAGTGATCATTGCCAAAAACGTGAGCGGCTATGCTCTGCTGTCAAATCCCACCGTCATGGAGCAGATTCCATGCTAGATAGACTTTGAATTCTTGCCAGCTCACTTCCAGCTGTTTTGCTAACGACGTGAGCATGCTCCAAAACTTAAGTAACGAGGTTCTTTACGAAATGGTGCGAAAAATCGCCGACGGCGGCATGGGGCTCGTTTACGAAGCACTTCAGAAAGGCGCCGGAAACTTCAGCAAGAGTGTGGCGATCAAGCTGATCCGCGAAGAATACTCCGCGATTCCCGAATTCCAGAAGAACTTCATCGGTGAAGCCCGCCTGGTGGCCGATCTCATTCATACCAACATCGTTCAGACCTACCATTTGGGGGAGGTGAATAATCAGTATTTCATGGTCATGGAATATGTAGATGGCGTGAACCTGGAACAGTTTTTAGATAAACAACGGGAGTTGAACCGTCCCATTCCCATCGAGGTTGCGGTGTTTATCATTTCACGAGTCGCCCGTGGACTGGCTTACGCCCACCAGAAATGTGACGCCAAGGGACGCTTGCTCGGCATCGTGCATCGCGACATCGGACCTAAAAATATCATGCTCACTTGGGAAGGTGACGTAAAACTGACCGACTTCGGAATCGCGAAGGCCCTCGACCTCATGTATAATGAGGAAGGCAAAGTAATCGCCGGAAAAGACGAATATCTCTCCCCTGAACAGGCCAGTTACGCGGTCACCGATGGTCGCGCTGATCTTTTCGGCCTCGGTATCGTGCTGACAGAACTATTGCTCTCGCGTAATATTTTCCGGGCCACAGATCGGCTCGATTCACGACGCAATATTCTCACCATGGAGATCCCCCAGTTCGCTGGATTGCGAGTCGAAATCGACGAGAAGCTTGAAGCCATCATTCAGCGACTGCTCACACGGGACCGCGATCGCCGCTTCCAAACGGCCTACGAGGTTCTGACCGAGCTCGAATTCTACCTTTACTCCGACGGTTATGGTCCGACAAATGAGAAACTTGGCGTCTACTTGCGGGAGCTGATGGGCTACGCTGCTCCAGGCACCCGGTCTCCCTTGTCCGTGCCGATTAATCCCGGACAAACGGGATAAACAACTCTTCAGGAGTCGTATTACATGGCCGGTCCCGGTTTCTCTCAAAGCCTGAGCCAGCGGCAGACGCAGTCGCTTGTTCTCGCCCCCCAACTGCGGCATTCGCTGAAGATTCTTCAGGTCGCCGCACTGGATTTACGCACTGTGATTCAGGAGGAGTTACAAAGTAACCCCACCTTGGAAGAGCTACCCATGGAGGGGGTAAGTTTGGATCGCGAATCGACCGAAAATACCGACGAATCCTCACCGGATGACCATTCCGATCCAAGAAGCGATGAACTCGGTTTCTCCAAGGAATTCGAAATTCTGACCAAGCTCGACCAAGACTGGAAAGACCACATGGCCAACGCCGGAGGCAATCAGCCTCAAACGAGCGAAGATGACGAGAAGCGTGAGCACTTCCTCAACTCCCTCGTCAGTGAAACCTCACTCCAGGAGCATCTCATGAGTCAGGCGGAAATGTCCGACCTTTCCTCCGACACCTTGGAAGCGATGCGCTTCTTGGTCGGCAGTTTGGATGATCGCGGTTTCCTCACCCAGACCTCTTCCGACATCGCGCTGCAAATGGCACTGCCTTTGGAATCGGTGCAAAATGCCCATGCCCTACTGCAGACATTTGAACCCGCCGGAATCGGCGCGAAAGACCTCAAAGAGTGCCTGACGCTTCAACTCGTAGCCCTAGGGCGCGGCGAATCACTGGCCGCTCGAATCGTGCGCAATCACTACGAACTTCTGATCGGTCGACGCATCCCGGACATCTCTCGTAAGTCGGCGGCAAACCTCGAAGAGGTGCAGACCGCCATTGCGGAAATCGGGAAACTGGACCCCGCACCCGGTCGGAAATTTGCCGAAGACAGCAATCGCGTCGTCGTGCCTGACGTCACGATCGAACGCGATGAAGACGAATGGAAAATCTCGCTCAACAGCGACTACATTCCCCGGCTCCGGATATCCAATACGTATAAAGAACTGATCGCGAAGGGATCACTAAATAGCCAAGAGCGAGAATACATTCGAGAACGCATGCGCTCGGGACGATTTCTGATCAACTCCATCGAACAGCGCCAGCAAACTATCGAGCGAATCACGCGAGAGATCATCAAGGTGCAAGAGCCCTTCTTCGATGAAGGTGTTGCCAAACTCCAGCCGCTGACCATGGCGCAAATCGCCGATACGGTCGGCGTGCACGAAACCACCGTCAGTCGAGCGATCGCCAATAAATTTGTGCGCACGCCCCACGGAGTATTCGACTTCAAGTTCTTCTTCACCCCGGGTTACCAATCCGACGGCGGTAAATCAGTCTCCAATACGAGCGTGAAGGAGATGATCAACAATATCGTAGCTCTCGAAGACAAAAGCCGTCCCTACAGCGATCAGGACCTGGTCAAAAAGCTGCAGGAAAAGGGCATCAAAATCGCCCGTAGAACCGTGGCGAAGTATCGCGAAGAGCTCGGACTATTGCCCAGTAATCTGCGACGCGAATACACCTGAATTGAATTCGAAATCTATTGAAAGTGAGAGTCTCTTCTCCTTTTTCCCCCTCCTCCAACCCCACCTCACTATGCGAATATTACCCTGCCTCGCCGCCCTTCTACTCCCGGCCCTCTCCTCTTCAGCCGCAGTTGTGCCCGTGCCGAATTCAGTTAATCCGGAGACCATCCCCGATGCCAAACCTCGGAATGTCGTCTTCATTCTATCCGACGATCATCGATTTGATGCGATGGGTTTCATGGGACATCCCCTCGCCGTAACGCCTCACATGGATGCCTTGGCCAAAGAAGGCGTGCATCTTAAAAACGCTTTCGTCAGCACATCGCTTTGTTCACCGAGTCGCGCCTCGATTCTAACCGGCCTCTATACGTTCCGCCACCGCGTGATCGACAATCAGAGAGCCGTTCCTGAAGGCACCTTGTATTTTCCCCAATACCTCCAGAAAGCGGGATACTCCACGGCCTACATCGGCAAGTGGCACATGGGTTCCCACAACGACGATCCGCGCCCTGGTTTTGATCATTGGGTGAGCTTCCAGGGCCAAGGCCAATACCTACCCACCGGCAATACGCTCAACGTAGACGGCAAAGACGTCCCTCAAAAAGGCTACATCACGACCGAGCTGACTGACTACGCAACCGACTGGCTCGAGACTCAGCGAGATTCCGACCAACCCTTCTTCCTCTACCTTTCGCATAAGGCGGTGCACGCAAACTTCACCCCCGAAGATAAATACGAAGACTCCCTCGCTGATCGGCCTTACATCCGTCCCTCCACCGAGGCGAATACCGACGAAAATTACGCCAATCGTCCCCGCTGGTTACGCGACCAGCGCAACAGCTGGCACGGCGTGGATTTCCCTTACCACAGTGACCTCGACATCGAGCAATACTACAAACGCTACTGCGAATCGCTACGTAGCGTGGACGACAGTGTCGCCCTGGTGATGAAGCAACTCGAGTCCATGGGCATCGCTGACGAAACACTCGTCATCTACATGGGCGACAATGGATTCATGTTCGGCGAACACGGTCTCATCGACAAACGAGTCGCCTATGACACCTCCATTCGCGTGCCACTGCTGATGCGTTGCCCGGAACTTTTCGCTGGTGGCACCGTGGTGGATGAGGTGGTCGCAAATATCGATATCGGACCCACGGTGATGAACGCCATGGGCCTACAGACTCCTGCCCACATGGATGGCGAAAACTTCCTGCCTCTCGCTCAAGGCAAAGACATCCCATGGCGCGACGAATTTCTCTACGTTTATTATTGGGAGAAGAACTTCCCTCAATCCCCCACCGTATTCGCGCTACGCACCGATCGCTACAAGCTGATCAACTACTACGGCCTGTGGGATGCCGATGAACTTTACGATTTGCAGAATGATCCCGAGGAGACCACCAACCTGCTCTACACCGATGGCTTCGCGGATATCGTCAAAGATCTCCAGACCCGTCTCTACGCCAAAATGGACGATCTAGGTGGAATGGAAATCCCCCTCAATGCACCGGCCGGTAATTCGCAAAATAAACGCCTCGAAACTCGATTTGGCCGCAACGCATCCGATTTCCCCGCCCCTCTTGTGGTGCCGGAGGCGATTAATAAAAACGCCAACTAAGCCAGAGCGAGCCCCGGCTTGATTTCTAATTCAGCCGGGGACTGCACGACCACCGCTGGGTCCACCCAAGCCGCAAAAGCGATCATACCAGCGTTATCGCCGGTGTGCCGCGGTTCGGCAGCCAGAAACTTAAGCGAACGCCGCGTGGCCATGCTGTGCATGGTCTCGCGCAGCGTGCGATTATTGGCGACTCCGCCCGATAAACCTACGCTGCGGTAATCGTCCGTTTTGAGGGCCAGCCGGGATTTGCGCACGAGCGCATCAATCACTGCCTGCTGATAACTCGCACACAAGTCAGCGCGCGCAGCGGCGATCTCATCGACTGTCATTTTCTCCAAGCGGTAACGCAGGGAGGTTTTCAGTCCCGAGAAACTGAAATCGAGCTCAGCCCGGTTCCCAATCCCCCGGGGAAAATCGTAGGCAGCAGGATCACCGGATGCAGCCAGTTTCTCGACCAATGGTCCGCCCGGATAACCAAGCCCCAACAGCTTGGCGCCTTTGTCCAACGCTTCACCTGCAGCATCGTCTCGGGTGGAAGCTAAGACTTCAATGTGCCGTGATTTGTCGAGTCGAAATAGTAGGGTATTCCCGCCCGAAACAACCAAACCAAGATGGGGCAGCAGGGCAGCCAAGTTTTGATCGAAGCGCTCCGGCGAGTTAGACTGTAGAGAAATGAAGGGCGAAAAGGCGTGGCCTTTCAGGTGATTAATTCCGACGAGTTCCACGCCCCAATCGGCCACGAGCGCCTTGGCGGCGGCGGTTCCAATCGCCAAGCACCCGGCTAGACCCGGACCTTGCGTGACGGCAACCCGGTTAACTTTGGAAAGATCATGCTCCCGACCGGCTCGAGCCAGCATCGGTCCGAGCGTTTTCAAGTGCTCGCGGGTCGCCAAATCGGGCACCACTCCCCCGTAGTCTCCGTGCAACTCCATTTGGCTATGAACCCACTCCCCGACCAGTCCATCAATGGGATCAAACAGGGCCAGCGCGCTTTCATCGCATGAACTCTCGATCGCCAGAATCATTCCTCCGTCTCCTCCCTTGATCCGCCCTGGAGATACGCGATCGCGGCCTCCAGTTGACGATCAGTAATCGGCGCGAAACCAAAGCGTTCTTCGAAAACCGTCGGATCAGAAATATCCGGACGTCTGCGTTGCAGCGTCACATTTAAATCATCTTCCGGACTCATCACAATCTCTTCATCCGGCGATACCCCCACTTCGTTCACCGTGACTCCGCTGGGCGTATAGTAGCGACCTGTCGTGAGTCGTAATCCTTCACCATTTGGTAAACCAATCACACTCTGCACCGATCCTTTGCCAAACGAAGTTTCGCCAATGATCCGGGCCTTGGAGGTATCCTTGAGTGCCCCGGCCAAAATTTCGGAGGCGCTCGCCGAGCCGTTATTAATTAATACCACGAGCGGGAAGTCCCACAACTCACCTTCATGACTGGAGAGAAACTCTCGGCGATCATCTGCATTACGCCCCTCCGTATAGACCATCAATTCGCCTGCCGCAAAAAAGGGTTTCAACACTTCCTTCGCCGATGAGAGTAAACCACCGGGATTGTTTCGCACATCAATGATCAAAGACGTCATCCCTCGCGCTCGTAGATCCGTCACCGCCGCTCGCATCTCGCTCGCGGTCGGCGCCGAAAATTGAGCGATGCGTAAGTAGCCAATGGTCGGCTGCACCAGCGCCACATTCGTGACACTCTCGACTTTAATAATCTCCCGCACAATGGACACCTCGACGGGGTCGTCCTCGCTCTCGCGGGCCAAAACGATATCAACCGATTCCCCCGGATCACCGCGCATCCGAGACACGACCTGGTTGATCGAAAGACCTCTCATTGATTCGTCATCAACTTCCAAAATCCGATCACCGCGTAAAATCCCCGCACGTTCGCCCGGAGTTCCCGACATGGGCGCGATCACCACGACCCAACTCTCCCTAAATTCGATTTGAACCCCGATTCCGCCGAACTTGCTATCGATGTCTTCTTGCAAGCTATCGTAATCCGGCGCGCGCATGAAATCTGAATACGGATCCAGCGAACGTAACATCCCTTTCAACGCCTCGCGGGTGAGTTCTTCCGACTCGACCTTGTCTGGATCGACATAACGCTCCCGCACTTCGGCCAAAACCTGCCGGTAATAATCGGCAGACTTGGTTGCATCCCGATCCCCCCAAAGTCCAATCAACTGAACTAGGTGCACCAAGCCCATTGCGAGCAAGCTGCCTAAGATCATACCGGTCGAAAGAGTGAGAATCCGTTTGAGCACTGTGGGACTGTGCCCATTGCATCGCAGTTGTAAATGGGTTCATCACATTCCACGCCAATCTCTGCACCACTGCTCGCCGCCCTCCAGGAGGCAGCAGACGTCAACGGCTTCATCCCCTTCGACGTATTTATGGAGATCGCCCTCTACCATCCGGCAGCGGGTTACTATTGCCGCGAAAAGCCCCGCGTCGGACTCGACCAACGGGCTGACTTCTTCACCGCAAGTTCACTGGGGCCCGTTTTCGGGGAGTTAATCATAGCCGCGTGTCTGCATCGCTTGGGTGACCGGAACCCGGCCGACACCAAATTCGTCGAATTTGGGGCGGAGAACGGCCAGAGCGTGCTCGACGGGATAGATCATCCTTTTGCGGAGCTAGTCACCGTCCAAGTGGGCCAAAAATATGAGCTGAACGGTTCGTGTATTGTTTTCTCGAACGAACTTTTTGACGCGCAACCTTGCCGCCGTTTTGTGCGCCGAGGGGATAGCTGGCGGGAAATCGGCGTAGAAATTATCGAAAACAACCCCCAGGAGGCAGAACGTGACGCCATCAATCCGCCTGACGTTCTGCCGCCAGAGTCGCCAGAAGGTTATCATTTGGACTTGCCGGAGAAGGCCGCAGCTCTCGCCGCAGAAATCGGTTCACACTCCTGGGACGGATTATTTCTAGCCTTCGACTACGGCAAATCCTGGCGCGAGATGAGTGAAGCCACCCCCCAAGGCACCGTGCGGGCTTACCATAACCACCAACAGAGCAACGATCTACTCGCTCGCGTCGGAGAACAGGACCTCACCTGCCACGTTTGCTGGGACTGGATCGGTGAAAGTCTCCAAAAACACCACTTTTCGATCGATCCCGTAGCATCCCAAGAAGCGTTCTTGGTAAAAAATGCGGCCAAAACCCTCGCTCGGATCATGCAAGAAGAAGCAAAGCACATGAGCACTCGAAAATCAGGACTCCTCCAACTGCTTCATCCATCGGCACTTGGGCAAAAGTTTCAAGTTTTTAGCGCTTGGCGAGACGATTCCTGAAATTCCCCCTTGCCCCAACTACGTCCAAACTCTTATTTCTGGTCCTTTTAACGAAAGAAACACCATGTCTCGAATCTGTGCCATCACTGGAAAACGCCCGACCACCGGGAGCATCATTCACCGTAAAGGTGTCGCCAAAAAAAGCGGCGGTATTGGCACTCACGTGACCAAGACGACGAAACGTCGTTTTAAGCCTAACGTGCAACGCATCCGCGTTAAACTGCCCAACGGCACCATCAAACGCATGTGGGTGTCCGTTAAGGCCATCAAAGCCGGCTTGGTTCATAAGGTGATCAAAGTAGCCAGAACCTCCTGAGCATTCTCTCACTTTCAAAAACCGTCACTCTCGAGTGGCGGTTTTTTTGGGCCTAGGGTCAGGGATCAACCCAGAATTACGCACTTATGCGTAGAGGCCACGGTTAGCGATTTGGGTCATGTGCCGATACATCTGAGCACGGGAACGAAGCTGATTTTCGATCATTCCACAGGAGTAGCGCCCTAAAGTTGGGCCGCCTTCAACCGTTTCCTGGAAAAGTGCAGTCACCCGGGTGCATCTGGTGACTTGCGCATTTAGATGTCTTCTGGACAGCAATAGCGCAATTTTCCTGCGGTCACGTTATCGCAAACTGGCAGGGCGTTTAGATCGTCACTCGCCATGAGTGTTTGGCCTCCTTTCTTAATTCCCAACAAGTCCGAATCCGACCCTGACGGGTCGAAGCCTTCGCTGATTTCAGATGCCCTCGAAATTCGTTTTCGCTGGTTTGAATTGAAAATGCGTCAAAGTGGCTCGAATAGCGGTCAAACGGTCTTTAATGCATCAGATCTTCATTTGATATCATTTCGCCTAAATTTTTGCACAGATTCGCGCTAAATATTAGACGATAGGAAGATGAGTAACATATTTCTCAAAAATAGACTGATTCGGATTCCGCGATATCATTCACTTTTTGATGCTCAATAACACTGTTCGACACAGAAATGGAAATGCATCATCCGCCTAAAGTTCGAGCGAACGAAGACATTCGAGCAATATGCATTGAGATTGTGGCGGAGAGTAAAACTACGGCCGAGTGGGACAAGATTGAGTCGGACGACATGTATCAGCGCGGATCCTACAGTGGAGGATACGACGCTACCGAACAGGAATTCACGTTTTCCTACCACGCTCCAGATGGGAAAGAATGGTGGACACAGTTCTCGTTGGAGGTCGCTCAGAAGATCGCCATCGGGGAAAAACATTCGCTAGATCTCAATGAGCCATCATAAAACAAATAGTCGAACCAGTCGGCGCAGACAACGGCCACAAGTGGCCGTTTCTGACCTCAAGCGTTGGGAATTACATGATGTTTCCTAGTTTCAGAAAAGGTATTATCACCATGAGCCTCGCAGCTCTCTTCGCTTTTGCTGCCCTCTTTCCACTGATACCCATTATTGAGCTCATCCGACCAATCTGGCCGGAAGCTTATGCTGAAATTTCGAAGCGTCATCCAGGAAATGTGAAGTTTCTGATATCTCACGGTGAAAGAAAAGGGGATACGCCAGCGTTTTACGCACGTTATCTGGTATTCCCCGCAAACCTGAAGATTAGAGTTACTCAGGAGGTAGGTTCTACTCTCAGTATTCTCGAAGAAAAAGGAGCTGCCCTAGATTTAGCGAAGATGACAGCATTCTATGTAATCGCCATCTTCATTGGACTGAAGCTTATGAAAAAACCCAACCAGCCGGTCGAGACAGCGCAGGCCGTTGCACGGCCTCCGCGTCTAACCTGAATCGCTGGACAGTAATAGCGCAATTTCCCTACGGTCACGTTATCGCAAACTGGCAGGGCATTTAGATGGTCACTCGCCAGCACCCGGCGAATCGTATCCGTATGGCGGCACGACTCTCAAGTTACCTGCCGTCGCTTCCGCGCCGTTTGGCAGTTGAACGGACGGATCGAATCAGACGCGGCGGAATACGATGGCCGCATTCTGCCCGCCAAAACCGAGATTATTACTGAGGACCACATCAACCTTGGCGTCGCGCGCTACATTGGGGACATAGTCCAGATCACATTCCGGATCTGGCTCGTGCAAATTGATGGTAGGCGGTATGACGCGATCTCGGATCGCCATAAGGCTGGCCACTGCTTCGATTCCTCCGGCGGCACCCAGTAGGTGGCCGGTCATGGATTTCGTGGATGAGATCGGAAGACGAGCAGCGCGGTCACCAAACAGGCGCTTAATCGCAAAGGTCTCAAACTTGTCGTTGTATGGCGTGGAAGTGCCATGAGCGTTGATGTAATCAACGTCATCCGTCGTTTGCTCAGCACTGCGGATCGCGCGAGTCATCGCCATACCCAATCCTTTACCCTCTGGGTCAGGCATCGTGATGTGGTGGGCATCAGCCGTAGCCGCATAGCCGGCTACTTCACCGTAAATCTTTGCCCCACGCGCCTTGGCATGATCCAGTGCCTCGAGCACGAGAACTCCTGCGCCCTCGCCCATCACAAATCCATTACGGCCCATCGAAAACGGACGGCTAGCCGTCTGAGGATCATCGTTACGCGTGCTCATTGCCTTCATTGAGCAAAAACTTGCATAGGCGAACGGAGTCACCGCTGCCTCTGCGCCACCGGCAATCATTACGCGAGCATCGCCTCGACGAATCATGTGCATCGCTTCGCCGATCGCATGCGTAGCAGTCGCACAGGCCGAGACTATGCCAAAGTTTGGTCCCCGCACCCCGTAGTGGATAGCAACCATGCCGGAACAGATGTTGCCGATGAGTGCCGGAATGGTGAAAGGCGACACCTTCCGTGGGCCACCGTCGACGAGACGTCGCAATTGAAGCTCGTAGGTGAGCATGCCGCCAATGCCCGAGCCGACCAATACGCCGATCTCGTCTGGATTCTCTTTATCCATATCCAGGCCGGAGTCGGTCACCGCTTGTTTCGCGGCCACGAAGCCAAAGTGGGTGAAACGATCGTTACGACGCGCGTCTTTCGCGTCCATGTGCTCGTTGACATCCCAATCACGAACCTCGGATCCAATATGGCAGGCATAAGGTTCGGGATCGAATAGACTGACTCGATCCACCCCAGGTTTACCCGCCTTGAGACTGGACCAAAAGGTTTCCGGATCGTGGCCGAGGCCATGCACGGCGCCCAAGCCAGTTACGACAACGCGTTGCGAATCAGGTAGTGACGAAGACATCGAGCAATACGTAGAGGAGGGTTAAATAAAAAGGGCGCCCTACCAACAGACTCTTACGAGACCGGGTAGAACGCCCAAAAAATAAAGTCGTAAGGATCAGCTGTCGCCAGATTTACCCTTAATATATTCGATCACTTGACCGACGGTCTGGAGCTTCTCGGCGTCTGACTCAGGGATTTCTCCCTTTAACTCGTCCTTGAATTCTTCCTCGAAGGCCATGATCAGCTCGACCGTGTCGAGTGAGTCGGCTCCGAGATCATCGAGGAACGACGCCTCAGGCGTAATTTGTTCCTCGTTGACGTTGAGTTGGTTAACGATGATTTCTTTAACCCGTTGATCTATGGTTTTTTGGTCAGACATGTGGAAGTGCTACTAAGGTGAGGAGGCTTCACATCGCCATACCGCCGTCAACGGTAAAAACCTGTCCCGTCATATAGGACGCTTCCTCGCTGCAGAGGAAGGATGTGGCGTGAGCGATATCGGCAGCTTGCCCAAATCGGCGCATAGGGATGAAATCCGTAACTCCCTTTTGAACTTCTTCGCTCAGTTTGGCAGTCATATCGGTCTCAATAAATCCTGGGGCGACAACGTTTACGGTGACGTTGCGGCGGGCGAATTCCTTTGCCGTGGTCTTGGAAAACCCTATCAGACCGGCCTTGGCGGCGGAGTAATTAGCCTGACCAGCATTCCCGATGATACCGGATACCGATGAAATATTTACGATGCGCCCCCACCGATTGCGACACATCGGCCAACCGATGGCCTTCGTCCAATGGAATGCGCTCGAAAGATTCGTTTGAATCACGGCGTTCCAATCATCCTCAGACATGCGGGCGAGCAGTCCATCGCGAGTGATACCGGCATTATTTACGAGGATATCGATCTTTTTGAATTCCTCGAGCAGCTCAGCCGCGGCCGCGGCCACCGCTGGCCCGTCGGAAACATCCACGGCACGGGCGACGGCGGTTCCACCGGCGGCGTTGATGGCATCAGCCACTCCACCACAACTGGCGGGATTCCTGGAGACACAGATGAGCTTCACGCCTTTAGCGGCGAGATTTTCGGCAATGGCCTTGCCAATTCCCCGGCCTGCGCCGGTGACCAAGGCGGTGCGATCAGTAAATGTCATACGAACCCGAATATAGCGGAACTATTTGGAGACGTAGCGAGGAGAAAATTCGCATCCACCGGCGAGTCCCTCGGCGGCTGCGAATTATCTTCAACCCCAGCACCGGGCACGCAAACCTCCCTGGTCATGCTTCCCCTGCCCCTTCGCCCCCCTAGCTCATTTTTCTATATTGTGGCGATTGGCCTAATCGGGTTGAGCCCGGGCTGCCGCGACCGCACGACGCTGGTCCAACAAGCCAACGCATCCAATACCTTGTTACTCGCCAACGGCACCGAACCGGCGGATCTTGATCCGCAAATTGTTACCGGTAGTCCGGAGTCGGCATTGGTCCTGGCATTATTCGAAGGGCTGGTGCGATACGACCCTGTCACCCTCGATCCGCTCCCCGGTGTAGCCGAAAGCTGGGAACTAGCGGAAGACGACGTCACCTACACCTTTCATCTTCGCGCTGATGCGAAATGGTCGGACGGCGTGCCCGTCACTGCTCATGATTTTGTAAGTTCTTCCGAGCGCATCCTCGCCCCTGAGATTGCTTCCGAAAACTCCGAAGCGCTCTATTTCATGGCTGGTGCCACTGACTTCAATCAAGGTCGATCCGCTGATTTCAGCACGGTCGGTTGCCGCGCAATTGATGATCGCACCCTCGAAATCCGCGCGGCCCGCCCCACCCCTTTTCTCCTGCGGATGATGTCTGCTCGGACATGGTTCCCGAACCTGTCCATGTGCTCAAGCAACACGGGGGAATGCATCGCAAAGGCACTCAGTGGACTCGACTGGAGAACATCGTGAGTAACGGTCCCTACGTATTGACCGAATGGAAACAAAATCAATTCATCCAAGTATCCCGTAGTTCGACCTATTGGGATCGCGATAATGTTAATCTCGATCACATCAAATTTTTTCCGATCGAGAGCGAGACCTTCGAGGATGCAGCCTATCGCGCGGTTCAGCTCCATCGCACTTACGGCGTGCCGGTCACTAAGATCGAAACCTACCGCAAGGAAAGGCCCGACGAGCTTCGGATATCACCGTTCTCGGGGACCTACTACTATTCGTTCAATACCACCCGTCCTCCACTCGATGACGCCCGCGTGCGACAGGCCTTGGCCATGGCCATTGACCGGAAAGGAATCACGGACGAGATCACCCGCGCTGGAGAACTCCCCGCCCACCGTTTCACCCCTGATGGCATCAGCGGATACGTCTCAACCGTTCCAGGGGTATCGCTCAACCGCGAGAGAGCTCGGGAGCTATTGGCCGAAGCTGGCTTCCCCGGCGGCGAAGGATTCCCCACCATCACCCTGCTCTACAATACATCCGAAAACCACCGCATGATTGCCGAAGCGGTGCAACAAATGTGGCAGAAGGAACTGGGCGTGGACATCCAGCTGGAGAATCAGGAGTGGAAGGTTTACTTGGACAGTATCCACCTCGGGAATTTCGATATATCGCGCAACGCCTACATCGTCGCGCCCGACGATCCGACCCGGTTCCTCGAGAGCACACGCACCGGCCACGGCTTCAACGTCGCCGGGTGGTCAAATGCCGGATATGACCGACTGCTGACCGCATCGCTTGAGGAAGTGGAGCCCACAAAGAGGTGGGAGATTTTCACAACCATGGAAGAGCTCCTATTTGAGGAGATGCCCATCGCTCCGATATATCACTACACCAACAAGTATCTGATCCGGCCCGAGGTGAAGAATTGGACCGATAACATGCTCAACACCTACCCACTCCGCGAAGCTTTGCTCGAACCGTGAGGAGCGGGACGAGAAAAGACGCAACATGTCGGTCATAAAGCCGGACCCACAAATCGGATACGTAATCCTAGTGCGGGTCGGGCTTTATGGGCCAGATGACACATGATGCGGAACAGTAGACCTGCAAAAGGAGCAAAAGGGCTGGAGAGGTATCTAAAGGGGATTCGGCCAACAGATTTTGATTGGTGGAATCGGCCTCCTGCTCTCCTCCGAGTGTGCGGGATGAAACGGCGGTTTCGGTGAAACCACCCTACCCATTTACATGCATGAATAGGTAAATATGAGGTAGGGCGTGCTCGCCGAGCGCGCCATCCAGTAAGCCCAAAAGTGTTCTGCATCTGCTGTCATCTGGCCCATAAAGCCCGACATCGAATTCAGCAGTTAGTCCTCGTCCCGGCACGGTTTGAAAGCGGGCTGCTCCCGCGCGACCGAATAGTCGCGCCCTTCAATCGGCGGGTTCCCACCCGGGCCATAACCAACTTGATCGGAAACTCGATCCAACGGCACGAACTCGGGTGTGATTGCACCCTCCGAGACGGTGAACTCCATAAAGCCGAGAGTCGCATCACCGTCCGGCCAACGTTCGCCCCATTGCGGAAACGCGGTGGCCGGGCCTAAATAGAAATCCACCCCGGCATGGCGGACGTGGCGCCGGCAATGAATGTGCCCGCTGAGAACCTGAGTAACGCCCGTTCGACGCATCACGTCCCAGAGGTATCCTCGGTCCACTTGATTCAGCCCAAAATACCACGGCACCCGATCCGTGACGGGATCAAAATCCGCCTCATCAAACCGATCCGCAAACATCGATGGATGAATCATCCAAACATGATGCGCCGCCCTCGAGTCGCGCTCCAGACCATCCAGCCACGCCCGCAGCAGAGCCTCTTCCGGTAGACCGCTACCGAGTAGAAACGCGTTCAATCCGGTGAAGCGGACCGTGTTCGACCCCGTCCCCTGGACAAATGACCACTCGCTCGCCCCATAGACCTCTTGGTAGCGGTGCAGGTATTCTGACCTAATCGCCACCGACGAATCCGGGGACCACTTATTGCCCACTTCATGATTTCCCGGAATCACATGAACCGGCATACCCATCGTTTCCAAATCGTGCTTTGATTCGACCAACTCCTCCACGTGGGTGCTGCCATCACGAGTCATATCTCCACCCACCAACACCAAATCGGGTCTCCGCTGCTGAATCTGAGACCGAGCAGTCTTCCAATTTTCGTTCCAAGCCGGTTGAAATCGGTAAGACCGAAGTGAGCCGATATGTATATCCGTCGCGAAAACGAATGACCAACTTTCGTAATTTTCAGAATTATTCATGCAGATTTTTTAAGATCATTCGTATAAGCATCGAACTCGAGCACATCTCCACCCCTACTTTTTGGGGTTGAGTTCATCTCCATCACTCTTGCCCTATTTCTCGAATGAACCAATCGACTCCAGAATTTTCCGGACTCTCCCAGGCCGACTACTTCGTGGTGGTGTTGTATTTGATCGCCGTTTTTGCGGCCGGTTTCCTCTTCACCAAGAATAACAAAACCGGCAAGGACTTCTTCGTCGGGGGTAATCGCATCCCCTGGTGGGCGGCGGGGGTATCACTCTACATGTCGACCTTCTCGGCCTGGATGTTTACGGGAGCGGCCAGTTTTGTCTATAACACCGGTTGGTTTGGCCTCTTATTCTTCGTGGCCAACCCCATCGGGTTTGTGATCGGCTTCCTGTTCTCCGCCGTGAAGTGGCGGCGAGCGCGCATCTCGTCGCCGGTGGAATATGTGGAGGAGCGATACAACCACACCACGCGTCTGGTGATCGGCGTGGTGCTATGTATCAGCATGCTTTATTGGCCGGGGCAGCATCTCGCAGCCGTTGCCCGCATCTCAGCTCCAGCCCTGTTCCCCGATGTGCCGTGGGCGGTGGATGGTTTGATTATCTTTTTTGGTTTCTTCGTGCTGCTCTACTCGGTGGCCGGAGGCATCTGGGCCGTGAGTATGACCGATGTGCTCCAGTTCATCGTGCTGCTCTCGGTGTGCGTGGTCCTACTCATCATCGTCTTTTTCGGCGAGAACGCCATCTCGCTAACGCAATTACGGGCAGGGCTGCCTCCCCTGACGTTCGAACACCACCTACCTAACGGCGCCTTCTATTCACCTTGGTTCATGATCGGTCTGGTCGCCCAGGCCATCTTCGGTACCGTGGTGGGTGACAAGGCGCAGCGTTTCTTCCTGGTGAAGGACGAAAAAGCCGCCAAACGCACGGGCTATGTGACCATCGCCCTCTACTGCCTCTCCCCTTTCTTGTTCGGTCTGCCACCGCTGGTGGGCAAGATGCTCTGGCCCGAGGTCAGTCAACTGGCCGCATTCGCGGGCAGCGCCAAAGCCGATGAATCCATCTTCATCGCGGTGGTGGTGCATTACCTCCCCGCCGGCATCATTGGCTTGTTCATCGCCGCCATGATCGCGGCCTCCATGTCGGCCCTTGATAGTGTGTGGAACACCCTCTCTTCCATTGTATCGATTGACCTCTACAAGGGGCACTTCCGCAAGCAGGCCTCTCAAAAAGAACTGCTCTGGGTGGGTCGGTCGGTGGTGGTCTGCCTGGCGTTCGCCGCCATCATTATGGCGGAGATCATTGTGAACAGTTCATGGGGACTCTTCACCTTCGCCAACATTGTGCTGGGGTTGGTGGGTATTCCCGTGACCGTGCCTCTGATGGTTGGGGTGGTCACAAAGATCCCCTCCACGTGGGCGGCCATCCCTTCGATTATCAGCGGCATCGCCGTGGCCTCTCTCACCCGATTCGACTTCAATTGGGCCCTGGGCCCACAATACATCTGTGTGGTGATTACATCCTTCTCCGTTCTGATGCTCTCCCGGTGGCTGGGAGGGCTCCATAATCGCAGTCGCGGACATGCCGCTCTGGCATGTGCGGGGCTGGGCGCGATCGTCTTTGTGTCGCTGGGGCTGGTCTCCACCTACTCCATTACCGGCGAAGTGGCCGCGCGCGCCCTGGGTGGTGAGGGCAGCGTTCTCTGGCTTGGCCTCACCGCAGTCGGTCTGGCCGGGCTCAGTTTCGTTTTTACCCCACTTTACGGCAAAGATATCACCGCTTTACCTGCCCGAACCGCTGAGTTTTACGAGCGTATTAAGCGGCCCGTCGACGTGCTAGCTGAAGTGGGCGAAGACACCGAAGGCGGCCGTCCCAATCGTATTATCGGTTGGAGCGCCATTGGACTCGCCGTGGTGCCGTTGGTCTTCCTGGTGCTCTACGCAGGGGCGCACGCCTTTGCTTACCTCACCCTTGCGGCCATCCTCTTCGCCATGGGCGGGCTCTTCCTGAAAGCCTCGAATTAGTTCAGCCGATTAATATCGGCCTCAATAGACATCGCGCTGGTAGCGCTTGTCTTTCTTGAGCTGTTTCACGAACGCCACGGCGCCTTCTTCGGACAGGCCGCCCTGTGTGGCCGCGATGTCGTGAAGCGCTTTGTCCACGTCCTTGGCCATGCGCTTGGCGTCTCCGCAGACATAGAAAATCGCGCCGCCTTCGAGCCACTGCCAGAGTTCGGCTCCGCTTTCACGCATCTTGTCCTGCACATAGATTTTTTCAGCTTGGTCGCGGGACCAGGCGAGATCGAGTTTAGTCACGTCACCCTCGGCCACGTAATTTTTCCACTCGTCGGCATAAAGAAAATCGGTGGCCTCGTGTTGATCGCCGAAGAACACCCAGTTGCGACCATGGCCCGACTGACCCGCTCGCTCCTGCACAAACGCGCGGAACGGCGCGATACCGGTGCCAGGTCCCACCATGATGATGTCGCGGTCGGCATGATCTTCGGGCAGACCGAAGTGAGAATTGGAAACAAAGACCGGCACCGGTGTTTCGTTCACCTCGACGCGATCAGCCATGAAGGTTGAGCAAACGCCCACCCGCTCACGGTTGTTGGTTTCATAACGCACGACAGCCACCGTGAGGTGAACGCATTGCGGCGAAACCCGCGGAGAGGAAGCGATCGAATAAAGTCTGGGCATCAACCTGCGCTGCAAGTCCACCAGCTCTTGGGCGGAAAGCTTCGCGCTAGAAAACGCCTGCAGGATGTCGATGTAGTGCCGTTCTTCGAGCCAGGGCCTGAGCGCGTCCTTGTTTTCGGGATCGAGTAAATCGGCCAATTGAGCTTTCTCGGCCTCATCCGTAACCTTTTCCGCCAAAGTCTTCAGCAGCTTGGGCGTCGGACCCGCCAGCGCTAGACGGCTGGTCCAAGCCTCACGCAAGATGATCGGGGTCTCCAACTTGAGCATCGCCGGTGAAACCAATTCGTCGCCGGTAGCGCCAATCTCAGCGATCAACTCGTTGACTTCTTCGGTGCGGTTCACCGAAAAGACGCCCAACGAATCACCCACCGTGTAACTCAGCCCACTGCCATTGATGTCGACGATGAAGTGGCGGGTTTCCTTGGCAGACCCGGGCGCATTGAGCAATCGATTCTCGGAAATCCGAGCAGGAAAAGGATTGGTCTTGGAATACAGAGATACGGCGTTTTCTGAGGACATGTAGCCAGTATTTGATCAATTGGGACCTCGCCCCGCGCAAGCCTTACTTTGCAGAGCAAAATTTAGCAGGAAGATTCCGTCTCAATCCTTGCGTCCCCTGCTCAAATCCAGCCAACTGCCGGGGCTTTGAAAACTGCCGAAATTCGTCTCCAAAAATTTATCGCCGACGCCGGGATCTGCTCCCGCCGGGCCGCGGAAACGTTGATCGAGGCCGAAGACGTTCGCGTGAACGGCAAAATTGCCAAAATCGGCCAAAAAGTGACGCCTGGAGTCGACGAAGTTTCCGTCGATGGCCAACGCATCCGTCCGCCCCGCCACGAGCCTATGACCCTTGCGGTGCACAAACCTCGTGGCTTGGTCTGCTCCAACGACGACCCTCACAATCCCGGCACGGTATTCGATCTCCTCCCTCAACAACTTCTAAATCGTCGATTCTTCTGCGCCGGACGGCTCGATAAGGATTCGGAGGGTCTCGTGATCCTCACCACCGACGGAGACTTGGCGAATAAACTGATGCACCCGCGCAACGTCGTGGTGAAGCGGTATCAGGTCCGTCTCGACATTCCCTTCCCGCAGGCTCGCCTTCCCCTGCTCGTCAGAGGCGTGAAGATGGAAGAAGAGTGGTTCCGAGTCGAACGAGCTGCACTGGTAAATCCACGCAAAGAAGAGTCGACCGAGCTGGACGTATGGATGCACCACGGCAAAAAGCGCGAGATTCGCCAGTTGTTCCTCGCGATCGGGTTCCCCGTAAAACGCCTGCGGAGGTATCAAATCGGGGGACTTCCGCTTCGAGGAATTCCTTTGCGAGCGGTGAAGCAACTTTCTCGCAAAGACATCGACCGTTTGTTCCAATCTCCTACCGCCCCGATGCCCAATCATGACGCCATTGTTATTAAGCCCACCCGATCGTCTCATGCTCGTTAAGCTATTTTTCGTCACCACCCTTCTCGCCACGTCGCTCCTCGCCGAGGTCGCGAAGCGCGCGACCCCCGTTCATTTGCGACCTGATTCCGGTTCGCCGGTGCTTCGCCTCATCAAACCAGGCGAAACCCTGCCCGATCCGGTTTCAGAGAATACTGCGGCATCCGGTTGGACCACCGTAGCGCTGGCCGGGCCTCACGACGTTTTCGTGGAAAACCGCTACATCGGCAAAGATCTCGAGGTAAAGCCTGGAGCGCCCCTGCACCTCGGAGCCAAGACCTCCACGCCGGTCCTGACCCAATCAACGGTGGACGATAAGGTTAAGATTACCGGGCTAAGAGGACGATGGACTCAGCTGCAACTCGAGCAACCGGTGACCGGATACGTCTTCGGGGCCACTCCGGATCGCGTGATGCGGACCGCTCCCGAAATCCCCGCCGCCACCCTGCACGACGGTTTCATCAGTGATACTAACTCAACGACGGTGGGTAAGCCGACGATTGGAAAAGCGATCAACCGCACCGCCGCGGAACGCGAGAGCCTCGCTTCGCTGCCCCGGTTATTCGAAGGCATCCTCGTATCTACGCGCTCTCCGCTGCGTCCACGACGCCCCTACGATTTCGCTCTCCAAACCAAGTCTGGCACTCGTTTTGCCTACCTTGATCTCAAGCGTATTTTACTAAATACCCCCGTCGAAAACTACATGCGACTCAGCGTGGTCGTTTACGGCACCGCTCGCCCGATCCCGGACACCACTGACATTGTCATTACGGTCGAGTCTCTCCAACTTCGTTGAGCCCCCAAACGCTTCACTCCCCTATGGAACTTATCAGCGGAAACCAAATCGCCGCCACAATCGTAGCTGAATTAAAGACCGAAGTCGCGAAACTAGAGGGTCGCGCTCCCTGCCTCGCACTCGTGCGGGTCGGCGACGACCCAGCTTCGATTTCCTACGTTAAGAAGAAGGAGAAAACCGCGGCCGAGATCGGCGTGACCAGTCGCATCATTCTACCTCCTGAGACGATCACTCAAACCGAGCTCGAAACCCTGATCGATGATCTCAATGCGGATCCCGAAGTAGACGGCATCCTGGTGCAATCACCGCTACCCGGTGATCTCGACGAACTGGCCATTTTTCGCCGCGTTTCCCCCGACAAGGATGTCGATGGTTTTCACACCCTCAACTTGGGAAAGATCGCCCAAGAGGATGATACCGGCTTCGCCTCCTGCACGCCCGCCGGCATCATGGAAATGCTCGCACGAAGTGATGTTGATCTTCGGGGCAAACACGTCGTCGTAGTTGGCCGCTCGTTAATCGTTGGCAAACCGATCGCACTTCTGGCCCTGCAAAAGAAAGCCGGAGCCAACGGCACCGTGACGATCTGTCATTCTGCAACCCAAGATCTCCCTGCTATCACCCGCTTGGCCGATGTCTTGATCGCAGCCATCGGTCGCCCTCGTTTCGTGACCAAGGATATGATCAAACCCGGAGCGGTGGTCATCGATGTGGGGATCAACCGAATTCCAGACGAAACCCGCAAATCCGGCACCCGTTTGGTCGGCGATGTCGACTTCGATGCGGTCGCTCCTTTGACTTCCAAGATCACCCCAGTTCCCGGGGGAGTCGGTCCCATGACGGTTGCAATGCTGATGAAGAACACCATCAAAGCCCACCGACTCAACACCTAGCCCGGCCCAAGAGGGCTGCCCGCTTACAACTCACCCCACTCTGAACTCATTATGTCTGTCCCGCGTATCCTCGTCGTAGACGATCAGCTGATCAACGTCCAGCTGCTCAAGCGAAAGCTCGAGAGACACGGTAGGAGTCGGCATGGGTCTGACGGTGGCCCGGCACGCGCTGCGGTCTCTCGGGGGCGATCTCATCCTGGAAGATCGACCCGGTGGCGGAACCGTAGCTATCGCCAAACATCTTATTAACTCCATCTCTACCGGTGTCTAAAATCGCATTTATTGGGGCAGGACGCATGGCGTCCGCCATCGTCGATGGCCTCGTTGCCAACAACCCCAAACAGGGCTCCGAAATCGCCTGCTACAGCGCCAGTGGAATCAGTGCGGCAGCTCTCGCCGCTCGGACCCAGATTGTTCACGTATCCGACCTACCTGAACTGCTCGAAAATGCCGATCTCGTGGTGATCGCTTTCAAACCACAGCACTTGGGCTCGGCGGACTCACGGCTGGCCGAACTCACTCGGGGTAAAATCGTGCTCTCAATTCTGGCCGCAAAAACCCTCGACCATTTGGCCCGGGTATTCCCTCACGCTCGCAACATCGTTCGCACCATGCCCAATACGCCCAGCTCCATCGGTGCAGGTATCACGGGATGGACCGCCCGCAGTGAACTGACGGCCGAAGATAGGAAACAAGTGATTCAACTCCTCGGCTCAATCGGTCGCGAAATCGAAGTTCCCGAAACTAAGATCGACGCGCTGATGGGTGTCAGTGGATGTGGTCCTGCATATGTATTCGAATTCACCGGCGCACTTCGTGACGCCGGCATCGCGGGAGGACTGACTTCGGAAGAAGCCGAACAACTCGCCGTAGAAACGGTGCTCGGTTCTGCCCGGCTCATGGCTCGATCCGATAAATCTCCGGAAGACCTCCGTAACGAAGTCACTTCTCCCAACGGGACAACCCACGCTGGCCTGCAAGTTTTGGAGAAAGCGAACTTTCGTGACACGATGAAAGCCGTAGTCGCCGCCGCCAAAGCCCGATCCGAGGAGTTAGCGAACAGGGCTTAACCGCGCCGCCATAAAAAAACCGCCAAACACTGTCGGCGGTTTTGAACGGTAGAAGCTGGAATTCTCGATCTTACAGATCGGCCGCCGTGTAAGCTCCGGTTTGAGAAGCGGTGGCTTCCTTAACTGCGGTCACTTGGTCAGGGGTGATTTCCCCAGCTTCATTACCCCACTCTTGGCGGATATAGGTAAGCACGTAGGCGATCTTTTCATCACTCCACTGGTAGATTCCAGAAGGTCCAAACGCGGGCATGATTCCATTATACTGCGCCCCATTCACCTCGAGTGGTCCTTGCAAGCCATGTAAAACTAGCTTGATGAGTCTTTCTTCGTCGCCAGTCACCCAGTCTGAACTAGCCAACGGAGGAAAGGCCGAGGGGATGCCTTGGCCGTTAACCTGGTGGCAGGCAATACAAGCTTGTCCGTAGAGACTCTGACCAACGGCAAACACATCGATTTCAACTTCTTCATCTCCGGCACCATGAACTTGGGGATCGTATCCGGGGTGATGAATCGTGGTCGCCAACGCGAGTCCATCGGACAAGCCAGCGCGGTTGTGGATAAAGTAAATCGCGACCACAAAGATCATGGACGAAACGAAGCCCAAGACAAATAGGGGCATCAAAGAAAAGCCCTCCTTGGGTTCCTTTTGGTCGTGCAGCAATGAAGCATGCACGGCTTGAATGTCTTGGTCGGAAGCAGCGGAAACTTCCAGACGTGGATCGGAATTGGCGTCTTGGCTCATCTTAGTGCCCTTCCTCCGTTTCCGCAGCTTCATCGTCGGATTCAGCTTCGGGCTCGGTTGGAACAAAATTGGTTTCCGGATAGGCGTAGGTGTCGTTCCGGTAAGCGAGGTAAGCAACCAAGGAACGCGCTCGTTCGGTTGGCACGATCTGATATCCCGTCGGCGCATCGAGATTCAGCGCGTCATCGGAGACTTGGCCAACAACCTTAACCTCATCGAAAAGGAATCGGTAAGCGGGCATCGCGGAGTCTTCAGCTGGCGCGTATAACATCTGGTAGAAAACGTTGGGGTCTTCAATCCGAGCGCCCACATTACGAAGGTCCGGACCGAAACGATTGGAGCCGAGCTGAACCGTGCTTTCGTGCATGTAATCACGGCCAACACTGGCGCGTTCACCCCACCCGCGGGCGAGATCACTACCTATGTCCGCCCGGCGCACCTGCTGGGTGTGGCAGGTCACACAACCGAGATCGGTGTAGACTTGCGCACCCCGTTCGACGATGCCGGGATGCTTGGCTGGAAACGCTTGTCCCGCCAGGGAATCGTAGTGCGGGGTCACCGCACCATAACCAAGTTGGTTGGCTAGGATCGCTGCCGTCCAGGAGAAGGCGAGGATCGCGAAAGCGCCGAGAAAAAGATACGGTCCACGGTTCATGAGTTCACCTCCATGGCTGCGGGAGAGCCAAAAACGGTATCGGCCGATGCGGTCGATTTAGAGAAACAAGCTTGGTAAATCGCCATCACCACATTCACGAAAAATGCGAGGCTACCGACCAGCAAAGTAAGATAACCCAACGCGAGGGCGACGAGGTATCCTGAAAAAGCTCCCATCACGTCGGCAAAGGTGGCGTAGTTTTCGATATCGTTAAGCGCCGCCCCCTGCGCGAAGCCCGCCAGGAAGAGACTGGAAATCACGATGATCGTGCCGGCTACCGTGGCCCAGAAGTGAGCGGTAATCAGCGCGCCTGATGGCCAAGGTTGAACAATCAAACGGGGCAGCATGAAGTAAATCGCGCCGAAGAATGCGAAGGAAACAAAGGCATACCAGTGGAGGATGTCTAAGGCTTCACCCACGAAAGTTAATCCGATCGTGTGGCTGAACGATGGCAGCGAAAGCACGACCGTAAGCAGTCCCACGATAATGAAGGAAACCAAGGATAACTTGAAGAACTTCAGCGCCGGTCCCGAGCCCCCAGCCTTTGTTCCACCGAGCAGCGCTCCGCCAAGATTGACGGCGATGGCGAACAACGGAATCAAAAGCATGAAATTCGAAGAAACTCCCACGGTCTGCACCCAGGCGGGCACTGGACTTCCGACGAGAGTCGCGAGACCTCCGAAGGATCCGAAAAATACGAACGACCAAAAGCCGATTTGAGCCAACGGATAGTTGGTGATCGGGCGCCCTACCCGCTTCGGGATAAGATAGTAGAGGGCTCCCAACGCGATGGGGCCGAGGAACAAGGCGTAAATATTATGACCATACCATGCAGAGGCCACCGCTTGCGCGGTTCCGCGCATCGAGCCAAAGACCAAGGTGTATTGCGCAATGGTGAACAACCAAGGGAACCAAAACAAAGCGGTCAGACCATACCATTGGCTGGCAAACATACTGCCCTCGCGGCGACGCGAAAAGATGATGGCAACCCCGGCTCCAATGATTCCGTAGGAAACAAACATGACGGCGGCCGCATAACCAGGCATCTCTAGCAGGACGTGCCCGGTCGATTGTCCGATGATGATTCCGGTCAGGCCTAATTTAATTCCGACATTCCAGAATAGGCCTCCGACCAAAGTCGTGCCCCACTTCGGGGCAGGCGTTCGGCAGAGTCGGGCCACCATCCAGATCAACACCGCAAAAGCGGCATTAAATCCCCAACCATAAATGAGGGCGTTCCGCGCCAGTGGCACGATGCGACCGTGGGTCGTCCAAGCGTAATCAGCGAGAAATGCGGGTTGAACCAACTGCGCCGCGGCGATGAAACCGAGCACGGAGGCGGTGACCAACCACGCCGCAGCGGCGTAGAGGAAGAAAAGCACCGGCACTTTAATAGAGGCGTCAATGACCGCCGAATCTGGACGTTCGGCGGTGGCTGGGGTGTTACTGGAATTTGAATCCATCGTGGTTTACGGCAAAGTGACCGGCGAAGAATGCCGGCAAATGATCAATTGTTCAGCGATCAGCGTTAATGTCAGCCAACGTTAATTCGATGGCGCGCTCGACTGGCAGACGGACGATACCGTCATTTTGATTAATCCAGCCGTAGCTGGTAGCAGCGGATTTGGCCTCCCCTTCAAGTTCGGCGCGTCGTTCTTGGCGCGTGGTAGAGCTCAGTTTCCATTGCTCTTCCTCGGGAACATTGACGGCTGCGGTGATGGGCGTGACCGGAGTGCGCGCAAGATTCACAATCACCAAAAAGATCGCGAAAACGCCCATGACCGCCACGATCAATGGCCACAGCACAGGTTGAGGAGCTGAAGAGGAATTACTCATGGTAAGTCAGAGATTCTCCGATGCGAGGATCGCGAATCGGGATGAGTTTAGCGGTGGGGAAACTTTTAAAGTAGGCCCAAGCGCAGATGCCTCCGACGCCGATTACGGCGGTCAGGGTCCAAATCATGTGCAGGCCGGCAAAGGCAATCGGATCACCCAATGAATCCTTTTTGGACGGCCAGACGTTGTAGATGATGTCGATCAGAATGATTAAGATGATCCACGAAGCCATGAGCTTCATCCACCACTTGCTGATCTTAGCTGGATAGCTGATGAGGCCGAAAAATGGGACGAAGAAATGACCGAAGAGAAGCAGCATGCCGACCCACTTCCATTGGTTGGGCTCACCGCTGCTGTTTTGAATTTCGCGGATGTTATACCAGAAGGTTTCTTCCGGGATATTCGCATTCCAGATCAGGAAATATTGGGAGAACGTGACGTAGGCCCAGAACACCGTGAAGGCGAACGAGAGCATACCGATGGAATACCAATGGTTTTTCGTGAGCACACCCTGGTAATCCCCCCGGGTGGTGAGCCAGCACATCATCAAGACACCAACAGCCAAAGCGCCGCGGACACACTCAGCGAAATACCAGACGCCGAACATCGTAGAGAACCAGTGATAATCGAGGGCTTTAACCCAAAGGATCACACAAAGAGAAAGCGTGACGGCCATAAACGGCAAACCGATGGCCGACCAAAAACGGCTCTTCCGCGTCCACTTGATATCTCCGTCCATATCTTGAGAGAACGAGCAGCGGCGAAAGCGATTGGATAGCAGCATCCAACCACCGAATGAAATCGTGGTCAGAACCATGAAAAACTCGAAGCTCAACAATCCCGATTTCTTTTGCCAAAGCACATCACTGGCCACCGTGCCGTGACCGCCCACCCTAGATAAATCAAAGGAAGGATCAAAATACTTCCAGAGGATACTGGGCTCAATGATGGATGCCACAATCAGAGGGACAAAGAGCAGTGCTAACCATTTGAAGGCAGCGATACCGTGCTCAAACTGGCGACGAATCACCGTCGACCAATTCGCATCAACGATGTGGTGAATCATGATCAGCATCAGCATGCCGATCGCCAATCCAGTCCAAAACGTCATGGCCGTGAGCCAAGCGAAAGCGACCTTGTCACCTCCGGAAACAAAGATGCCTAAGATCGTAAGCACAATGCCGACGATTCCGATGGTGAGGGCCTTGCCCGCCGGATTGCTAGGAGCCGCCGTAGCGGAATTTGCAGTCGTGGAGGATGCCATGGTCAGTTCAACTCCCCTTGATGTGAAGCCGGCACGTCTTGCATGCGGCCGTTTTGGGAACGCTGGAGAGCGCGGACGTAAGCGATAACCGCCCAACGATCTTCCGCACCGATTTTATCACTCAACGGGAACATCGTGTTCTTACCGTTGGTGATGGTATTGAATAGTTCGCCATTGGATTGATCACGGATCAAATCCTGGTGCATATTGGCCGGTCCACCCCACCCGTATTGGGTGACGATACCACGACCATTGGCCAACTTACCGTGACAAGGAGCACAGTAGATTTCGTAGCGCTCGCGACCACGGTCGAAGAACTGACGATCAATCGTCAATCCATCAGGAAACCCTGGGGCAAATTCGCCCTCCGGGCCTCGGCCGAAATTTAGGTGAGCATCTGATCGGAGATTTCCACGAGCAACCGTGCCGGCTGGGATCGGACGGTCAGTGCGTCCGTCTGCAAAGAACGAAGAGGCTGCTTGAGGAAGATACTTGGACTGGCGATCCATGTCCGGAAAGACCTCCAAAGGTGGTCGCGTGGAAATGGAGCCACGGAACCCAAGGGCTCCAACGGCCAAGACCGCGACAAAGAAGAGAACGAGATATACGTAACGCATCGGGCTAGGACTCGATTTCGGTGATTTCAGTGCCGCCGGCGGATTCGAGCAGTGCTTTCGCACTGTCGTAATTCGGATCGGAAGACTCGATCACGATCAGGAACTTATCGTCCAAACCACGGTGAATGTGGTCGGTCTTAAGCACCGGATGGTAGTGCATCGGCAGTCCGTTCAGAATGAGCATACCACCAATGGTAGCGAACGCCGTAAAAAGAATGGTCAACTCGTAAGCGACGGGAAACGCAAACATCGGACTGAAGAGTGGCTTGCCGCCGACGATGAGGGGGTAGTCCACCGCGCCGGTGAAATAGATCATCGACATACCGGTGATGAAACCAGTGATGCCACCCGCGAGAGATATACGAGGAACTTTAGAACGCTTTACGCCCATTGCACCGTCCAGACCGTGCACGGGGCACGGCGTGATGCAGTCCCAGTTAGTGAAGCCAGCATCGCGCACCTTCTCCGCCGCGTGATAGATATCAGCAGCAGTATCGAAGGTAGCAATTAAGCCATGTGTTGAAGCAGCCATGTTCGAAATAGTTGGGTTCCGGGTTGCTTAGTGAGCGCCGTGATGCGGATCACCTTGGGGAGTAACCGCCTTGATTTCCGCCATCGGCATGATGGGCAAGAAACGGATGAAGAGGAGGAACAACACGCTGAACACCCCAAAGGTGCCGAAGAACGTGAAGATTTCCACAATGGACGGGCTGTAGTAACCCCAGCTGGAAGGCAGGAAGTCACGGGCCAGTGAAGTGACGATAATCACGAAGCGTTCGAACCACATGCCGACGTTCACGAAAATCGAGAGGATCCAAACGAAAGCAGTGTTTTCGCGGACCGCCTTGAACCAGAAGAACTGCGGCGTGATCACGTTACAGGAAATCATGATCCAGTAAGCCCAGGCGTAGTGACCAAATGCCCGGTTGATGAAGGCGAAACCCTCGTAAGGATTGGAGCCATACCAAGCGATGAAGAACTCCATGCCGTAGGCATAACCCACGATGGTTCCCGTCGCCAAAGTGATCTTACACATGCAGTCGATGTGATACTGCGTGATCAGATCCTCCAACTTGTAGATCGCCCGCAGCGGCAACATGAGCGTGAGCACCATGCCGAAGCCGGAGAAGATCGCACCGGCCACAAAGTAAGGCGGGAAGATCGTGGTGTGCCACCCCGGGAGGAGAGACACCGCAAAGTCGAACGAAACGATGGTATGCACCGATAGCACGAGTGGCGTGGAGACACCCGCGAGTATCAAGTAGGCCATCTCGTAGTTACTCCAGTGGCGATTGGCGCCCCGCCAGCCCATGGCGAAGAAGCCGTAAAGGAAGGAGCGGGTTTTATTGCCTGCCTTGTAGAAACGATCGCGAAGGATCGCCAAATCAGGAATCAAACCGACATACCAGAAGAGCACCGAAACGGTGCCGTAGGTCGAAACCGCAAACACATCCCATTCGAGCGGTGAACGAAAGTTCTGCCACAGGTAGTTGGAATTCGGGATGGGAAAGAGATACCAAGCGAACCAAACGCGACCGACATGGAACACCGGGAAAATACCGGCACAAACCACCGCGAAAATCGTCATCGCTTCCGCTGCGCGATTAATCGACGTCCGCCATTTTTGACGGAGCAAACAGAGAATCGCTGAGATCAAGGTGCCGGCGTGACCGATACCAATCCAGAACACGAAGTTGACGATATCCCACGCCCAGTTAACCGGATTCGCGTGGCCCCAAACTCCGACGCCGGTGGCGACCAGATAGGTGATGCCAGCGACCGTCCAGGTGGCGACGAAACAAGCGAGGGCGAAACAAACCCACCACCAAGTGGGAGTCTTACCTTCGATAATTCCGCAGATCTTATCGGTGATCCAATCGAAACTGCGATCGTTCTCGACCAAGGTCGCCCGAGGGAAATCGATAGGATCTACTTCACTGAGGATGGCGGGCTGTGCCCCGCTGGAATCAGAGTGTGACATTAGCTCAACCCTCCTGTGCGCAGGGCGTTCTTCATGATCGAGGTGTGGCCTTCAGATTCACCGTGGCGATCGTCGCCGTGGGAATCATCATGACTGTCGCCATGCGAATCTCCGTGGCCACTGTCATGGCCGGCGGGATGGTTCTTAGTGTTATACTCAACGCGGCTGAGAGGCAGCGCTGCGTAGTCCGGCATCTTCGGATTTGGATTCCGAAGCTTGCCGAGGTAAGTGGTGCGAGGGCGAATATTGAGGTAACCCAACAATGCGTAATCTTGTTCGCGGGCCTTCGCCTTCGAAACGGCGCTTTCAGGATCCTTGATGTTACCGAACTCAATCGCATCAACCGGGCAGACCTGCTGACAAGCGACCTTGATGGTGCCATCGGGGATCACCACATCGGCTGAGTCACGGGCTTTCACCTTTTGAGAAATCTTGGCCTGCTGAATCCGCTGCGTGCAGTAGGTGCACTTTTCCATCACACCCCGCATCCGGACGGTGACATCTGGATTCTTCGACATCGCGACGAGTTCAGGCATACCCTTCTCGCTAAGAGGTCCCATATAGAGCTCATCTAGAGAACGGTCGTTCCAGTCAAAGAAGTTGAAGCGGCGAACCTTGTAAGGGCAGTTATTCGCGCAGTAACGCGTGCCGATACAACGGTTGTAAGCCATGGTGTTGAGACCTTCTTCGTCATGCACCGTGGCGTTGACCGGGCAAACGGTTTCACACGGGGCGAGCTCACATTGGGCGCAAGCCACCGGCATGAGAGATGCCTGCGGATCCTCGGGGATGGTCTTGTTATCAGGGCCACCGAATGCTCCAGCCGAAATCTTTCCGTCGGAGTAATAACGATCGAGCCGGATCCAGTGCATCTCGCGACCGCGCATGACCTGTTCCTTGCCCACGATCGGGATATTGTTCTCAGCCTGACACGCGATCACACAGGCGTTGCAGCCGATGCAGGTGTTCAAGTCGATCGACATTCCCCATTGGTGAATGCCTTTAAAATCTGGAGTCTCGTAAAGCGAATTACCCCGAGGAGTAGTCGATGCGATGTCAGCCAACGACATATCGCTGTCCGGTCCTAGATTGGACGGGGCATGCGATTCGATACCGAAGGAATCCACGAAGTTGGGATTCTCTTGGTAACTGTCTTTGCCCGAATAGTTGGCTTCACGAACGATGTCGCGGCCCTCCATCGACCAATGCTCTTGTTGATTCGCGAGGAGGAAGATCTCTCCGGTTGTTTTGAGGGTCGCACCGGTGGCGACATCGAAACCACCCGTCGTGCGGGCCGGATAAAAATTGTGTCCAGCTCCCTGCCCTACCCGGCCGCTAACTTCGCGACCGTATCCAAGGGGCAGAACAACCGTCCAGTTGGAGAGTCCAGGTTGGATGTGCATCGGTCCCTTGACCGTGATGCCGTTGACGGTGAGTTCACCGATGTGGGCGGCCTCTTTACCCTGCGGGTAATTGGCGAGCTCTTTGCGGGCCACTTGGATAGCAGCTCCATCGGGATCGATACCGAGTGCAGCACCGAGACGTGGGCTGACCAAAATGGCGTTATCCCATGAGATCTTGGTGATCGGGTCGGGACACTCTTGGAGCCAACCGTTGTTGGCGAAGCGACCGTCGTCGATCTTGTGATCGATGGTGAAGCGAACCTCGAGATTATCCTTGGAAAGACCGCTCGGGCTCGAGCTGTTACCGAGGAGACTAATCAATCCGCTCTCGTTATATTTTACTTTGGTCGCGCGGTAAGCTGAACCGGCAAGGATGCCGTCATGCAGGAATTTGCGGAACGTCGCCTCGGCGTCGCCTCGACCAATCTTGCCGATGGTTTCAAGTGAGATCGTATAAGGATCGGTCGTCGATTCACCAGCAAGGTGCGCCACGACTTCGAGTTCGGTCAAACCGTCGAAGAGCGGCAAAATCATGGGTTGCACCGGAACGACGGTGCCATCTGCGGTGCGAGCATCACCCCAAGATTCGAGGTAATGCGTGGCGGCGATGTTGGTCGAAGCCAGGGCCGAGGTCTCATCGACATAATAACCGTAGCGAACCACGTTATCGACCGCTCCGGCGATTCCTGCGAAATCGAGATCAGCGGGGGCGTTGTAAACCGGGTTTCCGCCGAGCACCACGAGGGTATCGACTTTACCGGACTTAGCTGCGGCGGCGAGATCGGCGAGTGAAGCAGAGTTGTTCTCTGGAATTTCCACGAAATCGACGGTCGTGCCCACGTTCTCGAGGAACAGATTCAAGACGTAAACAATCGCGTGGACTTCAGCCGGGAGATGGGAGCCAGCAACGAGAACACAATCGCCGCGGTGGTTCTTGAGATCCTCGGCACAGGCTGAGACCCAAGCGTCCTGATCCTTAAACTCGAGACCTTTGGAGAATTGAGCGAAGCGGGAATCCCCGGTCAATTTCTGACCCAAAGCGGCGACGAAGGCCAACATGTGGCTACTGGCGAGACGGAGGCGGTGATCCGCCATCGATCCGGTCAGCGTGAACGTGCTCTCTACCGAGTAGAGGCGGTTCATAGGATCGTCCTTCTTCATCACCTTGCGGCCCTTCGCGAAATCGCGAGCATAACCTAAGGCGCCGGATTCGGCGTGGAAGAAATCAGCATCAATCGCGACAACCCGGGAGGCTTTGTCGAAATGATAAAGGGGTTTAACGTTCCGGCCAAAGGCAGCCTCGGCGGCAGCGGCGGGAGGGGTGTCGTTTACGGCGTCGTATTCGGCCCAGATAGCTTGCGGCAGTTTCTGCTTCAGCGCTTTGACGAGACGGGCCCGACTTGGCGAAGAAGAGGTCTCGGCCAAGATGGCCAGACCCGCACCGCGCATCCCTTTGGCTGCGGAGTGAATCGCAGCGAGTTGATCGCGGATGATCGCTGATGTAACGGCAGCTCCGTCGACGGTGTGCGTGGTAGCACGGTCCGGATCGTAGAGATCCAACAAAGAGGCCTGAGCGACTAAGGAAGATGATCCTCCGTATGGAGTGTAGGAAGGGTTACCCTCGAGTTTGGTCGGACGTCCTGAATGAGTCTCGGCCAAAAGCGGCAGCGCCGCACCACGCAATGGGAACGATGTTGCGAAATATTGCGGCATGCCGGGGATGACACCTTCAACCGATTTGCCGTAAGGCAGGATATTGGCTTCGGGACGACGGCAACCGGTGGCGAGACCCATGCCACCCAAGGCAAAGGAAGCGGCCATCAGCTTGAAAAACGAACGACGGTCGACGCCATTCAGGTTGTCAGCACCCGTTGGGAATTCTTTGGCGATCTTTGCCTGAAAACCGGGAGTTTCCACCAATTCATCGAGGCTGCGCCAGTAGCGGGGACCACTCAGCTCACGGGCGGAGGGTTCGGGATGTTCAACTTTGCGTTTCATCGGTGGCAGCCAGTGCAGCTCTGGGGAGGATTGATATTCCAGTCGTGAATGAACTTTTCGCCGTCGGCGCGTTGGCCGGCCTTACCCTCAGGATGTTCCCAATCGAGTTGGGTCACGAGCTTCGGGTCGCGAAGGCTCGGGGCGGGATCGCGGTGGCAATCCAAACAGAAGCCCATGGAGAGTGGTTTGCTGTGGGTGACGACCTCCATCTCGTTGACCTGACCGTGACACTCCACACAGGAGACACCACGATTCACGTGAACCGCATGGTCGAAATAGACGTAATCAGGCGCTTGGTGAACTCTCACCCACTCGACCGAATCACCGGATTCGTAGCTGGCGCGGATCGGCGCGAGTAGCGCACTCTGGTTCTTCACCTGGCTGTGGCAGTTCATACACGTCTGAGACGTGGGGACTGCCGCGTGACCCGCTTTTTCCACGGTGGAGTGGCAGAAACGACAGTCGATGCCGAGGTCGCCATTGTGCAGCGCATGGCTGAACGGCACCGGCTGAATGGGTGCGTAGCCTACCCGGGTGTATTTGGGTGTAGCGTAATAGTTGACTGCTGCCGTCACGATCCCGCCAGCGACGACGAGAAAGATGATGATCTGGAGCGGCAAGCGGTTGGCCGATTTCGGGAATAGATGCGACATTTACCTGGATTTCTACAGGGCTCGAAGGGCGCTCAGAGTGAGTCCGCGTCACGTGCTATCGCACGGCCGTCGGGCTTGAGTTGGAACCGAGTTCCTTGGTTTGGATGCGCCACCGCTTTACCAGCGGACTTAGCGAATAATTTAGGCGCGGCTAGCGAAGCGGCAAAAAGCGCTCCGGTACGGCCGAAAAATGACTTACGAGTATGTTGCTGGCTCACGGTTGTTTGTTGGTCACGAACGCCCAAAGCAACCGGTCGCAAAATCCAAAGTAAAACAAAATCTCCCCAATCCCTTGACGCGAGGAAACTATTAGCGGGTCCACGTGGTCACGACGCTGTCGCTTATTAGCATTTAGCATATACTAAACACCGCACCATTAGCGGACTAGGCCGCGTTTTTGGACTCAGTCTTGGGTCGTCGACGCAAAGTAGGACGTTTGCGCCCCGCCACTACTCCGGCATCGACCACGACTTCGGCCACATCCGTGCGCTGAGGCAGCTCATACATGACATCCAGCATCAGTTTTTCCATGATCGAGCGCAGCGCCCGGGCTCCGGTCTTCAATTCGATGGCCTTCTGGGCAATCGCTTTCACCGCATCATTGGTGAATCGCAACCGCACCCCGTCCATGGCGAACAACTTGGAGTATTGCTTCACCATCGCGTTCTTCGTTTGCAGCAAAATTTTCTGTAAGTCCACGATCTTCAGTTCATCAAGCAACGAGATCACCGGCAAGCGGCCGATAAACTCGGGGATCATCCCAAATCTTACCAGATCCTCGGGGGCGATTTGGTGCATCATCTCCTCAGCCGTGAGCGTCTTACCTTCATCGCGATGGAAACCGAGCGAATTGGCGCCCATCCGCTTTTTGATGATTTCGTCGAGACCGACGAAGGCACCACCGCAGATAAACAAGATATTGGCCGTATTTACCTGAATATACTCCTGATTCGGGTGTTTGCGTCCGCCTTGGGGCGGCACATTACACACGCTGCCTTCCAAAATCTTCAGCAATGCCTGCTGCACCCCCTCACCGGACACATCGCGGGTGATGGAAACATTTTCCGTGGTGCGCCGCACTTTATCGATCTCGTCGACGTAGATGATACCCCGTTCGGCTTTCGCTACATCGTTATTGGCCGCCTGCAGCAGACGGAGAATCACGTTCTCCACGTCTTCGCCCACATACCCCGCCTCCGTGAGCGTCGTGGCATCGGCAATCGCAAACGGCACATCCAAAATCCTAGCCAAAGTCCTAGCTAACAATGTTTTACCTGATCCAGTGGGTCCCGTTAGCAAAATATTGCTCTTTTCGATTTCCACCCCATCAAACTCCGGCACGAGCGCATTTCCCGACGACGCAAACGCGTGACCATTGTCAAAAGCGAGGCGTTTGTAGTGATTGTAGACCGCCACCGAGAGCACCTTCTTAGCGTGCTCCTGCCCAATGACGTGTTCGTCGAGCGTTGCCTTGATCTTGGCCGGCTTGAGGAGACAGAAATCCGGCTTCGAATCGATCGGGCTCTGCTTGGCCTCACGGTCGATAATCGTCTTACAGACGTTGACGCAGGAGTCGCAAATATAGACCCCAGGACCCGCGATGATTTTCTTCACCTCAGTCTGAGATTTACCACAAAACGAACAGAGCGTCATCCGGGACGATTTAGCCATGGCAACACCGATACCCGGGAATACCCCTATGTCGAGGGGAGAAACCCGATTGTCGCACGACAACCGTGCGACGAATAGCCGATTAAAAACCGAGGTCAGCGACCTCGCCTACGGCGAAGTCACCCCTCTCGAGTAACGGGTAGGCGGGGTCGCTGACCCCGGTTCCCCTTAGGCGGATGCCGGAGTCGAGAGGGTTTTCGCGTCGGCCGTGGACGATACCACATGATCAACGAGTCCGTATTCCTTGGCCTCAGGTGCACTCAGGTAGTAATCGCGATCAGAGTCTTTACCGACCTCTTCAGCCGTCTTGTTGCTGTGCCGGGCAATCGTCTCATTGAGCGTCCTGCTCCAGCGGAGGATTTCCTTAGCGGCAATCGTGATATCGGCAGTTTGTCCGCCGGCTCCACCCGATGGCTGGTGAATCATCACGCGGCTATTCGGCAGCGCGAAACGCTTACCCTTGGTGCCAGCAGCAAGGAGCACGGTCGCCATCGAGGCGGCCATGCCGATGCAATAAGTCACCACGTCGCACTGAAGGAAGTTGATCGTATCGTAGATAGCCATACCACCGGTCACCACCCCCCCAGGGGAATTGATGTAGAGGTGGATGTCCTTCTTCGGATCTTCCATCTGCAAGAATAACAGCTGAGCGATCACACTGTTGGTCACGCCATCGTCAATCGGCGTGCCGATGAAAATGATCCGATCCTTGAGGAGACGGCTATAGATATCCATCGACCGCTCTCCGCGGCCGGTGTTTTCGATGACGTATGGAACGTAGTAAGAGCTCACAGGAAATTAAACGATCAGTTCGAGCTGCGGACGGGTTATTCCGACTTGGCAGCAGTCTCGGTCACGGTGGATTTTGAAACCACCAGATCGAGGGTCTTGTCCAACAGGATCGACTGTTGAATGGAACGCAACTGCTCGCGGTTTTTTGCAATCTCCTTGATGAACTTATCCGGAGCCTGACCACTGCGCATCGCTTGTTGGTAGATGTATTGGTTCATGTCCGCCTCTTCGACGGTCACCTTCTCGGCCTCAGCGATTTTCGCGAGAATGAGTTGGCTCACGACTCGAGCTTCACCGGCTTTACGAGCGTTCGCGTAGAGCGCTTCTTTGTCACCTTCGAGCTGCTCCTGCGTCACACCTTGGCGCATGTTTTGGTCCACGAATTGGCGCAGAACGCTTTGGGTCTCGTTTTCGACCAATGATTCTGGCGCGTGGAAAGTTACCTTCTCAATCAACGCTTCCGTCACTTGACGACGTTGCTCGGAACGATTGCGACCATCTTTCTGCTGCTGGATGTTGTTACGAATGTTGGTCTTCAGACTGTCGAGATCGTCAGCTTGATGGGCCTTGAGAAATTCTTCATCAATTTCAGGGAGAACGCGCTCGCGCACTTCGAGAACCTCGACCGCGTAGACCGCATCCTTACCAGCGAGAGCTTCGGCCGCACTGAATTCAGCCGGGAACGTAACATTAACGTCCTTATTATCGCCGACCTTCATCCCGGAGAGAGACTTACCGAGGCCGGGGATCAATCCCTCGTTCTCGCCTTCGACCTCTTCCCACGTCTGCGGGACTTTGCCATAAATTTGTTTATCAGGAACGACTTCGAGAATTGGCTTACCGTCGAGCGTGCCTTCGTAGGACAGCTTCACGTAATCGCTCTTCTGAGCTTCACGCTCAACGACTTTGAAGTCCGCGCGCTCGGTTCGCATGTTCTCGAGAGTTTTTTCGACCTCTTCATCAGACGCCTCGGTGCTCTCAGTCGTGGTCGCCAATCCGGCCCACTCCGGCATCTCGAACTCAGGATGCACGTCAACCGTCACTGTGATGGTGGCAGCCGTGTCAGGCGTGATGTCGCCCTCTTTAACGTCGACGACGTTCAGAACCTCTAGCTTCGATTCCTCGATAGAGGACTGGTAAGCCTTGGTCATGATCTTTTTGCGAAACTCCTCGGTGATATCCTTCTGGTAGCGCATCTGCACCATGTTGGCGGGCGCTTTACCGGGCCGAAAACCTGGGATCTTCGCCATTTTGACGAACTCTTTGATGATCGCCTGATATTCAGTGGCGACTTCGTCAGCTTCTAAGGTGGCCACGATGCTCTTGCGCGTGTCGGAAATGTCTTGGGTTTCGATGTTCACAACCGGATCTATAATGATGGTTTTATTGAGAGAATCTGCGAACCTACGGATCCACAATCCGCCCGGTCAATGCCGGATTACTGATAGGTCCACTCTTGCGCCGACCGCAGTGCTCTCATTTCGTCGCGGTTTCCTTCTCCCGTGACTTCGCTGACCACCATTCTCGCCGACCACCAATCGCTGCTCCTCATCGATGCGAGCTCCCAAGTGATTCACGTGGGATGGTTGCGCCGGGATCAACCGGCGGAATGGATCTCGATCGAGCGCGAAGCCGGCACCGGACTTTATATCCTGCTCGAACAAGCGGGACTGTCGCCCAAAGAGGCCGGCGCGTTCGCCTTTTGCGAAGGTCCTGGGTCAATGCTCGGGATCCGCACGGTGGCCACCGCCCTGCGAACCTGGGTCGCGCTCACCCCTCGCCCGATCTTCAGCTACCGCAGTTTGGATTTACTGGTGCACACGGAGGGGCGGCCCGGAGCCACGTTCATTACCGACGCTCGACGACGCAGTTGGCACGCCCTCACCCTCGATTCCGCAGGCCAAGCCCAACCCCTGCAACGGATCCCCGAAGGCGAACTCCCCTCCGATAATTTGTTCATTCCATCGGGGTTTCGCACCTGGACCGAATTGCCTACACCACCGCCCGAGACGGTCCCCTACGACCCGACCCAGCTCTCGACCAAACTAGCGGATTCAGATATTTTCGCCGTATCTACCGAGCCCGACGCGTTCCAACCCGAACCGCCGAGCTACGCCCGGTGGACTCCCAAGGTGCATCAGTCACCTCCGCCCAAATCATGAGCCAACACCACCAACTGCCGCTCCGTTGTTGGGCCGAAATCGATCTCGGCGCGCTCGAACGCAACCTCCGCCGCATCCGCGCATCCCTGCCCGAACACATGCGCTACGTCGCGGTGGTGAAGGCCGACGCCTACGGTCACGGCCTCCATCAAGTGGCCGCCCGCCTCATGCATGCCGGGGCGGATCTGTTCGCGGTTGCAACCCTCTCCGAAGCAGCAGCACTCCGTGAATTGGGGCCCGGTTGGCCGATCCTATTGCTCAGTCCTTTGGTGCCCGAAGAAGACGCCTTAATTTTAAGTCACGATGTGGCGGTCACCGTTTCGAGCCTCGATGAAGTAAGTCGCTTTTCCGCCGCGGCTGCGGCTGCTAAAAAGGCCATCAAAGTTCACCTCAAAATTGACACGGGCATGGGTCGTTCCGGCATCTGGCATGAAGACGCCAAAACCGTGTTTGATGCGATTCGGGAATCCGACTCTTTGGATCTGATCGGTATCTACACCCATTATTCCAGTTCGGACGATGATCCGGAATTCACCGCCACCCAGCGAACCCGATTCCGCGCGGCCCTCGATCAATTCACCGACCTCGATCTTAGCGCCCTCCTGATCCACGCCGACAACAGCGCCGGGCTCGAGACCATCGAACGAGCCGGCCCCTTCAACGCCGTCCGCATCGGTCTCCTCCAATTTGGTGTTCTACCTCATCGCGGCTCGCTACTCGCCGACGTGAAGCCCGATCCCGTTTTCAGTTTTTACACTCGGGTGGGCCTCGTGAAGATTCTGCCCGCGGACACCGCGATCAGCTATGGCAAGACGCATCGTCTCACCCGCAATTCCAAAGTAGCTGTCCTCACCGCCGGATACGGCGATGGCATTCCCCGGGCCTTGAGCAACAAGGGGGAAGTCCTAATCGCAGGGCGACGCTGCCCCATTCTCGGCCGCGTCACCATGGATCAAACCATCGTCGATGTGACTGATCTACCCAACGTATCGCCGGGAGATCGGGTAACCCTGATCGGGCGGCAAGAAAGTGCTGAAATCGGCGTGGCTGAATTCAGTGACTGGGATAATACCATCCCCTGGGAAACCCTCTGCAGCGTCACCAAACGCGTCCCCCGAATCTACCGCACGGCACTCGGCCTCTAACGGATCATTATCTTTCTCGATCCGCTGCCCCATCCGAATCGAGACCTCACCCGCGTCTAATTCCGTTCCGGTTCATCCGGCTCTTCCGCCAGCAGTCGCCATTCGGGGCTCACCATCGAGATCACCCCGCGCCACAACGATTCGTCCGGATCACGTTGTAACAAGTCGCCCGGAATTTCGCTCACCGCCCACGTATTTTGCTCAAGTTCGTTTTCGAGCTGACCGGCGCTCCAACCTGAGTGGCCCAGAAAGGCTCGGAGTTCGATCATCTCACCATGCTCGGCCAGCAGATCCTTGGCCGCAGCCGGTTCAATTCCAAAGTGCAGCCGCAATCCTTCTCCGCCTGAGTGCATGCTGACTCCACATATCAACAACCGATCCGTCTGCACGGGACCGCCTTCATAAACCGGCACAGCCCCGAGGTTGCTGATTCCAAATGATTCATCCAGATCGCTCAGTTCCTGGTCCATTGGACGGTTGAGCACCACGCCCAATGCACCCTCATCGTCATGAGCCGACAGCAAAACGACGGCCCGATGAAAATTAGGGTCCTGCATGGCGGGATGCGCCAGCAAAAGTGATCCCGCCAGACTGTCAGAATTAGGTTGCCGATTCCGCATGCGATAAGGTTAGGCCTGCGCCTTAATGGGTAGCTGGGTCACCGTCACACCGGCGTCAGACAATAACTCGGCGGCGATCTCGTCGTTGTGATAATCGAGGCGGTAGCGAATCTCTCCGATTCCCGCCGCGGCCAAAACCTTCGCGCAATTGATGCACGGGTAATGAGTCACGTAGGCCACGCACCCCTCGAGCGGGTTTCCCCGTCGGGCGGCTTCCGCCACCGCGTTTTGCTCCGCGTGCACCGTGGCTTGCTCGTGTCCATCGCGAACGCGTGACGTGTGAGTCCCACCCGGTAAATACCCATTGTATCCCGCCGCCACCAATCGATTGGGTCGGGCCCCGCCACTCACCATGACGCAACCGACATGGAGCCGTTCACAGGGTGATCGGGTCGAAAGCAACACCGCCGTCGCCATAAAATACTCATCCCAGGACGGTCGCCCCGGAAAACGCTCCGTCGCCTCGGCAATCAGATCCACCGGGGAATTGAGCTCAATATCAGTGGACACAGATTCCATTGCTCCAACGGCTAATCGACTTGCTCGAAAAATCCACCTCGAAAGCGCGCCGAAATTCCTCTTTCTTACGGACATGGCTTCTCTCGACGAACTTGTCGCATACTGCAACGAACGCACCCGGCTCACCGCTTTCACCGACGCACCCGGTGCTCGCAACGGTCTGCAGGTCGCCAACAACGGTGAAGTCACCCGTATCGGAGCGGCTGTCGACTCCGGTCTCGTGCCCTTCGAAAAAGCGAAGGCGGCGGGGGTGGATTTCCTCATTGTGCACCACGGCATGTACTGGGACATGCCCCAATTGCTCACCGGCCCGGTATACGAACGGGTCAAAACGCTAATCTCGAGCAACTGCGCCCTCTATTCAAACCACCTGCCTCTCGACGGCCACCCCGAGATCGGCAACAACGCCCTGCTTGCGGCCCAACTCGATCTCACGCCCGATCAACCTTTCATGCTTATTGCTGGTGAACCCGTCGGTTGTTCCGCCCCGTGGACCAAATCACGCGCTGACCTCCAAACCGCCCTCGAGGCCCTCTACGAACGCGTCGTTCCCGTCGCCTGCGGATCTGATCGCCCCCAGCGCATCGCCTTCTGCAGCGGTAGTGGTAACAGCGCGATGAAGGAACTCATCAAGACCGGCATCGATACGATGGTCACCGGCGAACTCCGCGAAGAGTGGTTCAACGTCGCCCAGGAGCGCGGTATCAACGTCTTTCTCTGTGGCCACTACGCCACCGAAGTCCACGCCGTCCAAGCCCTGGCCGCCGAGGTCTCCGCCAAATTCGATCTTCCCTGGGAATTCATCAAAACCGAAAACCCCCTTTAGGCCCCAGAAATCGTTCTCGTTGCAAGTCTCGCCAGTGTCCAGTCTCGCAGGACGACGACGGATCTTTCTCTTTATCTTTGTCCGTATCTTTATCTTCCTCGCTTCCCGACTCCTCTAAACCATGAAACGCATCGCCATCCTCAACGGTCCCAACCTCGATCGCCTCGGTAAACGCGAACCCGAGATCTACGGCTCCACCACTTTGGCCGGCTTGGAAGCCAAGCTCACCACCGACTTCGCTGATCAGGCCGAGCTCACCTTTTTTCAGAGCAACCACGAAGGTGCGTTGGTTGATCACATCTCGGCATTGGCCGAAGATGGTATCCAAGGCATCGTGATCAATGGCGCCGCCCTCACTCACACCAGTGTAGCCTTGCGCGATGCGCTCCTCGGTTCGCAACTGCGGGCGGTCGAAGTCCACATTTCCAATATTTATCGCCGCGAAGAGTTTCGCCACAAATCCCTCACCGGTCCCGCCTGCGAAGGCATTATTACCGGACTCGGGCTCGAGGGTTACTCCGCTGCGATTCGATACCTGCTTCTCGATTGAGCTCCGACGAATCGAATTCTTTCAACGCCTTCGCATCCGCCGAAGGCGAATCGTGGTGGGTTTGCCACACTAAGCCTCGTTGCGAAAAGAAATTTGCCACGCTGCTCAGTGCTGAGCGCATGGCTCACTATCTGCCGGTCGTCACCAGCACCAAAACCTACGGCAACCGGAAGCGCACCCACACCTCGCCGCTGTTTGCGAGTTACGTCTTCGCCCGGGTGCCCGATGGGAGCAAACCGCGCATCTATCAATTGGACCTGCTGGCTCGCGCAATCCCGGTTGAGGATGAATCAGGATTGTTGCGCCAACTCGCCGACGTGCAACGCATCGTCAGCTCCGGACTCGAAACCACCCTCCATCCTCTTTATAAAAAGGGTTCTCCCGTGCTCGTAACCGCTGGGCCCCTGAAAGGCCTCGAAGGCGTAATCGATGATCCCGAAAATCCCTCCGGCATTGTCGTCGAAGTTGATGTGCTTCAGCAGGGCCTTCACATCGCTATTCCGATGACGGATCTCAAATTACTTTCCCGATGAGCGAAGAAGAACCCATTCCCATGGAGCCGCTCCCTCCGGTTCCCGAGCACGCGGCAGTCCGTCTCGACGCCGAGGCAATCCAACGCCTCACCGCCTACGGTGAAGCCCTCGCCAGTGATGGTGTAGTCCGCGGCCTGATCGGCCCACGCGAAGTCCCCATCATATGGGACCGTCACTTGCTGAATTGCGCCGCCATGGCTGAAGCGGTCGAGCCCGATGCTCGGATCGTCGACATCGGCACCGGCGCTGGCCTCCCCGGCCTCGTGCTCGCCCTCGTCCGATCCGACATTCAAGTCGTCCTCATCGAGCCTCTCCAAAGACGCTGCGACTTCCTGTCCGAGATGATCGAGCAATTTGAACTCAAGGACCGCGTAACCGTCGTTTGGGAGCGCGCCGAAAATGTGCCTCCGCAACAGGCTGACATCGTAACTTCAAGAGCCGTGGCTCCGCTTAAAAAACTCATTCCTTGGTGCATGCCTCATGCCCGCGTGGGCGGACGCTTACTCGCCATGAAGGGTCAGAAAGCGGCCGAAGAACTGTATGCCTCCCACAAATCGCTCCACAAATGGAGCGCAGCCAAACACGCTGAAGTCCTGACCTGCGGAGCCGGTTGGATTGATCCCCCCGTGAACCTAGTCAGTGCCACCCGCGGGAAGTAGACCCCTCGCTCGGCCCGCCAAGCATGAGAATAACTCCTGGTGAGATTGTTCGTTAATCCAACTGGATTACCAACGTCTCGCCCGTTTTGTCCAAGATGTGGGTCTTCATGACGGTCTTTCCTCCAGTCGATACCGAGATCTCATATTCACCGAGGAACGCCGACGTTTGATAATCACCAGCCCGATCGGTTCGACCGCTTTCATCGGTCCACCATTTCTCGAAAACTAAATCCTGATAAACGACACCGTTGGGTTTAGCCGACCAGTCTTTCCGAAACATCGCGACTTCCGGCTGGAAAATGGCGCCTTCCCAAAATCCCCAACACTGAAACCCCACCACGGAAGGGTGGCTAAAGACCAGCGTCATAAATTCGCGGGTAAACTGCCCCTGTTTCTCCTCATCACTTCCATTCAAAGTGAATTCGGTGATGCGAATGGGCAGGCCCACCGCGGCGATTTTGTTCAATCGACCTTCGATACTGATAATATCTGGATCACCTCGAAAATGGGCCTGCAGGCCGACGCCATCCAGCAATCCGGATGCATTTACGTGATTTATCCAGGTGAGATATTTTTGAACCTGAGGAGAATCATCCTCTGGCGAAGGCAGGACACCCGACTCATTAAGATACAGTCTACCTTCAGGAAGGTTTGCCCGCGACCGTTCAAACCAACCGATAGATTCCTCGATTCCGAACACCTGCCCTGGAGGCTGAGAATTACCCGCTCCCGCTGCTTCACGTCCGCGGCGCTGTATTCCCACCGGATGGTTCACCACATCCCACTCGTCGATCGCAAACCCAGTCTGAGCCGCCTTATCGTCGATCGACTTCATCACGGCCTCCATTATCGCAGGTTTCCCGCCCTCTTCATGGAGTTTGACGAAGGCTTTGGAAGAGCGACGTATGCTATTTCCCGTCATGGCATGTCCCCGAATTTTGATTCTATTCTCATGCGTCCAATGCAAAGCTTGCACCGTAGCTTCCGGGCCAACGGCGGGGCCAAAATCACCACTCCATGCCTTAACTTTCAGGGCATTTTCGAACGTGCCGGAATTGAAAAGCTCAAGAATTTTTTGGCGATAGTCCTCCTGCTTCGGATCGTTGATGGCGGCGACCTTGACTGCCGAACCAAATTCAAACGCATGCCGAGTCATCGCCACGCGAACCTCGGCACCCGCAACTTTTTTCCCCTGTTGATCGATCACCGTTACGTGCAGTGGTGCTTTGCGGTATTCTTCGATCCGTTTATCTGCTTCGGTCCGCCATGCCGCATCCGCCGCATAACAATTGGCCCCGAAAATCAGGCAAGACCCTAGCAAACACAGTGGGGTGTTTTTCTTCATAGAAGAATTGTGACGCTTCGCTTCGACGCAAGTTACAGCCTCACTAAATTTTCTCTTATTTATGCATAAAAAGATCACTAAGACTCTAATTAACTATATTTTACGAGAATATTAAGAACTCATTTTCGTGCGCAAAACGCTCCTCAAAATCACCCCGCAAACCAAGATACCCATCACCGGCACCCGCCGGATCGCTCCGCCCAGTGGGTTTGTCACGTCATACGTGACAATTCCGAGCAAGGATCGGTAATTTCGGAACCCCACTTAAAACTACTTAGCCTCGGGAGAGGCAACTCTCCACGACTTTAACCAATAGGGTTAAAGTCCATTGTTTCCATTTCCCATACCAACCTCCGTTCCAGACTAACTTTAACCAATGGGGTTAAAGACGCCCCCTGCATTCAATTCCCAGTGATACGCACTGCTTACAACAGACTTTAACCATATTGGTTATAGTTTATACCTTATGCCAGTCTTCCTACGGAATATTTTGTAGCACCTGACCCGACCTGCACTTTCAAGCGCCTAGAACGACCCACCGGTCCGCACCATGAACGCTCCGATGATATGAAGCGTCAAACACGTCGCTATTGCGGCTGCGATATCATCCATCACCACGCCCCACCCATCGGGTAGACTTTGGAGTTTCCCGATCCACAGCGGTTTCCAGATATCGAAGAGCCGGAACAAACCAAATCCGGCCAAGAAAATCGCCCAAGGTGGCGCGACGGCAGTCAATTGATACCAACCCAAAAAACAAAATGGGATCGCGACAAATTCATCCAATACGATCTCGCCCGGATCACGCTTCCCCAAGCGGAACTCTGCTTCGCCACACAGGGCGACGGCGACGTAAATGCCGACCGCGCCAAACAGGAGCGTGAAGAACACGTCCAGCTGGTAGAAGAATAGCGTAAAGTAGAGTAGCCCTGCCACGGAGCCCCAGGTGCCGGGTGCTTTGCGAATTAATCCAATCGGACCCAGGGTAGCAAAATTGAGCACCATTTGCCGCGGCAAGAAGCGCGGCCATATCGGTTGGCGAAGTTGCATCGCTTAGTCCGCCATCACGTGAGCGTGACGTTTGAAGTAAGTCGCTCCCGAGGTGATCGTGAGTAGCACCGAAAGAAAATACAGACCGATACCTACCCAGTGCACGGATTCGAATATGATAAAATCCTCAGCCGGGAAAAGATGCCCAAAATCGATGCGAAACATCTTCGCTCCGAGCAACCAACCGATCGCATTCATCTGCGCAAAAGTCTTAAGTTTTCCGCTGTTGTCCGCCTCCATCACGACTCCTTTCGAAGCCGCCACCATCCGTAGCCCGGAAATCGCAAACTCTCGGGTCAGGACACATAAGAGCGCCAACATTGCGGCCATGGTCAATTTTCCAAAGAAATCCGTATTCACCAACACGATCATGATGCCCAGCACCATGACCTTATCGATGACCGCATCCATGAAACGGCCAAAAATGGAAACCTGGTTGGATTTACGCGCGATGTAGCCATCGAGCCAGTCCGTTAGTGCCGCGCCGACAAACAGCCAGAAGGCCCAGGTCGCGGCCCAGGCCCACTCCGAATACATCAGCCCCACCACGATGAATAACATCGGGACTCGTGAAATCGTAAGAATATTGGGCAAATTCCAGCGCACTGGCGCGATTCACGCCCGGCTTACCCGACGCTGGCAACACCGTAAACGCCACGATTTGAACTCGCGCCCGATTATGGCTTCCCGTCTAGTCGTTCTGTTATGCGCCATTGCATCTATCCCGGCACGTTCGATCCCATCACTTATGGCCACCTCGACGTGCTTGCTCGAGCCGTCAAACTATTCGATCGCGTCACCCTCGCGATCGCACACAACCCCGGTAAAAGTCCGATGTTCTCACCCGAGGAACGGGTCGAGCTGATCAAGCCCAACATCGCCCAACATGCCAACGTCGAGATCACGACGTTCTCCGGGCTCTTGGTGGATTTCGCCGTCGAGCAAAAGGCCGACGCCATTATTCGCGGCCTGCGCGCCCTCTCTGATTTTGAATTCGAATTCAATATGGCCCTGATGAATCGGCATCTCAATGCCTCCATCGAGACCATCTTCGTCATGCCGGCCGAGGCCTACAGCTACACCAGCTCACACCTCATGAAACAGGTGGCTCGCTACGGCGGCGATGTGGCCAAATTTGTCCCGCCAAATGTGGCGGCCGCTCTAACCGAAGCTTCTGTGTCCTCTTAACCGCAGTCTGTCCGACCCTCTATTCGTTCGCATGAATCTCCTTATCCTATGCACCAGTCTGAATCCTGGCAGCAAAAGTCGCCTGCTGGCCGAAGCTGCTTCCGCCGCCCTCACCACTGAGGGAGTGGAGCACACGACCTTGGACTTGCGGGACCTCCCCCTGCCGCTCTGTGACGGTGGCGCAGCCTATGGGCACCCCAACACGGCAAAGGCGGGCGAAATCATTAAAGCCGCCGATGGCATCATTATCGCGAGCCCGATCTACAACTTCGACGTCAACGCTGCGCTGAAGAATCTCATCGAACTCACCGGCAAAGGTGCCTGGGCGAACAAGACCGTCGCATTTCTCAATTCCGCCGGGGGCCACTCCTCCTACATGTCAGTCATGGCCGTCGCCAATAGCCTCATGCTGGATTTCCGCTGCGTCATCGTGCCACGATTCGTTTACGCGACGCCCGCAGACTTCGACGACACTGGCATCAGTAACGATGGCGTCCGCGATCGCGTAGCCGCTTGTGCTCTCGCTACGGCCGAACTGACCCGGCAACGCAGCGACTGAGTGATTACTCAGTCAGCATTGAACCGAGGGTCATTAAAGCCCGGCGCAGAACTTCCCGAGTCGATCGAGTCCTTTGTTCAAGGTCTCATCGGCAGTCGCATAACTGATGCGCATAAATCCTGGCGCACCAAACGCGGAGCCCGGCACGGCTGCGACCTTTTGCTCATCGAGCAGCCGTTCGCAGAAAGTGAGATCGTCGAGGCCGAAGCTCGAAATATTCGGAAAGAGGTAGAACGCGCCCTGCGCCAACAGACACTCGATGCCGTCAATGGCGTTGAGGCCTGAGTGCACCAACTTACGACGGCGGTCGAATGCGACTAACATCTCGTCGAGTGCGACCTTGGTCTTATCGGCTTCGGTGTAAGCCGCCAACGAGCCCCACTGAGCAAACGTCGTCGCATTGGAGGTCGTTTGGCTCTGCAACTTGGCCACCGCTTTGGCGATCGGTTCCGCAGCCACGATGGTGCCCAGACGCCAGCCGGTCATCGCGAAGGTCTTGGCAAAACCCGATACGATGATCGTGCGCTCACGCGCCTCATCCGAGAATGACGCCGGAGAAACATGTTTCACGCCGTCATAGAGCAAATGCTCATAGATCTCGTCGGACATAATGTAGAGATTATGCTTCACCGCTACGGCCGTGAGTGCCCCCAATTCAGCCGCGGTATAAACCGCTCCGGTTGGGTTGGACGGTGAATTGAGAATCAAGAGCTTCGATTTCGGCGTGATCGCCGCTTCCAGCATTTCCGGAGTGAGTTTAAATCCCGTCGCATCGGTCGCGAGGACCGTCTTCGGCGTCGCCCCAGCCAACTTAACCATCTCAGGATAGCTCACCCAGTAAGGTGCCGGCACGATCACTTCGTCCCCTGGCGAGCAAATCGCCAATACCGTGAGATAGCATGAGAATTTGCCGCCGGGGCTCACCACCACCTGAGCAGCCGTGGTCGGCAGGCCATAAGTGTCAGTGTACTTCGCGGCCAGCGCTTCACGCAACGGCGGGATACCCGGAGTCGGGGCGTATTTCGTCTTTCCGGCACCCAAGGCCTGCACCGCGGCGGCCTTGATGTGGGCCGGCGTATCGAAATCGGGTTCACCAGCGGCGAATCCGCAGACGTCCTCGCCGGCGGCTTTAAGTGCCTTGGCTTTGGCATCAACCGCCAACGTGGGAGATGGCGATACGTTAAGGGCCCAGGAAGAGAGTGACGCAGGTACTTGGCTCATAGTCAAAACGAGCCGACCTAAGTCCCCTCAAAAACGAAAAGCAAGCCCCGCTGGACGGTAGCTTGCTTTGAATTAAAAATCAGACCCCGTTCACCGGGGCAATTTTGGAACCGCTTATCTGCGTTTGGCTTTTTTGGCGGTCTTCTTGACCACCTTTTTAACGGCTTTCTTGGCTGGCTTCTTGGCCGCTGGCTTCACCTTCTTCTTACCCTTGGCCACTTTAGGCCTAGCGACGGGCTTGGCCGTGGACAATTCGTCGAGCGATGCGCGGAGCAGCTCGCCAACACTGACCTTTTTCTTCCGTGATTGGCGCGAAAGGAGGGTCTTCATATCGGCCGGAAGACGCACGGAGATCTGACGATGTTCTTCACGGGAAGACTCGAACCGATCGAAATTGAACTTAGCCAGGGCGAGACGAACCACCTCACTGGTGGATGCCAAGCCGAGCTTGGTTTGCGCGGTGGTGATCTTTTCGATCAACGAAACCGGCAGGTCGAAGGTCAGAGGAGAAGCAGGACGGGAAGCTTTTTTAGCCATGGCTGGGTATTGGCGAGGGAACTACAAAAGAAGGAGGAACCACTACGCAATCGGTTCGAGGTGGTGCCTAGCAATGCAAAACTGCTCAGACCGAATAATTGCATATTTTTTCTAATCGAACCGTTTCACAACACTCAGGTTTCTACCCCGGGCAGAACGGCCATGAGATCGTCACACATCGCGGTGGCCCCCGCGACGTAGAAGATACGTGGCATCCCCAAGTCAAAACGCCGTAAAGGGGTGGGATTATTGGCTAAAAATCGCACCTCGCCTCCTGCCGCGCGCACCATCGCTACCGCTGCCGCAATATCCCACAGTTTTACGTTATGATCGACTACCCCATCCAGCATTCCGGCTGCGACATAAGCCAAGTGGAGCGCACTGCTGCCGATCGCGCGCACCTTGCACTGCGTCACGATCGCCTCGCCATGACCGGGATATTTCCCCTCATCCCGCGGACTATGAAACCCGACGGACGCTGAACGCGTGAGACGACTTTGCCTGACCTGCACCTGATCGGGTCCGTCCCACATGCCGCGCCCGACTCCTCCCTGCATAAGACGCCTACGAGACACATCATAAATCACGCCATAGACCGGCTCCCCATCCTCGAGTAGGGCCAACGAAATCGCACACTGCGTCAATCCCGCCGCAAAATTATTGGTCCCATCAATCGGATCGAGCATCCAGGTGTAACGGCTCGTCACATCGATCGGGTCTCCCGTCATCAGTTCCTCACTGAAACCCTGATCCTCCGGAAATGCTTCCGCCAGCTGGCCTAGGATGGCCTCAGATATTGCGATGTCAGTTTCGGTAATCCGGCTGCCATCCGCCTTCCATTCGCTCTTCACGTTGCCTAGGTCGGACTCGAGGCGATCGGTTTGGCTCAGCACCGCCTTACAGGCCGCGGTGATTCGTTTATCGAGGGCAGATGCTTCGGTCGGGATGGACATTGGGTCCACCCTCACACGCTCCCATCCCCCGTGGCATTAAAAAACCGGCGCGCAGAGTAATTATTCGTAATCGTATAGCTGTGGGTCACGGACTGGAGCCACGTAACGTTTCTTAAAACGATGGCGCGGTTCCTTCGGATCGACGGGCTCGCCCTCCCCGGGACCACCCATGCCTCCCATCGGGTTGCCGGAAGGATCCTCCATGCCGTCCAGGTCTCCTCCTAAGGATTCCTCCAACGACTCAGGATCCACGCCCTCCTCAAGTTTGCGCACGACTTCTTCCATCTCACCGTTGAGTTTTTCACCCGTCATTTCGGCCATGCGTCGCATCATGCGGCCCATCGCTTTGGGATCGTTCTCATCCACATTGGAAAACTCTCCCTCCATGGCTGCCATCGCGGCCTCCATCTTGGGATCGTCTTCCGCTCCCGCCGCGGGACTGGCGGCCGGTGGTGGTTCATCCGAGCTACCGCCTTTGGTGATCGCGAATCCAGACACCATCTTCTGCAGTCGAAATTTCGGGTTATCCGGACACCGCGGGATGGTTTCTCCTTGGGCTACAGATTTCGCGTAAAATTGGTAAACCGTGTTATTGTCCGGACAGAAAAATTCGTAAATCGGCATGATAGCAGAGCGCTTCGCTGCACTCAAATCAGGAAGTTTGGGAATCAGGGCAAGCCGAGATCCGCAAAATCGACTGTCCTCAGTTGATGGGACGCCAGACCGACGAATCCGGATAGAAGGCCTGCCAAGCAAACCAGTAGACCGAGACCGCCGGAAGCATCTTACCGCTGATGATATCCGTGATGACCACGTCTTGGGTTTTTTCTTCGAAAGTGATCTGAATCGGCAAGCGCCTGTCCGGTTCCACCCTTAAAATTTGGCGGTAGAAGTGGCAGATCCTGCCAATGAACCAGATCCTTGCTGACGGCATGATGTCTGCCCCAACCGCCTCCCATCTTTAGATAGAAGAAATGGTAGTATCCATTCCACCAACACAGGCCCGCAGGATCATGCAATCCGCGTCCGGGGAGCAGAAACGTGGTAAAGAGGTCTGTAAGGGTCATCAGCAACCGCCTCCCGCGCCTTTGTTTGCGCGCTGACATCCGTGTTCCTCAGCAGTTCTTCGACCGCTTGCGCTCGAGCTGCTGCAGCCCACCCAAGCGCCAATGCAAACACACAAGCCATCTTGAGTGTATGACAGATCATGCTAGTCCCTGTTGGCATACCATGCCTGATTTTAATTTCTCTCATAATTAATTATATTAAACTGCTATTTTTGGAGTGATGAAGTCCTACCGACTTTCTCATACTAATGATCTCCAGTTTTGGTTTTTTCGGCGGGTCTCACGACATCGGCAGTATTTCGCAAGTTAATAGGAAATTCAATTGTTCCGATTTGATTCGGAGGGGAGTTGATAACGATACTTCATCCCGATTTGGAAGTTTTATCTAAACGACCAACGATCATTTTGACCTGGGCGATCAGCGAGCGTTTTTGCCGCTGCAAAATGGTTTCGATGCATACTTCGGAATTCCTATCAAGCTGCGGACGGCCCAGCGGTCCGTCCCTACCTCAAGCACCTTGATATCGATCCTGATACGCGAGGCTTCCCGGCCAACTTCACTATCCATCCAATTTACCGATTGGCCCCAGCCCCACCCACCGCAGGACCACCGTGCCCTGCTCCCTTGACGCGGCCAAGTCGACCTCCACTCTCAACTCCCAGTCGTTCAGATCTTCGTAATCGACGAGCACCTGCGCGACGGTCCAAATCTCGCCCTCTTCTTCAATGTGTGTGTGTTTGGCCGAGCGTCCCTCTGGATCCAGTCGGAACCATCCTCGCTCATCGACATAGTGGTCAAACGCATCACTCACCGCCCGCAAATCGCCTCCGACCCGATCCACGATCGCCTCCGAATCGCGAGCCATCGCATCCTGCAAGATACTGTGCACTGCGAACCGGACGAGCCGGGTAAACTCTTTGGTATCTCGCGTGATGTCTGAAAAACTCGGCCGGGCCGGTTTTTCGCAAATTTCTTCCGCCGCGTAATCTGGATCCTGCATCCGCTCCCATTCTTCCAACAGACTGGAATCAATCCCCCGAATCAGCTCTCGGAAATAAGTTTCGAGCTCGATCATTTCCTCAGTTTTCAACTCCTGGGGCACGGTTTGACTCAATACTTTCCAAGTCTGACTCAGGTGTCTTAACAACAACCCTTCGCTACGTTGTAATCCATACCGCTTCACGTAATCCGAAAACGAATCGTAACGCTCGAACATCTCCCGCAAAATTGACTTCGGCCGCACATTTTCCTGCTCAACCCACGGATGAGCCGCCGCAAATGCGTTGAATGAGTCGTAGAGGAATTCGCGTAACGGTTTCGGATGCTCGATCGTATCGAGCTTATCGATCCGTTCCTCGTAGGCGACGCCATCGGCCTTCATCTCCGTCATCGCATCCGTCTTCAAACGATCCACCTGTTTGCGTAAAATGATCTCCGGATCCTCCACAATCGCCTCACACAAGGTGAGCACATTGAGGGCGTGATCCGCCGCATCATCCGGCAACTTCGGCAGCGTATCCAACAGGTAAAGCGAGAGCGCATTATGCAGCGAAAAATCATCCTGTAGCTCGATATTCACCCGCAGCTTCTTGCCTGCTGCCGTCTCAGGAATCCAGTCTACGATTTTCCGATCCAGTAACCCGCGAAACAACTGCCAGGCCCGGCGGCGTAGTTGATTCTTGCGATGATCCGTTTCGTGCGAGGTGGCCACAAGGTCCCTCACCGCCCGACAACCGTCTCCGGGTCGCGATAGCACGAGCAACAGCGTCCCATGTGACAGCGTGAACTCAGAGGAAAGTTCCTCGCATGGAGCCGTCTGCAGTTTGGTGAATGTCTTCTCATCCCAGACCACTGCACCGGGGGGAGCCGTGCGTTTGACGACTTTTTTTTTCTTACCACTCCCACCGGCCGCTTTCTCCGTGGCTCGTTTGTTGTCGATAATGTGTTCCGGCGCCTGAGCCACGACCAGGCCTTCGTCATCGTAACCGCGGCGCCCGGCCCGTCCGGCAACTTGTCGAAAATCACGCACCGAAAGCACCGCGGATTTACGTCCGTCATATTTCCAAAGTTGCGTAAAGACGACCGTGCGAATCGGCACGTTGATTCCCACGCCTAGCGTATCCGTGCCGCAGATGATTTTGAGCAAGCCTTGCTGGGCTAGCCGTTCTACCAAAATTCGATACTTGGGCAACAACCCCGCGTGATGCACTCCGACTCCATGCCGCAGCCATCGCTTCATATCCTTGCCGTAGGGACTGTTGAATTTCTCGTCCTTCAATGCCTCTGATAGGGCGGCCTTCTCCTCCTTGCTCGACAGATTGAGACTCAACCAACCCTGCGCCGACTCCGACGCGGATCGTTGGGTGAAATACACGAGATAGATGGGCGCTTTATCTGTTTCGACCAAAGCCGCCACGCGTTCGGTCAGCGGCGTCTCCGAATACTCGAACGTCAAAGGCACGGGGCGCCGATCACTGCGCACCGTCAATGAAGGCGCGCCGGTCAATCGAGTCATTTCCCGCTCGTAGAACGACGTGTCGCCCAAGGTCGCTGACATCAGTAAGAATCGGCATTGCGGTAATGCCAGCAACGGGGTCTGCCAAGCGTATCCCCGCTCGGGATCACCATAGTAATGAAATTCGTCCATCACGACGGTCCGTAAGTCGGCATCAGCCCCCCGCGCGAGCGCGATATTCGCCAGAATTTCGGCCGTGCAACACAGGATCGGCGCCTGCGGATTCACCGAGGCATCACCGGTCATCATGCCCACATTTTCCGGCCCAAAATCGCGACACATAGACAAAAACTTCTCATTCACCAGCGCTTTAATCGGACAGGTATAAACCGAGGTCTCTCCCGCACACAGCGCTTTGAAATGCGCTGCCGACGCGACGAGCGACTTACCCGATCCAGTCGGCGTATTTAACACCACATTACTGCCAGCAAAAAACTCTAGGATGGCTTCTTCCTGCTCCGGATAAAGTTCTAGTCCACGCTCCGCCATCACACTCAAGAAACGATCCAACACCGCATCCGCATCAAATGCGCCCGGCAGCGGACGCAATGGGTGGTCGGAGTTTGGGGTTGTTTCGCTCATATCCGCAGCACGGCGGCCTCCCTGCCACCTGGCAACACCACAACGGTCTTGGCCCGAACGTTGATGAGATTGTTCGAAATTTTGCTGCAATATCATCGAGCCGTCGAACAAACCCCTTATTCTCCGGTCACTAGACAGACCATGCCTTCCATCTTAACTTTTCGCCAACTGGCCGCTGTCCTCTTAGGTGGTGCCACCCTGCTCGCGACCGGCTGTGAATCCACCAAAGCGACTCCTAAAAAATCGGAGAATCTGACTGAACCGTTCTCCATAAAACGCGGAACACTGAGCGCCGAATTAATCGCAAACCTCGGCGAACCGGACGATATACACCCCGTGGCTGAATACTCCGTCGAAGCCATGGTTTGGGTCTACGAACGGAAAATCGGTTCCGAGTCCCGCATGGTATTGTCAGGAACCCGTGACGTCCGTTATTACGACCCAGATACGAAGCAGACGATCTCCATACCCGAACCGATCATGTCGGCGGAGATCACCTACACCAATGAGGTGACTGAAATCATTGTGGTGCGGGATCGGGTGGTTTCCTGGAGCCGATCCACCAACAAGGATAGTAACATCGATGGTATTTCGCGCTGAAGGGCTGCGTCCCCTCAAGCAATCGGGCCGACAAACGGCACGAATGTGCGTCGGAGCGTGCCATCAGCAGCTCCATCACACACCCAATAGCCTTTGAAGTCGGTGCCGTCGTGGTTACCGCGCACCCGAGCAACGCACACATTTGTCACCATCTCGGCTTCGCCGCGCATAGCCTTCGTCTGTCCGTGGAAATGTCCTGAAAACGTGCCCCGCAGATTGAAACCCACGAATCTTTCGAGTAAATCCTCCGCATTGAACGGACACATCCGAACGGTCGACGCGATGGGGAAATGAGTCGCTAAAACCGTCGGTGCCTGCGGATCCAAATTCGGCATATTCTCATCCAGCCACGCCATCGTATCTGGAGATATGGTCACATCCTTCCAGGCCGTGCCTTCCGTCGTGTCGACCACCACAAACTGCCAACCATTCTGGGTGAAATGGTAGTTTCGGCGACCCGGGAAGATCTCTTCATATAAACCTTCGACGGGAGACACATCGAGGTCGTGGTTTCCCGGAGTGGTGTAAGTGGGCACTTCGGTCAGGCGTAAATGATCACGCATGCGCTCGAGACTGGAGCGTTTCCCGCGGTTCGCTAGGTCTCCTAAGGCAAAACAAAATGCCGCACCTTCGGTTTCGCCCACTTGGGAAAAAAGCGCCCGCATCCACGGATCGCAGGCATCTTCCTCGTGATGAAAATCGTTGGTGACCACGAATCGAATCGAACTGACCGGACTCCGTTTTCCCGATGGGGCCAGACATCCCGTGAGTCCCGGCCAAGCGCCCATCGCAAGCAACGTGGCCAGCCGCCCCATCGCCCCACGCCGGGTGATCTGAGTATCGTTTAAATCCGTACCGGATTGATTCTCTAGGAACGCGCTCATGGGCCCAGCCAAACCCACCTATCCCATATCGGCAAGCACCGGACTCGGGCCAAATGCCGCCGACTCGTGGTTTTCGATCAGCGCCCGATCTCTTGATTACCCGCCGCACGAAGACGCAGGTTCGCTTTTTCTGATTCCTTGAGCAACACGCCCATTTACACTTCGGTTCGAGCATCGGAACGGGCTTGGAGAATTTCCATCTCATCCACCGTCATGAGCTCGAAATAGTCGGCCATATTATAACCAAATTCGTCGACAGCGGGCTGAGCCCGGACCGCGCCGCGTTCGTATCGACGATCCTCTGTCCGATCTTTTGACGCACCCGCCGCTGCTCCGGCGGTGCCTCCGACCACCGCGCCAAGGGCCACACCCGCCGCGGTTTCACCCGATTGGTTACCGATGATACCACCAATAATGGCTCCGGTTACGGCCCCGAGTTCGGTTCCCCGCCGTTCATGCGTGCCGGGAGCGGAACAACCCGCGAGATAAAGTGAGACGATAAAAAAGAGACTGAGCGATTTCATGGTTGGATGATGCATTCGACTATCTCTGACGCATTCGGTTCGCCGAGAATTCAAAAAAGATTCAGTGGCCTGCGTTCGTGGTCGCGTGATCCAACAGGCGAACAATCGCATCAACCATCACCTGCGGCTGTTCCCACGGCACAAAATGTCCCTGCTTAGGCAGGCGAATCGTATCCAGCAAGGCGGTTGGAGCCAGGCGTGATGGATATTCCGCATGCGCGATTGGCACCAATTTGTCCTTTTCCCCCTGCAACACAATCAGCGGAGTCGAGACCGCCGGCCAACCCGCTGACATCACCCGCAACTGATCCGGCAACGCTTCGATCTCTTGATCAGCCGCGATCAGTTTCTGGGATAGAGCCCATCGCACAATCTTCCAGCGACCGATGGCTTGATACCACGTGGTCTTCTCCACCGCCGGATCCAAGGAGGCTGATACGATGAGGGAACCATCAATCAACGCGGGGTGATCCAGCACCGCCTGCACGACAATCGTGCCGCCCAACGATTGCCCCACCAATGTCGCTGGTCTCCGGTCGCCAAAATGCTTCAACACCGCCGCTGCCGCTCGAGCTTGTTGCCTCAGATCGATCACCACGTCACCACCCGACTGGGACCCACCCCAGCCCAGCCGATCCATTGAAACCACGAGCGCACGGCTCGTAAGCTGCTCATTATTGAGAAATACTTCAGAATTCATCCACCTATCAGGAGTGCCGTGAATCATCAAAACGAGTGGACCTTGGTTGGTTCCGTTTTGAGCAATTCGTAGTGCTCCGTCCCCGAATGGAATATCCGCAACTTTGATTTCCGTCAGCTCCCTCTGCCCCGCAATCGGCAAAACAAGGCTGAGACCACCAAATAAGAAAGAGAAGATACCCGGGGCGAAACGCACTCCCGCAGGAACCCATTCCATCCATAATATTCCAAACGAGTTCACATAAGAACCGCCTATTGAGTTCTACCGGTTGACGGTCACCCTTCCATCGGTTCTCTGCCCCTTACTTAACCCACTATTTTTATGACCACCACAGAAACCATCGAGAGCCGTCGCTCCGTCAAACACTTCGACCCCAACCACGTGATGCCCGAGGCAGATCTCGCCGAGCTCATCCGTCTGACAAAATTGGCCCCCTCGTCGTTCAACATGCAGAACTATCGTCTGGTAGTAATTCGCGACAAAGAGCGTCAAAAACAGGTCCGCGCCGCCGCGTGGGATCAAGCCCACGTCGAAGAGTCCAGCGCGCTCTTCATCATGTGTGCCGACATCACGTCTCACCTCACCGATCCAGCGACCTACTGGGCTCACGCACCTCAGCCCGTGCAGGACATTCTCGGTCCCATGATCAAGCCATTCTACGAAGGAAAAGATCAGCTCATCCGCGACGAAGCCATCCGTTCCACGGGCCTAGCCGGGATGACGCTCATGCTCGCCGCCCACGACATGGGTTACGATTCCTGCCCCATGATCGGATTCGACGCCGCAGCGGTCGCCAAGATCATCAATCTCCCCGAGAGTCACATCCTCAGCTTCATGATCCCCGTCGGAAAACAAACCCAACCCGCCTGGGACCGCGGCCCCCGCCTCCCCGACGAAACCGTCGTCATCCACGAGGCATTCAACTCGGCCTGAGCAGGCCTCGAAGTGACAAGTAACAAACGCGCCGAGCGCGAAGTATCAGGTATCAAGTTCCAAATAACAAGTGGACCAATCTACAATCCAACACGCTGACGGATTTCGTGCCATTTCGTGTGTTTCGTAGGCAATCCAACATGCTGACGGCTTTCGGGTGTTTCGTGGTTAACCCCGCACCCGGACTCACCGTCCCCACTCCGCCGTCACTTCGCGCGCAGCGCGGCCGGTTCAGCCCATCGTTTGAGCGCAGTCCCGGTTAGGCTGCGTTCTTCTTTTTCGATGCCCGGGCGATCACCTGCGTAGATTAATTCTCCGCCGCCGTTGCCGCCGCCAGGTCCGAGATCGATGATCCAGTCGGCCAAGTTGATCACATCAAGATTGTGCTCGATCACGATCACGGTGTTCCCCGCATCGCGCAATTTGAACAGCAAGTCCATGAGGTGTTGAATATCCACCCAATGCAGCCCCGTCGTCGGTTCATCGAGCACATACAAGACTTCGCCATTCTGACGTTTAGATAGTTCGAGGGAGAGTTTCAATCGCTGCGCTTCGCCACCAGAAAGCGTGGTCGCAGACTGGCCCAATTTAAGGTAACCCAGTCCCACCGCCGCCATTGTTTCGAGTTTATCCATAACCTTCGGAATGTTGCGAAACAGCTGCATCGCATCCCGCACCGTCATGTCCAATACATCGGCAATCGAGTGGCCGTGAAAGAGCACTTCTAGGGTCTCACGATTAAACCGTTTTCCCTCACAACTCGGACACGGTGCGTAGGCATTCGCCATAAATTGCATATCGAGTTTGATGGCACCATCGCCCATGCATTTCTCGCAACGACCGCCGCGCACATTGAAAGAAAAACGACTGGCTTTGTAACCGCGCACTTTCGCCAAAGGCACCTGTGAGTAGAGATTTCGCAACGCGTCCAATAACTTTGTGTAAGTGGCCGGGTTCGAACGCGGGCTGCGGCCAATAGGTGATTGATCGACTTGCACCAGCTTATCAAAGAAATCCAGATTCTCGATACTGCGATGCAATCCCGGCAATGATTTCGCACCGTTCAGTTTCCTCGCTGCGGCCGCCGCCAGCACGTCATTAACCAAGGTGCTTTTGCCAGATCCGGAAACGCCGGTGACCACCGTCAGTAGACCGACCGGGAACTTCACATCGACGCCCTTCAAATTGTGTTCGCGCGCTTCCCGCACCGTGAGGAATCCGCCCTTGGGCTTCTTGGTCTTGACCGATTTCTCAACCCGAACTTCGCGCGACAGATAGGGTCCACTGACCGAAGCCTTGCCCCCGGCCTGCATGAGCGCCTGCGGGGTGCCTTGAAACAAGATGCGGCCACCTTCGGATCCTGCGCCCGGTCCAATCTCCAGCACTTCATCGGCGATCAAAATCGTCTCTTCGTCGTGTTCGACTACGATCACCGTATTGCCTCGATCACGCAGAGAAGTGAGTAAGTGTAGCAGGTTCTGATTGTCCGCCGGATGCAGGCCGATGCTGGGCTCGTCTAGCACGTAGATCACGCCCATGAGCCCCATCCCCAATTGCGTCGCTAAACGCACCCGTTGGGACTCGCCCCCAGACAGCGTGCTGTAGTCACGATCAAGGGTCAGGTATCCCAGACCGACTTCGCCCAAGAACCGTAACCGCTGTTCGATACCGGTCACCACATCACGTAGCGCTTCTTCGGTTTTAAAACGCTCCGCCAACTTCACCGCCACGGCATGCGCCTCGTCCACCGACAAGGCCATGAAGTCCGGCAGGTTCAGTCGCGATTCGTCAGAAGTGATGACGACCGCACTGCTGCGTTCGTTGAGGCGAGAGCCATGACACTCTGGGCATTCACCGCGAATCATGTAAGTCGTCAGTCGCGCCCGAAAACCTTCACTGGCGGTCGCCCGCCAAGTCTCTTCCAACGCGGGTAATGCTCCTTCAAACGGCATGGCTTTCGGTTCGCGCATCCGCTTGAGCTTGAAAGCAAAGAGTCGATCGCCCGCACCGTTGAGCAAAACATCGCGCACCTCCTCCGGCTGGTCTTGCCAGGGGGTATTTGCATCAAACGGCAGCTGCTCGGCGAGCTGCTTGAGAATCGCATTGTGTTTGATGATCAGATTCTTGCCGCCGAGTCGCCAGGGTTTGATTGCACCACCACGAATCGTCTTGGTTTTATCCGGTACGATCAGATCCGCAGCAAAACTAAGTTTGCGACCCAACCCACCACAGGTCGTGCAGGCGCCATGCCGCGTATTGAATGAAAAATGAGCGGGCGTGAGTTTCTCAAACACATCACCGCAAATCTCGCACGCGAGGGATTGACTGAGCTGAATCTCACGCCACGGAGCATCCCGATCGGCTTGCGCCAATACAATCGCTCGGTCGCTCCCCTCGCGAAAGGCCAACTCCAGTGAATCCGCTAGACGGCTCCGTTGATCGACCACCGCCACCAATCGATCCACCACCACATCGACTTTGACCGGCACCGTGCCTTTTCCATTCGGCACCACCTCGGGTTCATCGAGTGATTTCACTTCACCGTCGATCCGCACCCGTTGAAATCCACGCTGCCGTAATCGAGGGAGCTCCTCGCGCAACACGCTCGCTTTTGCCACCAATACCGGCGCGAGCACCATGATGCGTTGTCCCGCCGCCTCCGCCAAAATTCGCTGCACATTGTCATCGAGCGATCGCCGGACCACCCGACCTCCGTCCTTCGGGCAATGAGCCTCCCCGTGCAACGCCCACAATAGCCGCGCATAATCCGCGACCTCGGTGACGGTAGCAATGGTGCTGCGGGGCGACTCACCCGCCGTGCGCTGTTCGATGGCCAGCACCGGTGATAGCCCGTGCACAAAATCCACATCGGGCCGCGGCAACTGCGCCAAGGTCTGACGAGCCGACGTCGAGAGTGACTCCATGTATTTGCGGTGCCCCTCCGCATAGATCGTATCAAAAGCCAGCGACGATTTTCCCGATCCCGAAGGACCCGTGACCACAATCAATTTCCCCCGCGGCAAACGGACCTCAAGATTATCCAAATTGTGCTCACGGGCACCTTTGATGTGGATGTGAGTATCGGCCTTCATCATGTGAACCGACACCTTAACCCTATTTTCGGGTTCGCAAGACTCTAATCAAATAACCGAGGAATCGGACAAATCCTTCGTGATTTTGGCTTTGCGCCAACCGTCCCCGCCTCTCACATTAAAGCTATTAATATACATTCGGTTTACCTCTTTCCACGGCCGATGCGACCCAGCACCGATCTCTTGAGGTAAAATTCACGACCCCCAACTCCCCAAACTCCATGCAATCCAAGACTAAAACCCGTAGCCTGTGGGCAGCGGCGCTTCTGTTTACCGCCTCGGCCGTCTCCGCGTTGACCTTCACCCGGGATGATCTGTCCGGTAGTTTCGACACCACCCTTTCCGTCGGTGGCATCTACCGTCTCAATAACCCTAATCCGTGCTACTACGGCACCGCCAACGGAGGTAACGCCCACTCGGTCAATACCGACGACGGTAATCTCAACTTCTCCAAAGGTTGGGTTTCTAAAGCCTTCAAGATCACCTCGGACCTCGAGATGAATTGGGGCGACAACATCTCCATCTTCGCTCGGGCTTTTTACCTTCGCGACGACGAGCTCGCCGACGGCATTCTCCCGCATAGCAATTTGACCAAGGCTGCCCGTGACCACGCCGGTGACCGCCTCGACTATCTGGATTTTTATGGCGTGTTCCGACTCGATGTTGGCGATGTGCCGGTCGACGTCCGCTTCGGTCGCCAAGTCGTGAGCCTCGGTGAGAGCACCTTCCTCCCCAACGGCAACAACATCGTCAACGCCGTCGATGTCGCCAACCTCCGCGTCCCCGGCGCCGAACTTCGCGAAGCGTTCCTCCCAGTCAACATGCTCAAGGTTGCTGCCGATTTGACCTTCAATACGTCCATCGAAGCCTTCGCGCTCCTCGAGTTCCGCCACACCGATATCGAAGCCGCTGGCACCTATTTCTCGACCAATGACTTCGCCTCTATCGGCGGCGACCGCGTGATGCTCGGGTTCGGCGCTCTTTCTGATACCGGCACCCTCGGTCGAGTCAGCCGCGCCCGTGACCGCCTTGCCAGTAATTACGGACAATGGGGTGTCGCCATTCGCCATCTCGCTGAAAACCTGAACGACACCGAGTTCGGTTTCTTTGTAGCCAACTTTCACAGCCGTCTTCCGCTGATCAGCGCCATTACCCCAACCGGCCCAATCAGCCCCGCCGTGGTGCAAGGGTTCGCCCTCCAAACGGCCCAAGCTCAGCTCGTGCCCGCCATGATCGCCAACGGGGTGCCTCCTCAGTCGATCCCAACCTTGCTGCCCCAGTTACTCGGCGCCGCCCTGACCAATGTTCCGGTTGCCGCCCTTCCGGGGATCCCTAGTCTCGCCCCGTTCGCCGCATTCTACCCTTCCGCCCAAGCGATTGCCGCCGGGGCGGGCCAAGTCGGGTTGCTCACCGCCGCCAGCACCGCCCGTTACTTCCTCGAATACCCGGAGGACATCTTCATGGTCGGCGCCAGTTTCAATACCGATCTCGGTAATACCGGTATCGCGTGGCAGGGTGAAATCTCCCTCAAAAACGACGTGCCCCTCCAAGTTGAAGACGTGGAAGTTCTCTTCGCCGCCCTCTCCACCCTCAATCCGGCGTTCGGCCAAGTGAATCAAGTCGGCAACTTCCTCGGCCAATACAATCAAGAGATCCGAGGTTGGCGCCGTCACGACGTGACGACAGCCCAAACCACCCTCACTAAAATCTTCGGACCTACGCTCGGAGCTGACTCCTTCACCGTCGTCGCCGAAGCGGGTGGACTGTGGGCCGACATTCCCCCTCCCAGCGTTCTGCGCTACGAGGTCTCCGGCACCTACACCTCCGCTTCGCAAGCCGCCATGGACGCAGTCGGCGGTGGCCGCATCGCGACTCCGCTCAGTCACTTCGCCGATGATTTCGCCTGGGGTTACCGTTTCTTTGGTCGCCTTGAGTATAACAACCTCTTTGCCGGCGTGAATTTCTTGCCTTCGGTATCATGGGGCCAAGACGTTTCCGGCAACAGTCCGGCGCCGCTTTCCAACTACCTCGAGGGCCGCAAAACCCTCAGCCTCGCTGCTGACTTCGTATTCCAGAACCGATGGACGCTCAACATGCAGTATGTAAACTACTCGGGCGCGGGGACGCAGAATCTGCTCAACGACCGCGACTTCTTCTCCACCACGATCAAAGTCTCATTCTAGCCCATCCGGGATCACCTCAATACCCACGATGAAAACTCTTTTACAAATCACCGGCGGCTTACTTTCCGCTTCTCTCCTCACCGCTGCCATCAGCAGTAGTGATCTCGCTCGCCTCGGGCAGGACCTCACTCCCCTCGGCGCCGAGAAAGCCGGCAATGCCGACGGCTCCATCCCAGCTTGGGACGGAGGCATCACCTCACCTCCTGCCGGCTATAAAGTGGGCGATCACCACCCCGATCCATTCGCCGGGGAATCGCCTATCATCACGATCACCGCCAGCAACATGGCCGCCTATCGCGACCAATTAACCGCCGGCGCCGTCGCCTTGCTCGAGACTTATCCCGACACTTACTCCATTCCGGTTTACCCTTCACACCGCACCGGCTCCTCCCCGCAGCGCATTTATGACGCCACCAAAGAGAACGCTTCCACCGCGGAACTCGTAAACGGTGGTTCGGGTGTAGCCGGCACCTTTCGTGGCACGCCTTTTCCCGTGCCGGAAAACGGTCTGGAAGTGCTCTGGAATCACCTCATGCGTTACCGGGGTGACGCCGCGACCCGCCGCATCGGCCAAGCTGCTCCTCAACGTAACGGCCGCTACACCATGGTCGAGTTCGAGGATGAGTTCATGTTCAATTACGCCCGTGAAGACATCGGTATAGACGAGCTCAACAATACCCTTATTTTCTTCCAACAGGCCGTAAAAGCACCGCCTCGTCTCGCCGGCACCATCCTCATGGTCCACGAAACGCTCGATCAAATCGTCGAGCCGCGCCGCGCCTGGGTTTATAACGCCGGCCAACGCCGCGTGCGTCGGGCACCTCAAGTGGCCTACGACAATCCAGGGACTGCTGCCGATGGCATGCGCACCAGCGACCAATTCGACATGTTTAACGGCGCGCCCGATCGCTACAACTGGGAGCTCGTTGGCAAGCGCGAGATGATCGTGCCGTACAACAGCTACAAACTCCACAGCGACCAGATCAAACCCAAGGACATCCTCACTCCGCTGCACATCAACCAAGACTACACCCGCTACGAAAAGCACCGCGTCTGGGTCGTGGAGGCGACCGTGAAAGAAGGCACCAGCCACATCTACTCCCGCCGCACCCTCTACGTTGATGAAGACACCTGGCAGATCGTAGCCGCCGACCAATACGACAACCGGGGCGACCTCTGGCGCGTCTCCGAAGCCCACTGCATCAACTACTACGAAGTGCCCACGTTTTGGAGCACCCTTGAAGTGCACACCGATCTCATCGCCGGCCGCTACCTAGCCATCGGGTTGGACAACGATCAACGCATGTATGACTTCTCAGTCGAGCGGAGCGAACGCGACTATTCTCCTGGAGCCCTACGCCGATCCGGAGTCCGTTGAGGTCGTTCCTCTCTATCACCGTATTTCTCAGCGTGGCCGTCTTTGGGACGGCCGCGGTAGGTGATTCGCTAATACTCGACGCAGCCCTAGCGGGTGACGCCATTGTCACCGTCGGCGAACGCGGCCTGATCCAACGCTCCACCGACGGCGGAGAAACGTGGACCCGGGTCGAATCAGGAGTAGCCCACACCCTCTGCGCCATCACCTTCCTCGATCAACGCAATGGTTGGGCCGCCGGTCATGGCGCCATCATTCTACGCACCGAAGACGGTGGCCAGGCCTGGCAACACCAGTTCACCGGCGACGATGAGGAATCCCCTATTCTGGATATCATGGCCGTCTCCGGTGGCCACGTCATCGCGGTCGGAGCCTTCGGTGCCTACTACGAATCGCACAACTCTGGCGCAGACTGGGAACAACACTTCGTTCTCGAAGAGGACATGCACATCAACCGCATCTCCCGAACACCTGACGGGACGCTTTGGATGGCGGGTGAATTCGGCACGCTGCTGCGTTCGGATGATAGTGCGAAAACCTGGCAGCCACTATCCACCGGCGCAGACGGATCACTTTACGGCGTGCTCCCCCTCACCAACGGAAACCTCATTGCCTACGGTCTACGAGGCCGGGTCTATCGCAGCACCGACCAGGGCGAGAACTGGACCCGTGTAGAAACGCCCGGCACGGGACTACTCATGACCGGCATCGAACTCTCCTCAGCCAATACCCTGATTGTCACCGGCCAAGCCCGCACCTGGTGGATCAGCCGCGACGGCGGAGAAACCTTCACCGCCACGATCGACAACACCCCCGCCATCGCCGAACTCCTCCTAACCCCCTCCGGTCATCTATTAACGTTCGGCGAAACGGGATCAAATCCCGCGCCGCTTCGCGGAAGTTCCAAGTAGCAAGTAACAAAACGCTGACGCGTAAGTGCCAAGTATCAGGCAACAAGTATCAAGAAATTCCTGCCCCTCGCCCCTCTTACTCGTTCTCTTTCTCTTTCTCTCCCCACTCCAGCGTATCAGCCTTTCGTACCTTTAGTGTGTTTCGTGGTTAAAAAAACCTCTTGCCCCCGCCCCCTTCTTTGAAAGCCAAAATCATCAATGCCATTGAATCATTCGTGTTCCGATTTCGGTTCACGCTCGTTCTCGTATTCGCCGTTCTGACCGTGCTGATGGGCTGGTTTGCTTCGAAGACCTACGTCGATGCCAGCTTCAGCAAAATGCTGCCGCAGGATCACCCCTACATCGATACTTTCAAAGAATACGAATCGGAGTTCGGAGGAGCCAACCGCATCGTCATCGCATTGATGGCCAAGGACGGAAACATTTTCACTCCGGAGTTTTTTGCCACCCTCGATCGAGCGACCGACGCCGTCTTCTTCCTACCCGGAGTGGATCGCGCCCAAGTCCAGTCTCTCTTCACCCCCAACGTCCGCTACGTCGAAGTGGTGGATGACGGATTTGCCGGCGGCAATGTCATCCCGGCTGGCTTTACGCCTTCACCCGCGAACTTCGAGATCGTTCGCGCCAACATCATCAAATCCGGCAAGCTCGGCATCCTCGTCGCCAACGATTTCTCCGGAGCAATCATCAGCGCGCAACTTCTGGAAATCGATCCAACCACGGGCGATCAGCTCGACTACATCGAAGTGGCGCGAGCCCTCGAAGAAAAGATCCGCGCGCAATACGAAGGCCGGGCCATCGATGTGCATCTCGGCGTGCACATCATCGGATTCGCTAAGGTCATCGGCGACATCAGTGATGGCGCCCAAAACGTCCTATTTTTCTTCGCCGTCGCCTTCGTCATCACCGGACTGCTTGTATTCTTTTACTCGCAGTCCGCCAAGCTGACCGCCTTCACCCTGAGCTGCGCCACCATCGCGGTGGTCTGGCAACTCGGAGCTCTCAACGCCCTCGGGTTCGGCCTCGATCCCTACTCCATTCTCATCCCCTTTCTCATCTTCGCCATCGGCGTGAGTCACGGCGTGCAGATGATGCGGGCCTACCGAGCCGAAGCCTTTGGCGGCAAATCCAACGTCGACGCCGCCCGCGCTGCCTTCCGCCAACTCCTCATCCCCGGTGGGGTTGCCCTCCTGACCGATACTCTCGGTTTCGTCACGATGATGATCATCAAGATTCCGGTGATTCAGGAGATCGCCATGGCGGCATCCCTTGGCGTCGCAGTGATCATCATCACCAACCTGTTTCTACTGCCCATCCTACTGTCCTACGTGCAACTCCCGGATCAATACCGTGAGAAGATCGCCTCCCGGCGCCAAGGCACCGACAACGCTTGGCATCGCGTGTGTATCGTCATGCGCCCCGACGTCTCGCTACTCATAATCGCGGGATCACTCGCGCTCGGATGGTGGGCCTATGGTCAGTCCCAGAAAGTGCGGATCGGTGACCTCCATGCCGGCGTGCCCGAACTACGCCAATCCTCTCGCTACAACGAAGACAGCCGCGTCATCACCGACGAATTTTCCATCGGCGTGGATATCATCTCCGTCATCGCCGAAGGCGGTCCCAATGCCTGTGTCGACTACGATGTGGTTACCCTCATGGACCAGTTTGAAGATCACATGAGCACCGTCCCCGGCGTTCAGTCCATCATCAGTCTCCCCTCGGTCGCCAAGACCGTGAATGCCGGTTGGAACGAAGGTTCACTCAAGTGGCGTATCCTCCCCACCCACCCGCAAGCACTGGCTCAGGCCATATCACCCATCGAGACCTCCACCGGTCTGCTCAATTCCGACGGCAGTGTGATGCCGATCATGCTCTTCCTTACCGACCACCGCGCTGAAACCCTCACCGGAGTCACCGATGCAGTGAAGGCATTCGCCGCGGCCAATCCGTCGGACAAAGTTAAATTCCGCCTCGCGACCGGCAATGCCGGGGTGATGGCAGCGACCAACGAAGTCGTAGCCGCCGCGCAATACCCGATCGTCTTCTGGGTCTTCGGAGCAGTGATCACACTCTGTCTGGTGACGTTCCGCTCGATCCGCGCAGCCATCTGCATTGTGCTTCCACTCCTGATGGTCAGCTATCTTGGCTACGCGCTAATGGTGTATCTTGAGATCGGCCTCAAAACTTCAACGCTCCCGGTCGTCGCCTTGGGGGTCGGCATCGGCGTCGACTACGGCATCTATCTTTTTTCCCGACTCTCAGAAGGTCTGCGCAACGGCGAGTATTTCGAGGATGCGATGCACAACGCATTCACCCAGACCGGCAGTGCGGTGGTCTTCACCGGACTGACGCTTGCGATCGGCGTAAGCACCTGGATCTTTTCGCAGCTCAAATTCCAAGCCGACATGGGTGTGCTCCTCACCTTCATGTTCTTGGTCAACATGCTCGCCGCGATCATCATCCTCCCCGCCCTAGCCCGCTGGCTCTACCACAATCACACCAAGCCCGGAGGCCGTGCCTCCGGAAAGTGACAAGTATCAAGTTCCAAGTAACCCACCGTTGCCAAGGCTATGGCGGGCAGGCAAGAAACCGCCCACCGGGGTCATGTCGTCAATAAGTTCTACGCAGCGCAGCGTAGTAAACTTATTCCGACGTGACCCACTCCCCGCAATCGCCCCTCGTAATTCGTAAATCGTAAATCGTAATTATCGCGCGCTACGCGTCCAGAGGACTGCGCACCCCCAACCCCGGTTTCTGAATCACGTGAGTATAGATCTGAGTCGTCTCCAACTTCGCATGCCCCAGTAGATCCTGTACCGTGCGGATATCTGTCCCCGACTCCAGCAAGTGGGTCGCGAAGCAATGACGTAGCACATGGGGCGTCACCGCTTTATCGATCTCCGCTCTTTGCCCCGCTGCTTTCACAGATTTCTGTAGCGTTGTATCCAGAATATGATGCCGGCGCTCCAAGCCTGACACCGGATCAATCGAAAACTCTCGGCTCGAGGACACCCATTGCCATATCCATTCCTCACCTGCCTTCGGGGACTTTCGAGCTAAACCGTCCGGCATCCATGCTCCGGCCCGTTTTTCACTCCGATCACGCTCATACCACGTTTTGATGGTATCGAGCTGAAGCATGAGCCGCGGAACCAAACGTTCCGGGAAAACTGTCTGCCGATCCTTCCCTCCCTTCCCCATGCGCACAGTAAAAACACCTCTCGCCGGATCCACGTCCTTCACCCTAAGCCGCAACAGCTCCATCAGGCGCAACCCGCTGCCGTAGGCCAACTCGGCCATCAATCGATGTGGATCCTCCATCGCCGTAAATAGGCGACCGCACTCATCGCGCGTCAGCACCACCGGAATCTTCCGGCGTCGCTGCGCGTGCAGAAAGTCAGAAAAATCAACCAACTCGATCTTTAGAGATTTTTGGAGAAAGAACACCAACGCATTGAGTGCCTGTTTTTGCGTCGAAGGCGCCACGTTTAGCCGCACCACCAAATCGCTCAGAAACCGCTTCACATCGGCACCATCCGCCTGCCCAGGCGTCATCCCAGCACCCAAGAATTTGTTGAAATGTTGGCCCCCTAACCTCTCGAAACTTTCGAGGAACTAGCCCGGTTCCGAAATCCGCCAATCGACCAAGTCGAGCTGCATCAATTTGCGGTCGTTGAAGTGATTCCAACGTAAGTGAATCGCGAGGTCGATTGACTCACCGGCCGGCGGCAGCCGGTCGGCCATTTTCCAAGCCACCCCGAATAGACGGCGACCGCGGGAGTCCTCAAAACTGAAACGAAAATGGTGTTGTTTGAAGACATCGGGACGTTGGCGAAGGGTCACGCCTTTGACCCCACATACCGGCTCGGCATTAGCCTGCCCAAATGGATGCAGGGTATCGAGTTCATCCATTAACTTAGTCCCAATTTGCTCCGGCTCCAACCACGTGGAAATGGGCAACTCGCGCTCTTCAATTTCATCCCCTACCCGGGCGGTAATCGCAGCCGAGAAGGCTGCCCTGAACCCGTCGAGGTTTTCTTTTAAAACTCCGACTCCAACCGCCATGGGATGGCCTCCCCAACTGCCAAGATGTTCATCACAGTCAGCTAACACTTCCACCAAGCTGACCCCATCGATGCTGCGACCGGAGCCTTTGGCTTGATCGCCTTCGTTGCCGAGCACGACACAGGGGCGATTATATTTACGCGATACGCGACCAGCCACGATACCGACTACACCCGGGTGCCAATCATCGTGATAGAGCACGATTCCCGCGTCTTCGGAATAAAGGGTCTCAACGAGTCGCTCGGCCTCTTGCGTAATCGCTCGCTCGATATCCTGCCGCTCGCGATTGAGGTCATCGAGTTTGTTGGCCGTAGCCATCCCCTCGTGGTGGCTCTCACTGAGAAGGAGCTCCACTGACAACGCAGCGTCGGCCAGACGGCCACTGGCGTTGATCCGTGGGCCCATGCGGAAAGATATGTCGACCGGTGCTATCCCGATCTCCGGTCTCACTCCTGAGACCTCCATCAGAGCTCGTAAGCCCGGACGCTCGGTTGTCCCCAGTACCCGCAGACCGTGCCGCGCCATGAGGCGGTTTTCGCCGCGCAATGGCACCAAGTCGGCGATGGTGCCCATCGCTGCTAGATCGAGGTAATCGCGTAATTTGATGCGAAACGCGACTGGGTGATTTTCCTGTCGCAGGTGTTTCAACAGGCCGTGCGCCAGTTTGAAAACTAAGCCCACCGTGCAAAGGTTGCGCCAGGCGTCATCGTCTTCTCCGGGGTATACGTGCGGATTGATGAGAATGGCATCGGTCACGGCTCCTTCACGGGAGCGGTGATGGTCGACAATGATGACATCCACTCCTTCGGACCTCAGGTAAGCGATTTCCTCCAATGAGTTCGTGCCGCAATCCAAGGCCACAAAGAGCTGAGGTTTGCCGTCACGGAGTGCCCGGTCGATCGCACTGCGCGACAGACCGTAGCCATCTTCCATTCGACGCGGCACCACGTAACGTGGGCTGAGCCCGAAACGACGTAGGATACTTACCAGTAGTGTGGTGCTACTGACGCCATCCACATCGTAGTCTCCGAGCACCACGACGTCTTCGCGGGCCTCGATCGCAGCGGCCAGACGCTTCGCGGCGTCTTCCAGATTGGTCAGCAGGAACGGGTCCGCTAACTCCGCGATCGCGGGATGGAGAAACTGTTTCGCCTTCGCTTCAGTCTTGATGTCAAGGCGCCACAACAGCTCCGCAATTTGCGGGCTCAGGCTCGCATCCTTGCTCAGCGCCCCCACCTCATCGGCCGGGGGTGGCGTGTAAGTCCAACGCATCAGGTTTTGCTGAGAATCAGCTTATTCCGATGCGCGGCTGGAACCGGTCCACTCGTAGGTCGGTTTGACGTCTTGATGTTTCTCCACGTGTTTGCGATCACCCTTATGATACCAGAAGAAGATCGGACTCGCGATGAAGATAGACGAGAAGGTGCCGGTGACGACACCCACGAGGAAGGTGAAAGCGAGATCGTTGATCACGCCACCGCCCCAGATAAACAAGGCGATCGAAGCCAGGAAGGTCGTAATACTGGTGAGTATTGAACGGGTGAAGACCTTGTTGATGGCGTTGTTGATTACGTCGCGCAGTTTCGTGTCGGGGTTGAGTTTCAACTCCTCTCGAATGCGATCAAATACGACGATAGTATCATTAATTGAGTAACCAGCCACCAGCAGGATGGCCGCAACCATCGGCGCCGTGAATTGGCGATCGAACAGCACAAACAATCCGATCGTCATCAAGATATCGTGAACGGTCGCGGTGACCGCACCGAGGCCGAAGCCAAACTCGAAACGGAACGCCACGTAGAGTAGGATGCCGACAATCGCCAAACCGAGGGACATGAAGGCATTCCAACGAATCTCTTCGCCAATAGCCGGTCCAATGGTGGTTTCGCCGACGACATCAAACCCGGCGGCCGGGAATTCGGAGGCCAAGAGGTCGAGCACGCGACTCCCCTCACCCGTCGGCACCTGAACCTTAAGGGTCTCGGATTCACCTGCGAAATCGCTTTGGAAAATTGGGTTGGCTTCACCGATACCGGCGGCCTCGAGGGCGGAGCGGACGGCTCCGGTATCCACCACCTGAGTGTAGGCTAAGTTCACTTCGTCACCACCGACAAAATCGATACCGTAAATGCTGTCACCCTTGTAGGCCACGACACCGATACCGATCAACACGATCACCCATGAAACACCGAAGGCGGGTCGAGCCCACTTAAGGAAGTCAAACTTAGGAATCCCAGCCGGCACGTGCATGCGGAATTTCTTGATAATCTCACCTTCGATGAAGAGCTCGAGGAGCAACTTGGTGACGACCAAGGCGCAGAAGACCGTGGAGAAAACACCGATGGTGAGGGTGACACCGAATCCCTTAACAGGGCCCGTGCCGAACACGATCATCAGCGAGGACGTAATCAACGTCGTGATGTTCGCATCCAAAATAGTGGAGAGCACTTTTTCGTGACCGGCGAGGAAGGCCGCCTTGAGCGACTTACCCGTATTCAACTCTTCTCGTATTCGTTCGAAGATCAGGATGTTCGAATCCACCGCCATACCGACGGTGAGCACGATACCGGCGACTCCCGGCAGAGTGATCGTAGCGCCAAGACTGGCGAGCACACCCATGATAATGAGCAGATTGATCGAAAGACTGATGACGGCGAAGACCCCACCGATAGTGTAGATGAGAACCATGAAGCCCGCGACGAGGATAATCGCGACTTGCGAAGCCTTGATGCCCGAAGCTATCGCGTCTTCCGCGAGGGAGGGACCGACTTCATTTTGCTCTTGGATCTTAAGTTCTACGTCGAGCGGGTTGTTCAACACGTTGGCGAGGTCGATCGCTTCACGTTGGGTAAAGGAACCAGTGATCTCGGCTGAGCCGCCACCGATACGCTCACGCACGGATGGTGCGGAGGACAGACGACCATCAAGCACGACTGCCAATTGGCCGGGACGACCGGTGCGCTGACCTTCCAAAGCCAGGGCTTCGGTCACGGCGGCGAAGCGTTCAGAGCCTTCGTCGTTGAAACTGAGGTTCACCTTGTAAGCACCAAACTGATCCATGGTCGGAAACGCAGTATCAACCAATTCACCCGTCATCTCAGGGACGCGCTTCACGAAGTAGTCGACCAGGAATGGGGTGCCGTCGGCGTTATCCCCCTCTTGGGTCAGGATCTCATAACCGGGAGGAATCTGTCCGGGAGGCACGGAGGCCGGAGAAAGAGTCGGATGGACGAGGCGGAAATCGAGGCGCGCTGGTTTCTTAACCGCGTCGACGACTTCGGGATTGTCCTTGGTGCTGATTCCGGGGAGCTGCACCTCGATGCGGTTGTTGCCAACCGGGCGGATGATGGGTTCGGCGACACCAAACTCATTTACCCGGTCGCTGATGATCTCGATAGCCTTGGCGAGATTCTCTTCGCGCTCGTATTCGTTTACGCCCTCGGCGACACCGTCGTCTTGAACTTCGAGGATGAAGGCGACACCGCCCTTGAGATCGAGACCGAGCTGCAGGCGCCCCTTGGATTGCTGCAGGAGGTGGTCGAGCAGGATAGCGTTGCGCTTCTCGACGTTAATCAGCGAAGCCTCGAGGCGAATCTCAGGAAAGAACTTGGAGAGATCGATTCGCTGCGCTTTGCCAATTTTCTTGAGGGCAAGAAATACGGTTTTCGCCTCGTCTCTCGCGACCATCTGGCTAGCTTGGGCCATAATCGATTCGAACTCGGTGACATCCGCTGAGGCTTCAGCATGAATGTAGTCGTTGAAAGGCGTGTCGTGAAGGGGAAGGAGCGATGATATAGCCCATGCGCCAATAAAGGCGATGAGCGTAATCTTGAAGAGGTTACGTTTGAACATTTCGGGCTTAGGTTAAATCGGAGGGTATCTCAAATGTGCCGAAGGCACGGGATTGAGACGGCAATGCGAGACATTGCGGGTGCAGAACGGGTTAAATTAATAGAGGGAACTTACGAATCAGCTTTTTTAACCACCGAGGAAACGAAGGTTTTGCCAACCTCGACCTTGGTCGTGTCGGCGACTCGCACGACGAAGCGATCATCTTTCACGCCTACAATCGTGCCGAGGAGACCACCAGCTGTTACAATTTCGTCACCATTGCCGAGCTCTTTAAGCATTTGATCATGCGCTTTCTGTTTTTTGCGCTGGGGAGCGATCATCAAAAACCACATCGCGGCGAAAAGTAGACCGAAGAAAATGAGCTGATTGGCGGGGTTCGCACCACCGGGTCCGGGCTGAGCTTGGGCGAATACTGTGAGAATTGAGGTCATATTGGCGTTGCGTGTTGCTGGTCGTAAAAAAAGAAACGAGCATCTAACCGTTCCAGAAGTTCAAAAAGCAAGCCAGTAAACCCTCCACTCTCCTCTCTTGAAGACCGAAGCAGAAACCACGTGGTCCACGGCCCAATCCGAAGAGCTTTACGGCTTCCCCCGGTGGGGCTCCGGCCATTTCCACGCCAATGCCTCCGGGATGGTCACGGTCGAACCTCTCGCCGACGGTCGCCAGATCTGTATTAAAGACGTCATCGACGAGGCTGTCGGCACCGGAATGCAGGCGCCATTTGTGATTCGATTCCAGGATCTGCTGCGCCATCGAGTCGAGCGACTGAATCTCGCATTCAACCAAGCGATTAAGGAAGAGAACTACGACGCACGCTACCGCGGGGTCTTTCCGATCAAGGTGAACCAGCTGCGTGAAGTCGTAGAAGAGATCGTAGATGCAGGAGCCGAATTCGAATACGGCCTCGAAGCCGGCTCGAAGCCCGAACTCGTGATCGCTCTGGCCATGCATGAGGGCAAGGACCGCCTGATCATCTGCAACGGCTACAAGGACCCCGATTACATCCGTCTGGCCCTCCTTGGGCGCAAACTCGGCAAACAGATCGTCATCGTCGTCGAACAGCTCAGCGAGGTAGACCACATCGTCGCCCTTGCCAAAGAAACCGGCGTCGAACCGGTTATCGGCTTTCGAGCCAAACTTTTAACGCGCGGCGAAGGCAAATGGGCGTCCTCCACCGGCGAGAACGCTAAATTCGGCCTCAATACCGCCGAAATCCTCCTCGCCGCTAGAAAACTCCGCAAAGCCAACCTGACCGACTGCGTGCGTCTCCTGCACTTCCATATCGGTTCTCAGGTGCCTAATATTCTCACCATCAAAAAAGCCGTGGTGGAGGCGTCACGCTTCTACTGCCAATTGGTAAAGATGGGCTTCCCGATGGGGATCTTGGACGTTGGTGGTGGCCTCGGCATCGATTACGACGGTTCGCGCACGAATTTCGAGAGCTCGATGAACTACTCGATGGAGGAATATGCGAGCGATGTCGTAGCCAACATCCGCGATATCTGCGTGACCGCCGACGTCGCCGTGCCCGACATCACTTCCGAGTCCGGACGCGCCGTCGTCGCCCCCCACTCTATGCTGGTCGTCGAAGTCTTCGAACGCATCAGTAAACGCGAATCGCTCAGCGTAAAACAGCGCCCCAAGAAAAAGCACAAAGTCGTCAAGGACCTTGAAGCCCTAGCGGAGAGTAAAACTAACCTCGGTCGGCTCGAACGTTACCACGACGCGCTGCAGCGGAAAGAGGAAGCGTTCTCTCTCTTCAATCTGGGTTACCTCGATCTCGAAAACCGGGCGGCGGCCGAATCCCTTTTTTGGCAAATCTGCGAAGAGGTCGTCCGCGGCGACCGCGATACAGGCTTCATTCCCGAAGAGCTGCTCGAGCTCAAGGGGATGTTGGCCGATCAATACGTGTGTAATTTCTCCGTCTTCCAGTCGCTTCTAGACCACTGGGCGCTCAAGCAGCTTTTCCCCATCGCTCCGCTCCATCGCCTAGACGAGAAACCGTCCGTCGATGCCATACTCGTGGACATCACCTGCGACTCCGACGGCAAAATCGATTCGTTCATCGACCTCGAGGATACCAGTCACCACCTCCCCCTTCATCCGCTCAACGGGGAGCCCTACTATTTAGGGGTTTTCCTCACCGGCGCCTATCAGGATATCATGGGCGATCTGCACAACCTGTTTGGTCGCGTAAACGAGGTGCACGTCTTCCTCGAAGACGACGAGGAAAACGGTTTCTACATTGAGGAGACTCTCCAAGGTTCGCGCATCCGCGACGTGGTTAACGGCGTGCAATACTCACACAACGACCTCTCGCGGCGCATCAAGAAACTGATCGATGCCGCTACCAAACGGGATGAAATCAAGCCCCGCGAAGGCGTGCGCTGGTTAGAACTCTACGAAAACATCCTCGAGACCAAAACCTACCTCAACATCGAGCGGCCTCCAAAAAAGAAGCCGCGCAAGAAACGGTAGGGCCTTTCGGGTATCACCCTCCCCGATCAATCGTGCCAACGTTTTTCTCCAGCTACTATCGCGAGATCGAGAAAATCCTCTTCGCGCGGAATGGCGCAGCCATGGGCCGGCGAATACGCACAATAGGGATTGTAGGCCCCGTTGAAGTCCAAGGTGTAGAGGTGTTCGGAATCGGCTGAGAATTCGAAATCAAGATAGCGCCCTACTTCGTAGGTTGAATCTCCCGTGGTCCGATCGGTGAACCATATTCCGTAGTAGTGGCCATCCGGAATCACCATGCGATAAACCCGCACTTGGTGCGTTCGACCATCATGCTTAAAGGTGAGTGAACCATAGAGATCTCCGGCTCTTTCCCGGCCCTTAGTATCGAAAATCGTGATGGGCTCGGGTTTCGCCATAACCGTCAACTTACTCTGGAAAACCCACTCCGAATCCGGCTCAAAATAGTGCAGTGGAGAAAACCCCACCGGGTGCTTCTCATGATTGAACGGCGAACTCGGATCGTCTCGCATCCAAGCATCCTTCCCCGTCCGGTCCTCCAGCGTTTGCTCGAGGGAAAACTCCTCCTCCAGCGTTGGCGGTGCACATCCGAGCATAAGCACGATCGCGAGACAGGGGATTAAGCGAGGCATCATCATGGCTCGAGATAATCCCCCGCCCGCATTGGGTCAATCGCCCAAGTCCAACCGCTCTCCGCAACGACGGACAGGGTCACCAAAACGGTTAAAAGTGAAGGGCCAGATAACAGCACATGCAGAACATTTTTTACCGTTTGAATTTGTCATCGACCGGGTTTCGTCGAGGACACAGTCTACACTGATTGAGGTAGGGACGGACCGCTGGGCCGGCCGCAGTATCAAGGCAACTACAGCTTTCAGCGCGAGTTGCGCCACGATGACGATGGCATGCTTCGCAGGCCCGAGAGACAATGGCGGACGGCCCAGCGGTCCGTCCCTACCCTGTCTAAGAATCAATCCGACGCTACGGGCGGCCAATTGTGTTTCGGGTAGCGCCCCGCCAATTGCGCGCGGACATCGCGATACGCTCCGCTCCAGAATCCATCGAGGTCATCCGTGAGCTGCACCGGTCGTTGATTGGGGGCCAACAACTCCCACCGCACCGCCAATCGTCCAATCCCGAGGGTAAAGGCATTGGTCAATCCGATCACATCCTGCACGCGGGCCGACAAAATCGGTGAACCTTGCTCACCATAGGTGATGCGTGCCCTTCGCCCGTTCGGCAACTCCACCCGCTCCGGCAGATAATCATCGATCACGGCTAACTGCTCTGCCCGTAACCAGTCTTTCAATACGGGCATCACCGGTTTATCTTTCAGCTCCCGGGCGCCAAAGCTTCCCAGGCAAATCTGCTCCACCAACATCAACCGATCTTCCGGGGTTAGCGGCGATACCTCCAATTCAGGAAAGAAACGAGCGAGACAATTCACCCGCGTGATCCAGCGATCCACCGCTTCCGTCCAGGTCTTAAGTTTGATTTCACCCGACTGCACCCGAATCGCCAATAAACGGGCGGCCGCATCTTCAGGAGGCACTCCAGCCGTCGCCTTGCTTTCTAGCACGAGATCGCGGAACCGCCGTTCTCGGCGCACGATCACCCGACGCGTATCCTCATCATAGATTACCGTATTGGTCTCCCGTAGATCGTCTGGAAACAGTTCGGCTAGCCAGGACTCCTCCACCGCGGTGGCCATGGACAGCAAGACGTTTAACTCCCCTCCCCGTCCTTCGATTTCGCTGATTTCCGCCGCCACCAATAATCCGGCTTCCTGCACCGAACTCTCACGGGCTAAGACCCCGCGACGGTTGTGCACCAATTCACATCGCATCGTTCCCCGATCCAATCGTCGGGCGAGTTGATCGGAAAACCCCGCCAATATGCATTTACAGATCTCCGAATCCGGCACCGCCTCGGCCAACGATAAGCCCTCTTTCTCCGCAATTTTCAATAACTGGGCAAATAGCGGACCGACCTGTCGCGCGCCTTGCGCATGCACGCCCAAGGCCCGGCACGCTTCGACGGAATATCGGTTTTCGTGGGCGTATTCCCACGCTCGCATCAAGCGGAAGAAATCGCTCGATTCTTCATTTCCCCAACGCTCATCCCGCGCCCGGTCGATTGCGCCAGAAACACCCCGTAGCAGGAAGTTACGGCCTTGAGTCAGTGCGGCCATTAACGCGACCACTTTGGCACATCCCCGCTGATCGGCTTCCAACAACATACGGGCATAACGGGGATGCGCCGGGAACTTCAGCATCCGTTTCCCCAACTCGGTAATCGACCGATCTCCGTGGCTCTCGGTTGCACCAAGATCAGCCAATAATTGCTCCGCGCGTTCTCGAGCCGCTGGTTCCGGCGCTTCAAACCAGGGAAACGTATCGATCCGATCAATGCCGCTGGCTTTTAAGGTCAATACACTCTCCGCCAAATCAACCCGATGCACCTCGGGCTTCTCGTAGGCCGGTCGATCGGCGTGGTCGCGCTCCGACCACAATCGTAAACATTGCCCCGCTTGCGTGCGGCCAGCCCGCCCCGCTCGCTGGTCGGCACTCGCTCGCGAAATTTTGTCGATCAGCAACGTATTGATTCCTCGGCGTGAATCGAACCGGGCCATGCGCGCCAATCCCGCATCAATCACGCCCGTCACTCCGGCGATCGTCAGGGAGGTTTCCGCCACATTAGTGGATACGATGATCTTGCGCCCTGTCCCGGGACGCACCGCCGCATCTTGCCGCTCCGGAGCCAGTTCCCCGTGGAGCGGAAACACCTCAAATCCCTTCAATGCCCGATGGGATTCTAAGGCACTGACGGTGCGACCGATTTCGTAGGCCCCCGGCATGAAAACCAAAAGATCGCCATCCGTCTTCGTCGCCAGATCCACCGCTCCTTGAGTCGCGACATCCCACACCCCTTCGCGATCGAAATTCGGCGAACGGGTTAGATAACTGATATCAACCGGATAGCTGCGTCCCACTGATTCGATGTGAGAACACGGCTCCAAATATTTCACCAACGTGTCCGCCGACAACGTCGCCGACATGACCACGATTTTAAGGTCAGGTCGAATCGTAGCCTGAATCTGCTTCGCCCGGGCCAACGTGATATCTCCGTGTAAGTGACGCTCATGAAATTCGTCGAACACCAAAACACTGACTCCTTTAAGCGTCGGATCGAACGACATCTTCCGAAGCAGAATGCCTTCAGTCACATAACGGATCTTGGTCCGCGCCGATACCCGACTCTCGAGCCGAATCTGATACCCGACGATTTCGCCTAACGCGGATCCCTCTTCCTGCGCCACCCGCTGAGCCAGCATGCGGGCGGCCAAGCGGCGCGGCTGCAGCACGATTACTTCACCCGTATTCAGTAATCCATGACGTAACAACATCCGTGGAATCTGAGTGGACTTACCCGACCCCGTCGGCGCTGAAACCACCACGCGCCCTTGCTCCTCCAAGCTCGCCAGCAAGGCGCTCTCGAGTTCGTAAATGGGCAGGTCCGTGGGCGTCATGTAAGAGCGACCTTCCGCAACCAATTTAGGGGTTCAAGCCTAACCGTTTTGGGTCGGTAAAAGTTATTCACCGGTTATTCACTCCGTCCCCCAATTCGGTGAATAACTTGTGCATATCAAAGTCGTGACTTTTCGGGAAAAATTTTGCATGTTTTTCTATGTTCTTTGATGGAACAGTCAGGCGCACGACGTAATGAAAAAAACGTCGAAAGCGAAGACTGGGATACGCCCGAGTAACCGGGGAAAGGAGAATCGGAGCTGGTCCGATTTCTCCCCTCAAGCGAAGCTTAAAAGCCGCGAGAGGCATATATCACCAGTTCCTCTGACCGGGGTCGTGCCCGGCTCAGCTACACGAATCAGGAACTGAGCGATGAGCCGCGAATTAAGAAACCGCGAGCGAATCGAGTCAGGTATGACGCAAGTTTCGAACGTCATATTGATACTGTAACCCAGAGGGTTTCGGCTGCTACAGTAAGCCAGACTGTAGATTGGTCTTGGGTGGGAAACCGCCAAAAGGTCGCTCCCAAGTCAGGGAAGCGAACGCGAAAACAAGACGAAGATGCAGGAGATTGAATGAGCGTGGCAAAGCTCAGCAGATCTCATCAAGGGGGCGGTGCGAAAAACCGCGTCACCCCATTGCAAGGTAGAAAGCAGCCTGAGAGTTAAGAGGTCAGACCCGTCTCACAAGGCAAACGCCCAGCCAAAAGCTGGGGCCGTCCTCGTGACAAAGGTGCCGACGTGAAGATGCGCCCTTGCAGGCACGTCAGCACCAGGTCCGGCGAATCACTCCCGGCAGGGAGAGATCGAACCGGGCGAAGAGGCCTCACTCAATAAACTCAGGTCGGAAACGACAGGAGCGATCCCGCTATGAGATCGAAAACCGCGCATGCCGTGCGGAGTAGCGTCGGGGAGTTTGCAGCCCGCGAAAGCGAGAGCGCCTAATGCAAACATTTGGGAAAGAGTGCGTGGCGCGTGCCCACCCCCCATATTTGGCCCAGAGAACTTCGGTTCTCTGGGCCTTTTTTGTGCCCAACTCCCTCGACCCACCCCAACCAAGCCGATGTTCGTATTACGAACATTGGCTTGGTGACCTAGGAGAGGGGTAAGTTACTGGGAACGCTCTAGTTCCACCGGTGTGCGTCCTTCCGTCTTGCCTTGGACCATTCCGGGAGGCACGTTCTGCCTTTTCGCACGAATCTAAGCCGTATCCGGACATGAACCAGAACATCCGCAACATCGCCATTATCGCTCACGTCGACCACGGGAAAACCACCCTCGTTGACACTCTCCTCCAGCAAGGTGGAGCCTATCGAACCAATCAAAAGGTTGAAGACCGTGCGATGGACTCGATGGACCTCGAAAAGGAAAAGGGCATCACCATTAAGGCGAAGAACACTTCCGTTCACTGGGAAAACAAGATAATCAACATCGTCGATACTCCCGGTCACGCCGACTTCGGCGGTGAGGTGGAGCGCGCTCTGCGCATGGTCGATGGCGTATTGTTGCTCGTCGATGCTTACGACGGCCCCCAGGCGCAGACCCGTTTCGTGCTCCGCAAGGCCCTTTCACTCGGTCTCAAGGTCATCATCGTCCTCAACAAGATCGATCGCGACAACGCGGAACCTAAGGAGATGTATGAGAAGGTGCTCGAACTCCTACTCGAGCTCAACGCCACCGAAGAACAATTTGATGCGCCCGTCGTTTACGGTTCTGGCCGCGATGGCTATATGGTCCGCAATCTCGAGGATGAGAAGAAGGACCTCAAGCCGCTCTTCACCGCCATCCTCGAGCACGTTCCACCTCCCTTTGCCCGTCCGAATCAGCCTTTCCACATGTTGGTCTCCAACGTGGATTGGAGCGACTACGTCGGCCGGATCGCCATCGGCAAGATCCTCGGCGGCGAGGTGAAGATCGGTGACACCGTTCATGTCATCCCGCACGGCGGGGACAAACGCCTGCGCGGCAAGATCACCAAGGTCTTTGAATATTCCGGTCTCGGCACGCAGGAGACCGCGAATGCGGTCGCCGGCAATATCGTGGGACTTTCCGGTTTCGAAGATATCGACATCGGCGACACCCTCACGGCCGACCCCGAAGGTCACGCCCTGCCCTTCACCGATGTTGATCCTCCCACTCTCGAGATGGAACTCGCGGTCAACGATGGCCCGCTTGTTGGAAAAGAGGGTAAGTTCGTCACCTCCCGTCAGCTGCGTGAGCGCCTCTATCGCGAGGTAAAATCCAATATCTCCATCTCCGTGGAAGACGCCGAAGTCGGCAGCGCGTTCAACGTGAAGGCCCGCGGCGCCATGCAGATCGCGGTGCTCGTCGAAACGATGCGTCGCGAAGGATTCGAACTCCTCGTATCCCGCCCGCATGTTATCACTCGGGAAGTCGATGGCCACAAACATGAGCCTTACGAAACCGTTTGGATTGAAGTGCCCGACGAAAATGTCGGAGCGATCATGCAGAACTTGGCTAACCGTAAGGGTCAGCTGACCAACATGGAAAAGCTCAATACCACCACCATGATCGAGGCCACGATCACCACCCGCGGCCTGATCGGCATGGAGGTAGATCTCGTCAACGCCACAAGCGGTCACGGCGTGATGTCCCATCTCTTCAAGGAATACGGCCCTTGGGCCGGAGCCCTGAGCACCCGTATCACCGGAACCATCATCGCCACTGAGGCCGGTGAGACTCGTGCTTACGCCCTCGAAACCATCCAGGAACGCGGAAAACTCTTCGTCGGCGCCCAGGAAATTGTCTACGAAGGCATGATTATTGGTGAAAACCCTCGGGCTGAGGACATCTCCGTCAATGCCGTGAAAGCGAAGCAGTTGACCAATTTCCGGTCCCAAGGTGACGGCAAAAGCACCCAACTCACGCCAGCCGTTAAGATGTCCCTCGAGCGTTGCATCGAATACATCGCCGATGACGAATACGTCGAAGTCACGCCGAAGGAACTGCGTTTGCGCAAACGGATTTTGAACAGCAACGATCGCCGTAAAGCCGATCGTTCGAAGAAGGCCGGCAAATAATCAGTTTGCCGATTAGCCGCCTCTACTAAGCGAGCCAACTTGTTTGAATAGATTTACTGGCCTCTCGGGGGGGCGGGGTTCCTAGGCTGCACTCATCGCTGTCAGCCCCGCATGGAACTCGAGACCGTAATTTACCTCACCAAACACCATCATCTGCGCCCTCATCGCGGTGCTGATGACGGATGCTTGGTCCCAGAGCGACCACCGCGAATCACTCCGTTACTGGATGATCGCCGCGTGGGTGATGCTCGTGGCAAACATCTTATTCGCGGCGCGACCCTTAATGCCTGATATGGTCGGCCGTATCCTCCCGACACTTCTGGTGACGCTGGGACAAGCGGCGCTATTCGTCGGCACGCGCGTTCATGCCGCTCAACCGGCCCCCAAGAAACTGGGCTGGGCTTTGGTAGGCATCCATGCGATCGCCTTAGTCCTGGTCTTCACCTTCGCACCCGAATCGGTCTGGCGCCGCGTGATCAACAGTCTAGTTTGGGCGTCTGTCGCCCCGCTGGCTTATCAAAGTCTGCGCATGTCTCCCCCGGTTTATTGGCGCCCACTCACAGCCCCAGCCAAGGTTTTCTTGGCTCATGCCGGATTCCATATTTTCCGACTGATCGTTTCCCTCGTCACCCACTCATCCGAAAACTCCACGGTCGCTACCATGGTTGATATCATCGGTGACCTGGAGGTCAGTTTCTTCATGGTCGCGCTGTTCGTGGGATTATTGCTCGCCCACCTACAGCAACGTAATCAGCAACTCAGCTCAGCGCTCGCCGAGGTCGAAACCCTCACCGGATTGCTGCCGATTTGCGCATGGTGTAAAAAAGTCCGCGATGACGACGGTTACTGGAAACAGGTTGATGAGTATTTCCGCCGCCGCAGCAAAATCGAATTCACCCATGGCATGTGTTCGGATTGTTCCGAGAAATTTGAAGGCGAGGAATCACCGTAATTCCGGTCTGGACCGACGATTTCGAAGCAATCCAATAACTGCGCTACTCGATTGCAGGCCCCCGAATCTCGGCCCATGCTGCAGTCATGAATCGTCCATTGTTTCCCCTCGCGGTCGTGTTCGCCTATCTGTTCGGAGCACTAATCGTTTCGGCCCAGCCCTTTACTGAGCGCCTCCTACACGACGAAGAATTTTGGGGAGACGGCAAGGCGGAGGTCGCGGTATTTAAGGCGACCGAAAAACGTTACGGAACGCTGCGCGAATCCGAGGTGCGACACATTCTGGTGCGCGAAAACTTCGCCAAAAACGAACGAGTCAAAGCCAACAACTGGCAGGCTCCCGGCACCTATCCTGTGATCAAACTAAATCAGGTGATCACGATTCCCACCGGATCGTATCGCTACGATCAGGGACACTCCTCGTTCTGGCGCCAAAACTCCGGCGATCTCGTCAAATTCACTTCGACCACCAACGACTCGTGCGGACTCAGTTACAAACACGGCACCATCGATAGGGTGCGTTGGCACTACCGGGCGTTCACCTATTGGGAGGGCATGAGCGAAATCGAATCGAAGACTCCGGCCCCGCGTGGCGCCCTACTCTACGACGAACTGCCCTTCAAACTGCGCACGATCGATTTTGGCAAAACTACGGACTTTGAAACCCCCTTGATGGACTCCGTGATCGATTCAAAAGGTGACAAGCTCGCATGGCCACTAGCCGCATTCGCGGTCGCTGAAACTCCGCAAGGTTGGAGCGTGACCGTGAAACATGCCCGCGGCACCGATCGATTCGTTTTCGATAAAAATTCACCTCACGCGCTCAACCGTTGGGAGCGATGGGATGGCTCGAGCTTGGAGCGCACTCAGCTCATCCGGATACCCTACTGGAAACTCAACCAACCGGGCGACGAACGCTACCTACAACCCGGTGCGACCTACCCGTAGGCCGATTCGATGTCGGGAATAAAAGTGAGACCCGGGGTCAGCGACCCCAGCTACAATTTACGCACTCTATGCAAATCCGCTGTAGCCGAGGTCGCTGACCTCGGTTTTTAAGCCGATTCAAGTGCTCAGGCTACCTCAGCGGTGTAGGCTGCGGCATCCATCAGGTCGTGGTGGACCGAGGCATCAGCTACTTTGATCTTCATGATCCAGCCATCGCCGTAGGGCGACTGATTGACGGTCTCGGGCGTAGCTTCAAGCGCTTCATTAACTTCAATCACCTCTCCTCCGATTGGGGCATAGAGATCCGAGGCCGCTTTGACGGACTCGACCACTCCGAACACATCACCAACCGCGAGGTTGTCACCCACTCCGGGCACCTCGACATAAGTGATGTCGCCCAAGCTTTCCTGAGCGTAATCGGAGATACCAATAACGACCACGCCGTCACCGGCATCTTTTACCCATTCATGGGATTTGGCGTAACGAAGATCAGCGGGGATTTCACTCATGAGGATTTCTTTAGTTCGACAAAGGGTGGTTTGACCAGATGCAAAGTGAATTTCTTGCCCCGGATATCAACGTGAAGTGCCGATTTGGCTTCTGTCAGTGGGACAACCGCCGTGCCGATCGCCTCGCCCAACATCGGGGACATCGTGCCTGAGAGCACCTTTCCGACGACTGAGCCCGATTCATTGAGCACTTCTGATCCAGCGCGGACGATGCGCCGATCTCCGGTGCGAAAATACACGACCTTGCGCCGTGTTTCAGAGGCTTTTTCCTCGGCTAGCGCGGCCGAACCCGTGAATCCGTCAGGTTTCTTCAACTTCACCGTCCAGCCCAGACCCGCCGCGATTGGTGAAAGGTCGTCATCCAACTCATGACCGTAGAGCGGATAACCTGCTTCCAGACGTAAGCTGTCCCGCGCACCCAATCCTGCGAGTACGAGGCCATGGGCCTCGCCCGCTGCCATGATAGCCGCCGCCAAGGCCGGAGCATCGGCGCTGGCATGATAGAGTTCAAAACCGTCTTCGCCGGTGTATCCGGTCCGGCTGATCATGCACTGGACGCCGGCAACCGTTCCTTCTTGAAAATGGTAGTAGCGGAGAATCGGTAGTTTTGCCCCGGTCACCACCTGGAGAACGGCCTCGGCCTTGGGCCCTTGCACCGCGATCAGCGCGTAGTCATCCGACCGATCCGTGATCGTCACATCGTGCCCGGCGGACTGCTCACGCATCCAGGCGAGATCCTTGGCGATGTTACTCGCGTTGATGCACAAGAAATACCATTCAGGCTCCCGCATGTATACCAGCAGGTCATCCACCACTCCCCCGTCGGGTCGGCACATCGGGGAATACAGCACGCGGCCGGGATACAGGGTGGTCACGTCATTGCTGACCAATTGATTCAGAAACGCCTCGGCGCCGGTGCCCACCACGTCGACTTCGCCCATGTGGCTCACGTCAAACAACCCCGCCGCCGTGCGCACCGCTTTGTGCTCATCGAGGATGCTTTTATACTGCACGGGCATTTCCCAACCGGCGAAATCCACCATCCGTCCATTATGTGCGGTATGGAAATCGTAGAGAGGGGTTCGCTGCATTTCGGCCATAAGCCAACACAAGCGAAACCACCATGCCTCGCGCAAGCTCAACTCCAGTCCCGATTACTTCCGCACTTTTTATTCGTCTTCCGCGTATCGACCTCCGCTAATCTGTCGCTACGCCATGCTACTGTTCGCCACCGCGATCTTTCTTACCCTCGGGATTTCATTCATCTGTTCGCTGATGGAGGCCATGGTCCTGAGCACCACGGTTTCCGAAGTGGAATCGTTGAAGAAAACGCGCCCACGCCAAGGCGCGATCCTCGAGCAACTCAGAACCAATCTCGAGGAAACGATCTCCTCGATCCTCACGCTCAACACCATCGCCAACACCTTGGGTTCGATCACTATCGGTGCCCTCGCCATTGAACTGTATGGGCAAACCTCCCTTGGCATCATCTCTGCCCTGATGACCCTGGGCATCCTATTCTTCTCCGAGGTCATCCCCAAGAACCTCGGCGTCGTATACCGCCAGTCGCTGCATCCTCATGTCGTGTATCCCTTATTATGGATGCGTAACACGCTGCGGCCTGTAACTTATCTGTGTAATATTTTGGTGCGAATCGTTATCACAGCGCCACCCGAGAAGACCGACTCGGACGAAGAGATCATTCTCCTCGCCGAACGTGGTGCGATGGAAGGCTCCCTCACCAAAAGCGAATCGAGCATTATCACCAACGCGCTCTCCCTCGACGAAGTGCGCGTGCTGGACATCATGACTCCACGCACCGTGGTCACGTCCCTAAAACGAACCGATACGGTCGGCGAAGTCGTCTCGACCTACCCGAACATCCCCTTCGCGCGCATCCCGGTTTTCCAGGAAAGTCTCGATGACGTGGTGGGATTAGTCCGTCGCCGTGATCTCCTCAAGGCCATCGCCGACGACAAGGACAACGATCTCATCGGGGGCCACATGCACGAGATCCACTTCATCCCTGAGACCGCCACGGCCGGACAGGCGTTGCAGGAGTTCCTCAAAACGCATCAACAACTCTTCGTCGCCGTTGACGAATTCGGGTCGACTTCTGGAGTGCTTACGATCGAGGACGTCATGGAACACATCATCGGTCGCGAGATATTTGAAAAGGACGACGTCGCTGTCGACATGCGGGAACTGGCGCGGTCTCGACTCAAAAAATCGACCCGCCCCCGCCGGGACGAACTGCCAGACGAGACCTCAGCTGATATCCCCAATTCGCCGCCAGCAAATAGCTGATCCACCACCACCATGGATCAACCAACCTCCCATTGGGTTCACGACCTAAGCCCGTTCTTGGTCCAGTTTTCGGATACATTGGGAATCCGCTACTACGGTTTGGCCTACCTGCTGGGATTTGGCCTCGGCGGATGGATTCTTTTTAACGCCGCCAAGCGTCGCCGGCTCGACTTAGCCCCTCCCGCCGTCGCCGATCTCATGACCGCCCTCGTCATCGGAGTCATCGTTGGCGGCCGTTTGGGCTACTTCGTATTCTACGAACCGATGACGATCTTCAGGGACCCGCTCCAGCTCCTGAAGGTTTGGGAAGGCGGCATGGCTTCGCATGGTGGGTTCATCGGCGTGGGCGTCGCCATGGCCTGGTTCGCGCGCAAACATAACACCTCCTTCCGCGGCCTGGCCGACGCGACCATCGCCGTCGCTCCTCTTGGTGTCGGGCTCGGACGCACGGCGAACTTCATCAATGGTGAGCTCTGGGGCCGAGTCACCGACGTCTCATGGGGCGTTATATTTCCCGCCAGCGGAAGAGCCGGAGCCTCGCTCGCCGAGATAGCTCCTCGTCACCCCTCCCAACTCTACGCTGCCGCGCTCGAAGGCTTTCTGCTGTTTGGCTATCTGCAGTGGCGCTACTGGCGCACCGATGCTCAGCCGGGACGCATCACCGGTGAATTTCTGATCATCTACGCCATCGCGCGAATGATCACTGAGATGTTTCGTGAACCTGATGCGGAGTTAATCTTCGGACTCACCCGTGGTTCCTTCTATTCTATCTTCATGATCGTCGCCGGATTGATTATGATCCAACGATCAAACGCACTGAGGAAAACTTCCTAGGGGTTAAGGAATCAACCCTAGCGTTAAAAATTTGGCATTCCAAAATGTGAATTCAGCCTTTGGAACCAATGATTCGCCGCCGCTCCCATCTGCTGACTCTTTGCCTGTTCGTCGGCATCTTCAGCGCGGTAGGAGTTCAGGCCAAATCGGGTGCTAAACCAGTCAAATGGATGCGAGGCATCTATATGGCAGAATCCCCTCAGCCTCAACCGGTGCCCGCCGCGATTGCGGTCTCGATCGCCCAGGCCAAAGCCACCGACGTCGGCGGCTCAGCCATTCGCGGAAACGGTGATTCGATGAAGCCGCTCTACAACGACGGTGTAATCATGGTCGTAGCTCCCACCAAGTTTGATGACCTCAAACGCGGCCAAACCGTGGTCTACAAAAACCGCGAAGGTCGGCATGTCGCCCACATTCTCATCGCAAAGTGCAAAAGAGGATGGCGCGTAGCGGGACTCAATAACCCGATTCACGACGGCCAAGGCGTGAACGCCGAAAACCTCCACGGCATCGTGGTTGATGCCTACCAACCGGTAGCCAGCACCTCCTTAGCTAGTCGCTAAATTTTCAGTCGATTCGCCCCGCCGGAATCGAGATATCGATTGGCGTCTCCAGCGCGATTCGCACTACGAGTTTCACGGCTTCACTCAGGTTGGCTGAAGTAATCCGTTCGGAAACGGTCGGCACGTGAACAAAACCACCACGCCTCCCCTCGTGCCGACGTAGCGCGTGCATGAGCGCGTAGAAGACGTGATTACACACGTAGTTTCCGGCCGAACTCGATAGCTCCACCGGAAATCCCTGCTTCGCCAATCCCGCCGCCATCGCTTTAACGGGTAACGTAGTCAAGTAGGCCGTGGGCCCTGATGTCACGACCGGAGTATCAACCGGCCGTTGACCGGCATTATCGGGGATTCTGGCATCGTCCAAATTCACCGCCACCCGCTCAAGTGAGATGGCCGAACGCGACGCCGCTAGACCGAGGCAGATCACCAGTTCTGGATCAAATTCACGAATGGCATTCTTTAGCCGTCGCGCCGATTCCTCAAACTCAACGGGCAATACCATGCCTGCAATCGTTCGGCCGGCGACCGTTGTCTCGTCCAGCGCAAGAGCTACGTCGGCCGAGGGATTGGTGCTATCGTTCCCAAACGGTTCAAAACCAGTGATTAGAACGCGCGCATTCATACCGAGTGCCAGAAGCGTTGAACCACAATGTCCGTCGCGGAAAAAGCCTCACGTAAACTTCGCGCAAATTGAAGGGCGTGCGGATTGTCGCCATGAATACAGATCGATTGTGCGTCCACTTCGACCCAATGACCTAACCTACTTTTCACGCGTCTATTTCGGACGATTTCCAATCCTTGCGCGACCGCTTCTTCCTGCGACTCGATCACAGCATCCGGCTCTGTTCGACTGACCAACCGTCCGGGTTCGTCATAGCGTCGATCAGCAAATGCTTCCCCTACCACCGTCAATCCTGCCCGGTCGGCTCCGCGTAATAAAACACTTCCCGCCAGTCCCATCATCCAGAGAGACGGGTCGAAGTCCTTCACGGCCGAGACCACACTCTCCGCGACCGCCTCGTCTCGCGCCGCCATGTTATATAAGGCTCCATGCGGTTTAACGTAACAAAACGCCCCCACCTGGGCCAACGCCACCAACTGTTTCGTTACCAGTGAATGGATCTCCGGCGCCGACAGCGTGAGTTCAAGTCGGCCGAAGTTTTCCCGATCCGCAAATCCCGGATGGGCCCCAGGACACACTCCAAGTTGTTCGGCTAGTCGGAGGACCGAAACCATCGTCTCGTGATCACCAGCATGAGCTCCACAAGCGATATTCGCTGAGCTCACCAGCGGGAGAATCTCGGCCTCCAGTCCGACGCCTTCGCCCACGTCACAATTGAGATCGATGGTCTTCATCCGGCGAATTCCAAACGACTCCGAGCGGCGGCGCGCAACAGCCCGAGCTGACGGCTCTCGGTATGACGCAACGATTCAGCCTCGGCCAAGGTTGTCTCCACAAACTGAATATGTCTCCCTAAAGGAATTTGGGCCATGATCGCCATATCCACTGCAATGATACTGGCGATCCGGGGATAGCCCCCGAGCGTCTGGCGATCCGCCATCAAGGCGATCGGCTGACCATTAGGCGGAATCTGAATCGTTCCGGTCGCAACCGGTTGCGATATCATCTCGACCGGATCGATCGGTAGGATTTTTTCGCCGGCCAGACGGATGCCCATACGATTGGAATCACTTCTAATTTCCCAGGTTCCCTCCAAAAACTGCGTCCAACCTCCAGAACCAAAAATCTCCACTTCCGGACCTTTTAAGACTCGAACCTTGGTGAGGGCGTCGGCCGCCCCGCCCACCCAAGTGGGCTGGATCCACCATCCGCGTGATGCTCCCGTGGCCCGCACGGGTCCAAGTGGCAAGGCGTCCCCTTTACGCAGAGCTCGACCGCGCCACCCCCCAAACCTACCCGACATATGGGTAGAGCGTGAATCGAGCACGACCGGCACATTTAACCCACCGCTGATCGCAAGAATCCCGCGCCCCGGCTCGGTCAGCTTGGTCAAGTCTAGCACTTCCCCCGCTTTGACCACAAACGGTCGCGCGAATGGAACTGAGCGAGCTAAGGTGCCGGTGATCACCACCAATCGCGTATCGTGAAAGCGCAATTTTGGTCCACGCATCGCCCATTCTAAAGCGGCCGCTGCGTCATCGTTGCCAACCAACATGTTGGCAATTCGTAATCCACGTCGATTGACGGCGCCTCCTTCGGTGACGCCCTGAGCCAGATGGGTGGCGCGTCCTAGATCTTGCACCGTCGTTTGGGCCCCGCCATCGAGCACCTCAATCACGCAGCCACTTTCCATCTCAGCCGATTGCCTCGGGAAGGGTGGTGCACTGTAGATTTCAGGCATCTCAATCGAATCGACGGCCTCAAAACGCACTTTATCGCCCACCCGCAACCAGGACGGCTCACTCGCATTCGGCTCAAAAAGGGTCTGAGCCGTGCGCCCAATCAAATTCCAACCACCGGGCAATTCGAGGGGGTAAATACCGGTTTGGGATCCTCCGATCCCCACCGCACCTTTCGGCACCCGCACGCGCGGAGAAGGTAACCGGGGACAATGAAGTTGAGCATCGAGCCCCGCCAAATACGGAAACCCTGGGGCGAATCCCACTGCTAAAACCGTGTAGGCAGCCGCAGTGTGTCGCTCAATCACCTCTTCGGCCGAAAGATTAACCGCCAGCGCGACGCGTTCCAAATCAGGAGCATATTCACCGCGATAACATACGGGAATCACGCGTTCTCGTGGTGGTTCAGGTTCGGAGTCTGTCTGGTTATCCGCATCGAGCAGTTCCTCTAGACGGGACGCGACGGAGAACCAGCTCTCGGGTCTTCGGATATAGACCGCAAACGCCGTGGGCGATGGCACAACCGCCGCAACGCCCGGCCAATTCTCCTCCTGGATTTGCGAGATCAATAACTGCACCTGACGAAGGCCGTCCTGATCGGGTTCTGTCGTAACTTCCACTAAGAGTGCCGTGTCACTCAGGACCTTGATCGTCATCGGACTAGGTTAGGGACGATATTCCAAATGAGACAAGCCCAGTGCTTGCCCCGCTTATCCGGGTGGATGCTCGCGCTGATAGTTGACCGGATTGGGTTGAATTTGGCCCCGAACAAAGGATTAGTGAGGAGATGTCTACACGATTGGTTGCGCTGCCCTTGCTCCTCTTGCTCACCCTGACCGGTTGTAGCCGCGACGAAGTGCGCTCCTACCGCGTGCCTAAGGAAGCCACTCCTGCCATGCCCGGAACGTCAGCGGCGGCCGCTGCACCCACCTCTTCCGCCCAGGCGGGGAGCCTGACTTGGTCGGCTCCTGATCATTGGGAGGAACTCCCGGCCAGCGGCATGCGACGCGGGAGCTTCACGCTCAGCGGAGAAGGCACCACCACCGCAAACCTATCTATCATCGCCTTCCCGGGCGACGCCGGTGGTCTCGCCGCCAATGTGAATCGCTGGCGTGGACAGGTTGGACTACCGTCTCTCTCCCCTGATGCCGTGCAAGCATCCATCGAACATGCTGACACCGCTAGCTTCCACGTCGATTTCGTGAGCATGACAGGGGAAGCCTCCGGAAAAGCCACCCGCATCGACGGCGCGATCTTCAACTTTGGCGGAGAATCTTGGTTCGTAAAACTCATCGGCCCGGCAGATCTCATCGCCACGGAGGCGGAAAACTTCCGCGCATTCGTCGGCACCATCACTCCGGCTAATTCCTAACCCCGATCCTATCGTGAACGAACTTTTCAAAGCATTCGTCAAATTCTTCAGCTCACTGCGTCTGACTGTGGTCCTACTCTCCATGTCCATGATCCTGATCTTTGTGGCCACCCTTGCGCAGGTCGAATTGGGGATCTACGGCGTGCAGGGTAAGTTTTTCCGCAGCTTTTTTGTGTTAGCCAATATTCCCGGAACCCAGGTTCCGTTTCCCGTTTTCCCCGGAGGCTACCTGGTGGGAGGATTTTTATTAATCAATCTGCTCGCGGCCCACTTCACCCGTTTCAAGGCCAAATGGTCCAAAGCCGGCATCCAGTTCACCCACATCGGCCTGATTGTGCTTTTGGTCGGCGAACTCCTCATCGGCCTCTTGCAGGAGGATTTTTCACTCCGTTTGGCGGAAGGTGAATCACGCGGTTATTCTGAGAGTTTCCGGCGCAACGAACTTGTCCTGATCGACAAGAGCCAACCCGACTTCGACGAGGTTGTGGCGATTCCCGAGTCTACCGTCGCTGATCTCGAACCGGTGCAGAGCGGTAAACTTCCGTTCCGCGTCGTGACCAAAGCATATTACCCGAATGCTAACATCGGCATGCTCAACTCCATGCCGGAAGGCACGGACGTCTCGGGGCTCGCGCCTAATTCCTCCACCGAAGGTATTGGGCCACGTTTAGGCGTTTCGCCTCTTCCTCTTTCCTACAACGACGAAGAGCGTAATCTACCCACCGCTCTGGTGGAGCTGGTCGGAACCGAAGGATCCATGGGCACCTGGCTAGTTTCGCCGATGCTGGTCGCGCCCCAGACCTTCAACTATGCTGGTAAAGAGTGGCAGATCTCCTTCCGCTTTCAGCGCGAATACAAGCCTTTCACCGTCGAGCTCAAGGAGCTCAAACACGACGTCTACGCCGGCTCCAACATTCCCAAGAATTTCTCCTCCCTCGTCCAGGTCAGGGCCAATGACGGCAGTGAGGATCGCGAATCGCTCATCTGGATGAATCACCCGCTGCGGTATCAAGGCTACACCTTTTACCAGTATCAAATGGACAGCGCCAACGGCTTCAGTGTTTTACAAGTCGTGCGTAACCCCGGCCGCGCCCTCCCTTACATCGCCTGTATCCTGATGACCATCGGCCTGCTCTGGCAGTTCATCTCCCACCTCGTCAAGTTCGCTCGCCGCCGCAAGGCCTGATCCTGACCCGCCATGAAACGCTTCATTCCTTACCTCGTTCTCGCGCTCGGGCTCTTTGTCATCCTCAAGAGCGTCCTTCCCTCCCAAGCTGATCCTGACTTCGACCTAGAAGGTTTCAGCAACCTTCCCATTTTGGCCAATGGTCGGATCAAACCACTCGATACCGTAGGCCGCACGACCTTACTCACCATTCAGGGCCGTCAGGCCGTCTATCTGGCCGATGGCTCCAAAATCACGCCGAACCGTTGGCTGCTGGATGCCCTGTTTCGCGCCGAGATCGCAGACACCTATCGCACATTTAAGATCGAAAATCTCGAGGCACTGGCCCTCGTCGGCCAAACCGATGAGACGCTCAAACGTGAGTATGATAGCATGACCGCTCGCTTCATGGCCGTGCTCGGATTTCTCCCTTCCCGCCATAGCCGATTCAGCTTCGAGCAACTTGACCCTTACTTGGCCGAGATCGACCGTCAGGGCGGTTTGGCCATCGAACTCGAACCGGCGCAACGAAACCCGTTCCAGCGAGCGGTGCTGAAGCTTCGCAACAATCTGGTGCTCTATCAGCAGCTCAAACACAGCATGATCCTGCCGGAAGAGCATGACTTCCTCACTTTGCTGCAAGAACTCCAGGAAAACTATGGTGCTGGTATCGCCGCAGTCCGGGCTCGGGCCAATGAAGAGGAACATGACGAAGCCCTCGCCGCTCAAATGATCGACGCCGGTCAGATCTTCCTGCGCATGGACAATCTAGCGTTCATGTTTCCCATGCCTCCTTTGGGCGAAGACACCTCCGACCACCTATGGCAGAAAACGGGGAAGGCACTGCTCGAGTCCTTCCAAACCGGCATGGTCAACCCTTACGCCATGGCCTATGCGGGACTGGGACGCGCTTGGCGCGAGCAATCACCTGTGACCTTCAATACCATCGTCGAGCTCTACTCGACCCAGCTGAACACCAAGTTCACCGAGCAGATGAGCAAGGCGAACGCTGAGCGCCGTTTTAATGACGCCTCCCCGTTCTATACGTCTCTCTTAATTTACATCTTCGTATTCCTGATCGCCATCACCTCATGGCTCGTCTGGCCAGAAGCGTTGCAGAAATCCGCCTATTGGCTGCTTATTCTGGCGTGGGTCGCCACCACCGTCGGAATTCTGACTCGGATGTGGCTGGAGGGGCGCCCCCCTGTCACCAATCTCTACTCGTCCGCCCTCTTTGTCGGTTGGGGTTGTGTCGGGCTCTGCATCATTCTGGAAAAGATCTTCCCCAATGGCATCGGTTCGACCGCCGGCGGTCTGACTGGATTCGCCACCATGATCGTAGCCCATCAACTGTCCCTCACGGGCGATACGTTGGAGATGATGCGAGCCGTGTTGGACTCCAACTTCTGGTTGGCGACGCATGTGATCATCATCACCATCGGCTACTCCGCGACATTCCTGTCGGGCTTCTTGGCCGTGATCTATCTTTTCCGCGGCATCTTTACCAAGTCATTGGACAAAGACACCGCGAAGTCACTCGAGCGAATGGTCTATGGTATCGTCTGTTTCGCGGCGTTATTCAGTCTCGTTGGCACGATCCTCGGTGGCATTTGGGCTGACCAATCCTGGGGACGCTTCTGGGGCTGGGATCCCAAAGAAAACGGCGCGCTGCTGATCGTCATTTGGAACGCAATTATTCTCCACGCCCGCTGGGGTGGTCTCGCCCGCACTCGTGGGATCATGGCGTTGGCTATCTTCGGCAACATTGTGACGAGCTGGAGCTGGTTCGGCACGAATATGCTCGGCGTCGGTTTGCACAGCTACGGATTCATGGACGAAGCCTTCAAAGCATTGGTCGTCTTCGTAGTCATCAATCTGCTGATCATCGCCCTCGCCTACCTTCCCGCGAACAAGTGGCGCAGCGCTAACCGACTCAAGTCAGCCTAGGGTCTTAGCTGCTGGCAGACAAAGCGCCTTCAACGCGGAGGCGGTAAAGCGTCCGCGTCCGGTGCTACTTCCAGTATATTAGGCGCGATACTCGCATCGCTCTGGCCGGATGCCCAATTGATCCCACCCACCATCATGCGTTGGAAATAGTCTGCGGTCCAAACGTCTTCCCGATGGCCCATGGCGTTGAACCAAACGCGTCCGTTGCCGTGACTCCGAGCCCAAGCCAACGGGTAGTTGGGACGATCATATTCGGATCCTTCCATGCCGGCGGTCTCCATCACCAACAAGACGTGGTTATCAGGAGCAAATTCCTTTAACGAATACCACTCCTCTTTAACGGATAATTCGGACCCAAGTTTCTCGAAACCGGGGAATTGGGAAGTGATGACACGGGCGGTGGCTACTTGTTGTGGGCCGTGATTAATGAATTCGCCACCCAACATCTTAATGTAGGGGTCGGAGGCTTCGCCATTCAAACGATAGCGAAACCCGCGAGCGTCTTTGGGCGTGTTACCCTCAAACGCTTCGTAGGTATGGAAACAGTCACTCCCGGCATGCACAGCGACAAATCCTCCGCCCTGCGCGACCCACTCCAAGAGCGCGGCTTTTCCCTTCGCACTCATCGGTGGATTCCCATCTGTGCCCCGTTTCTGCAGATTCCCACTGGCGTAGAAAAACATGACATCAAATCCGGCTAAATATTTCTCGGAGAACTTGCTGCCGTCCTTACTGAAGGTGAACACCATGTTATTCTTCGTGCCCAACTGGGCCAAGACCTTCTCCGCGTGGCTCCGGCTGCCATCCTCTCCCCGCTTGATCACATCGTGTTCCCACCCCGATGACTTGGAAAAGAAGAGGACTTTGATCGGGGTGTCAGCGAAAGCACTGACTACGGTGAGACTTAAAAATCCTACAAACCAAAGCAGACGGGTATTCATAGCCTTCGAAATCAGCCCGTTCCTCGCCGAGGTGCAACGCCGAACGTGAGGTCTTAAGTCGCCAACAACTCTTCGGCGTGGGCCCGAACACTGGCGGCCTGCCGATCACCCAGCATCCGCGCCAACTCGTCGATGCGTTCTTCGCGATTCCCGTGAATCGGTCGAATAGTCACTTCAGCCCGATCTTTCGTCTGATCCTTTTCCACCAGCAAATGAGCTCGGCCGGTGGCAGCAACTTGAGGTAAATGCGTCACACACAATACTTGGTGGCTTTCCCCGATCGCCGCCATTTGTTCACCCACGATCCGACCAATTTCCCCACCGACGTTGGCATCAACTTCATCGAACACGAGGACCGGCACCGCATCGAGCTCGGCCAACACCGTCTTCAAGGCCAACATCACGCGCGCCAGCTCCCCGCTGGATGCGATTCGACTGAGCGGCATGACCGCTTCGCCCACATTGGGTGAAAACAGAAACTCCACCGCACAATCCCCCGAGGGACCGGGCGTATCCAAAGGATTTATCTCGATCGCAAACTCCGCCCTTTTGAATCCAAGCTGAGCGATGGAATCACTGGCGATTTTGGTGAGCTCCTTGGCCGCTTTTTTGCGACGCTTGCGCAGTTTAGCACCGTGTTCGCGAACCGCTTTCTCGGCCACCGTGATTTGATGGTCCAGCTTGGCCAAGGCACCTTCGATGTCACCTTGGCCATCGAGTTGCTTCCGTAAATCTTCCCGAGCTTTCGCCACCGCTTCGAGGTCGCCCCCATACTTCCGCTTAGACTCTAACCAAGCATTCATCCGTTGATGAAGCGACTCGACCTCGTCGGGCTCAAAATGAAATCCCCCGCCCAAAGCCGCGTATTCTCCGGCGAGATCAGCCACTTCAATACCCACCGCCTCCAAGCGTTCGGTTAAGGCTTCTCCCTCCGTATCCAAATCACCCAACTCGCGCGCTGAACGCAGGAGAAGCGCAAGCTGCGGCCCTACTCCACCTTCGCCGCTCAATCCGGATTCCAACTCGGTCGCTAAAGTAGCAAGTTCCTGAGCTCGGCTCACTCGATTGAAATCCCGCTCGAGTTCCTCAATGGCCATAGGATCCAGTTCCAATGCATCAAGTCGCGTTAGTTGGTTGCCCAGAAAATCAATCTGATCGGCCGAAAGGCGATCCTGAGTGGTCAGGCGTTCCCGCTCGTTTATCGCATTCCGCCACACCGCATAACGGTCGGTGTAGGCCGTCAGTAATTCGCTCGATTGCCCGAACAGGTCGAGTAGCTCCATTTGGCATGCCCCTTTAAGCAGACGACGAGGTTCACTCGGGCCGTGAAAATCGACCCAAATCTCACCAACCTGCTGTAAAGCTCCCAACGTCGTCATACTTCCATTGACGCTAATCTTAGGCGCCCGGGTTCGAGCCACGCTGCGTTTGAGCAACAAGACACCCTCCTCACACTCCGGCAGATCCAATTGCTCCAGGATGCTATCAATTCGGGCGGGGGCTTCAAACCAGAGAGAGGCCTCCACTTCGCAACGGTCCGCCCCTTGGCGAATGATCGATTTATCCACGCGATCCCCCGCTAGCAAACTGAGCGCTCCTAGCAAAATACTTTTACCCGCCCCCGTCTCACCTGTGACGGCGGTAAACCCCTCCTCAAATTCGAGCGAGACCTCTTCGAGTAACGCTAAATTTCTAATCGTGAGGGTTTGTAGCATGGGCTCGATCAGTGAGCCGACACCTCTCGCAGGATTCAAGCCGATCCGTTACCACTGTTCTCAAAAAGTGCCGAAGGAAGAACCCGGGGCTTCCGTTAACTTTGTTGTTGCCGAGGCGTGGGCCGATTCTGCTTACTCACCGGCTTCCAACATTTTGGACCCTTAGCTCAGTTGGTTAGAGCGCTTCCTTGACATGGAAGAGGTCACAGATTCGAGTTCTGTAGGGTCCACCATTCTTCGTCCCGCCTAGCGGGACTATGGCGCACAAACTGTTCAAAATAAGGGGTTTAGCCTTATGAGTAAACGGTCCAGTAACTCGTATTAATCAGCTAACGAGCACCTTTACCGCTTCCGTTCAAACCACTGCTTCGCGCCGCCACGGTCCATCGTGATTTGGTCCCGTAACGTTTCAATGTTGGTGAATTTTTTCTCCGAACGCAGGAATGCCACCCAATCGACCTGCAGATCAGCGCCGGTGGTGAATGAAGGGGTCTCAAATAAATGCACCTCCAATGTCGGCGCGGATTCTTCGGAAGCCTCGACGGTTGGTCTCACCCCATAGTTTGCCACACCTAGCCAGACTCGAGACTCGCCGGCGACTCGGACTTCGACCGCATAGACCCCCAGTTTCGGTTGGCACTCAGGCGCCCACTGTAAATTAAGCGTGGGGAAGCCCATGGTTCGGCCCAATTTTCGCCCATCAACCACCTTGTTTTGGCTACGATACGCATAGCCCAACAATCGGTTCACTTGCTCGATATCGCCTTCTAATAGCGCCGATCGGATACGTGTGCTGCTAATGGGCTTATCGTCCAAACTAACGCGCGGGGCGCTGAACACACTCAGACCCAAGTTTTGGGCCGTTTCGTTCAATAGACTTACATCGCCCACTCTTCCACGTCCAAAGCGCCAATTTTCGCCCACGTAAATTGTGGTTAATCGGGGCAAAGCCCGTTGCAGATTCGCTACAAAATCTTCGGCCGGAATGGCCGCAAACTCTCTCGTGAACTTCTGCATGATCACGGCATCCAAACCGGCCAACAACATGCGGTTTACCTTAGTCGCCACGGGTTGGATGAGCGCGACGGCTTTATCGGGCCGTAATAAACGACTCGGATGCGGGTCAAACGTCAGCGCAGCGGCGACTCCACCCGTGCGACGAGCCGAAAGCACGGCCGCCTCCAATACCGCCCGGTGCCCCAAATGCACGCCGTCAAACATCCCCACCGCGAGGTGTAATTCGCGTTCGGGTAATTTCCCCGCCGCAGCCAGACCATCAATATAGCGAGTCTCGTTCACAACGCGATGCGTGGGATCACTTCGTGGACCGGACGTAGTCGTTGGTGCAATTCGAGTAGCGGCATATCGAGCAAGGTCTCGAGAGGCAAAGCATCGGCCACATTCAGTTCACCCGATGCGGTTCGACGCAGGTTTTTCAAATGAGCCCCACAGCCCAGTTTTTCACCCAGGTCGTGCGCCAAAGTCCGCACATAGGTGCCTTTGCTACTCCGCACTAGAAAATCCAATTCAGGTGATTCCCAACGGGTCATATCGTATTGCATGATGCGAATGAAGCGGGGCTCGCGCACCACGTCCTCACCTTTACGCGCCCGCTTATACAACGGAACGCCATCAATCTTGATGGCGGAAAACATGGGCGGTATTTGGTATTGATCGCCTTTAAAAGATTCGAGAACCGTCTCGATCTGCGCGGCGGTCAACTCCTGCACGGGCCGTGTTTCCATCACCTCGCCATCGGCATCCTGCGTATTGGTCACTTCGCCCAACTTGATCGTGCCCGTGTATTCCTTCTCCACGCTCATGAGGTATTGGGACGCCTTGGTGGCTTTGCCGACCAACATCACCAGTAGACCCGTCGCCGCCGGATCGAGCGTGCCAGCATGCCCAATTCGTTTCATTTGCAGCTTACCGCGCAAACGAGCCACCACATCGTGCGACGTATGATCCGTGGGTTTGTCCACTAAAAGGACTCCCTCTATTTCCTTCTTTTGTCCGAGCATGAATCAGGTCTATTTTTCGGCATCAAGTTCCGCCAATCGCTGCTCTAACGCAGTGATCAACTGATGACGGAATACAACCGCGGCCATCCCCGACATCGTCAAACCTGCCGCGCAGGCATGCCCGCCGCCATTGAACTTAGCGGCAATCCGGTCAACCCGGATGCGAGGATCATTCGAGCGTAAACTGGCTTTAACTCCGTCGGGCCGCTCCTCAATCAGGCCACCAATCTCCACGCCTTCTATCGCCCGAGCGTAATCAACCAAACCCTCGGTGTCTTCCGCACTGGTTTGGGTCGCGGCAAATACGCCATCTTCGATCGTGCCCAAACAGATCCGACCGTTTGCGTGCATTTCAAACGAAGCCAAGAAACGTTGCAGCAACTGCATCTTACCCGCGGGTTCACGTTCATACAGTTCGTAACCCGCCTCCGCTGGGTCAGCACCGTTGGCCATTAATTCGGCCGAAATCTTAAAGGTGGTGAGGCTTGTAGAGCTGAAACGGAATTGCCCCGTGTCGGTAATGATACCCGTGTATAATGCCGTCGCGGTCGGAGCATCGATTGCCATTTTCTCGTCGATAAACAAACCACCTAGAATCTCACAGGTGGCCGCCGCTCCGGATGACACGCAATTGTGTTTGGCGTAACCATTATTGGAGACGTGGTGATCAATATTGCCGAGCACCTGCGGAAAACGTTCGCGCAGACGTTTACCCGGCCGATCCTGATCGGCGCAATCAACATAGATGACCGCGTAGTCTCGATCATCGAGCGAATCCGGCTTAATGAAATTTTCCCCGCGCGCCGCAAATACCAACCGACGCGGCACCGCATCCAAATTAACGCAAATTACTTCATGGCCCAACTCCCGCAACCCGCGAGCCAATCCTACCTGTGATCCAATGCAGTCTCCGTCGGGACGAGCATGACCCACCACCGCGACGGGTCTATCCCCCAAGTCGGCCAAGAGCAGCTTGAAGTTCGCCATCAACGTCGGATCCGAAAGTCGATCGCTCACGCTGAATCTCCTTCCTCCGGGGTCGTTGGTGCCGTTTTCGCGTCAATTTGATCCATGATCTCGAGCACACGATTCCCGCGACCGATCACTTCATCCATCAGGAAGACCCAATCGGGCGCATGCTTGATTTGAACCCGATACGCCAATTCACGACGGATTTCCTTACGCTTGCGCGACACCCACCGGAAGCGGTCAGTCACCATCTCCTCGTCACCGAGGATGGAGAAAAAGATCTTACCCGTTTTCAGGTCCGGGGCGACCTGGACTCCAGCCACCGTGATCGCCACGGCTTCATGCTGGTATTTGGTGTGCAAATACGCGCCCAGCTCCCGCTGGACGAGTTCAGCAATGCGGATAGTGCGGTTGGACATCAGACGCGGATCGCGACGCGATCAGAGCGATGCGCGAACTTCTTGAATTTCGAAGATTTCGATGACATCGCCCTTTTCGTATCCGTTGAAGTCGTCGATTTGAATACCACATTCCAAGCCGGCCCGAATCTCGTTCGCATCGTCCTTGAATCGTTTGAGGGTATTGACCTTGCCTTCGTAGACAGACTCCTTGCCGCGGTGAATCCGGGCGGAGGCGTTGCGGATGATCTTGCCCTCGGTGACCAAACAACCAGCGACAAATCCCTTGGCCAGCGGAAACACTTCGCGCACTTCGGCTGCACCCTTTTTGACCTCTTTGGAATCTGGATCGAGGAGGTCAGCCATCATCTCGCGAACTCGATCGGAAAGTTCGTAAATGATCTTGAACGACTCAATCCCAACTCCGTGATGCTTAGCCATCGGAATGACGCCGTTCTCGAGTTTCGTATTAAAGGCTAGAATGGTCGCACCGGCTGCACTCGCCCGCTGCACATCGGTCTTGGTGATTAAACCAACTTCATTGGCCACGATTTCGGAGGAAACCTTTTCACTTTGAATACCCTCGATCATACCGCGAACCGCTTCGGACGAACCATAAACGTCGCTCTTGATCACGAGCTTCAAATTCTTGGCCTGCGTTCTCGCAATATTGGCAAATAAAGCCTCGACGGAAACTTCCTTCGGCTCAGCCGCTTTGGTCGAGACGGTCTTCTTCGCGATATCGGCGGCATCTTCAGCAAGCTCTTGGGCCATCCGCGAGTTTTTCACCGCTTTAAAGGTAGCGCCACTTTCCGGCGGACCGGACCAACCGATCACGCGCACTGGCGTGGAGGGAGGAGCGGACTTAATATTCTTACCTTGGTCGTCAAACATGGCGCGGACTTTCGCCCACTCCTTGCCGCAAACAATAGCGTCTCCGACCTTCAAGGTGCCACGTTGGACAATGACGGTGGCGAGTGGACCGCGACCGACTTCCAATTGTGATTCGATAATGATCCCCGAGGCATCGGTCTGGGCGTTGGCTTTGAGCTCCAACACTTCGGCCTGGAGATTGATCATCTCGAGCAAATCATCAATGCCGTCACCCTTGAGCGCCGATACGGGCACTGTGATGGTGGTTCCGCCCCAATCCTCCGAAGCGATGTCATGCTGCTGCATCTGGGTCTTAACCTGATCAAGATTGGCGCCCGGGGCATCCATCTTATTGACCGCAACAATCAGGGTGACTCCGGCATCCTTAATAAATTTCAGAGCTTCGAGCGTCTGGGGCTTAAAGCCGTCATCGGCCGCGATCACCAGGATCGCGACATCAGTGACTTGAGCTCCCCGGGCCCGCATCTTGTTGAAAGCAGCGTGGCCTGGAGTGTCGAGGAACGTGATGAGCCCCTTATTCTGCTTAACCTGATAAGCACCGATGTGCTGAGTGATTCCACCAGCTTCGCCGGAAACCACATTGGCTTTACGAATCGTATCGAGCAACGAGGTCTTGCCGTGATCCACGTGACCCAAGATGCAAACCACCGGTGGGCGCGGTGAAAGATTACGCTCTTCCTCTTCGGCGTCATTGATCTCTTTTTCAACTTCGAGATCTTCCTTGGATTTCGTCTCTACGATCTCCTTTTCGCCGCGATGCTTGATCTCAAGAATGACGTTGTGCTTTTCGCCCAACGCCATCGCGACGTCCTCTTCGATCGTCTGATTCATGGAGGCAAAAATGCCTTGGGCCATGAGCTCGGAGATCAATTTGAAAGGTTTAAGTCCCAAAACCACCGCAAATTCACGCACGATGATCGGCGGCTTGATTTGAACGGTCTGAATCTCGCCCTCAACCGCCACCACTGGAGCCGCAGCCGCTGGGGCCTCGGCAGTGCTCGGTAGCGCTGGCCCTTTGCCGGGTGTAGTAGGGGTAGAAGGTGTGGGCGGTGTGGCAGCTGGACGCGGTGCCGCAGGTGGCGGAATGGGTGACGCGGCTGGACGAGAAACAGGAGGCACGACTACGGGCGCCGGTGACGCGGCTCGAACCGGAGCGGCAGGAGCCGGAGGCGGAGTAGGAGCAGCAGCAACAGGCACAGGTGCCGCAGCTGGATTGGCAGCAGCAGCGGCCGCGGCTTTTTCAGCTGCGATAGCGGCGACCTTCTCGGCCTTCTCTCGCACAATGTCAGCGGAACTTTTCACAAAGACACCGGCCGGGATGTTGACCTTCGGCGGAGTCCCCGGAGCGGGAGGCGGAGCAGGGGCGGGTTTCACCGCAACGGCAGCGACCTCGGCCACGGGAGCTTCGGGCTCGGCCGGCTTGGCGAACTCTTCCTGTAGTGCCTCAGCCGAGATGTTATCGATCGTGCTGGAGACACTCTTGACCTCGAATTTGCGTTCCTTGAGGAGCGCGAGCATGGACTTATTGTCCATGCCTATTTTCTTGGCGAGTTCGTGAATGCGGATGCTCATCAGGCGGTGGTGCGGGAAAAAAGGCGGGCTAGCGGTATCGGTAAAACTTAGGCGGATTCATTGCCGTTGGCGGCAACAACTTTGGAAAGAATATCAGCGGCTTCGTCGGCGGTGAAACCGGAACCCTCGAGGTCATCGGCTTCGACACCTTCAAAAATATCGAGGGAAACAAAACCAGCCGTGATCAAACGACCAGCGAGCTCACCATCAACTTGCAAGGTAGTCGCAAGTTTCTTGGTCGCTTCATCCTGCACGTCGACGGTCTCTTCTCTCCACTCCTCGATATCGATCTTCCAACCGATGAGTCGCGAAGTGAGGCGAGCGTTCTGTCCCTTACGGCCGATGGCGATGGCAAGATCATCTTCCGCCACCATCAGTCGGATGCGGCGATTGCGCTCATCAATGATGATTTCGCGGGGAACGGCCGGCTTGAGGGCCTCGTAAACCATCTGCTCCGGATCTTCGAAGTGGTTGATGATATCGATCTTCTCACCATTGAGTTCACGAACGATGGACTTCACTCGAGCACCACGGGCGCCGACGCAGGCGCCGACCGGGTCGACCTTGGGATCATTTGAGATGACCGCCATTTTGGTGCGATAGCCTGGCTCACGGGCGAAGGCTTCGACGGTAACGGTGCCGTCGGCAATCTCGGTGACTTCCAGTTCGAAGAGTCGACGCACAAATCGCGGACTGGCCCGGGTAAGTATCAGTTCAGGCCCACGAGGGGTGCTGGCGATATCAGAAAGTAAGCAGCGGATGCGATCACCAGGTTGATATTCTTCACCTGGAACCTGTTCGCGACCCATCAGTAGGGCCTCGGCTTTACCGATATCCACGTAGATATCGTTACGCTCCCGGCGACGGACGGTGCCGGTGACGATGTTTCCGACCATGTCCTTGAAGTCATCGTAGATCCGATCCTTCTCGAACTGGCGCAGCTTCTGCATAACTGCCTGACGGGCGGTTTGAGCCGCAATCCGTCCGAGGGAAGCCGGATCAATTTCCTTTTCAACGATCTCGCCCAACGCAACGCCGGGTTGAAGGATGCCCGCCTTCTCGATGTGGATCTCCGTTTTCGGATCACTCACGGAGTCAACTACCTTAAGTAGCGACCAGGCTTGGAGTTTACCGTTCTTAGGATCGATCTCAATCTTGAGCTCCTGCCCTGAACTTACCCCCTTGAGGGCGGCGGTTTTGATGGCATTGACGATCGCCGAAATCATATCGGCGCGATCAATGCCCTTCTCCTTCTCCATGTATTCAAGGACGGTAAGAATTTCGCTGCTCATAGGTGTGGGACGGTGCGGGAAGAATGTAGGTAAAAAAAAGGGCGGGCCAGAGGCCCACCTTCAGAAACTCGGACTGAAAATGTGAAGGAAGAACTTATTCGCTCGTAAAATCTGATGTCAAGTCCCCCTCCGCGCCGGTTTCGGGGGAGCGCAACTGTTGCCCTATCAGTCCTTGGACGTGTCCCCATGCTAGTGGGTTCCTTTTACCATCGGCCACCCCGATCAATCGAGCCGCGGCGGTAAGATTGGCGGCTTGGTCCCCCGGCCAGCTCATAAACCACCATAAATAGCCGATTTCGTCCGTCAATTGGCCGGAGGCCACCAACAA
>MEHZ011652554.1_pt1 | contig 114932 bp, 108 predicted proteins | sample 897221 | NCBI WGS metagenome assembly MEHZ01 (sample SAMN05514161, study PRJNA337945) | marine metagenome | isolation source: marine surface water | place: Arctic Ocean | collected 2007-12-13 | reverse complement strand
AAAATTAGGTCATATTTTTTAACTGGTTTAATTATTGTTGCGCCCTTATATATTACATTTGCCGTTACATGGTGGTTTATAAATAAAGTTGATGAATGGTTTACGCCATTAATACCAAACGCTTATGACCCAAATAACTTTCTTCCAATAGATGTTCCAGGTATTGGTCTTATTGTTGGATTTATAGTTCTAACATTATTGGGTTTTCTTGGAGCTAATTTTCTAGGCAGAGGACTAGTAAAGTTTGGTGAATCTCTGTTAAATAAAACACCATTTATACGTATTATATACAAAGGTTTAAAGCAAATTTTTGAAACCGTATTTTCTGAAAAGGGTCATAGTTTTAATAAAGCAGGGCTAATTGAATATCCAAGGAAAGATATATGGGCAATATGTTTTATATCAACTGATACTAAAGGTGAGGTGTTAAAAAAAATATCAAATAATAACAATTACTTATCAGTATTTCTTCCAACTACACCAAACCCTACATCGGGTTTCTTGCTTTTTCTTCCAGAAGATGATGTAAAAATTATGGATATGAGTGTTGAGGATGCAGCAAAATTAGTAATATCTGCTGGATTGGTGATGCCGGATGAAGGTAAAAAAGATTAAGCTATAATAAGTTTAAAGTCAGTTTTTTCGTATAACTCAAACAGCATTTTATATTTTAACTTATTTAAATCATTAATTTTAATGTCCTCGATTAGTTGATCACTCAATTGTTTTGAATATGATTGATATTTTATTATATTTTCTGTATCAGCTATTTTAAATCCAATAAATCCACTTTGCTTGACCCCGATAACATCACCCGAACCTCTTAGTTGTAAATCTTTTTCTGATATTTCAAATCCATTATTTAAATTTCTTATTACATTTAGTCTATTTGCAGATATTTCACTCATATTTTCATTATACATAAGCATACAGTATGATTCATTTGAATTTCTTCCTACGCGACCTCTTAATTGGTGCAGTTGTGTAAGTCCAAATAAATTAGCATTTTCAATGATAATTATATTGGCGTCAGGAACATCTATTCCGACCTCTATAACTGTCGTTGCAACTAATATTTGAGTTTCACTATTGTAAAACTTATCAATTTCTTTAGATCTTGTTACTATTGACATTTTCCCATGAGCAAGAGAAACATTATTTTTAAAGATGCCATTAAGGTAATTATATCTTGTTATAACTGAAGTGATATTATTTTCCGTATCTTCAATTTGTGGGCATACCCAATAGATCTTATTGTTAAGATTTATAATTTCTTTTAATCTTTGTATTATATTATCTATCTTTGAATCCGGAATTATAGTTGTTTTGATATTTTTTCTTCCAGGTATTCTTTCCAACGCAGTTCTATCGATGTCGCCATATTGCATTTGAATTAATGTTCTGGGTATCGGAGTTGCAGTCATTAGCAATAAATCACAGTTACCAGTTTCACTCTTTGATTGTAATGCTAGTCGTTGGTTTACACCAAATCTGTGTTGCTCATCAATTACAATAAAACCAAGTTTATTATAGATTACGTTATTTTGAAATAATACATGAGTACCAATAACTATGTCTATTTCACCAGATGCCAACTCTTCTTGAACTTTATGTCTATTTTTTTGATTTTCTTTACCGGATATAAATGCAATATTTATATTAACATTTTTTGTAAGATTAATAATTGTTTGAAAATGTTGTCTGGCAAGCAACTCTGTTGGAGCCATTAATGCAGCCTGATAGCCAGAATTAACAGCTTTAATCATACAAATTATAGCGACTAATGTTTTCCCGCTACCAACGTCACCTTGAAGAAGTCTAAGCATTTGATGCGGTTTTTCCATGTCAATTGATATCTGGTCAATTGAAGTGAGTTGTGAATTTGTTAGTTTAAATTTTAATTTACTAATTATATCAATATTTTTATCACTGCTTTCAATTAAACTAATCCCTCTAGTTTTCATCCTAATGGACCTTAAATAAGATAAGTTAAGTTGTCTGATTAGAATTTCATCAAAAGATAATCTTTCTACAGCTCTGCTATTGGATGATAATGCATCAATATTATTGGGATTATGTATATCTTTAAAGCTCTCCATTACACTCTTCCAGCTCATCTTTTCTAATAAACTTTTATCGTGCCACTCAGGAATATCGCCAACATATTTGAATATGTTATCGATTAATTTTGTCACGTTATTGTTAGATAAACCTTGTGTTAATCTATAAATTGGTTGAAATGGTTTCATTTTATTGTACTGAGATTCTGTTAATATAAAATCAGGATGAGTCATTTGTGTTTTGCCACCAAAAAAGTCAATTTTACCTGATATGTATCGGGTTGTGTCTAACGGAAGCAATTGAGTTATATAGTAATTTGAAACAAAAAAAACAATTTCAAGCTCAGAGGAATCGTCAAATACAATAACCCTATGGGGCAGCCCTTTTCTTCGTGGAAGAAGGTGTTGCTTTACAGTAATTTTAAATGTATGTATTTCATTTGCTTTTCCTTTATCAATATTACCAGACATCCTTCTATCTACGATTTTATAGGGGAAATGCCATAATATATCTACAATTCTTGGCTCAGGTAAGTCTCTTTCATTTTGAATTATTTTTAGGTACTTTTTCGATAAAGCCGGTCCTATACCATTGAGAATAGATATATTCGAAAAAAGTTTATTTAATTGACTCGATCTCATATTAATTCTTTAAATGTTTAAAATGTATTGTTAAAAAAAATAAATAACCTTATGTATATAATAGTATAATTTTATGGATTTAAAATGAATATCTTAATAAGAAAATTAATTTATAGAGCTTGGCATAGAGGTACTAAAGAATTAGACCTAGTGCTAGGAAATTTTGCAGAATCAAATATACACGAATTTACTCAATCTGAATTACATGATTTTACAGTTATATTAGATGAAGAAGATCCTGACTTGTATCAATGGTTGATTAATAACCAGGAGCCTGCTGATCATATTAATGCTGATATTATCAATAGAATACGTGATTATATTAATGATAATAATATAAGTTACGATTAATGTTAGAAGAATTAACGTTTGGAAATATTTTAAACTCCATTTCACATAAAAATAAACCAATATACCTAACAAATGTGAGTGACGGTTCTCGTCCTTACGTGCTGTCTTGGCTATATAAGAACTTTCATAAAAAAAATAAAGACTGTTTAATATTTGTTACTAATAATAATAACAATCTGTCGACTATCTCTAAGTCAATTAAATTTCTCTATAAGAATGTTAATGTAATTGAATTCCCAGAGTGGGACTGTATCCCTTACGACAGAATTAGCCCAAGCAAAGATATTGTGTCAAAAAGAATTAACGCCCTAAATAATATTAAGAAGATAACAGATAAAGGTAAGAATAATTTTATACTTCTTACAACTATAAATGCATTAATTCAAAAAATTCCAGATAACAATGATATCTATACTACATTTCATATAACAAAAGATAACAGCGTTGAATTTAACTCGTTAATTGAATTTTTGATTAATTTTGGTTATGAAAAAGTGAGTACAGTTATCGAAAAAGGCTCTTATGCTGTTAGGGGCGGTATAGTTGATATTTTTCCTCCTAATTACATTAACCCAATACGAGTAGACTTCTTCGGAGATAAGATAGAATCTATAAAATCTTTTAATTATACTGATCAAAGAACATTAGCTATGCATAATAATGTAACTTTAAATGTTGCGAATGAAATTTTATTGCGTGATAGTAATGTTAATATTTTTAATAAAAATTTCTTTCTACATTTCAGTAAAAACGACAATAAAGAGCTATATGAATCCATTAATAGCAAAATGTTAAAAGATGGTTTTGAACATTATTTTCCTCTTTTTTACGATAAAGTTATAACTTTAAATAACTTAATTAAAAACAACGTGATTGTATTTGATCATCTTGTATTAGATTCTGTTGAGCAGAGATTTAGTCAAATTGAAGATATCTATCAAGCTAGGTTAAACGAATTAGATAATAATTCATTTTTTGATTACAAAAGGAAACCAATATCTTCTAAACATTTGTATATGAATTTTAAGGATCTTCAGAAAATTATAAATTCATATCATATTAAACTTACATTATATAAAAATCTGGATAAAGATTTATCCGAAAATTACGAAATAAAAAAAATACCTCAAGCAGATTCTCCTGATTTTTCACTTTCTAGAAAGTCTATTAATAATTCACTGTTTGATGACGTCGCTAACTACTTTCAATCAAAAGTAGCTTTAAATAAGAAAATTGTTTTATCATCTAACACTGAAAAATCTGGTCACAATTTATACAAGTCGATCTTTAAAAATAAAGATATCTTTGTAAATAATATTAGTAATATAAAGGATATAAAAAGTTCACATTCGTTGTATTTATGCATAGATATGTTTGATAAAGGAGCTGAAATTGAAGATTTCTGTTTTATTTCTGAATCTGATATTCTTGGTGATTATAACAAACAGCTGCAGAAGAAGACAAAAAAATCTAAAGATTATATAAGCGAGTTAACATCATTAAATGTTGGTGATTTAATTGTCCATATCGATCATGGTATAGGTCTTTTTGCAAACCTCACCAAGATTAATGCTAACGGTATTTATTATGACTGCATTGAACTTCATTATAGAGATGGTGATAAGCTATTTATACCAGTTGAAAATATTGAGATGATCTCACTATTTGGTCACAATAGTGATGGCGTATTGTTGGATAAACTTGGAAATGCTAATTGGCAATTAAGAAAAGCAAAAATAAAGAAAAGAATAAGAGATATAGCCGATAAATTGATACAATTAGAAGCCAAAAGAAAGTTATCAAATGCACCAATTATTGAAATAAATGAAAGTTTTTTTAATGAGTTTAATTCACACTTTCCTTTTGATGAAACAGATGATCAGTTGAATACATTGGATAGTATTTATAGTGATCTTGAGAAAGGAATTCCAATGGATCGCTTAGTTTGCGGTGATGTTGGTTTCGGAAAAACTGAAATTGCACTTAGAACAAGTTTTGCCATGGTAACAAATAATTTCCAGGTTGTTATAATTGCACCTACAACTCTTTTGGCGCGACAGCATTATAATACTTTTGTTAATAGATTTAGATACTTCTCGTATAATGTTGCCTGTATAAGTAGGCTTGTGTCAAAAGCAGATATCAATAAATCAATAGATGGAATAGAAAACGGTACTATAGATATCATTATCGGAACACACGCTCTCTTGAATAACAAGATAAAGTACAAGAACTTAGGTATGATGATTATAGACGAAGAGCAACATTTCGGTGTTTTACATAAAGAGTTTATAAAAAATATATCAAATAATATCCATATATTAACCTTAACAGCGACTCCGATACCAAGAACCATGCAATTAGCAATGAATGGTGTCAAGGACTTGTCGATAATAGCAACACCACCAGTTGATCGAATGGCTGTTAATACTAGCGTAATGCCATTTGATCCTATAACAATCAGAGCTGCTCTAATGAGAGAATTTAAGAGAGGCGGGCAAAGTTTCTTTGTTTGCCCAAGAATATCAGATTTGGGTGTTGTAAAAAATATTTTAGATGAATATGCTCCTGAATTAAATATTCAAATTGCACATGGCCAGATGCCACCAAAAAATTTAGATGTTATTATCGAAAATTTTTATAATCAGAAATTTGACCTTCTTTTATCTACATCAATTATAGAATCTGGTCTCGACATACCAACAGCAAATACAATTATAATCTATAACGCTAATTTATTCGGGTTAGCTCAGTTGTATCAGTTAAGAGGAAGAGTGGGGAGGTCGAAACTTCAATCATTTGCTTACTTTACCGTGTCAAAAAATAAAGATCTTACAGAGCGAGCAATAAAAAGATTAGAAGTATTGCAATCACTAGATTCACTCGGTGCTGGCTTTTCTCTAGCTTCACATGATTTAGATATAAGAGGATCTGGTAATATTTTGGGGGACGAGCAATCTGGTCATGTAAAAGAGGTTGGATATGAATTATACCAAACAATGTTGGAAGAAACCATTTCTAATATAAACTCCAAAGATGAAAAAATACACGAAAAATGGTCTCCTATTATAAAATTAGGTTTAACATTTTTAATACCTGATAATTATGTTGAAGACTTGCAGTTAAGGTTAGGTTTATATAAAAGGTTATCAAATATAAAAAATGATATAGAATTGGATGATTTTATAAATGAAATGACGGATAGATTTGGTAGAATGCCTGATGAATTTAATAATTTAATTAAAGTAATTAAGATAAAAAGAAAATGTAAATTAACAAATATTTCAAAAATTGAAGCCGGTCCAAAGGGGATTGTGATAAATTTTTATAATAAGATATTCAATAATCCCGATGGTTTAATTAATTGGATTGAAGAGACAAAACTTAACATTAAAATTAAAAATAATAGTCAACTTGTTGTATATATGTCATGGCGCAATACAAGTGAACAATTAGAATCTATTGATCTTATAGTTACAAAGATCTATGAAGTCTCCTTAAAGAATTAACCTTAATTGGCAGTATACCAAGTGTGAATTTTATAGCCATCCAATGATTGTTTTTCTGGATATGTAATTCTTGCATTATGTGCCACCCATTGTGATGGCCAATTAAATAATGGCATAATATAACTTCCTGATATTAACAGTCTATCTAAGGAACGCACTGAATCAATAAAGTCATCAGAATTTTTGGCTGATATGATATTAGAGATCATGTGATCTATAGCCTTAGAATTAATTCCAGCATAATTCCGACTTCCTTCCTCGGTTGCTGATTCACTGCCCCAATAAAATTTTTGTTCGTTTCCAGGTGATAATGACGCGTACCAGAAATGTTCAGTCATATCGAAGTCAAAAGTCTGTTTTCGCTTTTGGTATTGAGTCGAATCTACCAACCTTAACGTTGCAATAATTCCTATTCTTTCAAGTGTTTTCACGAAGGACAAAAGATATCTCTCTTGTCTTTTTGAATTAATTAATATTTCAAATGAAAAAGGTTCCTTGGTTGAGGAGTTAACCATTATTCCATTTTCGATTTGGTAGCCTGATTCTTTAAATATCCTTAATGATTGATGTAGTTTTTTTCTATTTTTATCATTTGTTGTATCACTACTTAATGAGTAGGTGCCATCTTTTACATCCTCATTGATGTTGCTAGAAAAACCTTCAAGTAACAGAACTTCATTAGCACTTATCTTATTTCCTATTGACGATAAGTAGGAATTGTCAAAATAACCGTTAGTTCTGGAGTAAAGGTCATGGTATAAATTTTTGTTTAGCCAATTAAAGTCAAAGAGATTTATTAAAGCATATCTTATACTTTTATCTCTAAAGACTTCTCTCCTTGTATTGAATGCCATTCCTAACATCCCTGCTGGAGTGGTCTTATTAAATTGCGTGAGTAAAATATCTCCATTTTTTACATTTTTTATATTTACTGAATTTGCCCATATTGTTGGATCCCAAATTTGATAAATATCTGATAAACCTGATTTAAATGCTTCGAAACGGGAGTTGTCGTCAAGGTAGTAATCGATTGATATTTTATCAAAATTATATAATCCACTATTAATATTTAAATCTTTTCCCCAATAGTTTGTATTTTTTTTATAAGTAATATTTTTGCCTTGATTTAAATTATCTACTATATATGGGCCAGATCCTATTGGGATATTTAAAGATGTTTTTGTAAAATCAAATTTGGAATAGATATGTTCTGGTATTATTGGCATTAAGGACAATATTAAAGGCAGTTCTCTATCTGTAGTCTCATTAAAAGTAAATCTTATTGATTTTTGACTAATAATATCAACTCTATTTACTTTAGAATAGTAGGTCCTATGATTTGGTCTGCCGTGTTCCTTTAATATATTATATGAATATAGAACGTCATTTGATGTGATGTTAATCCCGTCAGAAAATTTCGCTTCATCGTGAATTTTATATTCAACCCATGACCTATCATCGGGTGTTTCAATGCTTTCAGCAATTAGACCGTAAAGTGAAAATGGTTCAGCATAATTTCTTTTAAGTAATGTCTCAAATATATAATCTTTAATTCCATATGCGGATCTTCCTTTAATTATAAATGGATTTGTGCTGTCATAGGTACCAAGAGTTGATAGGTTTAACTGCCCACCTTTCTTTGCCAGGGGATTCGAATAAGGTAGATGTCTGAAATCTTCTTTTAAAGCTAGTTCTCCGATCATCGTTATTCCATAACTTAATTCAGAAAATGATGTAGATGGACATAATAATAAAATAAAAAGAAAAAAAATAATTTTCTTTCTTACTAATCTTGTTGCTTTTAAGTTTAAAGGTTTCATTATTTGTGTATATTATAAAAAGAAAATTTTATAGATTTATATATATAAATCCATTATAAAGTATATTATGTTTAAATAAATATTTTTTATATTTAATTGAAAGAGCTAGATTAGTGATTAACTTATTAAAAACATACTTTTTCTGTACTTTTGCATTAGTAGCATTAACATTAGTTTTTTCAGTTGACTCAATTGCAGAGGAAAGCACATCTAATGACCCGCAGTGGAAAAAATCATGCCAATCGCTCAATGAAAACCAAATTTGCCAATTAAGCTATGGGCAAAATGTTGTATACGGTGAGCAAACTGTATGGGTTTCAAGAGTTGGTGTTGCTACCTTAAATCAGGTTCAGTCTAAGTTGTTTGTTTATGGCCCTCTTGGTGTCATGATACCTGATGGAGTTACTTATTCGATAGACGGATCTCCTGCAGTAAGTATGGAATATATGGCTTGCTTCAATCTTCTTGGCTGTCAAGCTACAATGGAAATTGATCAAACTATATTAAATCAAATTAAGAATGGTAATAATATAAAGATTGATTTTGTTAAGCCTAACCTTGAAATTCTTACCGCAAATGTTACATTAAAGGGTTTTACTAAGGCTCTTAATGGTAACTAGTTCCTTATTTTTAATGAATTAACTCATCTATAAGAATATATTCACCATTTTCATATCCACTAAATATCTCATCAATTTGTGGATGCGTTAACGGATCTCCGGACGTATCGGCTACTAGATTTTGTTCAGAAACATAGGCAACATATTCAGTATCATTATTTTGAGCTAAAAGATGGTAAAATGGTTGGTTTTTTTTAGGCCGTATGTCCTTTGGTATAGAGAGCAGGTATTCTTCTGTATTTGAATAAACTGGATCAACGTCAAAAACAATACCTCTGAATGAATAGTATTTGTGTTTAACAACTTGTCCTATTTTAAAATTTGCTACTTTATTTCGTTTTACCATTTTTTTTTCTTATTTGTTTTCTTTTTTTAACCAACGCTTATGAGTCCACAACCAATCTTCTGGCGATTCAGTAATCCATTCAGAATATATATTATTAATATCATTCATAATAGCTTTAATATTACTTTTATTGTCAACTCCCTTGGCCACTGGAATTTCAATAAAATCATATGTATAGTTAACGTTTCTCTCTCTTGTAACTTTGATTGCGAATATTTTGGCTCCAGTTTTAAGGGCAATAACAGCCGGTACCGTCATTGTAGAACATTCTTTTCCAAGAAATGGTATATCAATACCCTTAAACTCCCTTTGATCACATAACAATAATATATTTTTTTTAGCTTTAATGTTTTTAATTAACTCTTGTGCTGAAGTTTTGTGTTTATCTAACAGCCCCCCTTTAAAGATATTTGATCTTAGATTATATAAATAATTATTTATGTAGGGATTTTTAATATTACGGTAAACAGCGCTAACATTATAGCCTTCGTACATCAAGGGAACTGCAGAGAGTTCCCAATTACTGAAGTGTGCTGTAATATAGATATTTCCAACCTCAGGATTAACGATGTGTGGTAAGTTGTATTTGAATCGATGCTTCTCTTTTAATATTTTTTTTAACAATAATAGTTCAGTTAAATTTCTTCCTAAATTACACCACATTGCAGAAATAATTTTCTTTGAATTTACATTTTCAAGCACCAGATCAACATGATCTATGGCCCTTTTATTTTTTTTTATTAACGAACCAAATGTTAACATTAGAAATGCTCCAAATCGTGAAGCTGTGTTAATTGGTAAAAGTGAAAATAAAAGAAATAAAATTTTGATAGTTAAATATTCTAGAATATATTTGATTCGTACCATATGATTACAACATTACGGATGGAAGATAAGCATTATTAACCATACCTTCTGTAAGAAGGAATTTTCTAATAAAATTAAAATTACTTAAGCTGTAGAGGCCAATTTTTCTAGCAATTTTAATGCTTTTGTTATCTGATATAAGGGAATTATTTAGCAGCTCTACAGCTTTTTGTCTTTTGTAAATATCAAGCCATCTTTTATCTTTGTAATCACTAAGCACCTTTCTACTACCAAAGTCCTTTGTATTAGAATTATTTATAATTTCATATAGCCAAGCTACATCTCTAAGTCCTAAATTTAAACCTTGCGCTCCAATAGGAGGCATTATGTGAGCAGAATCACCAACAAGGACAGTCCTTAACTTTGATAAGTCTTGAGACTGTATGCTTTGCATTGGTATCGCAAAAGGTTTGTCTAGTATCGTAATACCGTCAAAGATATTTTCAAATTGGTTTCTTAAAAAATCTTCAAATCCATCTGTAGTGATAATTTCACTCATTCTCATAGGGTTATCTAGCCATACAATAGCCGATGTGTTGCCTTTAAGGGGAACAGATGTCAAAGGCCCTCCAATCCGATGTATCTCATTACTCGTATCATGATGTTTATTGGAATGAGAAATCCTGGATATAACTGCTGATTGATTATAATTTATAATTTTAGTCTTAATTTTTGCTGAATTTCTGCATAGGGAATTCTTTCCATCTGCTGCCACTATTAATTTACAATTATATTTAACTTTGTCTGAAGTGATAAGAATATTTTCTCCATCCGAATATTCAATTTTTTCAACGCCCAGATCAATATGAATAATGTTTTTATCATTAACAATTTTTTTTCTAAGCATTTTAGAAAGAAGGTTATCTTCAATATTATATGCAAAACATTCTCTGTTGATTTCTGTAGCTTTAAAGTTCAAGCATTTTTTATTATCTAATATTCTGTCGTGTATTTTTAATTCCTTTAGTTCGTATAGATTAGTATTTTTTTCATTAAAAATATTTAAATTTTTATAGAGATTATACGAACTTTCTAGTAGGGCGGTAGTTTTGTTTTTATTATAGTCAGGGTAATGTCCAAAAATGGTTATTTGACCAATATTTAGTTTTGACAATAATAAAGCGCAGGTTAAACCAATTATTCCGCAACCAACAATCGCAATATTAGAATCTTCTTTTAACATTCATTCCATTTCACTAAATAAGTTAAACAAGTCATTCTGACCTTCGAAACCAATACCAGGTCTATCCGATAAAGTTATGTAACCATCGTTAACAATATAACTGTCATCGTATCCTGAAAAAACTCCAAACACATTTGGGTAGGCTTCGCACATAGACAATCCAAAACCACAGGCAATGTGAAGAGACATCTGATTTCCACCATGGGGTGTGATCTGATCTAGTGACCAATTAACTTGCTTCAGTCTATCTAGGCAGTCTTTAAAGTATGAAATTCCATAGCTTTGGGGCATATCTATTTGCAATACATCTTTACCAACTCTAAAACCACCGTGTTTTATAAGATTGTAAATATCCTGTTCTGAATAAAGATTTTCACCTCCAGCAACAGAAGATCCATAGTGTTCAATAAATTTGTTGTATCCTTCGTAATCTGAAGGTTGTACAGGCTCTTCAAACCACCTTAAGCCATAAGAGCTTAATTGTTTTGCGTACTCAAGATAATTGTCCTTAGTAAGACCTCCATTTGCATCTAGGGCAACTTTTTCTGGCGATCCCGTGACTTTAATAACTCTTTCTATTCGTTCTATATCTTCTTTAATTGGAGCGCCTCCAACCTTAATCTTCATTAACCTGTAGCCATTATCAAAATTATTTTGAACCTCAACTGCTAAGTCATCTAATGTTTTTTTTTCGTCATAATAGCCACCACCAACGTAACAAAACATTTTATTCGTTGTGTTATATTCAGGGTAAATATTATTGATGTATTTGTATAAGGGTAAATCATAATTTTTCGCTAAAGCATCCCAAAGTGCAACTTCAATAGTTCCGATAGCAACTGATCTTTCCATATCGCCACCTGGCTTTTCGCCGGTAAGCATCTTCTTTACAACTTTTTTTGTATCAATATCTCCGTTTGATCTAAGAATATCATTTTGATTATGGTCTAATATTCTTGGAATGAATCTATTACGCATTTGCGCGCCACAAGCATAACGACCGGTAGAATTAAATGCGTATCCGTTGATTAATTTAGAGCCGTTATCAATTGTAACCTTAACAATAGATGTAGTCATTTCTTTGAAAGAAAACATAGAATTACTTAAGCTTAAATTAAGTTTTATTGCTTCTTCTTGGATTCCAACTATTTTCATATTATTACCTTTTTAAATATTATACATTTAATACTGGATGTTATTATAGCATTATTTTATTTTTTTTAATAAATATGAAGATAGTGGTACACATAAAAATATTACAATTATCCTGACCGAATGACTTGTTGCTATGAACGCGGACTCTATTCCAATAGCAATTGCCAGCAATAACATTTCTGTAAAACCACCGGGTGCCATTGCTAGAAATAGTGCCCGCGAATCGAAGTTTATTATTGGTCCCATGATTATGGCTATTAACAGAGCAATTGATATCATTAAAGACCCCATAACAAAGGCATGTTTTACTGTATTTTTAAGTTCACTTCTTGTTATACCGTTGAATCTAACTCCTAAGCTCGAGCCTATGACTATTTGTGCGGATGCAACTATCCATAAAGGAAGATTTGCTTCAGTAATCGATGTTATGTGAACAAACCCGCTTAACAATAAAGCGCCAAATAACGCTCCTCCTGGTAATTTAAATTTTAAACCTAAAAACATACCAACAACAGCACATGAAAATAAAATAATCCAATCGATAATGCTAACAATCATATCGGGAGGGTTTGATATACTTATAGTCGTAAATTCGATGTTAAAATAGAACCTTAATAATACTGTGCTAATGGTTACGACCATAGCGATACGTATTGAATGCGTTAATATCATTCTTCTCTCATCAGCCCCAGAATCAGCGCCAATAAAAACAAGTTCTGCTAACCCGCCTGGTGGTGATGAAAAGAGAGCAGTCACTTTATCCCACTTTGCAATCTTTGTTAAATACTTGTAGCCAACAAATGTTGTAAAAACTGTGTAGAATAAAACTAAGCATATACCTATAGGCCAATTATGTATCTCTTGAATAATTTCAGGTTTAAATGAACATCCTATGAGAACCCCTAATACTGGCATTGCTAGTTTACGTAATTTCCTATCAACATCAATATAACCAAAAGGAATTGCAATTATTAATGTTAACGCAAATGATCCTAGCATCCAAGGTAAGGGTAAATTCAAATAATAAAATATAGCACCACCTGCTAAACCAATAGTCAGTGCAGCTAGAGTTCTTGATATTTCGTTTTGCATATTTTTTTATACTTCCAAATTATATTAGTAAGCAAGTTAATAAAAGATGTTATAGTTATATTATTTATTAACCGTATCTAATTAAAATACTAATACATTGGTTTAATTGTATTTTGATGAGTTGAGATTTATTAAAATTTAAATTATAGCAATTACTTAAATATTGTTAAGTACTTATAATCTACTTTAATATTAATAACTTTTGCATTATAAATGGATTATTATTGTATATTTTTAAATTCAAATAGGTGTGTTATGGTTCGTTTCTTATTTTTGTTTGTATTTATTTTTACCTTTAATTCAATTAGTTCAAACGCAGATAATCATGATGAACCGTTTTCTCCTAATCTTGTTTCAGATTTTTATTATCAATATATTAATGAAAAAGATCCCTATTCAAACGAAACTTTCGAAACAAGTGTAACAGTTGATTGGGCTTTTGCGGTAAATGCATATGGCGGTAATGTTACATCGTACACTGACGGAACTTATGAATTCAGTGGTGATAAGGTAACGGTTGGTGTAGTACTCCCTGAACATATTAAAGCTTATAACCCAGATCGTTGGATATATTCGAATGATTTAATAGATTCTTTATATGACGAAAAAATTAATAGTAAGATAAACGAATTATTGCTTTTAGAGGTTGGGCAACTAAATACAAAAGGTTTTTTTAATGATAAGCCATTTGAATTAACGGTAATAACACCTGTAATGCGCTACGATCGAAATGATGATTCCATCTCACTCTCATCATTTAAACCAGGTAGCTGTTTTAAAGAAGTAGCAGGTTATACAGCCGATTACGATATAGTTATAGGTCCTATGTCATGTTTTCATAACGACAAAGGTCAACATATAAATGGAGATATAATTATTGCAGGATATTATCAAAGAGGTGATTTATATATGACTGCTATTGATAAATTACAAAAAGAAGAAGAAGAAACTAATACCGCAAAACAAAATGATTATACAGAAAGTAAAGAAAAAGCTTTAGCTGCAAAAGAACTTTTGGTAAATAGTCTAGACTGGGAAAAGGAAAAAATAGATAAATATACAAGCAGGTTCAATTTTGATTATTGGAATTCCAACAGTCTAGAAACTCAATTAAAACACGCATCCTTAGCAAATAATAAAACTGATAGTAAATTCGATGCAAATATTTCTTCAGATCTAAATGTTTATTCTGTCATTCCAAAGGACCTTAACGATGGTTACACTGAGAATACTAGAATAATAGTTGATTTTGCTGTTATGCTAAATAAGGATAATGACTCTAAATTTATCGAAGATATTGATGGAAATTTATCCTTCAATGCCGATACTGTAAAAGTTGGTGTGGTACTTCCAGATATTATCAACAGTCAAAATAGAGATCGTTGGACCATTGAAAATGATCTATTAGAATCTTTGTTTAATGAAAAACTCTATGCTCAGCATTCTGAAGTATTATATTCTAAACTAGAAAACCTTGGCACAATAGAATACTTTAATAATAGTCCTTATGAGGTTGAATATGTTGCGTCAGATAACAGCAGTTCAATGACACAATTTGAACTTGGAAACAACCAGTGTTATGAGGAAATAACTACTTTATCACTTACTTACGATATTGTTATTGCGCCAGCATGTATTTTTAATGCTAACGGAAGCTTTAGAACGAACAATTCATTAATTGTTTTGGGCTATTATAATAAAGATGACATTTATCTAATTGCGCTCGAAGAAGAACAAAAAGTAGAAAAAGCAGCATTGGCTGCTATAAAGGAAGCTGAAAAGGCAGAAGAAAACAAGAGAATGGCGTATTTAAATGCTCTTGAATCAAATCCAGAATACCTTACCTACTTGGATATCGATGAAGGTAGATTTATATGCACGTTAAAAACTATTCCTCTTATAAAAATTGATGCGGCTATAATTGATAGATGGGGGCAACATTATAAACCTAATGAATATGACGATGTTAATAGTCTCTTTGTTGAAATAACCCAATTAAAACAGGATGAATGTGGATTTCTACTTCTATCTTTAGCTGACAAAGAAAAGCTAAAAAAAGCTTTAGAAAGAAAATCCGTTTTATTTACCGATGATTTATTATTAATCGACGAGAATAAATTATCATTAGAATTTCTTAATGATCATTATGTGTCTATTGTTATTGAAGATGCAGATTTTTATGAATTTTTTGTAGAAATGTCACGTGATGAAGTTCTGTTTCCTGAATTATTAAAATATAATATTAGCAACCAAATTCAATTAGATGAATTCGTAAATAAAATCAAATTAGAAGCCCCAAATTTACCTAGCGATACAAACCAAGGAATATATGATTTTATATTACTTGATCAAGAGGCGAAGTTAGAAGGTCTTGATGTCTCTGGTTTGCTGGCAAAAAGAAAAGATGAGAAGCTTGCAAAAGAAGCTGAGTATGCAAGAAATAATCCTTACTACGCAGTAGTAACTTGCAGTTTTCAAGGAGAGCTTTATTATATGGCTGCTTGTCTTACTGATACCACAATTACACTAACTTCAGATAATATAACAACAGAAAAGAAACATTATAACTTTGCTGATTTAGGTTATTTAGATGGCAATGCTCTTTATATTGACTTAGGTTATGACTATGGGTTGAAAGCTCAGAATTCAAGCGAGGCTTTAGGTATAAGTATTCGTATATACGATAGATTAACCGATAGGTTATTGAAAAGTGATGAAGCTTATTCTAAATGGGGAGTTGCATCAGTTTATAGCTGGCAATAATGTTTCAAATTTCTTGTCATCATAATCCTAACCTATTTAATAAAAAATGAACTTATAGTAAATAACATATAGACAATTTAAACTACAGAGTATTAAAGCTTCTTAATTTTGTTATCGCTACATTTTTTGGAACAGTATTTAACCTGAGTCCAATTTTTCGACCATTTTTTTCTCCATGAAAAAGGTCTTTGGCATACAGGGCATATTTTACTGGGTAAATCGGATTTCTTTTTCATTCAAGGCTAACTAAAAATATTTCGCTATCTTCACGAATAGTTGCTTGTTTTTCTGTATCCATGCGATCAAAAACTTTATACATCATGCTAATGCGCGGATTGCCTGCTAACTTTGCTCTGTTGTGATCTAAGAAGTTCCAATAAAGATAGTTAAAAGGACATGCATCAAGGCCATTTTTTTTTGTCACTTTATAACTACAGTTCTTACAGTAATTTGACATTTTGTTGATGTAGCTTCCGCCAGCGGCATAGGGCTTACTGGCAAGATATCCACCGTCAGCAAATAAAATCATTCCTGATACATTAGGTAGCTCTACCCATTCATAGGCATCTGCATAGACAACCAAAAACCATTCATTAACTTCCTTTGGATTTATACCAGCTAGCAATGCAAAATTTCCTAGTACCATAAGGCGTTGAATGTGATGAGCGTAAGAATTTTGTTTTGTCTCGAGAATAGTTTGGCTCAGACAGTTCATTTTTGTGTTTCCTGTCCAATAAAAATCTGGCAGAGATCGTTTTGCATCGAAGAAGTTCTCATCAGCATATTCCGGCATTTTTAGCCAATATATTCCCCTTATATATTCACGCCAACCAATGATTTGACGAATAAATCCTTCTACTGAATTAATTGGTGCCGTTCCATTTCTATAAGCTTTCTCAGCTATATGTATGCATTCTAGGGGAAGAAGTAGGCCGCAATTCAGATAAAAACTAATGTGGGAATGATACATCCAAGCTTCGCCTTGAACCATTGCATCCTGGTAATCTCCAAAATAATTTAACCTGCGTTCAATAAATTGATTTAGAACTTGTAAAGCATCCGCTCGTGTAACAGCAAAATAAAATGGTTCTAAATCACCAAAATGATCATCAAATCTTTGTGATACTAGAGATATGACTTCTTGTGTTATACTATCGGTCTTGCTTATATAGGGTAATGGTATGTTTAATCCATCTTTCGGTGGTTTACGATTTTCCATATCATAATTCCACTGTCCACCAATTGGATTGTTATCTTTCATCAAGATGTCATATTTTTTGCGCATTTCTCGATAGAAAAATTCCATACGAAGTTGTTTACGGTCTTTTGCCCACGAAGAAAATTCACTGGTAGTGCATAAAAATCGATCATCCTGTCTAATTTCAACATGAATAGCTAATTCATTTTCCCAACTTCGCATATCTTCAAATATATGATATTCAGATGGTTGTGTAACAATGATACTTTTAAAGGTTTGTTTTTTTAGTAATCTTACTACTTCACCTTTGATTGATTTTGTGTTTTTGGTGTCATCTAGCTTTATATATTTAACTTTATATTTTTTGTGTTTGAGTGTTTCTGAGAAATGCCTCATAGCTGACAGTATAAAAGCAATTTTCTTTTTGTGATGTTTGACATAAGTCATTTCTTCCCATGATTCACACATCAATATAACATCAGTATCAGGATTGTATCCTTTAAGGCTTGTGATAGATTCTGACAACTGGTCGCCAAGTATCAGTATAAGGTTAGGCATATATAATAATCCTAAAATATTATAAAAAATTGCAGATAAACAAAAAAGATCCATAAAAAAATTAGGCTTTTTCGTTATTATACCGTTAATGCTAAATGAAAGTTTTTTAATTTATTGGCGGAGAGGGAGGGATTCGAACCCCCGGAGGAGTTCCCCCCTCGCTGGTTTTCAAGACCAGTGCTTTCAACCACTCAGCCACCTCTCCGTGTCATGTAGTAATAAAATATAAATGTTAGAAAACATTAGTTTTGTCAATGGATTTATTAAAAATACTATTTAAATACAAAAAATAGACCTAGATAAAAACATTTATTTATAGTCAGCAAGTTTTTGGGTTAATTCATCAAGATTTAAAATAGCTGTATAATCTTCACTTAACCCACCTGACCCTGCTGGACTTTTGCATGTAAAGAACTTACATAGTTCTCCCAATACCTTAATACCATGTGTGATATTTCTCGGTATATATATAAGGTCTCCTGGGTTTGCAATATCAATATCATTCTCTAAGAGGACAGCTAACTGCCCTTCTAATAGATATATCCATTGTTCATCATTTGGGTGAACATGGGGTGGAGGAACGTCACCTTTTTTATATGTAACCAAACCAGCTTTAATTAATTCACCACCAAATTGTATCATTTTAATATTTGGTCGCACAACGTCTGGTGTTTCTTTCATTTCTGTTGCTTTATATATTGGCATATTATCCTCTTATAAATCTAACTTTGTTTATAGGTATAGTTCTTTAAAATATTTATATATTAACTTTTAATTTAATGACAATCAAGATATCAAAAATAATCATGCATGGATTTTGTATGAGTATAATATTACTTCTTAGTTAAATACATATACTAAAATAAATTAACTGTAAGTGTAACAAATTAATCGAACATAAAAGAGTAATTTATACATGAGTATGCAAGAAATAAAAAATGTTAATTATTTATGGTTGTTATAATCAAATTATTACATTACGATTTATAACTGAATATTTTAATTATAAATAATATGGGAGTTATTTTATGAATTTTTCAATTAATACAATAATGAAAGGAATTACAGCTTCAGTATTTGGCGCTACTTTTCTTTTATCAGGCGGAACAGCGTTCGCTGATTACTCTTGTAAGTCAGCTACATTTATAGTGCCATATTCACCTGGTGGTGGATCCGACCAAATGGCAAGACGTCTTGTTCCAGGTCTGGAAGAAGCTCTAGGTGTTAAAGTTAATATTGTCTACAAAACTGGTGGTGGCGGAGCTGTTGGATTCAGTGAATTACATCGCTCTGATCCAGATGGTTGCACATTCTCAAACACAGTTGTGCCTAATGTTATTATAAGTTCAAAAGGTGACGGTGTTGGTTATGAAGCTGGTGATTTTGAATATATTGGTATGACAGAGTCTTCAGCTGGAACTTTAATGGTTCCGAAAGATAGTAAGTATCAATCAATTGACTCATTTGTTGCGGCCGCTTTAGAAAATCCTGGCATGCTGACTGTAGCCGGTACTGGTGGTAGTGGTCTATCAAGATGGAAACAACTAGAAGAAGTTCTAGGTATTGAAACAACATATGTACCTGTCGGTGGTGGTGTTGGTAAAATGATACCAATGCTAGCAGGTTCTCATATTGATGGTGCAGCTACTGGTGCAAACCATGCAACGAAACATAAAGCAATTGTTAATTCAATACTTGTTGCTGGTTCAAATGAAGTTCCAACACTTCCTGGTATTCCAAATGAACCAGACTGGAACTATGTTATCACATGGGGTCTAATGGCTCCTCCGGGAACACCAGCTGATGTAGTTGAAACATTAAATGCAGCTATGAATAGTGCAGCTCAAAGCTCATCTGTTCAAGAAGCACTGATAAATGGTGGTTACGTGCCACATAATATGTCGGTAGCTGAAACTAATGCATTTATGGATGCTGAAATTGCAAAATATGCTGACTAAATAGTTGTTGTATTATTTAAATAAATCACCTCAACATGATCAATATAATGTTGAGGTGATGTTTGAATATATAATTACTGTCCACATCAATTTAGTATGAATAAGAATTTAAATTTTTTCCATTCGTATGGAGTATATTAAATGATTGAAGCCTTTTATATGGCTATAAGCCCTTCGTACCTTATGTATATGACAATCGGTGTCATGTTAGGATTAGTTGTTGGTACCTTACCTGGTTTAACAGCAACAATGGGAACGGCTTTATTAGTTCCTTTTACTTTTGCTCTGCCAACAGGTGAAGGTATTGCAATGTTGGGTGGTTTATATGTATGCGCAATGTTTTCAGATGCAATCCCAGCTTGTCTTGTAAATACTCCGGGAACTCCAGCGGCAATGGCAACGGGGTTTGACGGCTACCCCATGGTCAAACAGGGAAGGGGTCAGGAAGCTATTGTTGCGGCATGCTTTAGTTCAGCGCTTGGAACAATATTTGGAGCTGCATGTTATCTTCTGCTTGCATGGCCCATGGTTTCAATAGCACTAAAATTTGGCCCAGCACAATTTTTTTGGCTTGGTGTTTTTGCTCTTACAATTATTGGTAGCCTTGCGGGAAATTCTATACTCAAAGGGATAGCAGGAGCTTCTATAGGGATAATAATCAGTTGCATTGGCATTAGTCATGCTGGCGAGATTAATAGATTTACATTAAATATACCTGAATTAAGAGGTGGCGTATCGTTAGTTGCAGCATTAATAGGTGTTTTCGCCGTACCTCAAGTATTTAGTATGATTCTAAATCTTAAAAAACAAGAATTTGTAGCGGAATATAAACCTGAAAAGGGCGTAATACTTAAAACAATCAAAAAAGTATTATCTGCTCCAGTTCATTTTTTACGATCTGCTGTGATAGGCAGCTTTATTGGAATCCTTCCGGGTGCTGGTAGTCCAATAGCCGCTATCGTTTCCTACAATGAAGCAGTACGCTGGAGTAAAGATAAAAGTCAATACGGAAAAGGCGATATTCGCGGTGTGACAGCATCAGAAATAGCAAATAATGCAGCAGCTCCAGCTGCAATGATACCACTAGTTACCCTTGGCGTTCCAGGTTCGGCACCTGCAGCAGTTATAGCGGGCGCCCTTATGTTAAGAGGATTAAATCCGGGTCCGGAGCTATTCGCAAGCAATTCAGCTCTAGTATATTCGTTTGGTTGGTCATTACTTATAGCCGGTATAGTAGTATTTTTTGTAGGTATGCTAGCAACACCACTTTTAGTTAGAGTTATTAAAATTCCACTTCGACTTCTTGCTCCTATGATTATGTTTTTAGCAATTATTGGTGCTTATGCTATTCGGAATAATGTATTTGATGTGTATTTAATGTTGATAATAGGAGTTTTTGTATTTCTTATACGCAAACTTGGTTTTCATCCTGGACCTATAGGTCTTGGGTTTATACTTGGTCCAATTATTGAACCTTCGTTAGTGCAAGCATTATATATTTCCCATGCTGTAGGAGTCCAAAAAGTTTTCTTTACAGGATCTGTTAATATAATACTAATTACTATATCAATTGTGTCTGTTAGTGCAGTGGCAATATCACGTTTTAGGGCAAGAAGAAAATCTGTTTTAACATAATAAAAAGTAGTTTTTAAATATAATCTTTAAAAGAGCAAGTTATGATACGATTTATAAAATTAATTCAAGATAGTGATTTGGCAACAGGCCTTTTGCTATTATTTGTTGCGTCTTTTTCTTATGCTGGTGTCGCGGATAATATATGGGAAGATTATGGTTATATAGATTGGGTGTTTCCATTAATGTCGTGCTTTCTATTGTTTAGTATATCTGCTGTGTATTTAGTAAAATCTTCAATCAAGATAGTAAAGGGTACAACAATTTCAGATTTGAAAATTGATAAATCTGAAATTCCATCTATCATTAATGTTGTAGTCTATACATTATTATTATTTTGTTATCTTGTGTTACTTTTTGTCTTCGGGTTTTGGGCAGCTAGTATTCTTCTTCTATGGTCTGGTATTACTTATTTTAGACCTGAAATAAATCGTTCCTCTATTATTAAATCTTTAATTATATCGATAATTACATGTGTTGTTGCTTATATCGTTTTTACACATATTTTTTATGTTCCATTTCCACAATCTCGTATTTTCTGATAAAAAATTTAAATAGCTCTATATACTTCGAACCCATACAAGCCATCAAGCTCATAGCGCCCAAGTAGTGCTTGCATCGGAAAAAACGATGTAAGAGTGTGGTGCAGTGGTGGTGTAGATCACGTGTGTGCTTGCTGTGTGGGTTGAGTTTGAGGGTAGGCTGACCATTGGGTTATACACAACGACAGGGGCTGTGTGTGCGTTTTTTGCTGGAAAACTGCAGATTTAACGTGTTTAAATAGGTTAAACGTTGCTATGGATGAGTGGTATAGTGATACTTGAATTAGATAGGTTAAGAACAATGAAAATAATTAGAAATTTTTTGGTTCTTACCATGTGCGGATTTGTATCCTCCTGTCAAAATACAAGCGCTCAGATACAGAATGAATACTCTGTAGACGATAACAGTATGGCGACAAATATTTCTTATCGTATGAATTGTGCTGCACCGAATAGTGATTCTTTTGTAAGTAAAGAAAACTTGTATCGCTTCAAATTAACAGACGGAGATATTGGTAGATGTCCAACTGATACCAAACCATATGTTGGTAACTCTGGTTATTATAAGGCTTATTCAGAGCGTTCAGAAATAGTGATAACGCAACCAAGCCTTCGGAAAAACAAAGAGTATGCCATTTCATTTAAGCATCGTATTTTAAGTGGTTATGATAACGGAGATAGAAATGAGACGTTTTTCCAAATAAAAAACTGTCCAGACTCACGCGTGCCGGTTATGGCTTTTTTGCGACGGGACGCGTCAGCTAACAAAAGGTTTGCATTTAGTTTGGCGCCTGGTGGTGATGATACAAAAGTTGTGCGCTACGGAGCCGACAAAGTGGGTTTGGCTGGAACTGATTGGCATTCTTATGAATTTATTTATTCAAACAAACAACCCAGCACGCTTCAAGTAATAGTAGATGGTGTTGAGATTTTACCAAAAACTGAATTTGCCAATATTGGTTTTTGTGAGAGTTACGATACTATTCGAATAGGGAATTATCGTTCTGGTGCAGATAAAAAACTGGGTAGAGTAAACTCCACCTCCATTAGTGAGTATAAAGATATTGAGGTGAGGGAACTTAATACTAGCATTTTGCCATAAGTCAAAATCAAAATGTTGCTATTATATTTTTTTGATGATATTTTTTATAAGAGATAATATAAATTTATTGATTTAAAATTATGATCTAAAGATCGTTAAATAGATAATTAAATATGCCGACATTTTTTAAAGGAGACCTTTATGTCAAGACCTTATTATAAACCAGATCCTATAACAGGTGGCGGAGGAGCCCAATATATTGGAGCAGAATTCAAACTAAATGAACCTTGGGAAGAACAAGCTCATAATGTTAAATTGGTAGGGCATTCTGAACTTAACGGTTGGGGTGATGCATTCCAAATACAAGTTTCTAAAGGAATTGCTTATGTTGCTGCTTCGGGAATTAATGGTCATGATGGACTAACTATATTGGATGTCAGTGATCCCTCAAAACCAAAAATTTTAAACCAAATATCTGACTCACCTGGTGCAAGAACACATAAAGTTTTGAGGATCAGCGATGATATAATGATAACTAATTCAGAATTGAGACCAAATCTTATTGGCAAATATCCTGACTTAAAGGGCGGTTTAAAGGTTTTTGATATCTCAGACCCAATAAACCCAAAATTTTTGAAATATGTACAAACAGATGGTGTTGGTGTCCATCGTCCTATTTATGATAGAGATCGTAAATTACTATATAGTTCAGGTTACAGAGATGGCTTTGATAAAAAAATCCTTCTTATTCATGACATGAAAGATCCTGCTAACCCAGAGTTCATAGGACAAGGTTGGGTTGAAGGCCAAAAAGATGGTGAAAAGCATTCTTGGGATAATTCAATAGTTCAGAATGAAGCCTGGTGCCACGAAGGAAACCCATGGGGTAATTACGTAACAGCAGGTTGGTGGGATGGAGGCATCGTTCTATTTGATTGCACTGACCCAACGAACCCAAAGTTCAAATGGAGGCATAATCCACACGAGACGCATGGCTGGCCTGGATGCTTTCATAGTTTTCTTGTTCCAAAAGGATCTGAATTCGGTATTGTTACGCAAGAAACAGTGACTATTAACTGTGAACATCCTCCGGCACATGTAACATTTTATGATCTAAGAAATAAAGATATACCACTACCTATTAGCACCTACATGCCTTTTGACATAGATCCTATTCAGATGAGACCTATCGATCAAAAGTGGGGTCAAACAGGCTCTAGACATGGAGCACATAATATTTGGTTAGATATGGAAAAGAATGATTTGATCTATATCGCTTGGTTTAACGCTGGATTAAGAATAATTGATTGGAGTAATCCATTTAATCCAAAAGAAGTTGGCTCATATATACCGGCTGGTAATAAAGAAAGATGTTGTCCGCAAAGTAATGATGTGTATGTCGATAAGGAAACTGGTTTGATTTATATGTCTGATAGATGGGGTCTTGGTTTACATATTCTTGAATATACAGGTTAGTATTTATTTTAGGTGCAAAAAATGGAAAAGTATAATTTTAGCGAAGAGCAAAGATTTGATCCAATAAAACATGTTGAAAAGAAGCTAGGTTTTTTTGGAGGTGGTGATGTATCAATTGCTTGCTGGGAACCTGGTCAAGTAAGCCCAAACCATTGTCACCCTGACGCAACAGAAATTTATTTTTGTTTCGAAGGAGGGGGTGTTATGAAAACTATAACTGAAGAAGTTGAAGTTAAAAAAGGTGGTTTAGTTGTTCATCCCAAGGGAGAGCTGCACGAATATATCAATGGATCAGAAAGAACAATCTTATTTAGAGTGAGATATGGAGAATCAATGATATCACGTACTAAGAATTGGCCTACGAATTTATCTTGGAGTCCAAGTCAGGAAGATATTGATTACTTTGTTGAATAATTGCTTTTACGTATACGTTTATTTATTTAACTTTAGATACAATAATCACAGTTTTATATTAAATTTCTAGAATTAAATAGACAAAATACCAAGAGGAGAAGAAATGGCCAATAATTTGATACCATTGTTAACAAATAATGGCGCATCTATTCCATCATTGGGTTATGGAACCATGGAATACCCAGAGCCTGATAGGGCATCTGACCTAATTGCTCATTCATTGAAATCAGGCTATAGACATATAGACACTGCTCGTAAATATGGATCAGAAGAATGGGTTGGACAAGGTATTCGGGCTAGTGGCGTTTTACGTGATGATATTTGGGTAACGACAAAAGTTACCGAAGATAATGCAAGCGCAGATGATTTTGCGCGTTCTGTTGAATTGAGTTTAAATACAATGAAACTCGATTACGTAAACTTACTTTTAATTCATTGGCCCTCTAGGACTGTTCCATTAGAGGAAACTCTTGGTGCACTTGTAAAAGCAAAACGCGATGGTTATGCAAAAAATATCGGCGTTTCAAATTTCACTGTAGACCTAATAGAGAAGGCGGTTAACATCTGTTCGGAACCACTGTTTACCAATCAAATAGAGTACCATGCTTATATAAACCAAGATAAAGTTATAAATGCATGCCATAAACATAATATTATAATATCTTGCCATGTGCCTCTTTGTAGGGGGAAGGTACTAGACGACCCTATGTTAAATAAAATTGGTCAATTGTATGGAAAATCAGCTGCACAGGTTGCTCTACGTTGGTTAGTGCAACAAAAGAATGTAGCCATAGTGCCGCGCGCTCTTGAATATTCTGAAATTGAAGAAAACATGAATATATTCGATTTTCAGTTAACGAATTCAGATATGGATAATATCTCAACACTAAGAGAGAAAAACTATCGTGTTGTTAACCCAGAGGTCCGTCGGCCAGTTTGGGATTAATGATTTATATTAATTGTTATTTCATTTATTATAATATAACTAAAACTATAATATATGGTCAGCAACATCTTAAGGAATAAAATGAAATTATTAAAAAAAATGCTTAGAACTTCATTGGTTTTTTTATTGTTAATAGTTGGACTACCTATTGGCTGCTATTATTCTTTAAGTGAAGATGGTTTGTTAGATTATGTCGAACGTTTTGGATCTGGGTTTGATACGATTAAAGAGTACCGCCTGGCGGAAGAAGCAGGTTTTACAGACAAAGATACGTATGAAGCAGATTTAAAGAAAAAGGCGGAGAGGCTTGCTGAACAAAAAATAAAGGAAGAAGAATTAGTCAAAGAAAATGAACGACTGGTGCAACTAGAAAAACAAAAACTCAAATCATATTTTTTAAATGTAGATACTGCGCTTAAATTTTTAGAAAAGGGTCTGTGGCAAAATGGCAAAATGGTAGAAAAGTGTATCGATGGGGTAACCGATGGAGGGTCAACGGTAGCAACTAAATATTCAGATGATCAACTTACTTTTAAATATTTTATTGCCGATAATAATAAATACAAAGATTTGATCCTAGAAGAAGCTCCTATTCCTATGCCAATAACATACAGTGTTTCTGATCCAGGAACTCTTGTTATGACAATAAAAAGTCCTGTATGTGATGTTCATAAATCCATAGTTGTAAACTCGGAAAATTCTATCAAAACTATTAATCATAAATATTATTCCTGTCCAAATAATGTGGTAGAAGCTTGGGAAAGTTTCCCTAAGTTAGCTTACAGATGTAATGGCTCATAGCTCATAGGTCAGTTTTGAATAATAAGCTTTTAACAGTATTGAGATATTGTAATTTTTTCCAATAGTTCGCCATATTACAGTGCAATCGGATTGCCCTCAACATTCGCTTATATTGTCATCTCATCAATATGTGTAATCAGCGTATCATAGAATAACACTGTATCAGGATTATCTTCATCTTCGTTTGAATGGGTAGTATAATAGAATTAAAAATAATTGTTTTGTATAATAAAAATCACTGTATTTTTTTTCAATCTCAATAGTAATGGACAGTTAAAAAAGTTATGATACTATCATTGCTATAATGGCTAATATAACAACAATGATGATAGTAATGGTTTTATTTGCCCAGAGTGCGATCATACGGTTAGTTGCAAAGATGTTTCTCGCTCAATGGCTCCACCAACAGATAAAATATCAGACCCTTGACAGAGTATTCTTCAAACAAGCAAATGCGATAAGTGTGAATATACTATACCACGGCATCTCGCTTATGGATGGGGTGAAAAAAACATTAAAGACACCAGAATTGAATGGATTAAACTTTACAAGAATAGGTCATTACAAAACCATAAAATCTATGTATTGAGATAATTTGAACAAATAAATGGGTATTTAAATGATTACTAAAAATAAAAATAAAATAATATCTAACAAAGAGAAATTAAGAGAGAACTACGCGACTCCTAAACCCGCTTCTATAGCAAAAGTATTGAAGTCATTAGATCATCATTGTAGGGATTTTATTGCAAGATCACCTTTTTTAATCCTCGGTACTGACGGAGATGTATCTCCAAGGGGAGATTATCCAGGCTTTGTTGGTGTGTTGGATAATAAAACTATTCTTATACCTGACCGATCAGGAAACAATCGATTAGATTCGTTCACAAATATTATTTCAAACCCTACTGTAGCAATTATTTTTCTTATTCCAGGTATTAACGAGACATTGCGTATTCGTGGCAAGGGTGAAATAACAGTTGATCAAGTCCTTTTAGAGCCATATTCATTAAACGGCAAAATACCAAGCGCTGGATTAATTATTCATATTAACGAAACTTACCTTCACTGCGGAAAAGCTATTATTCGTTCAAAATTATGGGATACACCAGTGACCGACGATAATTTTTCGACAAGAGATATGTTTGCCGATCATACAGGTAGGGATAGAAAAAAATTTAAAGACTACTATGAAGATTCTATGAGAAAGACTGTTATAGAAGAAGGTAGAGATAAGTAGATGCTTGAAGTAAACCATATCCCTGATAATGGTAGTTCAATGCTTGCTGTCTTTTGTGATTTAACTATTGAAGATCAAAAGGATTTCTTGCCATGGCTAGAAGAAGATATGTTTCCCGCAAGACTTAATATTGGATTTAAAAGTTGTGCGAGTTATAGTTTGATAGAAGGAAATGGCTCTGATTTTGTTACATTATACGAAGTTCAAAGTCTTGGTGATTTATATGATTCCCCATACCAAAATCTTCGCAATAACAGAACAAAAAGAGATGCAGATTATCATAAAAAATTTCAAAATCCAATGAGATATTCTCTGGCGTGGGTAGGTCCAGAAGTTTCAAAAAAAAAGATTGGGTTTGGGCCGTTTATTCATATAGAAAGATTTGATGTAACAGATAATTTGGTTGAAGAATATAATTCTTGGTTTGTTACCACATATCTACCTAGCTTACTTAAATCTTCTAATACAATTTCTCTTCGCCGTTATATTGCAGTTGAAGGTGTGCATAGGTATTTCGTTATCAGAGAGTTTTTAGAACATAATGCAATTGTTGATAACACTGTATTAATTGAATACGCTGGATACAAAAGCTATATATCAGGCGTATACCAGAGACTTATTCGAAGTCCATAAGCTCTAACATCTATTTGCATAAGATATTGTATTTTTGTCGAACGCAAATATACAAATTAAATTATTCTTATTGAGATAATTTCTTTATTTTAGTTTTAATTACAGATTCCTAGTTTGAAATATCTCAACATAACTTAATTAAAATATGTCACCTAAATTGAGATTACTGGTTTAAAGTTAAAATTAGTTTTTTTATCAAAAGACAAATAAAACTTAGTAATTAAATTTTATATTTATTTTTAATTTTTTAATGCCTAAAATATTTAAGTTATTAACTAACTGAAGGGTAGAGGTTTATGCAATTTACATTGTCAGGATTTATAATTGGTATGTTAGTCGGCCTTACGGGTGTTGGTGGGGGGTCTTTGATGACACCGCTCTTAGTAATTATATTTAAAATTAATCCTGCAATTGCAGTAGGAACTGATCTACTCTATGCGTCCATAACTAAATCTGCAGGAATATTATCCCATGGTTCAATGGGTCATATTAATTGGAAAATTGTTAAAACATTAATGGTTGGAAGCATTCCATCTTCTTTAGTATGTACATATTTTCTTGAAAAAATTGATCTAAATTCTCCCATAACGCTCTATTGGATTGAAATTATTCTTGGAACAACACTATTTTTAACATCTTTGGCTGTTTTCTTTCAGCCTTGGATTATTAAAAAAACAAGAGAACGTGATACCAATGAAAATAATAATATAATATTTCTGACGATAGCTTTGGGTTTTCTCTTAGGAGGATTGGTTACTATAACTTCAGTAGGTGCTGGTGCAATGGGTGTAACGGCACTGATCTTTTTATACCCAAGAATTAAAATTAGTCGTATTATTGGAACAGACATAGCACATGCGGTTCCATTGACAATGTTAGCGGGAATTGGGCATTACAATCTTGGCAACGTTGATATTAGACTATTAGGAGCTTTACTGATTGGATCTCTTCCAGGTGTGTTAATCGGTAGTTACTTAAGTGATAAATTTAACGAAAAAACACTTCGTTATATTTTGGCCATAATTTTAATGGTTGTTAGTTTTGAGTTAATATTCAATACATAGAATATCGAACTGATGAACAATAAAGTAAATTATATTGATGTAACCTAGCAATACAGATTTGTTAATTGTCACTTACTCTAACCAATTAAGCTAAACGAAATATCGTTGATGATTGTAGAAATATTGCTATTATGTTAAGTCTTCTTTTATGATAACTAATATAATTAATGCACTAGAAAAAAGAATTGGCTTCTCTGGAGTTGTGGGTTGGGGGTTATCAATATGGTTCTGGACATCTAACCCTGAACTATGGTCAGATAACTTACATACCTTCGCATTTAAGTATATAATATTTGTTATTTTGATAGGGTATTTATTTGCATATGTATTAAGAAAGATTTTCCCGGATACATATAAAAAAAAGGATACCGGAAAATGGAAGTTATTCACTTTAGTTCAATCAAACGAAGAACCACCTGCTGGAATGTCTCTTGTTTATGACAGGTACTATCTCATAGTTTCTACTTTTGGCGGTCTTGGTTTATATATTATTTTTTGTATATTTGCTGTATTCTTTCCTGAATCCTTCTTATCGTTAATAGATAATTCTTGGTTTTTTGTAAATATATTGCAATAATATTTAAAATAATTTTTTTATATCTAATGTCTGTCTATATCCTTTTTAAAGTATAGCTTTAAAAAATCTGTAATATTTTAAAATTGACAATTAAATATATAGCGGTAGGCTTATACCTATATAAATATGGGGAGATATAAAATGACTAGAAAATCTATATACTATAGATTACTAACATCAACTATTTTTGTCTTTATAATTTCATTTGGTGTTAATAATCAAGCAAATGCCGATACAATTAAAGTCGGTGTATCTATGCCTTTAACGGGTAATTTTGCCGTACCTGGAACTAAACATCTTGAAGGATACAAAACGTGTGTCGATGTTATTAATAGATCTGGAGGGTGGCTTGATAGGGAGGTAGAATTAGTTGTCAATGACAATCGGTCTGACACTGAAACTGCTATATCACAATACGAAAGATTTATTAATGTCGATAAAGTTGATTTAACATTTGGAACATTTTCAAGTAAATTAACATTTCCAATTTCACCAATTTTAGCCAAATACAACTCTATACATCCAATACCTTCGGGTGGTGCTTTGAGAATTTTCTCACAAGGTCATAAGAATTTATTTTATTTCCAAGCTAGTGCTGCAGAATATGTTGGTTCGAATATGGTAGGATTGTTAAATGAATTAGTTGCATCCGAAGATAAGCCAACAAGAGCTGCATTAGTTCATGCCGATGACTTTTTTGCAAATTCTATAGCAACTGGACTTCTTGGGAATGAAGTTAGGATGCCGGGTAGCGGTGATCTAGTTGAAGATATGGCGCCGGGATATATTGCAAGTGCAGGAATGGAAGTTGTTTATCACGAGCAATGGCCAGAAGAAGGATTTTCTGATTGGTTAGTATTAGCTAATTCAATTAAGAGATCTAAAGCTGATCTTGTTATTGCTTTAATGGCTTCTCCTGAAGAGGCATCACAATTTGCAAGAGCATTAAAAATAGTCAAACATAATCCAAAGCATTTGATACTTTCACAAGGAACTCAAGCTGAGTTCCTTGAAGCACTTGGTGATTCTGCAGAAGGAATTATTATTATGTCTGCCTATCACGCTGATGCACCTTACAAAGGTTTATTGGGTGGTAATCAGATGAATAATAGTGATTTTGTAGCAGAATATCATATTAATAATGGTAAATTACCTGACGAAGATGTAGCTATAACTTATGCACTTTGTCAAGGTATTGATCAAGCTGTTAGAGCAACAGGATCCCTTGATAACCAGAAACTTATGGATTGGCTTCATGCAAGAACACCCGAAGATCCAGTACAGACAGTATTAGGTAACTTTTCATGGGACGAGAGAGGCTTGCCTCTAGATAAATCATTCCTTATGGTTCAATGGCAGAATGATAGACTTGAATTTGTTTATCCTACCAATGAATTTCAGGCTCAAGATATTATAAGTCCTAAGCCAGAATGGTAATAGTCTAATTTAATTATAGTGGTTGTTATTTATTAGCAGCCACTATCTTTATATTACAATTAATAATTATATCTATTTGAATTAATATTATGCTTTCAATTAAAAATGTAACAAAAAGATTTTCAGGTATCGTTGCTGTTAATGACTGTTCTTTCGATGTAGAAGAAGGGACAATATGTTCCTTAATCGGGCCTAATGGCGCAGGTAAAAGTACATTATTTAATTGTGTTTCACGAGTATATTCAATTGATAGTGGAAATATCTTTCTAAATAACAAAAGAATAGATAATTTAGCTACTCACAAAATAGCTAATTTAGGCGTTGGTAGGTCTTTTCAATTAACGCGAGTATTAGACGAACTCTCTGTAACAGAAAATTTAGTTCTACACACAGCTTCAGGATTTAATTTTCATCTATTGAAACGTGCGGTAACAAAAGATGATGAAGTAAAAGCAGAGCAGGTTATGGAGTTTTTAGGAATTTCTCATCTTAGACACTCATCAATGAAAGAGTTATCTTATGGTCAAAAAAAATTACTAGACCTTGGCTCTGTGCTTATGGCTGATCCATCCTTTATATTACTAGATGAACCAGCAGCTGGTGTTAATCCAAGATTATTAGAAACTATTTTAGACAGAATATCACTTTTAAAAGATCAAGGTAAAACAATCTTATTGGTTGAACATAATATGGAAATGGTAATGGGAATTAGTGATAAGGTTATCGTAATGGCTGCGGGCTCTATTATAGCAGAAGGTAAACCGTCTGAAATTCAATCAAACAAAGAAGTACTAGAAGTATATTTAACGGGTTAATTATGAATGACGTGATCTTAAAACTTAACAATGTTACTGCCGGTTATCAGAATGGACCTGATATCCTTAAATCGGTTGATTTAACATTAAAAAAAGGTGAGATTAAATGTATTATTGGACCAAATGGTGCTGGTAAATCAACTATTTTAAAAGCTATCGCAGGTATCTTGAGGCCACGTAATGGTAATGTTCTTTTTAATGATAGAGATTTAGTTGGTCTAGAGGCATATGAAATCATGCGACAGGGTATATGCTTTCTGCCTCAAGATAGAGCACTATTCGACACGTTAAATGTAAGTGAAAACCTATGGATGGCAGGTTATACATTGCATGATAAAAAAGAACTTAAACTTAGAATTGAAGAAGTCTTAACAGTTTTTCCAATATTAAAGAAACGACTATCACAATATGCTGGCACTATGTCAGGTGGCGAACAACAACAATTAATATTTGCCAGAGCTATAATTTTAAAACCGCAGATAATGCTTATTGACGAACCTTCATTAGGTTTAGCTCCTTCAATAGTAGAACAAGCTTTTAAACATATTGAAGAAATAGCTTTAACAGGTGTGTCTATTTTACTTGTAGAACAAAATGCAAGAAGAGGACTTTCATCATCACATACCGGGGTTGTCATGGATTTAGGGCAGGTCGTTTTTGAAAAAGATGCCAAAGAAGTTCTTAATGATGAAAGAATTCAGGAACTCTACCTAGGTAAAAGGAAATCAAAATGATATATATATTACAAGTCATTATCTTAGGGTTATGTTTAGGGCTTGTTTACGCGTTGATGGCTACTGGTCTAACATTGATATTTGGTGTTATGAGGATTGTTAACCTAGCGCACCCAATATTTATTTTATGCGGTGCATATGTGGCCTATTGGTTATTTGTTCTTTATGGACTGGATCCTATTCTTGCTATTCCAATAGCTGCTATTGTATGTGGTGTGTTGGGAGCTATTGTTTACAAGTTAGTTTTTGAAAAAGACGCAGGATCACAAAAATATTCAGAAATGACAGTGCTTTTAACTTTTGGTACAGCTATGATCTTAGACGGAACTCTTTCTTTCTTTTTTAAGAACACACAGAGAGTTACATCACCATCATATGCAACGGATGCATTTTTTATCGGAGATATATTCCTTCCGACCGCACAATTATATTCAGGATTAGTGAGCCTTTCTCTTATAGTAGCATTAGCATTATTCTTAAAATTTAGTACATTAGGTGTAGCGATTCGAGCCACTTCATTGAGCAGAGTTAACGCAGAACTTGTTGGTATTAACGTTAAATTTGTATGCTTATTCTCTTTTATACTAGGTTGCGCATTAGCCGGTTGCGCAGGTTCATTGGTAAGTTTTGTTTTTTCATTCTTCCCAGCAAAGCATTTCGAATGGATAGCAGTATTGATGTCCTTAGTTGTTCTAGGTGGAATGGGTAGTATACTTGGAGCAGTTACAGCTGCAATTGTGTTATCGGTATTAGCGTCCTTAGTTGGCGCATTTCTTGCTCCTTCATGGTCAACAATGGTATTCTTCTTGGCTTTATTCGTAATATTATTAATCAGACCACAAGGTATGTTTGGTAAGTATTTATCATAGGATTTTTAAATATGACCAATTCTAAATATTTAGTTCCATTATTAGCTCTACTAATGTTAACGATGTTTCCGTTGGTACAATTTTTTTCAAATCAAAATTATATAATTCATCTATTATTATATGCTTTCTTCTACATAATCATGACAAGTAGTTGGAATATTATTGGCGGTTACGGTGGATTTATTTCAATTGGTCATAATGCTTTTTTATGTGTTGGTGCATATGTTGCGGGTTATGCTGCGGTTAGATATGGAATATCGCCTTTCTATCTAATTGGTTTATCGGGTTTGGTTGCAGGTATTTTTGGTTTCATTGTTGGCCTTATAACTTTAAGAGTTAAAGGTCCTTCTTTTATTATATCTTCAATTGCTTTGATTATGATTATGCGTATTGTATTTGATCATTGGGACCTAGTTGGTGGTGCTAGTGGAATAACGTTACCATTTAATTCGCTGCCCGTTCAGTGGTCTAAGTTACCTCATTATTATTCATTCTTGTTTCTTGCTCTTGCTGCAATTTATTTAAATTGGTATGTAAGGCATTCTAAGTTTGGATTAGCATTAAGAGCAGTTTCACATGATGAAACACGTAGCGCTGTTGCTGGTATTAATGTAAAAATGATTAAAGTTACCGCTTTTGCTCTTTCGGCATTCTTAATTGGTTCAGCTGGTGCTGTTTGGGCTGATTACCTAACATACATAAGACCCAACATGTTTCTTGTCATATTAATTGCAGCAAATATCGTTCTTATGGTTATCTTAGGTGGTAAAGGTACGGTAACAGGTCCAATAGTTGGTACGGTGATTTTTATTCTATTTAATGAAATAATTTTAACTTTTTTTGGTGCAACAGAATTGAACATATTACTAACAGGACTACTACTTGTAATAACACTTCTTTATTTCCCGGATGGCATCGTTGGTTCTCTAAAAAATAAAAATATACTTCCTAAGTTTTTAGATTGGGGTTGAGTTAATCTTGAAATTGACTTACCAATATATCTTCAGTTTATAACAGAAGTAATAATGATGTTGTTTGATAAAAATGAAAAGATATATTTAAACGATTCTACCAAGACACTAGTAAACAGACTTTGGATTGAATGGGTAAAAGTTCATCTAAAGTTAATTATTGCTGCAACTATTTTGATGGTTATTGTAGCTATAACTACAAGTCTTTATCCGCTATTAATAAACTGGACTTACAACTTATTTGAAGAAAAGAATGATAATCTTCTTTATTTAATCCCTATATCGATATTATTTGTATCTGGTTTAAAAGGCTTTTCATACTATGGTCAAACTATATTAGTTAATTCTATCGCTTTAAAAATAACAGCTAGTCTTCAGAAAGCAATGTTTTCTAAATTATTAAATTCAGAAATAAATAATCTAGAAAAACAAGGATCTGGTTCTTTGATATCTAGATTTACCAATGATACAACCTTGATACATGATGCTTTAAATAGATTATTTAATAATTTAATCAGAGATTCGCTAACTATAATAGCACTAGTAGCTGTAATGTTCTATTTAGACTGGGTTTTATCAATAATTACAATACTTATATACCCAATTGCCTCAATACCAATTGTTAAAATTGGTAATAAAGTTAGAGGTTTATCTTACATTGCTCAGAAACAAATTGGTTATCTTACTTCGTCTTTAAATCAAAGTTTTTCAAACTCAAGGACAATAAAATCTTTCCAACTAGAAGAAGTAGAAATTTTAAAAACAAATAATGAAATAGATCAACGAGTAAAAAATTTAATGTCTATCATTAAGACTAGACAATGGCTTGAACCTATTATTGAAATCCTTGGCGGTTTATCGGTAGGTATTGTTCTAACTTTTGTTGGCTACAGAATGTTAAATGGTTATGGTAGTATAGGAGAATTTACCGGTTTCATTACAGCATTAATAATGGCAGCACAGCCTGTAAGAGCAATAGGAACACTCAATGCAGTTTTACAAGAAGGTCTCTCAGCTGTTAAAAGAATATTTGATATTTTAGATGCTAAAGATAATATTGTAGATTCTAATAACCCTGAATCAGTTAACTTCAATGATTCTGATATAGCTTTTAATAATGTTTCCTTCTCATATGAAGGCGGTGTAGAGGCGTTAAACAATATTTCCTTTAAAGTTCCTAGTAGATCGACTATTGCAGTTGTAGGGGACAGTGGTGCGGGTAAATCAACTATATTTAATCTAATGCTAAGACTGTATGATATAGATACAGGCAAGATTACAATTGGTAAATCAAGTATTTCAAATATAAAGATTTCTAATCTTCGAAATGCGATATCGCTCGTAAGCCAAGATACCACTATATTTAATGATACTATTCTTAATAATATTAAGTTAGGTAAATTGAATGCAACGCATAGTGAGGTAGTTGAGGTTTCAAAAAAAGTCAACGTTGATTCATTTGTAACCAATCTAGAACTCGGATACGATACTGTACTTGGAGAGAATGGGATAGCTCTATCAGGAGGGCAATCTCAGAGGATTTCAATTGCGAGGGCACTGTTAAAGGATTCACCCATCCTGTTGTTAGATGAAGCAACTAGTGCGTTAGATACGATAAACGAAACTGAGATCCAAAAAAGTTTTCAGGAATTTTTTGAACTAAAAACTGTTATTGTTATTGCGCACAGGCTTTCTACAGTATTATATTCAGATAATATACTTGTTATGAAAGACGGACAATTAATAGATCAAGGTTGTCACGATGATCTTATAAAAAGAAACGCCTATTACAAGAAATTAACAAAAATGCATCTTAAGGATTAAATTAATATTTTAATTACTCTCTGCGCATAATAAAATCTAAAATTATATTTAACGTATTAGAATATTTATGTTTCTGCTGAATTGTTTCCTTGTCATAGTGATTTGTCACCCAATAGATAAATTCTGATGGATTAGTCCTACCAAGCGTTCTCTCTTCATAATTTGAGTTCATTCTACGTATCTTTAACATAACACTCCTAGCTCTATGGTAGGCATCCTTGGAAGTCATTGGTTCTTGTGAGCTTTCGGGTTCATCGACTTCTATACGGTTTTCTACAAAATTCTTATATTCGGAAAAAAATAAATCTAATACACCAGTTTTTGATTTCTTTATATGACCATACTTAAAATCTAGTTGTTCCATCGCTTTTTGTAAATTATTTTTTGTGTACATAAAGTACAATGCACTCATGAAACCGGCTCTGTCTGCACCTGATTTGCAATGAAAGAGACAAGGATAATCCAAGTTTTTAATAATTTCATTTGCCTCTAATAACTCATCCCTACTAGGCAATTCTCTCGACCTTAGAGGGTAATTAATGATATTTATATTGTGTTTTTTACAGGCATCTTTTTCCAATAAATAATAACCGGCTCCTGTAACAAATCTTAAATTAACAATCGTTTTTATACCAATTTTTTTTAATTTTCTAATATCAATGGGAGAAGGTTGGCTCGATCTATAAACACTTTTATCGATTTCATGAAAATTTTTATAAAAAAAACGTATAAAGCCATGATCATTCCAATATAAAGTGAGGTAATGTTTGATATAATCAACTTTATTCATGATAATTTACCGTGGCGCTTTATTTACAACTAATTTATTTGTATATTATATAAGATTCTAATTATACATATTGAATATACCTGATTATGAAATTATTAAAAATAAAAAACATTGTTGTTATTTTTATATTTATCTTTCCTTTATTATCATTAATTTCATGTAGCTCATGGTTAGAAACCGAAACAAATCCGAAGAAATATAGCAATTTCGATCATATTCCTCAAGGAGGGGGTCACTATAAACTTGGAAAACCTTATCAAATTAACGATGTTTGGTATTACCCTAAAGAAGATAGTAATTATAATAAAGTTGGTGTAGCGTCTTGGTATGGAGATTACTTTCATGGACGGTTAACCGCTAATGGTGAATACTTTGATATGAACACTATGTCAGCTGCACACCCCACCTTACCTTTGCCATCTTATGTAAGAGTCATAAACTTGGAGAATAATAAACAGATTGTGGTTAGGGTTAATGACAGAGGGCCTTTTAAAAATAATAGAATTATAGATTTATCTAAAAAAGCAGCAGAATCTCTTGGTATGGTTAATAAAGGTACTGCAAAAGTTCGAGTTCAATACATACGAAAAGCTCCTCTCGAAGGTAACAATTCTGATTATTTTAAAAATAGTAAACCAGGTTTTCTTAGGAAAGTGTGGAGAATTACGTCATCATCATTGTCAAATTTATAGCTAATTTTATTTATTTATGATTATAATTATTTTTCAATTATAAAAAACATTAGGTCGATATGAATAACGGTTTTTTTATAACTTTTGAAGGTGGCGAAGGAAGCGGCAAATCTACACAATCAAATCTACTGTACGAATACCTCTTAGACGCGGGTCATCAGGTCATAATAACTAGAGAACCAGGTGGTTCTGAAGGTGCCGAGATAATCAGAGAGCTATTAGTTCATGGTGAATCTGATAGATGGAAACCTCTGTCTGAACTTTTTCTTTTTTCTGCAGCTAGAGTTGATCATATTGCAAGAACAATTAATCCAGCTTTGAATGAAGGAAAAATAGTTATATGCGATAGATACATCGATTCAACAACAGCTTATCAAGGCATAGCTGGAAATATAGATAAAGACATAGTTAGTTTAATTCAAGATCTCACTGTTAAAACGTTAATTCCTGATCTTACATATATTTGTGATTTAGATCCTGTAGTTGGTTTAGAGCGTGCTTTAAATAGAAATATAAAAGAAAATAGATACGAGCTAAAAGGAATAGAATTTCATCAAAGAATTAGGAGTGCGTTTATTGATATTGCAAAAACCAATAAAAATAGGTGTATTATAGTAGATGCTAACAGAGATCTTAAGGAAATATCAAAAAGTATATCTAATCAGTTTGAAACAACTTATAAAAAATAATAAAAAAGATGACAAATAAATATCCCTTAAAAAAACCATATGAAACCAATGAGTTAGTTGGCCACTTAGAGGTCCAACAACAACTGTATAGATTATATAAATCAGGTCTAACAAGAAATTCCATTATATTGCGTGGTTTAAAAGGTATTGGAAAAGCAACTCTAGCGTTCAAATTTGCTTTTTATCTTCAGCAAAATTCCGTTGAAAATAAAAATAATGTTAACTTTGAACCTTTTAATAACATGGATTTCAGTCGTGATATTGATTTGTTATTGTCAGGTAGCCATCCAAATGTTATGCATGTTCATCCTTATATGTTTGAGGAAGATAATTTGCGTGGTGATATTAAAGTTGATCACATAAGATGGTTAAAAAGTAAGATAACTGGTACTATTTCCAATAAATACATGAGAGTTTGTGTGATTGATAGCATTTGCAATGCAAATACATCAGCCTGTAATGCTTTGTTAAAGATGATAGAAGAGCCGCCAATTAATACTATGTTTATTTTAATTAACCATAGCGGTGATGCTGTAATTCAAACAATCAAATCGAGATGTATGGTTATAAATGTTGATAATTTAGATATTGATGATATTGAAAAAATAACAAAAAAGACCATAGAAGATTTTGATATTAATAAATTTATAAACCTAATAAAATATAAAATCAGTCCTGGAATTATCATAAATTTATTAGAAAATAATGTTTTTGAAATACGCGATGAATTAAATGATATTTTAAACAATATGCCCTACAATAATATCAATAATATAATTAATATTTCTAATAATTTATCTAAAAAAATAAATGAAGATAGATTTTTTATTTCAATAGAATTATTATTTTTATGGGTTAATAAGAAGGTTCATAGTTTGATTGATTTAGATGTTAATAGATTGATTGTATATAAATGGACAGATTGTTGGAGTGAAAATTCGATTAAATATAAGGCACTACAGGATCTTAATTTAAACAAAGAGCATTTTATTCTAAACTTGCTACAAGATGTTAACGAACTTATGCAAATAAACTTAAAATAGGTAGAATTTTAATGAATAAATTTTATATTACAACCGCCATATCATATCCAAATGGCAAGCCACATATAGGGCATGCCTACGAAGCCTTGGCTACGGATACTATAGCTCGATTTAAGAGTATGGATGGTTTCGATGTAATGTTTTTAACTGGTACTGACGAACATGGAATAAAAATGTTACAAACAGCAAAAAAATTAGACATGTCGGCAAAAGATCTTGCAGATACAAACACACCAGAATTCATCACAATGTTAGAAGCTATTAATTCTTCTCATAATGATTTTGTGAGAACAACAGAGAAAAGACACCACGAAGCCTGTATTAACATTTGGAATAAAATGTTTGATAATGGAGATATATACATAGATAAATACTCAGGGTGGTATTCAATTCGTGATGAGGCTTATTATGAAGAAAATGAAACTGTATTAAATAAAAATAAAGAAAGAATCTCTCCGCAAGGTACCGTTGTCACTTGGGTTGAAGAAGAAACATATTTTTTTAAACTATCTAAATATCAGGATAAATTAATACATTATTACGAAAATAATATTGATTTTATACAACCAGAAACAAGAAGAAATGAAGTTCTCAGTTTTGTTAAAAGAGGATTAAAAGATCTCTCTATATCAAGAACTACATTTGATTGGGGAATAAAGGTTCCAAATGATCCTGACCATGTAATGTATGTTTGGGTTGATGCATTAACTAATTATTTAACTGGGATTGGCTATCCATCAAATTCTGAAGAATTTAATAAATATTGGCCTGCAGATATACATATCATAGGTAAAGATATATTACGGTTTCATGCGGTATTTTGGCCTGCTTTCTTAATGTCTGCTAAATTAGATCTACCTGAAAAAGTTTTTGCCCATGGTTTCTTATTTAATCGCGGTGAAAAGATGTCTAAGTCTTCTGGTAATGTTATCAGCCCAATTGATCTGATTGAGAAATTTGGCACAGATCAAATTAGGTATTTTTTTATGCGTGAAGTTCCGTTCGGAAGTGACGGCAATTACAGTGACGATACGATTATTAAACGTATTAATGCTGATTTAGCTAACGATCTTGGCAACCTTGTTCAAAGGTCTTTATCGATGATTAGCAAGAATAACGATAATTTAATACCTGAAACATCCTCCTATTCAGATGAAGATAAATCATTAAATATTTCAATTGATGAGCTTTACGCTGAGATTAAAGAAGAATTTAATCGTCTAGCATTACATAAAATACTCTCATTGATATGGGTAAGGATATCGGATTTAAATAAATATTTTGCATCCCAAAAACCATGGGAGCTAAAAACTACAGATAAAATAAGAATGAACACTGTTTTATATATAACAGCAGAAAATATTAGAAAAATTACTTTGCTGATAAAACCATTTATGCCTGATTCAAGTGATTTAATCTTGAATCAGCTAGGTGTACCCGAAGAGAACAGAGAATTTGTACATTTAAACGATAAATATAAATTAAATCCTGGTGATAGAATAGGGGAGTTAAAGCCAGTATTCCCAAAATATATAAGCGAAAAATTGGATGGGTAAAGATTTTTTAATAGACACACATTGTCATCTAGACTTCGATATCTTTGAAGAGGATTTTGATAGCATTATAAAAAGAGCAACGGACCGTGATATTATAAAATTAATAACGATCTCCACACAAATATCAAAATTTAAAAAAATACAAAATATCATAGAAAAGTATGATCATATTTATGGAACCATTGGAACCCATCCAATGAATGCACATATTGAAACAGAGTATACAGAAAACGATTTAATGCAATTAGCTAAACATAAAAAAATTGTAGCTATAGGTGAGTGTGGGTTAGATTACTACAGGGACGAAGACACAAAGGAAATTCAAAAGAAGGTCTTCAGAACGCATCTAGATGCTTCAAGTTCAACTAAATTGCCAGTTATTATACATAATCGTAGTTCTGACCTTGATATGGAGAAAATTCTTGTAGATCAAATGAAGAAAAAATCATTTAATGGTGTTTTGCATTGCTTTAGTTCTAGTAAAAGGTTAGCTGAGGTTGGCTTAGAACTTGGACTATATTTATCGTTTTCCGGAATTATAACATTTAAAAATGCAAATGATATTAGAGATATTGTGAAGATAGTACCAAATAATCGTATTCTTGTAGAAACTGATTCTCCTTACTTATCTCCAGTACCTAATAGAGGCAAAAGAAACGAACCCAGAAATGTATGGTACACTGCAAATGAATTAGCTAATATAAGAAATATAGATTTTAAAGAAGTCAGTAAAATAACAACAGAAAATGCATTGAGATTATTTAATATATAGTATTAATAAATATGGATAAGACCTTGAATTTAAATAATAAAACATTAGTTAAAATTCTTGGATGCGGCTCTTCTACTGGCGTCCCTAGAATAGGAAATGACTGGGGAGATTGTGATTCTAAAAATAAAAAAAATAATAGAAATAGATGCTCTTTATTAATAGAGAGATATTCAGAAGATCAGGTTACAAGAGTTGTTATAGACACAGGACCTGATTTAAGAATTCAATTAAACAGTGTTAACGCAATGATGATTGATGCCGTATTTTACACACACGAACATGCTGACCATACTCACGGTATAGATGATTTAAGGGTTTTTTCTATTAGAAAGAGAGAAAAAATAAATATATTTGCATCAAAATCTACATCGCATTATTTGGAGAAGAAATTTGGTTATTGTTTTAAAACTCCAAAAGAAAGCAGTTATCCAGCAATACTATCCATGAATATCATCGAAAAAGGTCTAAAGTACATAGTTTCAGGTAAAGGTGGAGATATAATTATAGAACCCTTTGAATTGGTGCATGGTGACATAAAGTCGTTTGGTTTTAAAATAAATGATTTTGCATATTCGCCAGATGTAAGTTTTATTCCTCTTGAGTCCCACAAATATGTACAGGGACTAGAATACTGGGTTATTGATGCATTGAGATGGGACAAACATCCAACACACTTTAGTGTAGACGAAGCCTTGGAGTTAATTGCAAAATTTAATGTAAAGAATGGCATATTAACGAATATGCATATAGATTTGGACTACAATGTCTTGATAGACTACTTACCAAAGAATGTTGAGCCAGGTTATGATGGGTTGTGTCTTGATATTACAAAAAATATCTAATACATTGTAATAATTGAATATATATAAACTTTCCATAATATATATTATGCGAATAGAACTATATTATATTTTGCTTAATAACTTGTTACGGTTAGTTTTAGTTATTTGCATCTTTACCTCTACCGTTGATCTGCTATACCTTTTTGTAATAACAACGCTATTTTGGTAAATCCAACTTATTAAATCTAGACGTGATGATGGTATTTTTATGATAAAATGATCTTTACTACTATTTATCATTGTGTTTATAAGAATCTTTAACTCTTCAAGTCCCTCACCCGTTTTTGCCGACATTAACATCTTGCTATCTTCTGACTCTCTGTATGTCTCAATTAGCTCTTTTGGCACTAGATCTATTTTATTATGAACCTCTATATAATTTGACTTTGTTAATTCTTTACCTAGGGACTTCATAATGTTTATAACATCGTTCTTTTGATCTTCTGTATCTTCAACAGAAATATCTCTTACATGTATAATAAGATCGGCGTCCATAATTTCTTCTAAAGTTGATTTAAATGCTTGTATTAGTTCTGTTGGCAAATTTGAAATAAAGCCAACAGTATCAGATAAAATAATTGTCTGATTGTTAGAGGTTCTTATCTTCCTCATTGTTGTATCTAGTGTAGCAAATAACATATTTTTTGCCAACATATCTGATCTAGTTATTTGATTAAATAGAGTTGATTTACCTGAATTTGTGTATCCTATTAGCGATACAATTGGATGTGGTGTTTTCTTTCTTTCTTGTCTATGTAAGTTTCTTGTTTTTACAACTTGATTCAATCTTTTTTTAATTTTAACGATTTCATCGTCAATTAGCCTTCTATCCAACTCTAACTGAGACTCGCCTGGCCCACCTATAAAACTTGTTGCACCTCTTTGCCTCTCTAAATGCGTCCATGATCTAACTAACCTTGTCCTTTGGTAATTCAATTGAGCTAACTCAACCTGCAGAACACCCTCTTTTGTTACAGCACGCTCTCCAAATATTTCTAATATTAATGCAGTTCTATCTAAAACTTTAACTTGCCATTCTCTTTCAAGATTACGTTGCTGTATCGGGGATACATTTCCATCTAATATTACTATATAAATATCGAGGTCATGAATTTTTTCCTTTATATCATCAATTTTACCTCTTCCGATCAGTGTACCTGGCTTAGGTGCATTAACTGTAATAATCTCGGAATATAATACTTTCAAAGTGATAGCTTTTGTAAGTGATATTGCCTCTTCCAAGCATTGGTGAGGATCTCTATTATCAACAGATTTGAGTACTTTTATATCTGGGTGAATAACGATTGTATTTAAATTTTTATTTTCTGTAATTATATTTTTTTTACTTTTTGAAATTTTACCTAACCCTTTAATTTATATTATTAGTATAAGTATAATTGTAATTGTTATCTCTAGTTAACAATATATCAACTTCATTTGGCAAATTATTCCACATGCCATGCGTCCAACTTTCGTAATATGAACAGAAATTAATAATGTCAAAATAAGACTTAAATAATCTCCTACCTGTTCGCTTAAAATTATCGTTTTCTTGATTCCATCTAGATTTTATAACAGATTCAAAGTTATTAGGTTTTATCATAATTAGCTTATCATAATAAGCCCATAGTTTAAGATAGTTTTTACAGCTTTCAATAGTCCATTTTTTCCATATAGATTTGCTATCTTTAAAACGTTCAAGATTATTTGCATAGTCCAATTCTATAAAACTTGACCTTGCACCTAAACACCAACCCTCAAATATGATAACATCAGGTTTATCCTTATAGGATATCCATTCATTTTTATCTAATATGTCGTCATCAGATTTTGAAAAAATAGGTAGGAACATTTCTGTGTAACTAGATGGCTTGGATAACATGCTTAAAGTTTCATCTAATAGATCAATATTATGAGTACCAGGAACCCCTCGAGTTAAGCATAGCGGGTGGATATCATTAGATAGCTTTATTCTTTGTAACTTGGATAAATAAAAATCATCAATACAAAGTATAAGGCAATTAATTCCCTTAGCTGAAATTGCGGTTTTTAAACTATTTGATAATGTTGTTTTTCCGGCTCCTGGTGATCCAGTTATACCCACAATATATGGCTTAACAGATGACTTAAGATCAATCTGCTTTAAACAATCAAAAACTACTTGTTCCATTACCATATAAAGCCTCTCTAAGTATACGTTAGTATATTTAGTAACATTTATTTTTTAACAATTGCCATTAAGCACCCGATAAGTGCTAAAATTTCCAATCTACCAAGAATCATTGAAAAGGATAGAAAAATTTTATATCTATCATCTATTTGAGATAATAGATTAGTATCTAGGTTGTTTAGTATAATATTTCCAGAATTTGTTATAGTAGCTGCTGCAAGCATAAATGATTGTTCAAATGATATATCATTTATTGATATTATTAACGTTATAATAGAAAAAGATATTATATAAATAAAAAAATAAGCCCAATACAAGCTTGCGATTTTACTATCCCTTTCAACAGCTTCTCCGTATACTAAATTTGGTCTAATTAATAGATTTAATTCACGAAAACTTAACTTAATCATTTCCATTAATCTATCTATCTTGATGCCACCTGAAGTAGATCCATAAAAACCACCAATCAAAACAAGTGTTAACATAACAATTATTGGGATGCTATTGCTGTTAATATTTTTAACATCATAACCAGTTGTAGTAATAAGTGAGATATAGGAAAATGCATTTTTAATAATTTTATCAGTTAGCGAAATGTACTGTTGATTGTCAAAATAATTAATTATTATAAATAATGCATACATAAATAAGGCGTACTTATGTGTAACTATACAGATGCAATTAGATAACCTAAGTTCCCTTGTATAATATAAATTTATCATTCCAACTATCATAAACACAGATAATGCTAATAACACCATATTATCAATTATTAGGATATTGTGACCTATAAATCCACCGGTTGATATTGATGATAATGCAAGAATAATTGATTCGAATGAACTTAATCCTAAGGTTAATAAAGTAATAAAACACACTAAAGTAAGCGAGGCGTATAAATAGATAACACGCCTAATAATATGAAGTAATTTTATGTTTTTAATATCAGCTATACGTCTATAGGTCGTATTAATAACGCTAGCTTCTTGATAAAAATTAATTACAGATACAGCAAATAATATTGTTATAAAACCACCATACCACTGCAAGATTGAATACCAGAGAATAAGGCTTATTGGCATATTCTTGTTGTCTATAAATGCACTATATCCAGTTGTTGTTAACATTGAGACGGCTTCAAAATATGAGCTGATCATACTAATGTCTAATAACATATAAATTGGTATCATTAGCACTAAAGGCATAAAAAACCATATTACGACAATTGATATTAAATTGTTTGATGGTGAAAGTTTAACTTTGCTATCTTTAAATGATAGTATTAAGCCAATAGATAAGCTTAACATTATGATACCAGTTACAATAAAAATTGAAGAATGGGTATTCATATCATAGTAGCGGGATAGCAGATAATTTAAAAAAGATAAGAGACCAGCAAATCCAGTAAAATAAGAGAATGTTATTAATATTATAGGCATATTTAGAAGTATTCTAAACTAACTCGAAAAAGCTGTTCAACTTCGTGAATAACATCACTTAAGCAAAATATAACAACTCTATCATGCAATTCAATTTTAGTACTGCCATTTGGTTTTATTACGATACCACCTCTTAATATAGCACCGATTCTAACATTATTTGGTAACTCTGAATCCTTAATAAATTTTCCTAATAAAGGTGATGTTTCCAGAACTTCGGCTTCTATAATTTCCGCATCACCACCACATAAAGAATGAGCATCCCTTATTCTACCTTTTCTTAAATATCTTAAGATACTGGATATTGTAGTTTCGCGTGGGTTAATAAACTTATCTATTTCTAATTTACTCTGCAAATTTATATAATTTTTATCTATAAGTAAACTTAGCGTTTGTTTGCTACCAAGTTCTTTAGCCATAACAGATGAGAGTAAGTTAATATTCTCTTCGTTTGTTAGAGCTATGAATGTGTCAGCGTTATCAACACCTGCTTCAATCATGATATTTCTATCCAACACATCTCCGTTAATCACCAATGTACTAGTCAATTCTTTGGCAGCCTTTTCTGCTCTATCTTTGTTTGACTCTATTAATTTTATATTTATATTTTTATTATTTAATTCTAAATTTTTTGCTACATATTTGCCTATATTACCAGCCCCTGCGATAACTAAATTAATTCCAGACAGTTCAGTGTGACCCAATAGAGCTAAAGTCCTTTCTACATGTGCCGTTTCACATGTTAAATAAATTTGATCTCCATAACTCATCTGCTCATCTTTGTGAGGTACAATTATTTTATTATTTCTATGTATCGCTACTACAACTGCATTTAAATTTGGGAATAAGGTAGATAACTGAGATAATGGTGTATCAACAACAGGACAATCATTATTAAGAATAACACCAATAAAGGAAATTAATTTTTCTCCAAATTGAATAATTTCAAACGCACCTGGTAGCATTAAATTTCTTAATATTGATTCACCTATTTCAATTTCTGGTGATATTATCACATCAATTGGAATATTATCAGTTGAAAATATTTCACTATACTCCGCCTGGAGATAATTTGATGATCTTATTCTAGCTATTTTTGTTGGTATATTAAATAAAGTATGTGCAACTTGACATATAATCATATTAACCTCATCAGCCTGTGTAACAGCTAGGATAATATCCGCTTCAGAAGCACCTCCTTGCATTAATACATCAGGAAAAGATCCACTTCCAACGATACCTCGGACATCCAAATTATTACTAATATTTGCTATTAAATCACTTGAGCTATCAATTACTGTCACGTCATGTTTTTGAGCTGACAACCTTTCAGCTATACCAAAACCAACTTGCCCTGCCCCACAAATAATTACTTTCATTTAAATTCCAATTTATGATTATAAAATGTTAATGTTATACAACATTTATAGGTTTATTGCCTTAATTAATTTTTCCTATCATAAGCAGAGATACCTAAATATTTAAGCTTTCTATGCAAAGCAGATCTTTCCATTTGTATAAACTCTGCTGTTTTTGAGATGTTCCCATTAAATCTCGCTAATTGTGAAATTAAATAATCCCTTTCAAATAATTCTCGCGCATCCTTCATATTTAATGAGATTAAAATATCACCTCTATTATTAAGATTAGATGGCAAATTCATTTTCAATTCACTTGGTATCATGTCAACATCAATATCCTTATCGCCATTTTCATTAGAAATTATAATTAATCTCTCTATATTGTTTCTTAGTTCTCTAACATTACCTGGCCAACTATAAGATTGCAAAATTGCTATAGCATCGGATGAAATTTTTTTATTGGCCGAAGATCTTTCAGAGTATATTTGATTTACGAAATAATCAGCCAGTACAGCAATATCATCTCTCCTATCAGCTAAACTTGGTATATGAATTTTAGAAATCGCTATTCTATCGTACAAACCATTGAGAAAAAAACCTAAACCTACACAAGAAGGGAGGTCTTTGTTTGTTGAACAAATAATACGAACATTAAAATCTTGTTCAATATCTCCACCTACCCTTAAATATTTATTATTATTGATAACTTTTAGTAATTTTTTTTGTGCGTCTAATGATAAATCTGAAATATTAGAAATATACAGAGTCCCACCGCTACATTCTTCTAAAGCGCCTATTTTGATGCTATTATCATCAACCATTTCTTGTCCATACAAGATTTTATCAATATCATTTATTTCTATATTTGAACAATTAACTATTTGAAAATGAGATTCAGATCTCATTGAATTGGAGTGTATCATACTTGCAGCGAGTTCTTTTCCAGTACCCGTAGCACCAGTAATTAATATACGTGAATCTGATTTAGAAAATTTATCGATACTTAATCTGATGTTATGGACAGCATTAGAGATGCCTATAAATTCATTCGGCTGAATATATTGACTCTTTAATTGGGTTAGTTCTTTTTTTAGAGAAAAAGCTTCTAATGCCCTTTGCACGGTAAGAAAGAGTTTTTCTGTTTTAAAAGGTTTTTCAATATAATCATAAGCCCCCTTTTTAATTGCACTAACTGCTATATTAATATTACCATGTCCTGATATTATTATAACAGGTATATCAGAGCTATAATTAATAATTTTATCTAATACCTGTATGCCATCTAATTTACTCCCTTCTAACCAAATATCTAAAATAACAAGCTTTGGTATACGTGTCATGATAGAATTCATTGCATCATCACTATTATTTACATATCTTGTAGCATAGCCTTCGTCACCCAATACACCTGATATTAATTTACAAATATCAACTTCGTCATCAATAATTAGTATATCTGAGATCATATTGTCTCCATCGTACTTTTATTTAAAGATAATTTTTTTGATATAGTAATCACTGCTTTAGTACCCAATATATTATTTTCTTCATCTTTTATATTAGCTAATAGCAGCTTACCATTATGATCGTCGATAATCTTTTTAACAACAGCAAGGCCAAGGCCTGTCCCTTTTGATCTTGTTGTGTAGTAAGGTTCTGTAAGTTTGTTAATATCATCTGTATCTAAGCCACAACCATTGTCAATAATAGTAATAACTATCGAATTATTTTCATTTTTTGTCTCGATTTTAATAACACCAATATCTTGGTTTTTATATTTTGTAATTATTGCTTCTGTAGAATTTTTAATTAAATTTATTATAACCTGACTTATTAGACGACGATCAAAATTTAAATACAGCTCTTCATTTGGTACATTGAATATAAATTCTATATTTTGATTTGATATTTTATGCATGACAATAGCTTGTTTAACAACATCATAAATATCATTACTCTCTATATGAGTAGATGGCATTTTAGCAAACGAAGAAAACTCATCGACCATATTTCCAATGTCATTAACTTGCCTGATAATTGTTCCTATACATTCTTCGAATATTTCCATATCAGTGGTAATTAACGGTGTATATTTTCTCTGTAACCGTTCAGCTGAAAGTAAAATAGGTGTTAGTGGATTTTTGATTTCATGCGCTATTCTTCTAGCTACATCAGCCCAAACTGATGTTCTCTGTGCTTCAACAAGGTCAGTTACATCATCGAAAGTTATTACAATAGAGCTATTTAATGCGTCTTTCTCTTCTTTTGTAGTTTTAACATGAAGATTTCTTTCAAATCCATTCTTCTTAATCTTAACATATTGATCACTATTATTATCACTATCCTTAAATGCGGTAATAAGAAAATTTGAGAATTCTGGACTCGCGTCGATAAGATTTTTACCTATCAATTCTGATAAATTCATTTGCAAAAAATCACATGCAAAAGTATTTGCAATTTGTACATTTCCTTTGGTATCAACACCTATTATTCCAGATGTAACACTAGATAAAACGGCTTCTATAAACATTCGTCTTTCATCAATTACGCTACTATTTAATATAATTTTTTCTCTTTGATCTTTTAATTCACCAATCATAGAATTGAAAGTAAAAACCAAATCGGATATATCATCATTTCTATCTTTATAATTTATTATTGTATCAAAATTACCTTCAGAGGCCCCTTTAGCAGCTCCTATAAGTAGTAAAATTGGACTTGCAAGTCGATTGGCGAAAAATATACTAAACCAAATAACAACACTTAAAAAAACCAATGCTAAACCTATATATTGAAGAGCGAAGGTATACTGAACATCTGAACGCCTCCTCTTTAAGCTGTCATAGTCTTCTTTGCTTGAATTCAAAGCTTCAAGATGATTTATCACAAGTGGATCAACTGCCCTATAAACAAGTAGATAAGAATCAACAAAGTCTGGCAATAAAATTAAACCACTAACCATATTATAATCATTGGGACTTAAAATAACAATATTACCTTGATTTGCAGAATCGAAGGAAATATCTGATGGAATTGTATAGCCAATTTCATAAGATGGTGTATTTGTTCTAATTAGCACCCTACCTTGACTATCTATAATATAAGCACCTGATAGCTCCCTTAACTTTGCCTGTCTAATAAAATATTTACCAAAACTATCAATATCATTAATGAAATATGAATAAGATCTATTTAAATCAAACTGCATTGCGCCTATTTCAGAACGTATGTTATTACTATGCTCATTTAGGTAACTTTGAGCTACGATATTAGAATTGTTTAGAATTGCTAGTGTCTTTTCAGAAAACCATGAATCTAATCCTCTATCTAATGTGATTGTTGCCAATACAGAAACAACAATGGCTGGAATTGCTGCAATAATTCCAAATAAACCGATTAATTTTAATTGAAGATTAGAACCAGCAACTTTTTTTTTAGCGTTTATTATGATCTTAGTAAACTTCACTATAATTAATGAAAAGATAGTTAAAACAAATAAAATATTAGCAATTAATAAAAGTATAATAATATTATTTGTCGGAATAATTGATGATTGTCCTGTTAATATATACCATGTCGAAAAACTAAGCAGTGTAGCAACGGCAATGATAAAAAATCCAAACAAAAGATCTGAATTTAAATATTTCTTTGTAATGTGGTAATATTTTATAGACCTTGATACCATAACATTTATGCCAAGTTATTGTTGATAGATATTATTTTATTGCTAAAATATGGAAAAATATATTAAAAAATTAATTATTAGAATTTTTATATATAGAAATAGCTAAATCACTCATTTTTTTTCTTAATGTATTTCTATTCAATCCAAGTAATTTTGATGCTTTTATTTGATTACCATTCGTTAACTGAAGCGTATATATTATTAATGGTTTTTCGAATAATTGCAGTATCTCGTTGTAAAAACCATTGGGTAATTGGGAAACTTGATCAACACTATAACTAGTAAGAAATTTTTCTATAGATTCATTAATTGAAATATCTTTATTGCCAGTGATATCTGTATCAATTTTCATTTTTTTTAATTCTGTATTTATAATATCAAGAGTTATTTTATCGTTAGAATATAATGCCATTATTCTTTTAATTAAATTCTCAAGCTCTCGGACATTACCTGGCCAATCGTACTCATTTAATCTTATAAGTGCATTTTCATCTATATCCATTTGACTTGTGCCTTCAGAAAAATCTTTCTGTAAAAAATATTCTACTAGTAATGGTATATCGTCTTTTCTTTCTCTAAGTGATGGGATGTTTATAGGCACAACATTTAACCGATAATATAAATCTTCTCTAAATAATCCCTGTTGTATTTGTTGCGACAACAATCTATGTGTGGCGGCAATTATTCTAACGTTAATTTTTATTGGTTTTGTGGCGCCAATTGGAATAATTTCGCCTTGTTGCAATACCCTAAGCAATCTAGTTTGCGCTTCTAATGGCATATCACCGATTTCATCAAGAAATAAAGTACCGTTATGTGCCAATTCGAATTTACCTATACTTTTATTGATGGCACCAGTAAAAGAACCTTTTTCGTGGCCAAATAATTCAGATTCAATTAGGTCTTTTGGAATAGCGGCCATATTTATAGCAATAAAATTACCATTTTTTCTTTTTCCAAAGTCATGCAAGGCTTTAGCAATTAATTCTTTTCCAGTTCCTGATTCACCAGTAATCATAACACTTAAATCAGTTTGTGTTAACTTAGCCATTACTCTGTATATTTCTTGCATTGCATTAGATCTTCCAATTAATGGAATAACATCTTGCTCTACATTTGTTTTGATTTTGTTTTTCTTTGATATTTTTTCAATCATTGCCCTATCAATAATATTTAAAAGTTCTTTCAAATCAAAAGGCTTTGGTAGATATTCAAATGCTCCTTTTTCTGTAGCCGTTATTGCTGTCATTAAAGTATTTTTTGCACTCATAACAATTATAGGAATATTGGGTTTTAATTTTTTAATCTTAGGTATTAAATTAAAAGCATTTTCATCAGGCATAACAACATCCGTTACAATTACATCAACTCTATCCTTGCTTGCATATTCCCATAAACTAGCAGCATTATTTGCCAGTTTAACGATATAGCCAGCTCTAACTAACGCATGATTTACTACAGTTCTAATAGCTGCATCATCATCAGCCACCAATATCGTTCCTTTTGTCACATTAAGTCTCCTGTTTTATTTGAATATATGGGTAATAATATAGTAACTTTTGTGCCAAACGTTGATGAATCAAATTCAATAACACCGTCATGATCTTGTATAATTTTCATTGCTATAGCTAAACCAAGACCAGAGCCATTATTTTTATCGCTAATAAAAGGTTCGTAGAAATTTTCTATTATAAATTCTGGTATACCAGGTCCATTATCCTCAATGCTGACAGACAGTGAGATATTAACTTTTTCATTGCTAGATGGTAGAGCTATACGCAAACCAGACATAAATGAAGTTCTTATAATAATTTCTCCAGATATACTTTTCTTTGTAATTGCTTCTGTACTATTTTTAATAAGATTTAAAAAAACCTGTATTAATTGATCTTTATTTACTTCAATATCAGGTAACGAAGGATCGAATATTTCAATAAATTTTATATTCTTTGAAAAACCATTTTCTGCAATTCTTCTAACTCTATTCAGTATGGAATGTATGTTAATAATTTCTTTTACAAGAGCTCTTTCATTTGTAAATACTTCCATACTATCAACTAATTTTGTAATTCTATCTGTTTCATCGCATATTAATTCTGTTAATAAAAAGTCATCTTTGCTACAATTTTCTCCTAATAACTGCGCAGCACCTCTGATTCCAGACAGAGGGTTTTTGATTTCATGCGCTAACATTGAAGATAAGCCTACAATAGATTTAGTGGATCCCATTTTAAGATATTGCTTGTTGAATTTAACAGCTATATCTCTCTCGATAAGCAATATAGTTAAATACGGTTCTTTATTATCAGTATAAGTAATTTGTATATCTAGTGTTTTAAAGTTTTTATTATTTATTGTGTTTAATTGTACTGAGTATTCATTAATTGATATTTTTTTTTCTTTAACTTGATTTACAAGATTTATAAGAGGATTAGAAAATGGCAAAAACTTATCAAGTTTATTTTTTTCTAGAATTACACTGCTAATACCAAAAAACTCTTCTGCTGCACTATTGCTCATGACAATATTATTTTCATTATCAATGAATAACAAAGGGTGATTTATTGAACGTAACATTAAATCAATAGTTATCGATTCCCTTAGTTTATTTTTAACTTTCATTTAAGGCAATTCTTTTATTATACGTTAGATAGGATTTAATCATTGACCTAACCTTAACTGGATTCGTTTGTTTAAAGAGTTCTGATATAAATTCTTTAGGGTCATGAATTGTGTTTAATTTAGACATATACCAAGATATATGTTTACGAGATATTTTGTTACCACGTTCATTTCCGTAATAAGAAAGTAACATTTCATAGTGATCAATTATAACCTTGTAGATACTATTTAATGAAAGATAACTTGCCTCTATATTTGTATCAAAGTATGACTGCACCTGACCCGGTAGCCAAGGAAGTCCCAGAGCAGCCCTACCGATCATTATTCCATCAGCTTTGGTTATAGATAAACATTCGATTGCTTTATCTATAGATGTTATGTCTCCATTGGCAATTAAAGGTACATTAAGTGAATCTTTTATCTTTGCTATATAATTCCAATCAGCGTTTCCGTTATAAAATTGATCTCTTGTTCTGCCGTGAACTGTTAGCATAGATATTCCTGATGATTCTAACTCCTTTGCTAATTGAATAACATTAATATTATTTTTATCCCAACCAAGTCGCATTTTTACAGTTATTGGAACATTTATTTTTTTAACCAATAACTCTATAATCTCAACAGCTAAACCAGGCTCTCTCATTAAAGATGCACCGGCAGCACCACTGGTTACTTTTTTTGCTGGGCAACCCATATTAATATCAATAATATCTGCTCCATTATCTACAGATATTTTTGCAGCTTCTAGTATTTCATTGGGGTCTCGTCCAAGTAATTGTATTATAAATGGAATATCTTTGTTATTGGTATGTTTTTTAGCTCTTAATATTGTTGATTTATCCTGTTTAATTAACTCTTTCGAAGCGATCATTTCACATATTAGATTTGGGTTTCCAAACTTTGACGCAATAACTCTAAACGGATAATCAGTTACACCTGACATCGGAGCTAAAAATACATTTGATATATTCTTTGAACTTCCTAATTTAATACTTGTCTTCACATTAACTGCCTATTATTTAAACACATCTATTTATTGCCCTATTTTAATGCATTTGTAAATATATATTCAATGGTTTAATATAAATAAAATATTTAATTACGGAAAAAAATGTGACAATACATAAAAAAAAATTAGTTGACGTTGTAATAACTGCTGCAGGTAATAGCACAAGATTGCAAAATAAACTTCATATACCAAAACAATATAGAAAAGTGAATGATAAGTATCTGCTGTCTTATTCAATTGAAAAATTCTCTTCAAATGAAAACATTAACAAAATTTGGTTATGCATAAAACCAGAACATTCTATACATTACAATGACTTAATATATAATTTAGAAGAATCTATAAAAAGAAAAGTAAATCTAGTTACAGGGTCCACAACGAGACAAAAAAGTGTTTATAATTGCTTGTTAACAATTAATAATAATAAAAGTAAACCAGACCTCATATTTGTACACGATGCTTCTAGGCCAAATTTTAAAGAAAATATTTTAGATAAATTACTATTAAATATAGAAAACAACGATGGTGTTATCCCTATTATTCCAATATACGATACAGTAAAAAGATTATCTAAGAAAAAAATAGTATTGACTGAAAATAGAGAGGAGTTATTTTTATCACAAACACCCCAACTTTTCTACTTTCAGAAACTATTACAAGCTCATAACACAGTGATAAAAAGTAAAATATATACAGATGATGCCCAAGTATGTGAAGACAGTAATTTGAAAATATATACAATAGAAGGTGATCTTGATAATGTCAAAATTACAACAATTGAAGATATAAATGAATATAACTCCTTATTTAAAGAAAAATTAAAAATAATGACTAGAGTTGGTATGGGTTTTGATGTGCATAAATTTAAAGAAGGTAATTCTATTAGAATATGCGGAATTGATATACCCTTTCATAAAGCTTTAATGGGTCATTCTGATGCAGATGTTGTTCTTCATGCTCTAACAGATGCAATCTATGGATCTATAGGTGATAGTGACATAGGCGAACACTTCCCACCATCAGATATAAGATGGGCCAACGCAAATTCAGAAATATTTCTAAAACATTCAATGAGCAGATTATTAGAAAGAAATGGTTCTATATCAAATATTGATATAACAATTATTTGCGAAGAACCCAAGATGAGTAAATACAAGCCTATAATGGTAGATCGATTATCTGAATTAGTTGACATAGAAACTGATAAAATTTCTATAAAGGCTACTACTACTGAAAATCTTGGCTTTACGGGAAGAAGAGAAGGTATCGCAGCTCAGTGCATTATAACAATTACAATGCAAATATAAGGAATAACTCATGATCAATAAAACGATGGTATGTAAGGTTATAGATTTTATGGAACTTTGTGTAGAAAAGGAAATAGTAATTTCTACAGCTGAATCATGTACTGGAGGCCTTTTATCAGCATATATAACATCTTTACCTGGATCATCTGCAATCTTTGACAGAGGATTTGTAACATATTCAAATAATGCAAAAAATCAAATACTTGATATTTCAATGGAACTTATAAATAAATATGGCGCTGTCTCAAGTGAAATTTGTATTGAAATGGTTAAACGTGCACTTCAGAATGAAGCAAACTTATCAATATCAATTACTGGTATTGCCGGTCCCACTAGTGATGATACTGTAAAAAAAATTGGCTTAGTTTATATTGCAACAAATTACAAGGGACATATAATTTGTAAAGAATTTAATTTCGGTAATATTGGCAGGGAAAATGTTAGAAATAGATCTGTTCTAGAAGCAATTAAATTGGCTCAAGAAAATATTCTAAGGTTAACAGTATAATTCATTTGCTCTTTGTTCAAATGCATTAATGTATTTATTAAAAACCTTACTAAACATAAGTGCTATCAACGGTGAAATTGGTGTTTGTATTAATTCAAAATCAATAGTGAAATGGACCATGCAACCATTTTTATCTTTCTCAAATATCCATACATTATTTAATTTTTTAAACAATCCTTCATAGTTATTTACTACAATTGTACAATTATCACTGTCGAGGGTTATCTTCGATGTAAAATTCTCCAATATCAAACCTACACCAACAGTCATTTTTGCGATAATAACATTGCTATCATTCTCATAAGCTGATTCAGAAATTATAATTTTTTTACAACCCGGTACAAATTTTGGATATTCTTTTATATCAGATACAAGATCAAACATAAGTTTTGGGCTATGCTGAACAATTTTTTTTACTGATTGGATTGGCATATTAACTTACACTTAAATTGCGTGACTTTTGCAGTAACTTAAAATGTTCATCCGCATGATATGAAGAGCGTGTAAAGGGACTAGAAGAAACTAATAAAAATCCTTTAGACTTTGCAACAGTTTCATAATTTCTAAATTCATCTGGATGTATGTAATCCATAACGGGTGTATGTTTTTTTGTCGGTTGAAGATATTGACCTATAGTTAGAAAATCAACTCCAGCAGATCTTAAATCGTCCATAACTTGAAGAACTTCATTTCTTTTTTCTCCTAATCCAAGCATTAATCCTGATTTTGTAAATATTTTAGGATTAATTAATTTAACATTATGCAGAAGATTCAATGAATGATAATAACGTGCACCTGGTCTAATTGTTAAATAATTAGATGGGACAGTTTCTAGATTATGGTTAAAAACATCAGGCGAGGCCTCAACTACTAATTCATAAGATTTATCTTTTCTAAGAAAATCTGGTGTCAAAACTTCTATGGTTGTTTTAGGCGATAGTAATTTAATCTTATTAATAACTTCAGCAAAATGCATGGCGCCACCATCTGGCAAATCATCTCTATCCACGGATGTTATTACAACATGTTTTAATTGAAGTTCTTTTACTGCTATTGCTATATTATCAGGTTCCGTTTTATTTAAACTCGCAGGTATACCAGTCTTTACGTTGCAAAATGAGCAAGCTCTAGTACAAGTGTCTCCCATTATCATCATAGTTGCATGTTTCTTTTCCCAGCATTCACTAATATTTGGGCATGCAGCCTCTTCACAAACAGTAACTAATTTTAGCCTGTCAAGGGTATCTTTTGTAAAATTATAACCTTCAGATAACCGAGATCTAACCTTTATCCAGTCAGGTCTTTTTAGTTGCTCTAAATCTGGTTTTCCAACATGTTGCGGTTGTCTTAAAGTTTTATCTTTTGAAGATATATTGTTTATAATATTGACCATTTATTATACCGCATTAGTTACTTAGAAATGAATTGATATTCCGTATGCATTTAAAACAGCTTCGTGCAGTGATTCGGAAAGAGTTGGATGAGGAAAAACAGTTGTTTTGATATCTTCTTCAGTTCCTTCCATATTTTTAGCTATAGTGTAACCATGTATAAGCTCTGTTACACCATCTCCTATCATATGAGCACCAAGTAATTCTCCAGTATTTTCTTCGTAAATAACTTTAATAAATCCACTTGTTGACCCAATAGCTTGTGCTTTACCATTGGCCATCAATGGAAATTTTCCTACTTTAATTTTATATTTTTCTAGCGCTACTTTTTCACTAAGACCAACTGAGGCAATCTGGGGACTAGAATAAACACAACCTGGAATATTGTTTTTATTCAGAGGATGTAGGTTAGGTAGTCCAGCGATATTTTCAACGCATATTACCGCTTCATGTGAAGCTTTATGGGCTAGCCATGGGGCTCCAGCAACGTCTCCTATAGCGTATATATTTTTGATATTTGTTTTTGACCATTCATCTGTAACTATATGCCCTTTATCCGTCTTAATGTCGATTTCTTCTAAACCTAAATTATCAATATTACCTGTTATGCCAATAGCAACTATAACTTTATCAACTTCAATATTGTGAATTTTGGTATCTTTGCCTTTAAGTTTTAATATTTCTTTTTTATTTTTACTAACAATTTCTTGTACAATAGTTTCTGTATAAAATTTTATACCTAAGTCAGTAAATTCTTTTTTGGCATGTTCAGATATTTCTGAATCTTCATTTGGAAGTATTGTGTTTGCAATCTCAATAACACTAACATTCGATCCAAGGGCATTGTAAAAGCTTGCAAACTCCATACCAATTGCACCAGAACCAATAATAGCAATCTTATTAGGAAGTTCCTCTGGAACCATTGCTTCCCTATAAGTCCAGATATTTTTACCTACATTAATATTTGGCAAACTTCTTGCACGCGCTCCAGTTGCAATTATAATATTATCTGACGTAATATCTTGAATATCACCGTTATTGTTAACTTTGATATTATTTTTAGTTTCAAATATTGCTGTTCCAATTAATAGATCTATTTTATTTTTTTTTAACAAAAAACTTATTCCATCTGAAAGTGTCTTTGCAACACTCCTTGATCTTTTGATAATTTTTTTAAAATCAATATCAACATTGTCTGCTTTTATACCATAAGAATCTGCATGCTTTATCATCTGATAAACTTCAGCAGATTTTAAAAGTGACTTAGTAGGAATACAACCCCAGTTTAGACAAACCCCACCAAGGCTCTCTTTTTCAATTATTGCAGTCTTAAGACCTAATTGCGCAGATCTAATTGCAGCAACATATCCGCCAGGCCCAGAACCGATTATAATGATATCGTAATTATTCTTCATAAAAAACTCCAAAATTTAAAAAATTTATAATAGCAATAGTGATGGATCTTCAATTAATTTTTTAAAGTAACTAATAAATTTAGCTGCAACAGCTCCATCAATAACCCTGTGATCTGAAGTCATTGTAACGGTCATAATCATATCAATCGCAAGTGCACCGTCTATAACAACTGGTCTATCTTCAGCTATACCTATAGATAATATTGAACTTTGCGGTTGATTGATAATTGAGTTAAAAGACTTAATTCCATACGACCCCAAATTTGAAATAGAAAAATTTCCACCCTCATATTCCGTTGGAGATAACTTTCTTTCTTTAGCTTTTATTATCAACTCTTTCGATTCTAGTGAAATTTCTTTTAATCCTTTTATATTAACATTTCTGATGATAGGAGTTATCAAGCCACCTTCTACAGCTACTGCAAAACCAATGTCACTGCTATGATGTTTTAATATACAATCACCAGCCCAAGAAGAATTTACTTCAGGAACCTCTAACAAACATTTTGATGAAGCTTTTATAATAAAGTCGTTAATAGAGAGCTTAACTCCATCTTGGATTTTTTCTCTATTGATACGTTTTCTAGTTTCATTTAAGTTACTTACACTACAATCAATATTTAAACTATATTGCGGTATTTCAGATATTGTTTTTGTAAGTCTATTAGAAATAATTTCTCTCATTTTTGTTAATTGCACAACATCATATTTACCTGTAATATAATAATCTTTTGTATTATTTGGAATAAATTCATTAGATTTAGTTCTGTCGATGTGATTGTTCAATACAATACTTGAGCTCTCAATATCTCTTTTAACAATTCTACCATTTGGACCTGAACCAATTATATTTGAATAATCAATATTTCCCTCGGCAGCTAGGCGTTTTGCCAAAGGGCTAATTATTACTTTTCCTTGATGAGTTTTCTTAATATTAGCAGTTTCTATTTGAAGGTTTTTGCTCTCCTTAACATCCGTTAAATTAGAAGCCTTATTTTCTTCATCAAAATCAATTGGAGAAATAGAATCATTTATAATATCTTCATCAACAGATTTGGTTTCCAGGGTATCTTTATCTAAATCATTGTTGTGATCAATAAGATCTTCTTCTGTTTCGCCATCAATCAATACAATTGCTATAACTGTATTTACACGGACATTTTCAGTTCCGGATGGAATTAATATTTTTCCTAATACACCGTCATCTATGGATTCAAATTCCATAGTAGCTTTATCTGTTTCAATCTCAGCAATAACATCACCAGATTTTATGACATCACCTTCCTTTATCAACCATTTAGTTAAATTACCCTCTTCCATTGTGGGCGATAGAGCTGGCATAAATAATTTTAATGGCATTTTAAACCTTCGTTTGTTAAATATATAATATATTAAATAATTTTTTTTACAGCGTTAAGAATATCTTCAACTGTTGGCAATGCAAGTTTTTCTAGATTTTCAGCATATGGCATTGGTACATCTTTACCTGAAACACGACATACAGGCCCATCTAAATAATCAAATGCCTCTTCCATTAAAATAGCAGATATCTCTGAAGCGACACCAGATTGAGACCAACCCTGTTCAACTACAATGCATTTATTTGTTTTCTTAACTGAGTTTATAATTGTATCTTTATCTAGTGGTTTGAGTGTACGTAAATCAATTATTTCAACATCAATACCTTCATTTGATAAAATCTCTGAAGCTTCAATTGCTAATTTCATACAAATGCTAAAAGAAATAATTGTAATATCATCTCCAGTTTTAACGATATTAGCTTTTCCAATTTCAATGATGTCTTGGTCTGTTATATCAACCACACCTTTATCGTTATATAAAATTTCATTTTCTAGAAAAATTACAGGGTTAGGATTCCGTATGGCAGCTTTTAACAAACCCTTTGAATCATTTGCCGTATAAGGGGCTATAACTATTAGTCCAGGGATATGTGAGAACCAAGCTGAAAAGTCTTGACTATGTTGTGCACCTACCCTTGCCGCAGCACCATTCGGTCCCCTGAAGACTATCTGACTATTAATTTGTCCACCTCCCATGTATAGCGTTTTAGCAGCTGAATTAATAATATGATCCATAGCTTGAAGAGCAAAATTGAACGTCATAAACTCTACTATAGGTTTTAGTCCAGCAAAAGAAGCACCTATGCTTATACCAGCAAAACCATTTTCAGTTATTGGTGTGTCAATAACTCTGTCTTTACCAAATTCATCTAACAGACCTTGTGTAACCTTGTATGCACCTTGATATTCAGCAACCTCTTCTCCAATTACAAAAACATCTTTATCGAGTCGCATTTCTTCTGCCATCGCATCCCTGAGAGCTTCTCTTACACTAAACTGGTTATCATCAGGGAGTGATTTTTTTATTACTTTTTTGTTAGCTGCAACTTTTTTAACCGGTTTAACTTTATTGGTAAAAAGCTTACCTTTAAGTTCCTCTGTATCTAATACAGCGATTGGCTCAGAAACTGTTTCAGAATCTAATTCTATAATTGCTATTGGTGTCTTTATTTCTACGTCTTCTGTGCCTTCAGATACTAAAATTTGAGATAGAACGCCATCGTACATAGACTCAACCTCCATACCAGCTTTATCGGTCTCTATTTCAGCTATAATATCACCAGAATTTACAGTATCACCAACTTTCACTAACCATTTTGTTAGAGACCCTGTTTTCATACTTGGCGACATTGCGGGCATTAATATTTTTGTAGACACTTATTTATATCCTAACTTTATTTAACATAAACATCATTCCATAATTCAACTTCTTCTGGAAGTGGGCTATTTTCAGCAAAAACCGCTGCATCTAATATTTGTTTTTTTATAACACTATCAATATCTTTTAACGCTACCTCAGATAAAATCTTCTTTTTAAGAATTCTGTTTTTTACACTTTCTATTGGATCAGAATGATCTCTAACTTCATTGACCTCATCTCTAGTTCTATACTGTGCTGGATCTGACATTGAATGCCCCCTATACCTATAAGTTAGCATTTCTAGAATATAGGGACCACCACCGTTTCTTGTTCTATCTACTATTCTCTTTCCAGCTTCAACAACTGCACTAATATCCATTCCATCAACTTGTTCACCTTCAATTCCAAAGCTGATTCCCCTTTGTGATAAATCAGATTGCGCTGACGATCTCTGAATACTAGTCCCCATAGCATATCTATTATTTTCAATAATATATATGCAAGGGAGATTCCATAATTTAGCCATATTAAAGCTTTCGTAAACCTGACCTTGATTTGCAGCACCATCTCCAAAATACGTGAGAGCTACTCGATCGTTTTTTCTGTATTTATTAGCAAAAGCTAAGCCGGTACCCAATGGAACTGAAGCACCAACAATACCGTGCCCTCCATAAAAATTCATTTCTTTTGAAAACATATGCATAGATCCACCCTTACCTTTGGAATATCCATCGCTTTTTCCAAAAAGCTCGGCCATTACACCCTTTGGATCCATACCGCATGCAATCATATGACCATGATCTCTATATGTTGTAATAAGTTGATCGCCTTTTTCTATAGACATTTGCAAACCAACTACAACCGCCTCTTGACCAATATACAAATGACAAAATCCACCAATTTTTCCCATTCCATAGAGTTGTCCGGCTTTTTCTTCAAAACGCCTAATCTTTAACATCTCTGTATATGCAGAAACCTCATCAGAGTTCGTTAGATGTATTTTATTTATCTTTTTTGATTTTTTTTTACTATTTAACATATTTCACTTTTATATTATTTAACAAATGTATATATACCAGATATAATTCTTATTTAATAAATAAAAACAGAATGATCGTTCTAAAATACATAGATATAAACAATATTTTCAATTTTTATGAATAACAATTTCATCTGGATGCGCATAATAGAGTATTTTTTTTGCTTGTTCTTCCAACATATCCGAATCAATTGGATCAAGTAGCCTTATATGTTGTCTTAATTTATTTTTTTCTTGCTCGAGATCATGCAAAACATCTAGTAATTCAGACATTTGTGAGTGTAATTTAGTATTCTTTGCATAACCCCTGTCACTAACATAACTGTGGTAGAAGATATATATAAAGAAAATTATAACCCCTGTTGGCAAAAGAGATAATATTAGATATTTTTTAAAATTAACGTAGAACATAGTTTTATACATTAAAGTTAAAATAATTAAAAAATTATTAAATAAATTCCTTAAACACATCAATTCCAGGAAATTTTGCAGAATCTCCAAGTTCTTCTTCAATTCTCAAGAGTTGGTTATATTTAGCTGTCCGATCAGATCTCGACAACGATCCTGTCTTAATTTGACCGCAATTAGTAGCTACAGCAATATCAGCAATTGTTGTATCTTCTGTTTCTCCAGAACGATGAGATAATATACAATTATAGCCTTCTTTGTGAGCTAAACTTATAGTTTCTAATGTTTCTGTTAGTGTACCAATTTGATTAACTTTAATAAGTATGGAATTTGCAATTTTTCTCTCAATACCTCTCTTAAGCCTTTCTTTATTTGTAACAAAAAGATCATCTCCAACGAGTTGACATTTGGATCCAATCTCTGAAGTTAAACTTTTCCAACCTTCCCAATCATCTTCGTCCATTCCGTCTTCAATAGATATAATTGGGTACTTAGCTATTAAATCATTGTAAAAAGAAACCATCTCAGAAGAAGAGTAAGGTTTGTTATCATTGTTTAGGTTGTATGATTTGTCTTTATAAAATTCACTTGATGCAGCGTCTATTGCCAACATAACATCTTTTCCTGGCTGATAACCAGCAGCAGATATAGAAATCATGATAATATCTAATACTTCTTCAGTTGTTTGAATATCAGGTGCAAAACCACCTTCGTCTCCAACAGATGTATTATAGTTAGATTTTTTTAAATTATCTTTTAAAACTTTAAAAATTTCAGCACCAATTCTCAAGCTTTCTCGGAAAGATGATACGTTGAATGGTATTATCATAAACTCTTGTATGTTTATCGGGTTATCTGCATGTGCTCCACCATTTAAAATATTCATCATAGGAACTGGCATTATTGATTCTGAGGAAGTTGATAAATATTTATACAAAGGTATTTTATTGGCAGCAGCTGCTGACTTTGCAATAGCAAGAGAAACACCAAGTATGGCATTTGCACCTAACTTGCTTTTATTTTTTGTTCCATCTAATTCTATTAAAATCTTATCTACATTACTTTGATCAGTAGAATCCTTTCCAATAATAGATTTTTTGATAACTGAATTAACAGATTGAACGGCATTTTGAACACCCATACCTTTATATCTTTTGCCTCCGTCCCTTAGTTCAACAGCTTCGTGAACACCAGTTGAAGCACCAGATGGAACTGAAGCTCTACCTATCGAGCCGTCTTCTAAAGTAACATCAACTTCAACAGTTGGGTTTCCCCTGCTATCAAGTATCTCTCTACCCTTAACATCAATGATTTTAAACATTAAATACCTCTTTATTTGTTTCTATAAGAATATATTATTTTTTTGCGAGACTATCGAACATTTTTAACTTTTCAAGAAAATTAGGCATGTCAGTTAAATCAACCATATTATCTCCATCTGATATAGCCTTTTTAGGGTTATCATGCGTTTCAATAAATATTGATGAAATTCCAATTGAAACTGCAGCAATTGAGAGTGTTTCGATAAAGTCTTTTTCCCCAGTACTTTTTTGACCAGATCCTCCGGGAAGTTGTATCGAATGGGTTGCATCGAAGACAACAGGAATATCATAATCTTTCATAATTTTTAGAGATCTGTAATCAACAATAAGATTATTGTAACCGAACATTGTCCCTCTTTCGGTTAGTAAAATATTTTTATTGCCACTAAATGTAACTTTTTCAATAACATTTCTTATATCAAAAGCTGACATAAATTGCGCTTTTTTTAAATTAACAATTAAGCCAGTATTTGCCGCTGCAATTAGCAAATCAGTTTGTCGTAATAAAAATGCAGGGATCTGTACTATATCAACGACATCAGTAATCAGATTGCATTGCTCCGGTAAGTGCACATCTGTAAGAATTGGAATATTATGGATATTTTTAATTTCGTCAAAAACACATAGCGCTCTATCGAGGCCGATACCTCTTTTACTATGTATACTTGTTCTATTAGCTTTATCAAAAGATGTTTTGAAAATAAAATTCAAATCAAGATTCCTACATATCTCATCTAATTTACAAGCCATATCAATTGCATGTTGTTTGCTTTCCAAAGCACATGGGCCAGCAATTAGTGTCAGAGGATCTTTATTAGAAATATTGTAATTATTTAAATTAATAGTATTATTTGAAATGGCCATTTTATCAATCGCTTAATAGGTTAAAGTATCTGTATATAATAGATAACTAGAATAAGTAAACAAATCTTTCATCGACTTCCAATCCAACAATATCATTAATTTTATTTGTTACAATACCAGGAACTGTCATTCGTACCATTGACTCATCAATTACATTTATTAACGTAAGTCTAGTTGTTTGACCCATAAAATTAACATATTTAATTTTAAACATATTATTAGTTTTTGGTTTTGATATTTTGAATGCATGGTCTCTGATCAAGATATCGACTTTATCTCCATCTATAAGTTTTGAATCTTTAAAACTTCCAATATTACTTTTAGCATAACCATCGGCAGCAATTCCTGTAAATTCATTAACTCCAGAAAATAATTTAACAGTATTTTTATCTATTGGATCCAAAAAGAGCTCTTCACTTGTTCCAACTTGAATCACTTCCCCTTCTCTCATTAACACAATCCTATCACCCATTAACATTGCCTCTTCGGGATCATGTGTAACTAAAATTATTGAGACATCGCTTTTTTTTAGAATAGAAATAGTTTCTTCCCTAAGAGATTCTCTAAGAGATCTATCAAGACCTGAAAACGGTTCGTCCATTAACAATATCATCGGCTCAGGTGCAATTGCTCTAGCTAATGCAACCCTCTGCTGCTCTCCTCCAGATAACATGTGTGGATAAGAGTTACGGTATTTATCTAATCCAACATTTTTAATAGTTTTGTTTATTTTATTGATACGATCATTTGGTTTAAGGTTATCAAGCCCATAAGCAATGTTCTCTTCAACAGTTAAATGTGGGAATAAAGCGTATTCTTGAAACATTAACCCAATTGATCGTGAATTTGCTGGAATATTAACATTTTCACCAGATATTTCTTCTTCGTTAATAAATATAGTTCCAAATGACTGGTCTTCTAGCCCAGCTACTACCCTCAAAAGAGTAGTCTTTCCACAACCTGAATTACCCAATAAACATAAAACTTCTCCAGGATATACGCTTATATTTATGTTTGTTAAAATATGTTTATCTTCTTTTTTTTTACACAATGAATCTATTCGAAGTCTTGGTATGCAGAGATAATTTGTTATTTTTTCCATAAGCCTTTTTCTATACAGTTATTTACAAATTATTGATAATATTCACGGTTTCATTGCCATCAAAATCCTTGTCTAAGGTATCTAGCAGACCGTCTCGTTTTAGATCATCTAGATTTGGCAGATGTTTAATTTCATCTAAACCAAAATCAATTAAAAACTTATCCGTAGTTTTATATAAGATCGGTCTTCCTGGACTTTGTTTCTTTCCAGCAATTTTAATCCAATTTAATTCTAAAAGTGCATCTAGCGATCCCTTGCTAATACTAACACCTCTAATCTCTTCAATTTCAGCTCTTGTAGAAGGTTGGTGATAAGCAATAATCGCCAATGTTTCTTTTGCTGCGTTAGATAATTCTTTGCTTTCGTTAATTTTAAATTCCATTAAATAACTTAGATCACTTGCGGTAACAAATAAGCAATAATTATTATTATATATAAAATTAATACCTTTATTATTATAATCTAATTTTATTTTTTCAAAGACTTTAAAGAGATAATCATAATCATTACCAGATATCATTGACAACAAATATTCATGACTTAATGGTTCGTTGCAGGAAAAAACAAGGGCTTCTATGATACGAATATCATTATCAATTTGATCATAATTTTTATTTTTATTTAAATTATCATTAAAATCATGTTTATTGATTTTATTAAATTTAACCTTAGATAGTAATTTTTTTTTCAACATCATTTTATTGTTTTTATTCCAATTAATCAGATTTTATAAATATATCATCAAAATTTTTATTTTGCCTTAAATTTATCTTGCCTTCTTTAGCTAGCTGAAGCAATGCAATAAATGAACTGGCTTTTTTACTAATATTGTTAACACTATTAGTATTCGAATGTTGCAAAATATTATCAAAAGTTATCCATTTACTTAGCAACGAAAATAATGAAATTATATTTTTTCTAGCTGCATCAATTGAAATTATATTTAATTTTATAAAAGATAACTGCTTTGGTTTATCTATTTTATTTATAGAAATATACGTTTTAATTAGATTAAAAAGAGAATTTTGATAAACGGTATCAGTAATTTCATTGGCATATTCAGGCATTCCCCTTAAGAAAATATCCCTGCCTATTATCTTTTTTTGAAAGAGTATTTTTGAAGAATTTCTCATTGCATCTAATCTCTTCAATCTATGAGATAATAATTCTCCTAAAAAATCTGCATCGACTTCCTCTTCATTATCATTTGGTATTAATAATTTACTTTTAAGAAAGGCAAGCCAGGTTGCCATCACAAGATAGTCAGCAGCAATTTCAATTTCTAAATTTACCATATTAGATATATAATCTATGTATTGCTGGGATAATTCTGAGATTGAAATTTGAGTTAAGTCAACCTTTTGAGATCGAGCTAACATCAAAAGTAAATCAATCGGTCCTTCAAATCCATTTATATCTATTGTGAAATTCTTGTTATCATTACTAGATACTAATGTATTATTTTTATTTAATTTATTCATTTTTATAAATTGAACCAATAAATGATATATTAAAATTTATTTCGTTAAAATGTTTAACTCTTTTTGATACGAAATACGATCGACCTTATTATCTTTTTTCTGACATAAATTCATATAATACTCTAGCTTATTAGTATTTAGTTTTGGTATTAGATCTAAATTTTCATATACCTCTTCATTTCTTGCACCACAATGCAATAAGATATCACAACCAGCTGCAAATGCTTTAGAGATCTTGCTTCTCATATTGCCACCTAAAGCACCCATTGTAATGTCATCAGTAATTATTATCCCACAAAAATTTATTGATTCGCGAATTAGTTTAATAATAGCGCTTGAAAAGGTTGCTGGATTTACTGGGTCTATATCCTCGTAGAGTACGTGAGCTGTCATGCATAATGGAAAATTATTCAACCGTACAAATGGCATAAAGTCAGTTTTACTCAGAATCTCTAATGAATCTTTTACGATTGGGAGATCAATATGACTATCTTTATTTGCTCGACCGTGACCTGGAATATGTTTTATTAACGGTATGCATCCACCGTTAATAATGCCATTTGCCATTTCTATTCCAAGTTGAGATACTTTCTCAAAAGATTCTCCAAATGACCTGTTACCTATTACCTTGTGTGTTTCTGGTTGCGTTATATCTAACACTGGAGAACAGTTAATGTTAATACCAACTTCGTTAAGTTCATCTGAGATTAAACTTCCAGTCAAAAAAGAAACCCTTTTGCCAGCACTCGGAGAATAATCATAAATAGACCCAATATCTTGAAAACTAAGATATTGTTTCCAAATTGGACCCTTAAGTCTCTGAATTCTCCCTCCTTCTTGATCTATTAAAAAAGATACATTTCTATTTAGAAGTACTCTAATACTATTTATAAGACAAGTTAGTTGATATTTGTCTTCTATATTTCTATTAAAAAGTATTATCCCAAATGGATTAATTTTTTTTAAATAGATTTCATCTTTTAGAGTGAGGAATAAACCAGGTATACCAACAACTGAACAGGATACATTCATATCTATTCTAATTCATTTACTATGCATCCAGCTAGACCTGAATCACGTAAAGATGAGCATAATTTTACAGCTTTAGATCTATCTAGAAATGGCCCAAGCCGAACTTTATACCAAGTACCTAAATTACCTAAATTATCGACTTTAACTAAGTTAATATGTTCAGGATTATTTGCATTTAATAGTGTTGGGTATCTAAGTAATAAATTCTTATAATAATTGTCAGCTTCAAGCAAAGATTTTAATGAGGCAACCTGAACGCCGTAAAAATCCTTTTTGAATTCAAATATCTCATTATTAGCAGTATTCGTAGCAAGGGTTTCAAATAAATTATTATTTAACATCCTACCTTTTATATCCAAGGGCTTTAACGTAGGTAATTTTTCTGGCCGATTTTCAATGTTGAATTCAGTATTGGTATCAAATTCAGCAACCGAAGATATAACGTCGTCATTTTTATTAATTATATCTTCTTCATTGATATCTATGAACGTTTCGGTTAACTTTATTGAAGTTTCAGTGTTGTTTGTTAAAATTGTTGCCCCCATGTTTAAATCAAATTCAGATTGAATCAAATTATTTTTATCTAATATTAATTCTTCTTTTTGATTAACCAAAACATTAAAATCTCTATTTTCTAAGGATTTGTTTTGATCGGCATTTAACATCTTGTTATCCATACTGAAAGTTTCTAAATTTACAGTCATTTGGTCTAGTATATTTAAATCCTTATCTACATCAACGGTAGAAACAAGTGTTGGAGTTTTTATAAACACACCAGAATTATTATTACTCGGCTCAATTGGTTCCGGTAGATCAATTTCTTTAAATTTAATGTCCTTTTCGCTTACTCTATCTAAATTATTATTAACCTCAAAGCCATCGATTGCTAAAATAGATTTTTCAGCCTCATCTAGAAGAGATCCGTCTGTATAAGAGGTGTTTATAATATTTTCGCCTACTAATTCTATATAATCGGGATCTACGATCGCATTATAAACTTTCGTAGTTTGAAATAATGCATCATTATCATTATTAGCATTACTTGTAGGAATTGTTTTGAACGGATACATTGAATCTCTACTTACAATATCTACGTCATCAGACCTAGCATTATAATAAATGTAGATCAAAACTAAAGATATAAGCATAACAAGAACACCAAAAAGTAAAATAATATTCAATCTACTGAAAATAAAGCTATCTTCTTTTGCAAATATATTAATTTCTTTATTCTGGTTTAATGTGTTTTTATCCAATATAGACCTCAATATTTGACTAATTTAGTTCATTTCTTTTGGAGCGTTGACACCAATTATATCTAAACCTGATTTCAAGACATTACTTATTGCAAATAAAAGTGAGAGTCTTGATTTTGTTAAATCTTTATTACCAGAAATAATAAATCTTAAATTTTCATTATCATTACCTTTGTTCCACAGGGAATGAAACTCCGAAGATAATTCATATAGATAATAGGCAATTCTATGTGGTTCATAAGTCTGCAATGTCAATTTTAAAATTTTTGGAAAATAGGATAATTTCTTTATTAATTTAATTTCTTGAATATCGTTTAATAAAGTATAATTTGAATTTTTTAAATCTTCATAATTAAACTTTATATTAAGATTAAATTCTTCTAATTTTCTCGATACAGAAAAAATCCTAGCGTATGCATATTGCACATAAAAAACTGGATTATCTCGTGATTTCTCTGTAACTTTTGAAAAATCAAAATCTAGTGGCGCGTCATTCTTTCTAAATAACATCATAAATCTAAGTGCATCACAACCAACCTCATCAACAACTTCGTTAATTGTAATAAATTTATTTGCTCTTTTAGACATTGTAACAGGTTTACCATCTCTAAAAAGTTTAACTAGTTGACAGAGAACGATAGTTAAGTCCGCTTTCCCGTCAGTTATTGCATGTAACGATCCTTTTACTCTCTTCAGGTAACCCGCGTGATCAGCGCCCCAAATATTAACCATTTTTGAAAAACCACGATTATACTTATTGAAGTGATAAGCTATATCACTAGCAAAGTATGTATGAGAACCATCATTTTTTGTAACGGGTCTATCAACATCATCTCCATAATTCATTGATTTGAATAACTCTTGTTCGCGTTCATCGTATTCAACGTCGATAATCTTTTTAGGTTTTGGCAAGACGCCATAGTAGAGTAAATCTTTACTTCTAAGGGTATCTAAACAATCGACTAATTCGTTATTCTTAATTAACGACATTTCAGAAAAAAATACATCATGTTCAATGTTAATTTTTTTAAGATCTTCTTTTATAATCTTAAGAATAAAGTCAATAGTGCAATCTCTTAATATGCTTGAGTATTCAATCTGGTTCATATCAAGTAAAGCTGTACCATATTGATTGTAAATATATTCAGTCACAGGTTGCAGATATTCACCTTTATATTCAATATCAGCATCATTTGAATTTTCAACTGTACCGCTAAGTAATTTATATCGATGTAATACAGATTTTATTAATTCATTTATTTGACCGCCAGCATCATTAACATAATATTCCTTCGAGACATTGAAACCCATTTTATTGCAAAGGTTTGCAATTGTATCTCCAATTACAGCGCCCCTGCAATGACCTATGTGAAGAGGACCGGTTGGATTTGCAGATACATATTCAACATTGATATTTTGATTATTACCCACATTTTCAAAACCAAATGTTTTTCCCTCATTGTTAATGTTTTCAATGCAGGAATACCAAATTGTATTTTTTAAATACAAATTTATAAAACCAGGACCGGCTAACTCAACACTATCAACCTCTTCAATTGTATTAAGTTCATTTATTAAATATTCAGAGAATTCCTTAAAAGATAAACTAGAAACATTTGACAAAACTAACAAGGCATTCGTAGAAAGATCTCCATTATTTTCATCTTTTGGTATTTCAAACTTTATATTTTGAAGTTTAATATCATTTTTAATGATTTTGTTATTAATTAACTTCTTACATAAATCATGCAAGAAGTTATCAAATTTATTAAATATATCAGTGCTCATATTCTATAATTATCATATATTAATTAAATAAATGTTTAATTTATAAATAGCAGATTTTATAAATTATTAAATTGTTTAATTGCAAAACTATCACTCATACATGCAATAAAATCACAGATTAATCTATTGTTTGATTTATTGTTAACACCATAACTATTAAACCAATTATCTGGTAGAAAATTTGGATTTTTAGAATAAAATTCAAACAATCTTTCTAGGGCTATTTTACCATATTCTGAATTATCTAGAACGTTTTTATTTTTATACATGTTTTTATATAAAAAATTTTTTATTTTTATAATTTCTACATTTAGTTTTTCTGAAAAATTAACAATTGTATCTTTGGACCGTCCGATGTCTGTGTATTTCGTGATATTAGATTTTTCTATCCTTCGAGCAGACTCGTCAACAACATCGTGGATTAAATGATTAATCAAGCTTCTGATCATTTCGTATACTTTTATATTATTATCCATGGTACCAAACTTTATGGTATTTTTATCTAGTATTTGATTAATAATAGAAATATCTTTTAAATCATTTATTGTAAAAAAACCTGCTCTTATACCATCATCTAAATCATGACAATTATATGCAATATCATCAGATATTGATGCTATTTGCGCCTCAAGAGAAGGCTGAGAAGTCAGATCAAGTTTTTCTTCTTCGTTTAATCTTGAGTAAAATAATTTGCTTTTAATTACCTCGATATCAATTGGCCCATTATGCTTCAATACTCCTTCTAATGTATCTGTTGTGAGGTTAAGACCGTTAAAATTAGCGTATCTTTTTTCAATTTTAGTAATAATTCTATATGTTTGTATATTATGGTCAAAACCCTGGTCATCAGACATTATATTATCTAAAACATCCTCTCCAGCATGGCCAAATGGAGGGTGACCTAGGTCATGTGATAAGGAAATTGCTTCAGTTAGAGGTTCGTTTCCTCCAATAAATAAATTAAGAGATCTGGCTATTTGTGATACTTCAAGGGTATGTGTGAGTCTATTGCGATAATGATCGCCTTTATCAGATGTAAAAACTTGCGTCTTATTTGCTAATCTTCTAAATGCAACGGAATGCATAATTCTATCCCTATCCCTATGATAGTCAGATCTATGTAAAAGAGGATCCTCTTTATAAAGTCGCCTAATAGCTTGATGGGGAATATCATTATTAATTTTATTGTATACATTCATATATGTTATTATAATCAAAATTATAGTTAAAGGTATATATTAGATATAATTATTTAAGATATACGACTTATAGGAGAATTATACAATTACTGTTAATCCAATAAAAATATCAGATAATGCAGCAAATAAAATTTGTGAATTATTGAAAGAAGAAAATATTGATAGTTATTTCAGGATCTCTGTAACAGGCGGTGGCTGTTCTGGTTTTCAATATGAGTTTTCTACAGATCATCAAGTTACAAATAATGATGAAATATATGAGCATAACGAAGCTAGAATACTAATAGATAAGATTTCTATTAAATTTTTACTTGGTTCAGTAATTGATTATAAGGAAGATTTAATCGAATCATCATTTAAAATAAACAACCCAAACGCAGCATCTTCGTGTGGTTGTGGAACAAGTTTTTCAATTTAGATGGAATTTACACTAACAACTTGGAATGTAAATGGAATAAGAGCAAGAATAGAGAATGTTACTGAATGGCTAAATATTAACAATCCAGATATTCTCTGCCTTCAGGAAATAAAATGTCTTGAAGAAGATTTTCCAAAAGAAATATTTACTTCAAAAGGTTATAATGTTTATTTAGTAGGACAAAAATCTTTTAACGGTGTTGCTATAATTTCAAAATTTTCGTCAATTGAAACCAAAAAAAATATAATTTGCGTCTCTAATGATATGCAATCAAGATCGATCGAATGTACTTTTGAAATTAACTCATTCAAGTTTATAGTGTGTTGTATCTATTTGCCAAATGGAAATCCTATCGATACAGATAAATTTACCTATAAAATTGAGTGGATGGATAACTTAAAAAATTATATTAAAAAAGAATTAACAAAAGAAATTCCTTACGTTGTACTAGGAGATTTTAATGTCATACCAACAAGAAATGATGTCAAAAATTATGAAGAGTGGATTGATGATGCGCTCTTCAACAAACTTAGTATAAAAAAATACAGAGAATTAGTTAACATAGGACTATACGATTGTCATAGACTTAAACAAATCCCATTTAAGCAATACACACAATGGGATTACCAAAGAGGTGCTTGGCAAAATAATAATGGGGTTAGAATAGACCATATACTCTTATCTTCATATGCAACAAGATATCTAACTGGCTATAAGATAGATAGAAACGAAAGATCTAAAAATAAGCCCTCAGATCATGTCCCTGTAACTGCAATGCTAAATATTGCTTAATCACACATTCATTAACGTGAATTTTTTTAGCGATACCTCAGTCTTTGATAGCAAATCTATCAATTCTGAATGCTTAATTTTTTGTTTTGCAATGATATCTTCAGGTGCATTTTCAGTAAATTTTTTGTTTAAAAGTTTACCTTCAATGAATAATATATCTTTTTTTATTATATTTATTTCTTTATTTAATCTAGAAATTTCATCAGGTATATTAATGGTATCATTAATATGAAATGCAAAAATTGCTTCATTATAATTTAGCTCAATTGTTCCATCTGGAGTATCTTCTACTCTAATAATCTCAGATATTCTAGCAATTTTTTTTATTATTATTGAATTAGCCTTAATATAACTATCTGATAAAGCTGACAATCCCTTAACAGACATCTTAATTTGTAAAGAAGGTGAAATATTTAATTCAGACCTCAAAGATCTTATTTCGGTAATAAGATTCACAATCCAATTCATTTCAAAGATACTACCTTCATCTTTAATTTCAGTAAGTTTTGGCCAAGAATTTGCAATTAACATTTTTTTAGCAGTTTCATTGTTTGCAAATTGCCATAATTCCTCTGTAACAAATGGAATAAAAGGATGAAGCACCTTTAATAATTCAGAAAACAACCATATTATAGTGTTTGAGGTTTCTTGATACTTAGTGTTATCTTTATCTGATAACGTTATTTTTATAATTTCTACATACCAATCACAAAATAAATGCCAGGTAAATCTGTAGCAATCATTTGCTCCTTCATTAAACTTATAATTTTCAATATTATAAGATACACTTTTTACTAATTTATCAAATTCCTGAACAATCCATTTATTTTCAACATATTTGATATCATTAATATTAAAATTTTTTGTTTTTTCTATATTATTGAAATCTATAAATCTTGCTAAATTCCATAATTTTGTAATAAAGTTTCTATAACCCTCAACTCTAGAAGTAGATAGCTTCACATCTCTACCTTGAGCAGCCATCGATGCTAGAGTAAATCTCAATGAATCAGCACCGTATTCTCCTATTAAATTTAATGGGTCAATAACGTTACCTTTAGATTTTGACATTTTTTGCCCTTTTTCATCACGAACAAGAGCATGTATATAAACTGTTTTAAAAGGCACCTCTTTAGTAAAATAAAGACCCATCATCATCATTCTGGCAACCCAGAAGAATATTATATCAAAAGCAGTTACTAAAACATCAGTATTATAATATTTTTTAAATTCAATAGTTTTCTCAGGCCATCCTAAGGTGCTAAATGGCCATAAACCCGATGAAAACCATGTATCCAATACATCACTGTCTCTAGTTAATTCAACCGAATTACCATAATGATTCAATGCCATTTTCTTTGCATTGATTTCATCTAAAGCAACAAATACTTTATTATCAGGACCATACCAAACAGGAATCTGGTGTCCCCACCAAAGTTGCCTGGAAATACACCATGGTTGAATATTATTCATCCATTCAAAATAAGTTTTTTCCCATTGTTTTGGTACAAATTTTGTTTCACCTTTTTTTACAGCATCTACAGCCTTTGCAGATAATTCCTTAGCGTTAACATACCACTGGTCAGTTAAAAATGGCTCTATCACGGTACCAGACCTGTCACCATATGGTAGTGTATGAGAATGTTTTTCTATTTTATTTAAAAATTTTTCAGTTTCGAGTTGTTGAACGATCAATACTCTTGCTTTGAATCTATCAAGCGAACGATATTTTTCAGGTACCCATGCATCAGATACAATATTACCTTTTTTATCAAATATATTAATTACATCTAAATTATTTCTTTTACCGACTTCAAAGTCATTAAAATCATGAGCGGGGGTTATTTTAACGGCGCCAGTGCCCTCACCAAGCTTAGCGTAGTTATCTGATATAATTTTAATTTCTCTCTTTATTATCGGAACAATTAACGTTTTTCCAATTAGATCTGAATATCTCTCATCCTCAGGATTAACTGCCACAGCTACATCCCCAAGTAAGGTTTCAGGACGTGTTGTTGCAACTGTTATATACTTATCTGGGAAATCCTTGAGATAATAATCAATATACCAAAGATTGCCTTCTGTTTCTACTTGCTGAACCTCTAAATCAGATATTGCAGTTTGAAATTTTGTATCCCAATTAACTAATCTTTTATCTTTATAAATCAAACCAGCATTATACAGATCATTAAAAACTTTAATAACAGCTTTGTTTAGTCCACCGTCCATGGTGAATCTTTCTCTTTTCCAATCGCAAGATGCACCTAGTCTCTTTAATTGGTTAGTTATGGTGCTACCAGAATCTTCTTTCCAGTCCCAAATTTTTTTAATAAATGCATCCCTACCAATATCGTCTTTAGTTAACCCCTCTTCTGTCATAAGTTTTCTTTCAACGACCATTTGGGTTGCAATACCAGCATGGTCTGTGCCAGGTTGCCACAGAACATCCTTTCCAAGCATACGTTGATAGCGAACAATGATATCTTGCAATGTATTGTTTAAAGCGTGACCCATATGAAGACTGCCAGTAACATTAGGAGGGGGAATCATAATTGAAAAAGATTCAGTTTCACCACCTTCCTTTAATGGGCAGGAAAAATAGTCACCATCTTCCCAAAGATCATAAATTTTTTTTTCTATATTTTGATGAATATATTTCTTTTCTAACATGTAATAAACCTGATTTTAATATCAAATAATAATTAGTCTATATGCCAATAAATTGAAAGAGAAAGTTAGTTCAACAAAAAGTTCAAATTTAATCGTCCAATAGAACTTAAAAGCTTATAACTGTAATATAACTTGTCAAATTGATGTTTGCTTAATCTTATTTTTGTGTCAATAACCGAACTTTGAGCGTTCAAAAAATCTAAATTACTACTTATTCCATTATTACGCTCTTCCTTAACAGCTTCTAATATATCCATATTAACTAATAGAAAGTTATTCTCAGATAGTATTGCATCGTTAAGGGATTTAATTGAATTCCAGTTAATTGTAACATCTTCAATAACTTTATTCTTTACTTGTATTGCATCGTAATTATACTTATTTTCTAGAAATGATGACTTTCTTATTTTTGAATCAATTAAACCAGAATCATACAATGGAATGGTAACGGTTCCAGCAACAGATAGCGTGTCACTTTGTTTAACATTTGACAAAGGATTCCAGCTCTTTGAATAATTTGCATTTAAATTTACCTGAGGATACTTTTCTGATTCTATTATCTTTGTGTTTAAATTACCTGAATTTATTATATGTTGATTCAATAATATCCTTGGGTGCTCCAACTTTGCTATCAAGATAGCTTCATCAATTGAGTTAGGTATGTAGTTGAAATTGATAATTGGTACAGATAAATCAACAGCTTCCATTTGAATTTCATTTTTAAACGTGGTCTTTAAATTAATTATATTTTTATTTATATCAGAGATATCAATTATAGCTTTTTTATATATTGCTTCTGCCAATAGAAGATCTGATTTTTTAATATCACCCAATTGAAATTGAATCCTAGCAGACTTTAATTCTTCTTCTATTATGTTCTCATTTTTAGTTTTTAACTCTAATAGATCAATATTATAAAGAAGATCAATGTAAACTTTTATTGCGTCTAAGAATATCAATTGCTCAAGTGATATTTGTTCAAATTCAGCCTTGTAAAAATCTTCTTTCGACTTTTGTATTTCGTATTTACCTTTGTAACCATCGAATATTGTCTGATTTAAATTAATTCCAATGCTGCTAGGTGAGTATTTAGAGTAAACGGTAGTTCTAGACTGATTATGCCCAACACTACCGACTAAGGACATACGTGGCCTGTAAACAACACCAGATAAATTAGAATCTTCAAATATGGATTGAGTATACTTTTGGCCAGATAATATTTTAGGATTAGTTTCTAAAACGTTAATTAAAGCTTTATCTAATGTATCTGCTTGAACTTTAATATTTATTATTAATAAAGCCAAAAGTGAGTAAATAAAAATTTTATTCAAAAGATATTCCTATATTTAATATAAATATAACTAATTCACATATAATAATTTGTAGCAAAATAACAAGTTTATCGTTTTAAAATAAAAATTCATTTTCTTTTTTAAATGCAGTCAAATATGGGACCGTAGCTTCTAAAAAAAACTTAGAAGAAAATATTTCGTTATCTTTTATATATAAAGTTACTTTTCCTATTGTATCATCTGCATTGATTGCGATTATTCTACCATTTGTATTTAGTTGCAAGTATATATCATTGGGTATGCTATCAACTGAACCTTCTATAACAATAACGTCGTACGGAGCCTCTTTGGCGTAACCAGTTTTAATATCTGTATTAACTACAACAACATTATTGATTCCTGCTTTATAAAGATTTTCTTCAGCTAAATTAGTTAAATTTTCACCCTGATCAATAGCAACGACCGTATCAGCTAAATGAGAAATAATTGCACTTGAATATCCATTTGCACAACCAATATCCAGCACAACTTCATTTTTCTGTATATCAACGATTTCAATCATTTTAGAGAAAATAACAGGTGAAATTACAAACCTATCTTCGCTTCCTTCATCAAGTGACTTTAGAATAATATGTTGATCAGAATATGATCTATCCACATCAGAGTTTTCAAAAAATAATTCCCTTGGAATTGATTCAAGCGCCCTTAGTAACTCTAAATTTTTTATGCCGTACGGTTTAATCTGGTTTTCAACCATGTTGATTCGAGATAAATTCCAATCATTCATAAGACGCTCCTCATTTATAACTTGCATAATAGGCAATTAAATTGATAAAAGAACTAACAATCTAATAATTTATAATATTTATACAAATATATTATTTATTTATAGTTATAATTGTATTATTTATCTTATAAAACACTATTATAAATTTTTATTTTGTTTTATTAAGTTGTAATTTATATATGTAATATTAAGAATTTAAGGCCACGTGGCGGAGTGGTTACGCATGGCTCTGCAAAAGCCCTTATTCCGGTTCGATTCCGGACGTGGCCTCCATTTTTATTATTGCTTTTTGTTAAATAAAAACATATATATTAAATTATTATTTTTCCCCGGTAGCTCAGTTGGTAGAGCAATTGACTGTTAATCAATTTGTCGGCGGTTCGAGCCCGTCCCGGGGAGCCACTTTATTGAATTTAGAAAATCATAAATTAGAATATATTCTATAAAAATCTAGGTTTTTAAATTTGGAAAGACCTCGTACTCTTCATTATTGATTTGCTCAGTTGAAAAACCATCCGTTACTTTTTCTAAGGCATTTATTTCTATAACATTGCGGTCAGGATCATGAAAATAGAATTGCTTTCCATGGAATATACCTTCGTACCTATGTTCTTCATGGATAATTTTCATACCAAGATCTATGATAAACTGCTTTGCCTCATCATATTTATCAACCTCTATCTTAAACGCGTGATGGATAAGGAAGTCATCGTTATTGTTTGGATTGATAGGCGTCTTGCTCTTAGTTAAGTTCACAAAATCTTCGCCACAACGCATAAAAACCATATTTATCTGCGGAACATATTGTATTGTCGTAAAGCCAAGAACTTCTTGGTAAAATTTCTCACTAACAAGAGGATCGCTAACGGGTATGGTAAAGTGAAGTACACCTATTGTTTTGATCATTTTTCTACTCCTCTGTTTTCATTTATTTAACAAATAAAATACATTTTAATAAATAATAATGCCACGAGATGGATAATTATTTTCAATAGCAAATTTTGCCTTTGGCATTAATAATTCTAAATCAGGACGAGACCAAGGCATGTTGCTAATATCAATTAAATAAAGCTTACCGTCTGGTCGTATCCATATTAATCCAGGTTCACAAAAAATCGGATATTCAGCTTCTTTAATAGAACTTGAAATATAGAGGCCCCATTGCTTTGCAGTATCGAGATCAAGGCCATAAGCAACGTCGACTTTATCGAGACACCATTCTGATTTAGATTGCTGAGCCCTATTAAGTGAATCCATTGATACCGCTACTACTTTAAATCCAAGTTTAGTAATTTCATCCATCATAGAATTTAATTTTTTAAGGTACATTTTACAAATGGGGCAATGCAATCCACGATAAAATATAACCATGGTAAAACTTTTTGGTGATATTTCTGATAATTTCCATGTGTCACCGTTAACTAAAGAGACATCAAGATTGGGAGCCTGCATGTTAGGTACAAGTGCATGTGTCATTTAAAATTCCTTAAAATGATTCGTGTTATTTATTCTATATCAATTAATTATTTACTGCCAAATATTAGTTACTAATATAACTTTTCCTTGATGCTTTTGTTTGAGAGATATATGGTATACCAATGGTTAAACACAGAACAATTATATCAGAAATCGGTAATACTCCGCTTATGAAGCTTAAAAAAATATCTGAATTAACAGGTTGTAATATTTATGGTAAAGCAGAATTTTTAAATCCCGGCCAATCAATAAAAGATCGAACCGCGTTAAAAATTATTGAAGAAGCTGAAGCTAGGAAGTCTATATCAAAAGGAGGCCTTATTGTCGAAGGTACCGCTGGTAATACGGGAATTGGATTATCGATAGTCGCAAATGCAAAGGGGTATAAAACAAAAATTATTATCCCTAATACACAAAGTGAAGAAAAAAAGAGTACATTAAGATCCTATGGAGCGGAACTAATCGAAGTTCCAGCTGTTCCTTATAGTGATGAAAAAAATTACCAGCATATCGCACGGAAAATTGCGGAAGAAGAAACAATCAAATCACCTAACGGAGTTTTATTCGCTGATCAGTGGAATAATTTAGATAATATCAAAGCCCATTATGAAGGAACCGGTCCTGAAATATGGAACGACACAGATGGTAAGATCGATGGTTTTGTTTGCTCTATTGGTACAGGAGGAACGATTACAGGTATTTCAAATTACCTAAAAGAAAAAAATAAAAATATTAAAATAGCTGTTGCAGATCCTCATGGCGCTGCTATGTATAGCTATTTTAAAAGTAATGAAGTTATTGCAAGTCAGGGAAATTCAATTTCTGAAGGAATTGGACTTGGCAGAATAACTCCAATTATAAAAGAGGCAAAAAATATAGATTTTTCATACCTCATTGATGATCATACTGCCCTTCCCTATATATATGACTTGGTAATAAATGAGGGTATAATGTTAGGCGGATCAAGTGCAATCAATATAGCTGGTGCAGTAGAACTAGCAAAAGAACTTGGCCCTGGAAGCACTATAGTTACCATATTATGTGACAATGGCAACAGGTACCAAAGCAAGCTCTTTAATCCCAGTTATTTGATTGAAAAAGGTATTGCAGTTCCAGAATGGCTTTCAGTGTATTGAATTTCAATATATAGAACCGTTATCCAAAATTATTTTACGATCCAAGCTATCTGCTAACGCCATGTTGTGTGTTGCAATTATTGCCGATAGACCTTCTTCTTTAGCTAATTTTATAAATTCATTAAACACTATCGCTGCTGTAGATGGGTCTAAGTTTCCTGTTGGTTCATCTGCAATTAAAATACTTGGATTATTTGCTAAAGCTCTTGCAATAGAAACCCTTTGTTGCTCTCCTCCGGACATTTCGCCAGGAAGATGGTTTTTTCTATCGATAATGTTAAGTTTAACAAGAAGCTCTTCGGATCTAATGTTTGCTTCTTCTTTTGTGCTGCCGTTAAGTAATTGTGGAATTGTTATATTTTCTAAAGCCGTAAAATCTTGCAATAAATAATGAAATTGATATATAAAGCCAATGCTTTGTCTTCTGATTAAAGTTCTTTCACTATCGGACATGTTGCTACTTTTATTACCACTCACCAAAACATCTCCATTGTCAGGCAACTCTAACAATCCAGCAATATGTAATAATGATGACTTTCCGGCACCAGAAGGACCAACCAATGAAGCAAGTTCACCGCTAGCTATGTTTAGGTTTATATTTTTAAACACTATAAGCTCTTTCCCCCCTTGTTTATAAATTCTTGATATATTATTCAAGGAAAGCGTTGTGGAGGTTGAATTAGAGAGATCATTCATTATTCGTACCTCAATGCCACAACAGGATCTACCTTAGAAGCCCTGTAAGATGGGTATAAAGTTGCTATAACAGAAAAACTTAAAGACATTATTATAACAGAAATTAGTTCTGAAATATTTATTTCAGCCGGCAGTTTTGTTAGATAATACATTTCAGGAGAAAATAAGTCTGTGCCGGTTATACTTGAAATTAGTAACCTTATAAAGTCTATATTATTACAAAATAATATCCCCACAACTACACCGATAAACGTTCCAGTAATACCAATAAATGCACCTGTTATGAAAAAAATTCTCATAATTGACTTTCTAGAAGCCCCCATTGTTCTTAATATAGCAATGTCACTTGTCTTGTCTTTAACCAGCATAATTAAACCTGAAATAATGTTTAAACCTGCAACAAGAACAATTAGACTTACAATAATGAACATAAGGTCTCTTTCAACCTCAAGTGCAGTAAAAAAAGCACTATTCTTTTGCTTCCATGAACTAACATAATAGTTATTATTGGTAATATTTTCTATTGTTTGTTGATAATTTTCGGCTTCGTCAGGATTGTCTAAAAATATTTCAATTCCACTAACTGCATCTTTTTTATTAAAATATCTTTGGGCTTCAAACATAGGCATATAAATAATATTTCCGTCATATTCAGACATACCTATTTCAAATAAAGCAATTATTTCATAAGACTTTACCCTTGGCGTAGTTCCAAACGGTGTTTGAGCTCCCTTTGGCGATATTAGCGTTAATAAATCACCGACATTAACACCCATATTAATGGCCATTCTTGTGCCGATTATAATAACTTCATTATTATTAAAATTATCAAGAGAACCAAGTTTGATATTTTGCGAAATCTTTTTAATACTAAGTATGCCTTCTCTAGTAACACCTTTAATTAATGCCCCGTTAGTAATGTCACCAGAAGATATCATAACTTGAGAATCTATTATGGGGATAGAATTACTTATACCAGGTAAGGATGCAATTGAATTTGAATAATCATGATAATCGTAAAGCTTTCCATTATAAGCTTGGACGGTAATATGACCATTGATACCAAGTATCTTATCTAATAATTCGGATCTAAAGCCATTCATGACTGCCAGCACGATTATCAAAGTTGCAACACCTAAAATAATGCCAATAAGTGAAAAAATAGCAATTATAGATATAACTCCATCTTTTTTCTTTGACTTCAAATATCTACCAGCAATTTTCCATTCAAAATAAGAGAAAGGCATTGGATTTTGATTTTTTCTCATACTAATATTAGTCTTTTAATTGAAATTCATTTAAAATTTCTGACAGATTTACTAATTTTCGTGCATCTGTTTTTCGGTCTTTTATTTCTACTTTACCCTCTTTAATTGAATTAGGGCCTACTATAATTTGTATAGGAATCCCAATTAAATCCATTCTTGAAAACTTCTCTCCTATAGAAGAATCTGTATCATCGTAGATAATTTGATATCTTTTTTTCTCTAAGCTTTCGTATATTTCATCGCAAATTTTATTAACATCTTCATTAGAAGGCTTTAAATTTATAAGGCTAATGTCAAAAGGAGATACGCTTTTTGGCCATACAATACCTTTATCATCATGATGCGCCTCAATAATAGCAGCTACTAGTCGTGAAACACCGATACCATAAGAGCCAGATTGAAGAGGTATAACTTTACCATCCTTATTTTGAATAGATGCGCCCATAGGCTTGTTATACTTATCTCCAAAGAAGAAGACATGGCCAACCTCTATACCTTTTTCTTCAATACGGTCTTCTAATAAAACGTTATTATAAAATTTATCTTTATTATACATGTCCTCAGTAACAGCAAAAGGAGTAGTCCAAGTTTTCACTATTTCAGTTAAGTCATCATTATAGTTGATATCATCATCAGGTGCCTCTAATTCTAAAAGTTTTTTGTCAATAAAAACTTTACTTTCTCCTGTTTCGGCTAATATAATAAATTCATGGCTCATATTTCCACCAATAGGGCCGGATTCTGCTTTCATTGGTATTGCATTTAATTCCATTTTTTTGAAGATTCGCAGATACGAAACGAACATTTTATTATAAGAATGCTTTCCTGAGTCTTCTGATAAATCGAAGGAGTAAGCATCTTTCATTAGAAATTCTCTGCATCTCATAACACCAAAACGCGGTCTAATTTCATCTCTAAACTTCCACTGTATATGAAAAAATATTTTTGGAATGTTTTTGTATGACTTTATAAAAGTACTAACCAGATCTGTTATATGCTCTTCGTTAGTAGGTCCGTACAACATTTCACGATCATGGCGATCTACTATTCTTAACATTTCTTTACCATAATCTTCATATCTACCGCTTTTTTTCCAAATATCTGCAGTTTGTATGGTAGGCATTAACATTTCTAATGCGCCCGCCTTAGTTTGCTCATCTCTAATTATTTTTTCAATTTTTTTTAAAACAGCTAATCCCATTGGAAGCCAAGTATATATACCACTGCTTGATTGCTTTATCATGCCAGCTCTTAACATTAATTGATGAGAAATTATGTCAGCATCTTTTGGTGCTTCTTTTAATAATGGTAAAAAATAATTTGTTAGACGCATATATGTGACCTTAGATTAGATAATTGATCTTTTAATAATTATTTTATCAGATATCAAAAATACTATAAATAAAATTAAAAAAAATATAAAATACTTTAATATCAGTCGGCAATAAATAATATATCGTAAATATTTAAATCAAATAATCTTATAAAAAAATTAACTAAAAAAACAATAATAAAAGAAACAATAGATGTAATAATTATTTTTGTTAGAAGTCTAGGTTTTACTGGAGCACTAGGCGACTGACCAGCCAAGTTAACACCCTCTTCTTGAATAGTTGATATCTTAAAAGGTAGAGTTAAATAAAAAACAATCCACCAAACCAGAAAATAAATACCAAAATATGTTACCAAACTCATACCATTATACCATTGTGGATGCTACTTTACACTCAGGTTTCTTACCCCATATTGTGTAAATTTTATTTCTAATACTTTTTCTAACATATTCATTTAAATTATTTAAATCCAATTTTCTTGCTTTTGGAAGACCATCAATACAGTCATCAATCAAATCTTCAATTGTGTTATAAATACTCACACCATCCGATCCATATTCTGGAATACCAATGATTTCGATAACAGGATCACTATATAGTACACCATTTTTATCAATAACTAGAGCTGCTATAATCACTCCATTTTCTGCAAGTCTTCTTCTTTCTTTGATAGATACATCGTCCTTATTAAGCTGAATGTTTCCATCTCTTAAAATGAAGTTATTTTTTATTTTTTCAATTACCTTACCTGAATTAGGCGTTAATTCGACTAAATTACCGTTTGTAACCAATAATGGATTTGGAATACCGTATTCTTTTGCAAAATTAAGATGTTCTTTTAAATGCCTTAATTCACCATGCATAGGAATGACAATATTTGGTTTAAGAGCATCATAAAATAATTTGACCTCATTTCTTCGAGGGTGACCACTCGTATGTATCGGTTGGCTATCGTCGTCAATAACATTAATATTCTGTTCTAATAAATTATTCTTTATATAAGAAACCGACTTATCGTTACCCGGTATAGTCTTGGATGAGAATAGCACTACATCATTTGCAGCTAACTTTAGGTGTGGATGAGTTTTATTTGCAACCCTTGTAAGGGCTGCTCGTGATTCACCTTGGCTACCGGTTAATATTATCAATGCTTTATTTGCCTTAATCTTTTTAAAATCAATATGATCATAAAAATGTTCTGTAGAATCAATGTAACCCGTCTTCTTTGCGACCTTAATAAATCTATGTATCGCTCTTCCTGATAAAATTATCTCTCTATTTGAGCTTCTTGCCGCAGCAATAATGGACTTTATTCTAGCAATGTTAGAAGAGAATGTAGTTACAACGACTCTGCTTTTAATTTTTTTAATTATTTTAGTTAAATTAGAACCAACCTCTCTTTCAGAAATAGAAATGCCATCTCTAAATATATTAGTTGAATCGCAAACCAATACATCGCATCCTTCTTTTGAAATTTTTTTTAATTTATCTAAATCAGTTTTTTTGCCTAAAATTGGATCGTCATCAATTTTCCAGTCACCTGAATGAAGAATATTAAATCCATTAATTGTTATCAATAGTGCGTTGGGTTCAGGTATAGAATGCGTAACATTTATTAATTCAATTGAAAATTCATCAAGGCTAAATTTAGAGTTTTGTTTTATTGTGTTAATAGGAATCTTTTGTTCTTCACCAAATTCATTTAACTTTTCTTTTAATAATTCAGATGTAAAAGCCGTCGCATATATAGGGACATCTAACTCCTTCCAAAGACTCGCAACTGCACCAAAGTGATCTTCATGAGCATGTGTTAATATAAGTCCTAATAAGTTTTCTTTTCTTTTCTTTATAAAACTTATGTCTGGAAGAATAATATCAACACCAGGGTAATGATCATCAGCGAATCCGATTCCGCAATCTATCATTATCCATTTTGTATCAGGAGCTTTTCCGTATCCGTAGAGATACATATTCATACCAATTTCACCCGCACCACCCAGTGGAAGATAATAGATTGGTTTTGAACTTTTCTTCTTTTTTATATCATTTTTCATTGTTTAAAATTATCTCTCCAGAATTTATGATTCTCTTAATATTATTTTGTTTAATTATAAGCGATCCATCATCATTTAGCCCTATAAAATTACCAAATATAGTCTCATTAGATGTTTTTACCTGTATAGCTTCTCCTATAGAATAGGATTTAGATAGCCATGATTCTAGTATATAACTAAAGTTAGTACCATAATCCCATTTACAAAACCAATTATTAAAAGAATTTATAAGACAAATGTATAAATCTGAAAGATCTAATAACTTAGAGTAGCTGTCTAAATATGCTTTCTTAATATCTGAATCTAACGTGTTTTCATTAAAGACATTCAATCCAAATCCTATAACAATAATTTTTTTAGATTTTATAATCTGACTTTCTATTAATATACCAGCTAACTTAATCTGATCTACCAATAAATCATTAGGCCATTTTAACTTAAATTTACCATTTAAGGAAAAAGATTTAGCTGTGTCATATAATGACAAAGAAGCCACAAATCCAAGATTTGATGTCGCTTTATAATCTATTTCTTCATGGATTATTCTTGTCATATATAGTCCACCATTAGGAGATTCCCAAAACCTTCCATGGCGTCCTCTGCCTTGAGTCTGTTCGCATGCAATAATCCACTCTGTGTCAAGATTGGTTTTTTCAATAAGATCGAAAGCAACCTTATTGGTTGAATCTACAGTATGATATTTTTTAATATTACTATTATTAATATCTGTAATCATAAGACTAAAACAATGAAAGTGCTGCTTTTTCGGCAATATCTGTTATTAAAGAAGGTCTAATAAAAAATAAAATAACCGGTATGGCAGTAATGTAAATTATTAATTTCATTCTTTTAGTAATAGGTTCAAATACATTGATATTTTCATCAAAATATATTATTTTTATAATTCTTAAATAATAAAAAGCACCAATTACACTAGCTAAAACACCAATTATCGCAAGAGCATAAAGACCAGATTCTATTGCAGATAAAAATATATAAAATTTAGCAAAGAAGCCAGCTAGTGGCGGTATACCTGCAAGAGAAAATAAAAACATACTCAGAACAAATGCAATCATAGGGTTTACCTTCGAAAGACCCGACAGATCTGAAATGCTTTCAATATTAGTACCATTAACCTTAAGAGACAATATGCATGCAAAGGTACCAATAACCATGAATACATAAATCGTAAGATAAATAAGCAAACCGGTAACACCTGAAATAGTACCTGTAGCAAGTCCAATAAGAACAAAACCCATGTGCCCAATTGATGAATAGGCAAGTAGTCTTTTAACATTATTTTGCCCAATAGCTGCAAATGATCCCAATAACATTGAAGCTATTGAAATAAATATTATCATTAATTGCCATTGGTCTATTAAAGAAGGAAAGCAATTAACCATAATTTTTGTAAACAACGCAACTGCAGCTACTTTTGGAGCGCTAGCAAGAAATGCAGTAATTGTTGTTGGAGAACCTTCATAGACATCGGGAGCCCACATATGAAACGGTACAACAGATATTTTAAACGCTAAACCTGCAGTTAAAAAAGCTAACCCAAATAAGATACCTTGATTAGAATTGTTTTCTGATAAAAAACTAGCGATATCAGAATATAGAATAGAACCAGAAAAACCATATATTAGTGATAGCCCATACAGAAGCATGCAAGAAGATAAAGCGCCAAGTACAAAATATTTTAAACCAGCTTCGGTTGATTTTTTTGATTCTCTTCTCATTGATGCTAATACGTAGAGTGGAAGACTTTGTAGCTCAAGACCAAGGTATAGCGATATTATATCATTAGAAGAAACCATAACCATCATTCCAATAACTGATAGCAGTATTAGAACAGGGTATTCAAACTTCATAATTCCAATAGTTTTCAAATAACCGCTTGATATAATTATAATTCCTATTGATGAAAGAAGAATGAGTGATTTTGTATAATTAGAAAAATCATCAGACAGAAACGAAGAATTAAAAGCATAACCGAGAGGTATATATTCCAAATTAATAATAACTAGAACACTGGTTAATAACAAGACTGAAAGAAAAGACACTGTCTCATAAGATTTTTCTTTTTTAAAAACTCCAACCATTAGAAGAACCATTGCACCTAATGCTATAAATAGTTCAGGTAATGCAGGTAAATAAAATAATCCGGTCACGTTAAATTCCTAACTTATTAAATTGCAATAACATAATATTTTTAACCTTTAATCAAAAGCGCGTTATTATAATTATTTATTAAATTTTCTACTGATACCGCAGACACGTCAATTAAAACTGCCGGGTAGATACCAAAAAATATAATCAAGATTACTAACGGTAATAGTAAGTAAAATTCTCTATAACTAAGGTCATTCATAGTTTTCGTTTCAGCGCCTTGAAGCGTACCAAAGAATACTCTTTTGTATAAAAATAAAGCATATACAGCAGATAGTACAACGCCTGTTGTTGCAAAGAATGCTATGTAAGTATTAACTTTAAACACACCTAGTAATGTTAAAAACTCTCCTACAAAACCACTTGTACCTGGTAATCCTATATTTGCCATTGTAAGAATTAGGAAAAAAACTGCATATTTAGGCATGTTTTTTACTATACCTCCATATGCATTAATGGATCTTGTATGCATTCTATCATAAACAACACCTACACATAGAAATAAGGCAGCAGATATCAAGCCATGACTAAGCATTTGAAATATACCACCCTGAATACCTTGTTGTGTAAATGTAAAGATACCCATAGTTACAAATCCCATATGAGCAATAGAAGAATATGCTATTAATTTTTTCATATCCTCTTGAGCAAGAGCAATGAGTGAAGTATAAATAATTGCGATAACAGATAATATTAAGACAAAGTCGCTAAACATATCCGAAGCTATTGGAAAAATTGGGATTGAAAATCTTAACAAACCATAACCACCCATTTTAAGAAGAACGCCAGCAAGAATTACTGAACCAGCAGTGGGTGCTTCAACATGTGCATCAGGTAGCCACGTATGAACTGGAAACATTGGAATCTTGACAGCAAACGATGCAAAAAAAGCTAACCAAAGCCAAGTTTGCGATGCAGTTGAAAAATCAAAATTAAATAATTCTACAATATTAGTAGTACCTGACTGCCAGTACATATAAATTATAGCTAATAACATTAACACTGAACCAGTCAGTGTATATAAAAAGAATTTAAAGCTTGCATAAACACGCTTAGCGCCACCCCAAATTCCAATTATTAAAAACATTGGTATTAGACCTGCTTCAAAAAATAAATAAAATAATACCAAATCAAGTGAACAAAAAACACCAATCATTAATGTTTCTAATACCAAAAAAGCTATCATATACTCTTTAATTCTAAATTTTATTGAATGCCATGATGCCAATATACAAAAAGGCATTAATAATGTAGTTAGGATAACAAATAAAACAGATATTCCATCAACACCCATATGGTAAGTAATGGATCCACTTAACCATCTATATTGCTCAATAAACTGAAAACTTGATGTAGTAAGGTCAAAATTTATCCATATTAATAAAGATACAATGAAGGTAACTAATGTTGTATAAGCAGCAACTAATTTAATATTTCTTCGCCCTATTTCATCCTCAGCATTTATTAATAATATAAATAATACACCAATTAATGGAGTGAACGTTATTATGCTTAGTATTGGCCAATTTTCCATATTAATTCCCGCTTAAAAACATATAAAAAGTTATCATGATAGAAACACCTATGATCATAGAAAAAGCATAATGGTATATAAAGCCTGTTTGTATTTTTACTATGCGTTTTGTGATTTGGTTAATACGCCTAACTATACCATCAGGACCGTACTTATTTATTATATTCTCATCACCATTAATCCAGAATATTTTAGCAATTTTCATCGTAGGTTTGACAAAAATAAAATTATACAGTTCATCGAAATACCATTTATTATATAAAAAATTATACAATAAATCGTGCTCTTTCGATAAATTGAATGGGATATCTTTGTTTTTGATATAAAATTTATAAGAGATTATAAAACCAACGATCATTGCTATTGTTGGAGCCCATTTTACTAGATAGGGCGCATGATGTATCTCTTCTAATATATGGTTTGATTTTAATACAAATATAGAATTACCCCAGAACTCTTTCCAAGAATGGTCAATAAATGAATCATAGAAATAAATACCAGCAAATATTGAACCTAGTGCTAATAAAACTAGGGGCAACAACATAACATATGGACTCTCATGTGCATGCTTAATTACATCTTCGCTCGCATTTGATTTTCCATGAAAAGTTAAAAATATCAATCTCCAAGAATAAAATGAAGTCATTAGTGCAGCTGCTATTAAGAGCCAGAAAGCATATGAAGCAACACTAGAATGTGCCATAAATGCTGATTCTATAATAGCATCTTTAGAATAAAATCCAGCCATACCAAAAATACCAGGAATCCCAAATCCAGTTAGAGACAAAGTACCTATTATCATTAATGTATAAGTTTTTGGAATCACAGATCTTAATCCACCCATTTTTGTCATATCTTGTTCGTTTGACATAGCATGAATTACAGAACCTGCTCCTAAAAATAGTAAAGCCTTAAAGAAGGCGTGGGTGAACAAATGGAACATTCCAATTTGATATGCACCAACACCCATTGCAACGAACATATATCCTAATTGAGAACATGTAGAATAAGCGATAACTTTCTTTATGTCATTTTGAACCAAAGCAACTGATGCAGCAAAAAAAGCAGTAGTAGCGCCAACAAATATGATCATAGATGACATTGATTGAGATAGCTCAAATAACGGTGAACATCTTGCAACAAGAAATACCCCTGCTGTAACCATTGTTGCGGCATGTATAAGAGCTGATACTGGAGTTGGTCCCTCCATAGCATCAGGAAGCCAAGTATGCAATAAAAATTGAGCAGATTTACCCATAGCACCAATGAACAGAAGAAAGCATATTAAAGATATTGAATTAATTTCAAAGGAGAGAAAATTTATATTGGTATCAACGAAAGAGGATGCATTGTTAAAGACATAGTCAAAATCTAACGAACCGAATATATAAAAAATTGCAAATATTCCTAAAGCAAAACCAAAATCACCAATGCGATTAACAATAAAAGCTTTCATTGCAGCATTATTAGCTGACTCTTTATGATGCCAAAAACCAATCAATAAATACGAAGCTAAACCAACGCCTTCCCACCCGAAAAACAATTGCATGAAGTTATCGGACGTCACTAGCATTAACATTGCAAATGTGAATAAAGACAGGTACGAAAAGAATCTTTGACGCGAAGGATCGTGACTCATATACCCAATTGAATAGACGTGTACAACCGAGGATATAGTGTTAACAACAACAAGCATAACTGCAGTTAAGGTATCTATACGTAATACCCAAGAAATATCCAAATTACCCGACTGTAACCATGTAAATAATATTATCTTGATGTAATCAACATCGTTATTGAAACCAATATTATAGAGAGCAATCCACGATAATATTGCTGATATGATCAAGAAACCAGACGTGATGACCTCAGAGTTTCTAGCTCCTAAATTTTTTCCAAAAAAACCTGATATAAAGGCACCTAAAAGCGGTAAAAATATAATTGCATAATACATAATTGATAAAATATCTTTCGTTTATAATTTTTTTACTTCTTAACCATTCATAGTGCTAACGTCTTCAACCGCTATAGATTTATGATTTCTATTATAAATCACAAGAATAGCAAGTCCAATAGCCGCTTCAGCGGCAGCAACGGTTAAAATTAATAGTGAAAACAATTGCCCTACCATATCATTTGTATAAATAGAAAAAGCTACAAAGTTAATGTTGACAGCTAGTAGCATTAATTCAATTGACATTAAAATTATAATAATATTTTTTTTGTTTAAAAAAACGCCAAATATACCGACAGTAAATAAAATTGCTGAAAGTATTAAATATTGTGAAATATCCATATTATTATATTCCCTGACCAGGTTTTACATTAACATTTTTAACAGATTCTTTAGGATCTCTAGTTACTTGATTAAAAATATTTTGCCTTTTAGCTGTCTGTTTATGATTTATTGTTAAAACAATAGCACCTATCATTGCAACCAATAAAATTAAACCTGATAATTGAAAGAAATAAATATATTCAGTATAAATAATATTACCAAGAGCTCTAGTATTTGATATATCACTTGTCAAACCATTACTTAAAGGTAGATTAAGATCAAGATTCCATGTTCCAAGAACCAACACAAGTTCAATAAACATAATAAATCCTATTAACCCACCGATTGGCAGGTATGCTAAAAAACCAGCCCTAAGACGCGTAAAATCAACATCAAGCATCATAACAACGAATAGAAACAATACAGCAACTGCACCAACATAAACGATAATTAAAATTAAAGCTAAAAATTCAGCGCCAAGTATTAAAAAAATACCAGCAGCATTAAAAAAACAAAGTATAAGGAACAGAACAGAATGAACAGGATTTTTTCCAGCAATTACCATGCACGCCGAAGCGATCGTAATTATTGAAAATATATAAAAAAATAAATTAGTTATAAGCATTTAATCTTTAATCCGTTTTTTATTAATTATAAATTCATCTGTATGATGAATCTTTCTCTATATTTTTAGAAATAGCATGTTCCCATCTATCACCATTAGACAATAATTTAGCTTTATCATAAAATAATTCTTCTCTAGTTTCAGTTGCAAATTCGAAATTTGGACCTTCTACTATAGCATCTACAGGACAAGCTTCTTGGCAATACCCGCAATATATACATTTAACCATATCAATATCATAACGTGTTGTTCTTCTTGTTCCGTCATCATGCCTCGGCCCAACTTCGATTGTAATAGCTTGCGCTGGACAAACTGCTTCACATAATTTACAACCAATGCATCGCTCCTCTCCATTTGGATAACGTCTTAATGCGTGCTCTCCTCTAAACCTTGGAGAGAGAGCTCCTTTTTCAAAAGGATAATTGATTGTTGCCTTAGGTCTAAAAAAATATTTCATCGCAAGAATAAAAGCAGCGACAAATTCAATTAAGAAAAAACCTTTAAAAAAATAATTAATTTTCTTCATTATCCGATATTTCCTATAGATTATTTGAGAAATGATTAATTAAAACCAAGTATGATGATGTTAAAACAACCATCAGAAGAGAAAGAGGCAAGAATACTTTCCAACCCAATCTCATTAATTGATCGTACCTATATCTTGGAACAATAGCTTTTACCATTGCAAACATAAAAAATAATAAACATGTTTTTAAAGCAAACCATATAAATCCAGGAATAAAATCTAAAAAAGGAAATGGAGCCAACCAGCCACCTAAAAACAATATTGAACCAAACGAGCACATTAAAACTATGGAGACATATTCCCCAAGCATAAACATTAAATATGGAGTAGCTGAGTATTCGACCATAAAACCAGCCACTAGTTCAGACTCCGCTTCAGGAAGATCGAATGGTGGTCTATTTGTTTCTGCTAATGCCGAAATAAAGAAAATAACAAACATTGGAAACAAACCAAAACAATACCAATTAAGCATTCCTAGGTCGCCACTCTGAGAATTAACAATATCTGTTAAATTCAGTGAGCCAGCAAGTAAAACAACTGTTATTATAACAAAACCAATAGACACTTCATAAGAAACCATTTGTGCAGCTGATCTCAATGCCCCAAGGAAAGGGTATTTAGAATTTGACGCCCATCCACCCATGATAATGCCGTAAACTCCTAGAGAAGAAATAGCAAGAATATACAATACGCCAATATTAATATCTGCAAGGACTAAATTGTTATCAAAAGGTATTACAACCCATGCAGATATTGCGAGTACAGTCGTTACGAGAGGAGCAAGAAGAAATACAACTTTATCAGCACCTGATGGTATTATAGTTTCTTTTAAAACAAATTTTAATAAATCTGCAAAAGACTGTAACAATCCAAAGGCGCCAACAACATTAGGTCCCTTTCTCATCTGAACGGCTGCCCATATTTTTCTATCCGCTAAAAGAAGAAAGGCTACAGATACAAGAAGTAAAACTATTAAAAATAAACTCTTCCCTGCAATTATAGCTGTAGGTAATAAATATGTATAAAATATATCAGTCATGAATCTCTACTGTTTTTTACTTTTTTGAATACTACAATTAGCCATTACTTTACTTGCTCGTGCTATTGGATTTGTCATATAAAAATCCTTTATTTTAATATCCAACGAATTATCTAGGATAACACCTTTAGTAGATGCTAATTTTTTAAGATTTACATGATATTGATCGTCAACAAGTTGAAATGATAATAAATTAGGACAATCATGGAACATTATTTTTCTTAAGCTATGAATATCAATAAAATCTAAAGGTTTATTTAATTTATCAGATATTAATTTCAATATGCTCCAATCATCTTTTGCTTTACCTGGTGGAAATACAGCTCTATTTATTTCCTGTAACCTGCCCTCAGTATTAACATAAAAACCATTTTTTTCTGTGTAACAAGAACCTGGCAAAATTATATCAGCTCTATTAGCTCCAATATCACCGTGACTCCCTACATACACTACATATGTCCCTTTTGATATTTCAATTTCATCTGCGCCTAATAAAAAAAGAAGATCAGTTTCACCTCCATTACTCATATCGCCAGCTGACAGAGAATCAACACTAGGAACAAAACCAATATCAAGACCTGCAACTCTGGAAGCGGCAGTATGTAATATAGATAAACCATTCCAATCATCTGATATTGACCCACTATTTAAAGCATGCTCAACAACCTTTGATAATATTGGCAAACCATCATCTCTAGATATAACGCTTTCTCCAACTAACCATATAATTTTTTTACAGCCATCTAAGCCAATTTTTTTTGCATCGTTTATTAAATTCGGATTGTTTCCAATAAAATTATAAGGATAAGTTAAGTCAGATTCTTCACCAATTAAGCTAACTTTAAGGTTTCCAGTTAACCATCTTTTTCTTATTCTTGCATTCAATACAGGTGATTCAATTCTAGGATTAGAACCAATTATAACAATACCATCTGCCTCTTCAATGCCATTAACAGTAGGGTTAAAGATATAACTAGCCCTGCCATAATCGATTGATAACTTTGAACTATCTTGCCTGCAATCATAATTACCAGAACCAATATTATCCATTAATTTCTTCATGGAATACATCTCTTCTGCAGTCGACATATCACCTGATATGCAGCCTATTTTTTGAGGTGCAGTTTCATTGACCTTCTCTATAACAGCATCAATAGCTTCAGACCACGAAACTTCCCTTAATTTATTGTTAATTCTTATGTAAGGTCTATCTAAACGCTGAGCTTTAAGACCATCCCAAATAAAACGCGCCTTATCTGATATCCACTCTTCATTGATATCATCATTAAATCTTGGAAGTATTCGCATTACTTCACTACCCTTAGAATCGATACGTATATTTGCCCCCAAACCATCCATTACATCAATCGATTCAGTTTTAGTTAACTCCCATGATCGAGCTTTAAATTCATAAGGCTTTGATGTTAACGCTCCTACAGGACATAAATCTATGACATTACCTTGTAACTCAGAATCCATTGCTTTCTCTAAATATGTTGTTATTTCCATATCTTCGCCTCTGCCAGTTGCGCCTAATTCTGAAACGCCGGCTACTTCAGTCGAGAAACGAACGCATCTAGTGCAGTGAATACAACGAGTCATAACAGTTTTAACTAACGGTCCAATATCTTTATTCTCAACAGCTCGTTTATTTTCAGAAAACCTTGTTTTATCTGTGCCGTATTTCATTGCTTGATCTTGCAAATCACATTCACCACCTTGATCGCAAATAGGGCAATCTAGCGGATGGTTTGCTAATAAGAATTCCATTGCTCCTTTTTGAGCTTTTTTAGCAACTTGAGATTTAGTATTAATCTTTGGGGGCTCCCCATTCGGTCCGGGACGCAAATCCCTAACACCTAAATGGCATGACGCGGCTGGCTTCGGTGCCCCAACTACTTCTATTAGACACATTCTGCAATTACCTGCAATTGATAGCTTTTCATGAAAACAAAATCTTGGAATCTCTATACCAATATCTTCTAGTGCCTGTATAACAGTTAATTCAGAATTAACCATATACTCTTTTTCGTCTATTATTAACTTTGTATCTTGCATACCAATAACCTAACTAACTTTTTAAATAATCTTTTTATGAAACTTGATTATCAATTCTTTCTTCTATTACATGTCTAAAATGTCGTATTAAACCTTGTATCGGCCAAGCAGCAGCATCTCCAAGAGCACATATTGTATGGCCTTCAACCTGTGTGCTGACTTCTAGCAACAGATCAATTTCTGATTTTTCAGCTTTACCGCTAACAAAACGTTCCATAACTCTCCACATCCAACCAGTCCCTTCACGGCAAGGTGTGCATTGGCCACAACTTTCATGTTTGTAAAAATAACTCAACCTAGCTATAGCAGCAATGATATCCGTTGATTTATCCATCACAATTACTGCCGCAGTGCCTAATCCTGATTTTAATTCTTTTAAAGAATCAAAATCCATTGATAAGTCTTGACATTGAGATGCAGGTAGACATGGAACTGAAGATCCACCTGGAATTACAGCTAACAAATTATCCCAACCACCCCTTACACCACCTGCATGTTTTTCAATTAATTCCTTTAACGGAACACCCATTTCCTCTTCAATATTACATGGATTATTTACGTGCCCAGAAATACAGAAAAGTTTAGTTCCTGTATTGTTAGTCTTACCTAAAGATGAAAACCATGAAGCGCCTCTTCTGAGAATCTCAGGCGCAACAGATATTGATTCAACATTGTTCACTGTAGTCGGACAACCATACAAACCACAGTTAGCCGGAAAAGGAGGTTTTAATCGCGGCATACCTTTCTTACCTTCGAGGCTTTCAAGTAACGCGGTTTCTTCTCCACAGATATAAGCTCCAGCTCCATGATGAACATAGATATCAAAGTCCCAACCAGAGTTAGATGCGTTTTTTCCCAATAACCCAGCTTCGTAAGCTTCGTTTATAGCATTCTGCAATACAATTCGTTCGTGAATATATTCACCTCTTACATAAACGTAACAAGCATGAGCATTCATCGCAAAAGATGCCAATAAACATCCTTCTAGAAATTGATGCGGCTCATTTCTAAGTATCTCCCTATCTTTGCAAGTACCTGGTTCTGATTCATCTGCATTTACAACTAAATAATGCGGTCTATCACTAACTTCTTTTGGCATAAAAGACCATTTAAGGCCTGTTGGAAAACCAGCTCCTCCCCTACCTCTGAGGCCTGACGCTTTCATCTCATTAATAATCCAATCTCTACCTTTTTTTAGAAGAATATCTGTAGAATCCCAATTCCCCCTTCTTCTTGCTGAGGTCAAATTCCAACTATTGTTTCCATATATATTTGTAAAAATACGATCTTCGTTTTTAAGCATTTAGATTTCCAAATTATTAATTATTTCAGTCCGGGTTTTATTCTTTTAATGTTAATTTTTTCTATTTCGTCGTCCAATAAGATAATCGGATCTTTGGATGGCTCAGAAGTCAATCTACCTTTATACGATCCAGTTTTTATTTCTTTACCAGATTTCAAATCTTTAATTATCTTTTTAAAGGAAGTTTCGTCTAGGTCTTCATAATAATAATCATTTATTTGTACCATAGGAGCATTGCAACAAGCACCTAAGCACTCCACCTCAACCCAAGACAATAAATTATCTTTCGTTAAGCTACCGACCTCTCCAATTTCATTATTTAATACTTTTTTCAAAGACTCCGCGCCACATAACATGCAAGGTGTAGTTCCGCATAATTGTATATGATATTTACCGACAGGTGAAAGATTAAACATCGTATAAAATGTTGCAATTTCTAATGTTCTTATCTTTTGCATATTTAAGAAATTAGAAACATGAGAAATTGCAGATTCTGATAGCCAGCCGTTATTTTGTTTTTGAGCAATCCATAATACAGCAATTATAGCAGATGCTTGCCTTCCTTCTGGATACTTAGCAACTTCTCTACTTGCAAGATCTTTGTTTTCATCTGTAAACAAAAATTCTTCATTGCTTGATAAGTCTATTCTTCTTACGTTCATTTTTTACCTACAATTATCATCGATCAACCTCACCAAAAACTATATCCAGCGATCCCAATATAGCAGAAACATCTGCTAACATATGACCTTTACACATAAAATCCATCGCTTGTAAATGAGCAAAACCGGGTGCTCTAATTTTACATCTATACGGTTTGTTAGACCCATCTGAAACCAAATAAACACCAAACTCACCTTTTGGTGCTTCAACAGCCTTATATATTTCCCCTGCCGGCACATGGTACCCTTCTGTATAAAGCTTAAAGTGATGAATTAGCGCCTCCATTGATGCTTTCATTTCAGCTCGTTTAGGTGGAACAATTTTACCATCACTTGAAGACACAGGGCCGGTCTCAACCCTAAGTAATTGACAGCATTGTTTCATTATCTTTATTGATTGCCTCAATTCTTCGACTCTAACAAGATACCTATCATAATTATCACTATTTTTACCAACTGGAATCTCAAAATCTAGCTCAGAATAAATTTCATAAGGCTGCGATCTTCTGAGGTCCCAAGCAATACCGGAACCACGTATCATAACACCAGAAAATCCATACGACACGGCATCTTCATAAGAAATATACCCTATATCAACGTTTCTTTGCTTAAATATACGGTTGTTAGTAAGTAAAGTTTCGATATCATCTATAACTATTGGATGGGTTTCACAAAATTTTTCAATATCATCTACTAAATTAGGTGGCAAATCCTGATGAACACCACCAGGCCTAAAGTAAGCAGCATGCATACGACTACCAGATGCACGCTCATAAAATCCCATAAGCTTCTCCCTTTCCTCAAATCCCCATAAAGGTGGAGTTAAGGCACCGACATCCATTGCTTGTGTTGTTACATTTAACAAATGAGATAAAACTCTTCCTATTTCTGAATATAAAACTCTTATTATTTGACCACGCCTAGGCACGTTAATCTTTAGCAGTCCTTCAACAGCCATTGAAAATGCATGTTCTTGATTCATGGGAGCAACATAATCAAGTCGATCAAAATAAGGTATGGCTTGGGTATATGTTTTGTGTTCAATAAGTTTCTCAGTTCCTCTGTGCAAAAGACCTATATGAGGGTCCACTCTTTCAACAATTTCGCCATCAAGATCAAGAACAAGACGCAAAACTCCATGAGCCGCAGGATGCTGAGGACCAAAATTGATTGTAAAATTCTTTTCTTTATTAACCGGTTCCAATTTATTCTTCCTTGGTTTGGTTGTTATTTAATAGATTATTGTCTACAGCAACGTCATCAAGACCTTCCCACGGGCTTTCAAAATCGAAATCTCTAAACTCTTGACTTAGCTGAACAGGCTGTCGAACAACTCTTTTTTCTTGATCGTCATATCTAACTTCTGTAAAACCTGAAAGTGGAAAATCTTTTCTCAAAGGATGGCCTTCAAAATTATAATCTGTTAACATTCTCCTAAGATCCGGATGATCTGAAAATGTAACACCATATAAATCAAACGCCTCCCTCTCAAACCAGTTGGCAGCAGGGAAGATATCCATAATACTTGGTACAGGTGAATTGTCAGCAACATTAACTTTAAGCCTTATACGAGTGTTGTTAATAAGTGACAACAGGTGATAAACCACTTCAAAACGTAATGGTCTGTCTGGAAAATCGACACCACAAAGATCTACAAAACAATGAAAATTACATCTTGGATCATCTTTAAGGAAGCTTATAATATTTTTTAATTCCGCAATTTCTATAGTTAACGTTAATTGACCAAAGGTAAAAGATTTTTCTATAATACCATTTGGATAATTGTCATTAATTATATCAATTATTTTTGGCAAATAATTGTCTATATCTGTTTCATTGTTGACCATAAAAATTTAACCTGAATTAACGTTGTATATTACCAGTGCGACGAATTTTTCTTTGTAATTGTAAAATACCATAAAGCAAAGCTTCTGCTGTAGGGGGGCAACCGGGTACATAAATATCAACCGGCACTATACGATCACATCCTCGTACAACTGAATAAGAATAATGGTAATAACCACCACCATTAGCGCAGCTACCCATGGAAATAACATAACGTGGTTCAGGCATTTGATCATAAACTTTTCTTAAAGCTGGGGCCATTTTATTAGTAAGTGTTCCTGCAACAATCATTAGATCTGATTGCCTTGGAGAGGCTCTCGGTGCTACGCCAAATCTTTCAAGATCGTATCTTGGCATTGATGCTTGCATCATCTCTACGGCACAACATGCTAAACCAAAGGTCATCCACATTAACGAACCAGTTCTAGCCCAATTAATTATATCTTCCGTTGATGTTACTAAGAAACCTTTATCTGACAGTTCATCCGACATGTCATTAAAATAAGAATCATCTTCTAGAGCAATATCTGAATTTTCAATCAATCCCATTCGAGAGCACCTTTTTTCCATTCATACACAAATCCAATAGTTAGAACAAATAAAAATATCATCATTGAAAAATATCCGTATAGCCCAATATCATTGAAACTAATAGCCCATGGAAATAAAAAAGCAACTTCAAGGTCAAAGATAATAAAGAGAATCGCAACTAAATAAAATCGAACATCAAATTTCATACGTGCGTCATCGAAAGGTTCAAAACCACATTCATAGGTTGACAACTTCTCACTATCAGGATTGTTTACAGCTAAAACAAAGGATGAACCCATCAAAGCAAGCGATACCACTAAGGCAACACCTATAAATACTATGACTGGTAAATAATCTAAAAGTAATTCACTCACTACTTAATTTTTCCTACACTAAATATGATAAATTTAGAATTATTATTATTATAATTTGTAACACATAACAAGTAATTTATAGAATATATTTGTCTGTTATATAATTTTTTATAGTATAAATTCTATTTGTGTTCAAATCGAAAGAAAAAAAATAAAAAAAACTTTGCTGTATCAATTTAAAAGTTAATTTCTTAGTATAATTTCATAATTTTTAATAAATATTTTTTCTGAAGAAAACTATGTCTTACACCTCAAAAAAACTTCAAAGCTACACTGATATATATGGTGGCAATACTATTGGGGCAATATTAATTATAATATCAAGCTTTACAATGGCTGCAATGATGGCTGCAATTAAAGAACTTGCATTAACATACCCTTCTTGGCAGATACTATTAGCTAGATCTGCAGGCCAATTATTAATACTAGTTCCAATAATAATATCAACTAAGCTCAGCGTTTTTAAAACAAAAGAACCACTAAAGCATTTTCTGCGAATTGTTTTGGCCTACTTAGGGCTGATTGCATGGTTCTATGCAATTGGAGAAATACCTTTAGCAGATGCAAGTGCAATATGGTTTTCTAGAGCTATATTTTTAGTAATATTAGGTGGAATTATCTTCAAAGAACGAGTTGGATTCATTGGTTGGTTTGCGGCGATATTTGGCTTATTTGGCGTTATACTTATGTTAAATCCTAATAGCAATGGAATTAATATAGCTGCATTGGCTGCGGTATTTGGAGCATTGTGTACAGGATTCGTTGCTGTAATAATAAAAAAACTAACTGTAGATGAATCAACAGCAACAATAATGAGTTATTCAGCCTTAGGTCTTACCTTGTTGTGTATTATTCCTTCATTGTTTATTTGGGTTCCTATTACATTTGCAAGCATTCCATTGTTCCTTATAACAATCTCATGTGGAGCCGCTAGTCAATGGTTTTTCATAAATGCCTACAGACACGGAGAAGCATCAGTAATGTCAACAGTAGAGTACTCTAGATTAGTAGCAGCAGCGCTTTTAGGGTATTTAATATTCTCAGAAACACCAACGTTTCTCTCTATAGTTGGTATATCAATGATAATCCTCGCCTCATTTATTGCCGTACAGAGGGACATGATTAGAAGTAGATTCTAGTTCTATGTTTTCATAATATTTAAAATTCTATTTATATAAAAATATACTTGTTGTATAACTATAACATGATCACATTATATGAATTATCTGGTAAAAATGATGTTAGGTTTAGCCCCTATTGCTGGAGAGCGAGGATGGCTTTAAATTACAAAAATTTAGACTTTAAAACCGTACCCATTAAATTTACAGAAAAAAATCTAATAGAATTTTCAGGTCAAAAATTATTACCTATAATGGTTGACAACGATATTGTAGTTACAGATTCTTGGAATATCGCTTGTTATCTAGATAAAAAGTATCTAGGAAATAAAAATTTATTCATGGATGCAGAACTTAATTTCGATCATTTTGTTAACCAATGGGCAGACAAAATGCTTAATGGCGCAATAATTAAAATTGTAATAAATGACATTACAAAACATTTAGACACAAAAGATAAAGATTACTTTATAAAATCACGATCACAAAGATTTGGAATATCACCCAAGGATATGGCCGATAAATCAATTGATAGCTTAAATCAATTGTATAAATATATATCCTTCTTAAATTCAATTCTAGAAAAACAGGAATTTATCTCTGGTGATAGTATTGGTTACAGTGATTTTGTAATTGCCGGATCATTAAAGTGGGGGAAACAAGTTACTGATGTAGACCTGATAGATAAAAATAATACAAATATGTTAATTTGGTATAATAAAATAGAAAATCTGTTCATGAGATAAAATTTTATCAACAGCACCCATTAAAAAATTAATAAGTGCTGTTGATTTTAACTTTTAATAACCGCAGTTTTGAAAGTCGTTTTCCATACATTCTTCAGCTAAACTAGTTGCTTTTGCAATTTGATCAGCTGTCATTTCTTTTTCATATAATTTAATATAAGTATCATACTTTCTTGATTTCTTTGTTTTTTGCATAACGGCAACTTTTACCCACATATCAGCTAAGATCATATCTTTTTCATAAAAAGATATTCTTTTTTTACCCTGAGGGTCAGCAGATATTCTGTTGCTATATTCTTGAGCTAATGTAAATTGCGCAATTTCATCGCCGCCCGATGCTGCAAGATTGAAATATTTAATAGCTTCATCAACATTTGTATTTCCATCATCTCTATACATATGCGCAGATCCAACTTTTTGTTGTGCTCTTGTTTCATAGTTAAATAAACCAAAAACTGTTGTAATGATTGGTAGCTTATTTTCACCATTCGCAAGCGGTGTCCATTGAGCTATTGCTTTATCGTAAAACTTTGCATCAAGATACTTTTGTCCTTGTCTAAATTCTCCTGTTGCCAAGAACCCCAACCAAATAAGTAACCCAAATATTGCTACTGCAATTAATCTCTTTAACATAATTTAAATCCCATCAATTATTAAATATTAGCTTATTGTAAAACAAAATATAAACAACGGTTTTAGCGTATATTATATTTTGAAATAATTTTCTGTGCCTCGATGTCACCTTTACTTGCCATCAGCATAATGTATTTTTCAATAGAATGCATTCCATTTTCTCGAATATAACCAATTATTTCTAACAATCCTTCAAAACCAATAGCTCCACTAACAATGGCGTCACCAATTACATAACCCGGAGTACCGTTTATACCCAAGGTAAATGCAAGTAATTTAGTTGAATTTATTGTATCCCTAATGACTTTATCGTTTGAATCTATTTCAAGTTTACCAACATCCATGCCTAATTTTTTTGCCACATTAAGTGCTGTATCATAGTTTGCTGCACCTTTTATATTAAGCAATTCTCTATGGTAGTTAAGATAATAACCTTGTTTTGCAGAAGCCAACGATAACCTTGCCATGTCGTCTGAGGAATCATTTAGAATTGGATACTCTTTCAATATTACTCTTAGATCGGGATCATGATCTATAAGTTTAATCATATCGGAGAGAGCTCTTTTGCAATAACCACAATTATAATCAAAAAACTCTACTAAAGTAACGTCACCATTTGGGTTTCCAAGAACAACATCATTAGGATCGCTATATATTGCATCATAATTATTATTTATGCTTAAGCTAGCAAAATATAATTGCTCAAGTTGACTTGCAGCAAAAGATTTACAAGAAAAGAAAATAGTTAAAAAGAGGCAAAAAGTAAAAAAACCAAATTTCTTCATAAGCTTTTCCTAAACCATTATTTAGTTTGAATGTATCATATACAATGAAATGTAAAATAAGACAAATAAATATCTAGATATAAAGACTAGAGAAACTATCAATTAATCTAATCATCTAAACATGGAGCGCCACAAGGTGCGCAACTTTTACCTATTTCACTTGGTGATGAGACAGATGTCATAACAGGGCTAGTTAGGTGATCGTATAATACCAATATTAGAATTAATACTAATAATAACATGTATATATATTTGGTTGATCTCATTTAAATCCTATAACTTTCCTGTAATATATACCTACCATGCTTCCTGACATTGCCATAAAAAACCATATCCAACCATGCAAACTACCAGAAGCTGTGCCCGCTAGAAACGCACCTATATTACATCCGAAACTAAGTCTGGCACCAATGCCCATTAATAGTCCACCAATAGCGGCAGCAATTAATTCGCGCGTTGGAGGCCAGCTATTTTTTGCAAAAGCTCCCGATAATGATGCAGCAAGACCTGCTCCAATAATTAAGGAAAAATCCATTAAGCTACTAACATCTGACAAAACAGAATTTTCAAGTGATCTTTTAGGGCCCGCCCAATTCCAAAAAGTAAAAGTATCAATTGGAATTCCTGCTGCTAAACTTAATTTAGCACCCCATAAAGTGAATCCATAAGTCACACCCCAAGGGCTTCCAGAAACAAACAGAACACAGCAGCAAAGACAAGCAATAATAACTGTTCCATAGAACATTTTTAGTTTAAATTTTTGGTTATTTTTTCGACCATATGAATAACATAAATAAGCCAGACCAAACAAAAGAAATACATTTACTGCAGTTCTTACAAAAACATTAAAATTTGAAGCAATCTCTATTTGGCCATAGTTTAGAATATTTAAAACAAATGGCAATATAATCGTTCCTAAAACAGAACCAACTATAAAGAATGGAAGAGCTATTATCATTCGACCAGATCCAGAGCCAAAATTAAATAAAACACCAGAGCCACATCCATTTGCAAGCTGCATGCCTATACCAAATATAAATGCACCAATAAATAATGAGAGGTTAACCGGGGCAATACTACCAATAATATTATTATTGGTAGAAATGACGGGAATAAAAATAATTGCACAGAGACCGGCTAATACAAAATGCTGAGTTAGTGAAGACGTATCTTTAGAAACTAGAAAATTTCTCCATCCAGAAGCAAATCCATATTGAAAGAAGACAAAGCTGATACCGAGGACAATACCTAAAATGACCAGACCGATACCCTTTAGACCCGTATCAACAAAAGCTAGCAGGCCAATAATAAGACCTGCTAAAATTAAAATGAAAAATAAACTATATTCTTTTTTGCTCTCTCTTACAAAATCAATCATGATATTCTCTAGTGCTAACCTAAAAAGATACTAATTTTTTATTAAAAATAGGTTTTTAATTTATCAAGATTTGAAGGTCCTGATGTTTCTAATGGTAAAGATGTATTATTTGACCATTCAACCATAGAACCATCATAAAGACGAGTATTCTTCTTTCCTAATACTTCTGAGACAACAAACCAATTTGTTGCAGCCCAATGACCTGTGTTGCAATAACTAACAGTATCTTTGCCACCTAAAGCAGAAGAATAAATTTCGCTTAGTTCTTCAACCGATTTTAACTTATTATCTCCATCTAAATATGAATTTGCTTGTGAAATTAATATAGCACCAGGTAACCTACCTGCTGCAAGAGCTTTGCCATGCTTAGCTTTGGCGTAGAACTGTTCTTCATTCCTTCCATCCAGAAGAATCGTATCACTGTTGGCTTCAATTAACTCAGCAACCTCTTCGGTGCTAATATATAATTCTGGATTATATTTTGATTTAAAATTACCAATTTTTCTTTTTTCAAAACCACCGGTTTCAACATTACCGGGATAAGAACTAACCCAACCAGCAAAACCACCATCAAGTATCGATACATTTTCATGACCAAAAACTTTAAATGTCCAATATACTCTTGCAGAGCTTCCAAAATCTGAAGATGAAACTCCAGCAGGAACTATTACAACATGAGTACTATTATTAATACCAAGATTTTGAACTAAAGTTTCAAATTGATCGCCTGTAGGAACCAATCCAACTATACCATTTCTTGCTACACGCCATCCATCTTTGCTATAATCAGAATGAATTGATGTTGGTATATGTCCTTCTGCATAAACTTCATAACTACCGTTACCGATGCTATTTCTTAGATCTATGATTAAAGTGTTATCAATAGTATCTCCAGCATTAATCTTCTCATACAACCAGTCGCTACTAACTAATGGTGTTGATGCCAATAAATTTGAAATACCTAATAAAGAAATTGCAAATAATGTGTATATAAATTTCATTTTTAACCTCTATTTTATGAATAAACTTATTAATATAACAATAACATAATTATTACACATATTCACAACAACAAAATAATTACCAAAAAAATATTTTTACTAAATTTAGTATAAAAAAAGATATGAAATTTCTAAAAAAAATATAAAAAATAGAAATTGATACTATTTAGTAAAAATATAAATCCATCATTCTATAATAGAATTACAAATTTCATCAATTATGCTAAAAGCTTGCGAATCGTTCTTAGGGTAAAACCACTGTGGTTTATCGAGAGCAAAAATGTGTCTTGGTTTACCTTCTGCCATATGCGTTTTGTATTTGGAAAAGAGAATAATTTTTTGACCCTGCTTAGAGCAGTCGTACTTAACCAAGGACTTTGAAGAAGTGTCACCATAGCTATCTTCAACGTAAAGATCTTGAATTATCCAAAATTCATTGCCGTTAGAGTCAATTGGTGTACTATTTTTCTGAAAAAATATAAGACCTGAATTATTCGGCAAAGTTGTATTTAATTTAGTCCACCCAATTAAAAAAACACAAGTAATTAAAATTATAAAAAATTTAAATTTTGAATTAATGGTCATACAAGAAATACAATCACCACGATGCAGAAATATATTGGGTTTCCATGAACTCTAACATACCTTCATGCCCACCTTCACGACCTAAACCAGATTGTTTTGTACCGCCAAATGGTGCAGCTGGATCTGAAACAAGACCTCTATTAAGACCTACCATTCCATAATCAAGTCTTTCACATACTTGCATACCTTTTTTCATATCTTCGGTGAAAACATATGCAACTAGACCGTATTCTGTTTCATTCGCACGCTTAATAACATCTTCAGTGTTGTTAAATGTTTGTATTGCTGCGACTGGTCCGAATATTTCATCGTTTAAACATTCTGCGCTATCAGAAACATTAAATAATACAGTTGGTGGATAGAAATAACCAGGACCTTCTATTTTCTTGCCACCTAAGCATAGTTCGGCACCTTTTTTAACAGCATCTTCTACGAAAAAAGCCACTTTATCTCTTGTTTGTGCGTTTACAAGTGGTCCAACATCAATACCTTTTTCAAGGCCATTCCCAACTTTCAGTGCGGCCATTTTTTTTACAAAACCTTCTTTAAATGATTGCGCGATATTTTCATGAACATAAATTCTATTTGCAGCTGTACACGCTTCACCTAGATTTCTCATTTTTGCAACCATTGCACCTTCAACAGCAACGTCAATATCAGCATCATCAAAAACTATTAAAGGTGCATTGCCACCTAATTCCATTGATGGTTTAAGGACTTGATCAGAGGCTCCTTTTAATAATTTTCTTCCAACCTCAGTTGATCCTGTGAATGATACCAATCTAACTCTCGGGTCATGAAGAATATGATCAACGAGCGAGCCAGTCTTTTTCGAAGGCAAAACAGATACCAACCCTTTTGGTACACCTGCCTCCTCTAAAAGAGGCATTAATGCAAGCATCGTCAGAGGTGTTTCTGAAGCAGGTTTAATTATCACAGGGCAACCTGCAGCTAATGCAGGAGCAATTTTTCGTGTTCCCATTGCAGCCGGGTAGTTCCATGGTGTAACTAATAATGATATACCAATTGGCTTATGTTGGACAATAATGCGAGCGCCAGTTGATGGAGCGTGTGAGATAAGACCGTTAGCTCTAACGGCTTCTTCCGAAAACCACCTAAAGAATTCAGCTGAATAAGTAGCTTCACCGATTGCATCACCATGCGCTTTGCCATTTTCCAATGTAATGATTTTTGCAAAATCTTCTAACCTTGCACTCATAAGTTCGTATGCTTTTCGTAATATTACAGATCTTTCTCTAGGGGTTTTTCTTGCCCATTTTGGAAATGCTTCTTCCGCAGCGTCCAAAGCTTTATTCGCATCGTCAATTTCCGCTGATGCAACGCTTGCTAAAACCTCTTCTGTAGCAGGATTTATAACATCAAAACGTTCCTTACTTGAACCATCTAGCCATTCTCCGTTAATGTATAAATTTGTATATTCCATTTCACATTTCCTTAGTAAGATTTATTGATTAATTTAATATATATGCATAATTATAAAAATAACAAAATAAATTATTTTAATTATAAAATAACTACTAGTAAACCAGTAGTTTAAACACTATATCTTAATAGTATCATATTGGAGATTATTTTGAATAATATTATTGAAATAGAAGATGTAGAAAAAATATATGCATCGGGCAATAAGGCTTTAAATAAAATTAATCTTAGCGTTAAAGAAGGAGAAATTTTAGCTCTTTTAGGTCCAAATGGAGCTGGTAAGACAACACTTATTTCTGCTGTTTGCGGTATAACGGTACCCACATCAGGATCCATCAGTGTTGGTGGATTTGATGTTGTTAAAGAATATAAAAGAAGCAGAAAGCTAATTGGTTTAGTACCTCAAGAAATTGCCCTAGAACCATTTGAAAAAGTTATCAATACAGTAAATTATTCAAGAAATCTTTTTGGTTATTCACCCGATGCTAACTACATAGAAGGATTGCTTAAAAAATTATCCCTATGGGATAAGCGTAATTCTAAAATCATTGAATTATCAGGTGGGATGAAAAGAAGGGTTTTGATAGCAAAAGCACTCTCTCATAATCCAAAGATTTTATTTTTAGATGAACCCACCGCTGGTGTTGACGTTGAATTAAGAAAAGATATGTGGAGGGTAATCAAAGAATTGAAAAGTCAAGGTGTTACTATAATTCTAACAACGCATTACATAGAAGAAGCAGAAGAGATTGCAGAAAGAATAGCTATAATTAACGATGGCCAGATCCTTCTTACCGAAGAAAAAGAAACCCTAATGGAACGAATGGGTACAAAAAGGATAGAAGTAATAATAAGAGACAAAATAGAAAAAATACCTGACGAACTTCATAACCTCAATCTATTCATCTCAGATAATAAAAAGAAAATAATATTCACATACGACCAAAAAAGATCGGATTTAGATATATTAAAAATATTAAATTCTATTAAAAAATCAGGTTTAGATATTATTGATATAGAAACATCAGAAACGTCTTTAGAAGATATTTTTGTAAATTTGGTAAAGGATTAATTGAATGAATTTTTATGCCATTAAAGCGATTTACATATTTGAAATGTCAAGAACATTTCGAACTCTTCTTCAAAGTATTATATCACCTGTAATTTCAACAGCATTATATTTTATCGTCTTCGGATCTGCGATTGGTTCCAGAATGGAAGCAATTGGTAATATAGATTACGGAACGTTTATCGTTCCAGGATTAATTATGTTAACGGTTTTAATGCAAAGTGTATCAAATGCATCATTTGGTATATATTTTCCAAAATTTTTAGGCACAATAAACGAGCTTTATACTGCTCCTGTATCGTATTTAGAGATTGTTATCGCATACGTCGGAGCCGCAGCAACAAAATCTATAGCTATAGGCTTAATTATACTAATTACAGCATTTGCCTTTGTTCCATTAAGCATATTACATCCTATCTGGATGCTTGTATTTCTGATAATTACAAGTGTTTCATTTAGTCTTCTGGGATTTATACTGGGCATATGGGCAAAGAGTTTTGAACAACTGAATATAGTTCCTATGCTAATAATTACTCCTTTAGTTTTTCTTGGCGGAAGCTTCTATTCAATAACGCTTTTACCGCCCTTCTGGCAAAATGTTACATTACTTAATCCTATAGTTTATCTAATATCAGGATTTCGATGGGCTTTTTTTGGAACTTCTGATGTGTCAATATTTTTTAGTCTAGTTGCAATTGGATGTTTTACAGGGGTATGTCTAATAATTATATGGTTAATATTCAAAACTGGGTATAGAATGAAAATGTAATATGGTTGTAACATTTTAAGAATACATAAGTTATAACAATTTAATTTATAACTTAATAATGAAATGCTTAAATGATCATGGATAGAAAAACAAAAAAAAATATACTTGCTTTTTTATATTTTACTATATTAAGTTTTTTTATTTTTTTTATTTTTACCCACTACTCAATTGAAGAATTAAAAAATTTTGAATTCGTTAATTACACAAAAGAATGGCTAACATCCTTTTCGCATGATAATATTTTCATATCATCGCTTGTATTTATTTTATTTTGTATAATTTGGGTTTTTTTTCTTGGCTTCGGTTCTCCTCTAGCAATATTTGCAGGAATATATTTTGGCTCACTATATGGTACATTATTAACAGTAACATCCCTAACAGTTGGATCTACACTTTTATATACAAGTGCTAAATATTTTCTACCAAATAGAATTAAAAATATATTTTTAAAAAAATACCTTAACCAAAAACTTGTAAATAGATTTCATAATAATGAACTTAAATTTTTTATAATTTATAGATTTATCGCAGAAATACCATTTGGAATAGCCAATCTTATTGCCGTCTTTTTTAACATGAAAACTAAAAATTTTATATTAGGAACTTTTATTGGCCTTTTCCCATCAATATTTATACTATCATCAATCGGCGCAGGTTTAGAGACTGTTATTTTCAACCACGAAGTATTCAATAAAGAAAATTTTCCATCTATCCTAGAAATGCTAAAATCTAGTGAAATATATATTCCTTTATTATTTTTTATAATTTTTTTAGTTGCAATCTATGTCTTTAAAAAACTTCTATTTAAAGAGAATAAAAAATAAATATTTTATAAATTATCTGCAATATCCTGGCAAAGGTAATAATTTAGATTCATCTGTTTCAAAATCAAGGTATTTCCCTTTTGAATATCTCTTGCAGTCTCTAGCGCAACCGTACCCAACTATTAGCTCTTGTAGGTTGATTTTTTGATCTTGTGATTTAACATAACAGGTACCAACATCTCTGTTATACGTCTTTTCCCCTGATAATGAACATAAAATTATCGGATGTTTCTTGATGATATTTTTTACTATCTTTTTACAGATATCAAAAGTTACATGTCCTTTTTCTGCAGCGGAAATACCATTCAATCTAACGCGAATATTGCAAATATCAATCGTATCTGAATCAATTACCTGAACATCATCGTTAGCACATTCAATGTCATCAGCAATAGAAAATGAAGTAATCATAAGAAACAATATCACTGTAAATATAATTTTCATTTGAATATATTACAGCCTAGCAATCGATTGTCAAAAAACATATTCAATTCATAATTTCGTAATGATAAAATTTAATTTAATGGCAATAAAATATTTAATACGTCTTGTTCATACATGTAAACTTATACAACTCTTGTGAAGCTAATGATTTATTGCAATAATACATTGCTTAATGAAATACACATTTAAGTAGAAAGGTTGGCTTAAATGAAAAAACAAATCACCTTCATTGTAGCTGGGGCGTTAGTAGTTCTCTATATATTTAGAAACGAATACACTCAACAATCAGTCCTTGTTAACGATCAAGTAAAAATTGGAATAAAGTCTGACATTACAATTCGTAAAAACCGCTACACTAGAAATCAATGTATTTCTGCTGGTGGAGAACAATTAGTAGAAGTATTCCATGTTAAGGACAATACCGTAAAAAAAGAACCTTTGGTTGATAATTATCATTTAAAAGAATGCTAATTAAACAAAACTAAGGCAATCCGATAAAAAGATTGCCCTAGCTTTAATAATAGTTAGCTAGTTTATTTTTCTTTTTTAGATTTTTTATCTGAATCCTTCTTATCAGTTTTAGATTTTTTATCTGAATCCTTCTTATCAGTTTTAGATTTTTTATCTG